>Ga0193751_1000828_pt1 | contig 21658 bp, 18 predicted proteins | sample L1c2metaG_FD_143050 | JGI IMG/M metagenome (GOLD analysis project Ga0193751, IMG submission 143050) | Soil microbial communities from a riparian zone of the East river system, Colorado, United States - L1c2 | ecosystem: Environmental > Terrestrial > Soil > Riparian zone | place: USA: East River... | reverse complement strand
CGGGACATTGCCCAAGCCGACATCGACGAAATTCAGGAGGCGTTGGCAGCCAAAGAGTTTGATGTAACCGCGTTGCAGGGCGCTTATGCCTACTTCTTCGAGCCGCGCCTGGGCGCCGTCGTGATCAACGTGGCCGGCGCGCCTGACGCGTTCGCTGGCCTGGCGGCGAAATATGGCAAGCACGTTGTCGTCCGGTCGGGTGCGGGCGGACCCCAGATTTATCGGCATGATGACGTGGCACCACACTGGGGCGGATCCGAGCTGATCTTCCCGACTGGCGGCTGCACCGCCGGTTATACGGTTCACAACGGCGCAGGAACCCAGTACATGGTGGTCGCGGGCCACTGCGGGAACTACCTCGACCCTGTCAAGGGTGGAACTGGCCTGTCTTGGGGCACAGTCAAATACAAGGCGCCGTACCCGACCTACGACATGATGCTCGTCGGCGGGAGCAGTTACGAAGGCGACATCTATACCGGTAGCTTCTATACGCAAGGGCACGCCTTGGTGAAGAACGCGGTCGACCCAGTGGTTGGGTCGATTTCCTACTGCTCGGGTGGTTACACCACCTCGGAGCGCTGTGGCCACCACGCAGTCAGTACCGATACCACGTTTTGTGAGACCGGCAGCAGCGATTGCGTCCACCACGTCGCGGCCTTCGAAGACGGCACCCTGACTGAGGAAGGCGATTCCGGTGCCCCCTGGTATAACTACCCACCCAGCGGCGGCGTAGTCATCCGCGGACACCATCTCGGCGCTCTCGGGATTGACATGTTCGTCCAAAAGGAGAGCACGGTCATGGGGTACTGGGCGGTCTTCATTACCACGAATCCGTGACGGATCTCTAGGTGGTTCCTACCCGGAACGCCGTCCGGAGAATCGCAGTCAGACGATCGGAGTCGATGAGGAACTCGTCGCCGGGCGACCGTTGGTGAGATTTCGGTCTCTGAGTGGGCCGCTGACCGATGAGTCTCCGGGACTTGCTCCAACGATGTGCTGCATGATCTCAGTCCGCCGAGAGGCGACGTTGCGGTCGGACACCGCCTGCTGGGTTCGTCCTCGGCCCAGGTAGCGAAGCTCCGCGAGGCTGGCGGACTCCGTTCTCGGTCGGCTGAGCTCAGGGAGAGGCAGACGGCCCTCCACAACCTCGCGAGGGTGCCATCCGGCGGTTTCGCAGTGCCACGGCTGATCGGTCGATCGACTCGTCGGCCCAAGATGCCCAAACCGAGATTGGGCTGGTCGATCTGTGCCTTCGCCTCTCACCGCAGTCGGATCGCCCCGGAGAGGGCTGCCGCTCGACGGTCAACCTGACCCGCTGCTGCAAGGCCCTGGGTGGCGCGAACCATTGACTGGCCGGTGTGTGTGCGGTGAAGGGAACTGCTGGCCAAGGTGGCCGCAGTTCGGAGACCGCGAGAGCTAGCTCGCTTGCACCGTGATGGCAACGCGGATCTCGTAGTGAGTTGACGAGCACGGTCCTGCCCAGAAATCGGCGACCGCATAGATGTGCCAGGTCCCTGGGGGGAGCCTGAGCGCCGGGTCGGCCATGAAGGTGTTGAATGCCTCGCTCTCCTTGAGAGAGAACGACGACTTGGCGAACGGAGCTGTCAGGCCCACGTTGCGAGTCAGCGTGCTGTGCTCACAACTCTGGAGGGAGCCCGGCGCCAGGGTGATGCCGCTGATCGGCTCGACCACGCCGAAGCCGATCGGCAATCCGTGGCCATGCCAGATCTCCGCCGAAGCCTGGGAGCCCTTGTATGTGAGCGTGGCAGTGAGCCCTTGGATTGGCTGACCCGCGCTAATCTTTGCCGAGTCCGCCCGAAGCTCGAGCGTGAAGTCTCCTTGTGAGGCCGAACCAGAAGCGGGGCCGCCGGCAGCTGGCAAGAAGCGGCCGACTGCACCAGCACCGAGGATCGCGACCACCAAGACCACAATCGTGGCGAGGGTGATCTCGAGGGTTCCGAGGGCCTGCCGAGACGAGGTGCGTGCTCGGATGTAGTCGATTGGGGGTGGGTCTTGAACCGCTCCCAGTGCATCGAGATGCGCCCGGACGCCGGCCAGGATTCGCTCGTCATCAGCGGTTGTCATTGCCAAATCTCCGGATGTGCTTTCAGGGCCACAAGCGCGCGCGCCACAAGCGAGCGCACGCCCGACTCGGACAGGCCCATCACTCGGCCAATGGCGGCATCGTTGAGGTCCCGGTAGTAGCGAAGAACCACCACCTCGCGCTGCCGAACAGAGAGAACGCGACTCAGCGATCGGAGCCAGTCGATCGACTCAATCTCTCTGATCGGATCAAATTCCCCCGAGCCGAGTCGCCTGGTGGCAGTTCGTCGGGCACGTCGCCAGCGGTCGGTCGCCAGGTTCCGTGCGATCGTTAGCAACCACGGCAGAGGCGGTCCGTCAGGTTCGCGTCCAGCTCGCCACGCCTGCCAAGCTCGCGCGAACGTGTCGGCCGCGATGTCCTCGGCGTACGCGGGATCGTTTGTGATGACAAGGGCGTAGCGCAGGATGTCCCCGTAGTGGCGCTCGAAGATCGCCGTAAACGCGGGTGCACTCCCCGTGCGATCTCGGACGGTATTTGCTTGTGTGGCTACCACTTCGCCTGCCATTACTCATAAGACGAACGAGCGCTGCTCTGCGTCCCGCGGGCTCGGCATGATGGTGTCGAGTCGCCACTGGACCAACCCGCTCACAACCTTACCGTGGCCCTCTCGCAGAGGCGACATCTCCGTCCGTCTCGTCGGCGGGCTCCCGAATGACGCGGACGCCACTGATCCGGCGGCCCGCGGGCTTCTCCCCTGTTGCCCGGCCTCGGAGGGGTGTGTCACCGTGGCAACGATAGACTTCCTGCTTGGGATCCTCCGTAAGGCTCCGCGGTACTGAGATTCCAGTGCTCTGGCCCGGCACCAACGAGGGGGGCAATTGCTCGTCGATTTCGCGACGCACAAGCTGCGGAGGACCATGTCGTCAGGCAGTGAGCTCCTCCAGCAATACGGTCCCCGACTCGGACACCTGATCGGCCAGCGTCTGGACGAACTCGTCGCGCTCCCCGATCTAGGTGCCGGGTTCGACGTTCCGCACCTCAAGCTCCATCAACTCAAGGGTGATCGCGATGAGCAGTTCGCTGTCGCCCTTGTGTACCCGGATCGCTTGGTATTCAGCGTGGCGAACGCGCCCATCCCGCGTGTCGCCGATGGCGGAATCAACGTCGATGCGGTTACCTCGGTCGTCGTTCTGGGGGTCGTGGACTACCATTAGCGGTGCTCATGCCTCGACGAACTCGAGACTGCGTCGTAGGTGGTTACCCCGGTTATGGGCAAGCAGCCCGTCGTGCTGAAGTCGACCAACGACGATCGCTGGTGGCAGCCTCAGTTCCTCGGCGAAGGCCCGGATGTCGTCGTCCGTCGCCAGTTCGGTCAGACGAGCCGCATCCTCTTCGGGTATCAAGGTACGCGTGGCAAACTCGTCCGCCTCGCGCTCCGCGTCGTCGTGATCGCCCCCGTCCTCAACGAAGGGATCCCTGCGGCCATGAAGCAGGACGTGTCCCGCCTCATGGAAGAACGAGAACCAGAAGTGATCCTCACGACGAAGGCGCAGGGACAACTGGAGCAAGGCCTTGCCGGGGGCGACCCACCTGACTGCGCCGTGCGCTCGAGAGCCCTTGACCTCCGGCACAAGAGCGACGGCGACCCCGGCCTCGGCGCAGCTGCGGCGCATCAGCGGCTCAAAGGTCCCCGGATCCGCCGTCATTGACCTCCGGACGCGCGCCAGGGCCTGCCGAAAGCGGGCGGAGTCGAACGGCGCGGTCTCGACCTCGATCGCCTCGAGTTCGCCAAAACGCAGCCAGCACGCTGTCGCCTTGTTGTCGACCTGATAAGCGCGAGACCGACGAAATGAAGCCGCTGGAGATATCCAGATCGATTCCCAGGCGGCGCGGCTTGCAACGCCGAAAAAGGCCAGGACCTCTCCACGCGCGCGCCTGACATCTCGGCGATCACTGACGACCCCACGCTTCTGGAGCTCGAGAAGGGGGAAGGACACCACCCAATCGCCCTCGAGATCGGCGCCCTCCTGCTCCGCCAAACGAGCGCGAGCGAGTTGATAGCGGGCCTCGAGGTTCGTCCAGAAGGCGGCAGGAGCTCCGGTGACCCGCTCCAACGCGAGAGCGGTTTCCGGCGTTACGGCCGCGACGCCCTGAACGATCTGGTTGATGTGCTTCGTGGAGATGCCGGAGCGTTGTGCTAGGTCAGCCTGCGTCATTTGGAGTGCTTCGAGGGTCTCCCGTAGCGAGTCTCCGGGTGGCGTGGCGTAGTCAGGGTTGAATGGCTCGGGCTGGGTACCGGGCATCGAGGGCCTCCTGGGCGGTGGTGTGCGGGGGAACGGATAAGGGAAGATGAGTGCAGGGCGCGGGTCCCTCGCGCAAGGCGACGCCGGCGTCCGGAGGACGGCCTTCTTGCGAATCTGCTCAGACGGGAGCATTTACCCGCTGAGTATAGGGTCTTGTCCACATGCCTGTCCACAGACGATTAGGTATCACATACCTTCTGCGTAAATTGAGCCGTGTCAAGATTCGACAGGCTTAGACCGGGTCGGTATAGTGAAGGCTCGGAATGGAGAGCCGATCAGACCACCCGGTTCCGCGAGGCGGATGACACCGAACCTGTCACATGCCCGTTCTACTGTCGGCACGGCCGACGAAGGAGGCTCGAGTGGGAAAGAACCAGCACGTAGTCACGGCCGGCGATAAGTGGGGCGTTCGCGGCGAAGGCAACGAGCGACTGACCTCGGTGCATGACACCCAGCGCCAAGCGATCGAGGCCGGGCGCGAGATCGCCCGCAACCAGCATTCGGAGCTACTCATCCACGGCGAGGACGGCCGGATCCGCGAGCGCGACTCGCACGGTCACGATCCGCATCCGCCGAAGGGGTAGCTATGGGCAGCTCGCCGTGTTCTTGAGTATGAGCGACGCCCGACAGGGCAGGAAGGACCCAGAGATGCCCACCCAGGATGACAGCGGCGATCACGGTCGCCCGGAACCCAAGCACGAGCCGTTCCCGATCCACATCGACCGGGACATGTTCAAGGTCGACGTCGACCAGATGACCGGTGCCCAGCTCCGCGCCCTCCCGACGCCGCCGATCGGCGGCGACCGCGACCTCTACCAGGAAGTGCCCGGCAGCGACGACCTCCCCGTCGCGAACTCCCAGATCGTCGACCTCAAGCCCGGCACGCACTTCGTCACCGCGCCGCACGTCAATCCGGGCTCGAGCGATGGCAGCCGCTGAGGAGGAGCCGGCCGAAGATCGCGGTCTCGATCTCCTGCCGACGGAGGATGTCGAGACCCTGACCGCTCGCGGCCTCAAGGCGGGAGCCAAGATCGTCGGCAACGAGATCTTCCTCGTGATCGAGAGCTACCCGGTACCGGAAGGCTACGACCACGACACGACGAACGTGCTCCTGCGGCTGCCGCGGCAGTGGCCAGACGGCCGGCCTGACATGTTCTGGACGGAACCGCACCTAAAGGTGGTCGCGACCAGCAACTGGCCCAACGCTTCGGGCCACCTCATGAATCTGGACGGCCGCCAGTGGCAACGCTGGTCCCGCCACTACAAGGATCGCTGGAAGCCCGGGATCGATCGGCTCGTCAACCTGCTCACCATCGTCAGGCGCGAGATGAACAAGGACGTCGGCCGCTGATGACGGACGCAGGCATCTGCCGCCTGGCCTCGGGCCGTCGCCGTCGAGCCGCCCTGCCTCCTGAGGCGAGCGCGATCCGTATCACGATGACGATGCACGCGGAGGTAGCGCGCTCGGTGCGCGAAGCGGCTGCCTCGGAGGTTGAGATCGCCGGTGTGCTGATCGTCGGCGTGAGCGAGACGCCGGGCGAGATCCGGCTGCTTGTCCGCGAGTTCCACTCCGCGAACTCCTACGAGCTCCAGACGCCAGCCGAACTCCGGCTCGCGCCTTCCGCGTACATGCCGGCACTGGCGCGGGCGCACCGGCTCGGAGCGAGCGCGCTCTTCCTTCACTCCCATCCAACGGCGGAACCTAGCGCCTCGCCCTGCGACGATGTTGTGGACGACCAGCTGCGCTCTGTCTTCCAAATTCGAACCCGATCCGCACTCTACGGTTCGATGGTCGTTCGCATCGTCAACGGCGAGATCGAGTTCACGGGCCGCCTGTGGCGCGAAGAGGATCTGGTCGGACCCGTGGTGCTTCTTCGCGAGCTCGGCGAACGCTTCGTGTTCACCTCGGCGATTGACGCTCCCGTGCCGCTGCCCGCGCCCGCCGTGTTCAACCGCCAAGTACTGGCGTTCGGCGAGGCCGTCCAGCAACTCCTGCGGCAGCTGCACATCGGCGTCGTCGGCGCCGGCGGAACTGGATCAGCGATCGGCGAGCAGATCACGCGGTCGGGTGTTGGCCACATAACGATCGTCGATGATCAGGCCCTGGAGGATACGAACGTTACCCGCGTGTACGGCTCGGCGATGAGCGAGGTGGGCGTTGACAAGGTCGACGTCTTCGAGCTGAACGCAGACCGCATCGGGCTCGGAACGAACGTCAGCAAGCTGCGCCGGAAGGTCGATCGGACAGCACTCGATGCTCTCCAGGCGTGCGACGTCATCTTCGTGTGCACGGACGACCACTCCGGCCGGTTCGATGTTGCGCGGCTCGCCTACTGGTGTCTGATCCCGGTCTTCGATCTGGGCGCGCAGTTTGACCCGGTCGATAGTCCGCAACAAGGCATCTATAGCCGAGTCGACGTGATGATGCCGGGCACGCCGTGCCCGCAATGCACGGGCCTTTCGGATCCTGACGTGATGCTTGCAGAAGGGCTCCCGGAAGACGAGCGGGCGGAGCGCGTGCGGGAGGGCTACTTGCCCGGCCAAGCCAACCGCGACCCCGCGGTTATCGCATTCACCACACTGGCGGCGGCCCTGGGTTTCGGGGAGCTCCTCGTGCGGCTTGCCGGCCTCGGATCGGGGTCGCCGAGCCGTCTGATGTTCTACGTGCACGAGCGTCGACTGGGCAGGGTCTCGATGCCGCTCCAAGACCACTGGTGCTCGAGACCCGTGACCTGGGGTGCGGTTAGGGACGGCAAGCGATTCCTCGGGAGCGTCTGGCCGTGATCATGCGCGGCGTCTCGGGCATCTGGCGATGGCTTCGCCGTTCGTTCGACCGCCCGCGTTTCCGGCACGTGGATCGCGTCAGCACCCTGTCAGACATCCCCGTCGCAATGCCGAGCGATCGGGTCGTCCTCGCCGGGCCATCGGAACGGCCGAAGTGGGCGGTCTTCATGTGCCCATGCGATCGGGGCCACCGGATAACGCTCTCGCTCCAGTCCTCGCACTGGCCGCACTGGCAGCTTCGGATGGAGCGTGGTCTTCCGACGTTCTATCCATCGATCGACGTGCCGAACGAGTGGCGCTGTCACTACTGGATCAAGGGCGGACGTGTGCGCTGGGCTCCCAACATGCCGCGCTTCTAATGGCAATTCGGCCGCGGGCGCGGCTCGCTCCGACGGGCGGCCTACCACGCGTTGGCCTGTTCGACGGGCTCCGCCTCTTTAACCGGACGCCCTCCCCGGCCCACCAACTCCCCGGATCCGCGCAGGGGAGCTACCGCTCGTATGAGCGATTCGGTCCGCTATCCAATCGGCTGCCGGTGCAGGTTGCCAGCTCAGTGACGACCAACCTGTCGCGACGACCATCCAAAACCGATGTCGGATGAGCAGATCGGCGCCTATGCGACCGTCCCCCAGCAGGCACAGGCGTTCTGCCGGTCCTAATCTGATGCCAGTGGCTAAGACGCTTCCCGACAAGCGAAGATCGGTCAGGTCGGCATCAACGTGATCGAGTCCGTGACGCTGGCCATGGGCTCGAAGTGGTCCCCGAACACGTCGCTCGATGTTGGGATCGACGGAAGCATCGAGTTCTTTGACCCTGGGACTGGTCGCTCAATAGGTCGGGTAGTCGCAGTTCAATCGAAGGTTCACAACGGCAAGCTCCCGGCGGAGACGCCAGAGTCATTCACATGGGCCGTGAAACCAGCGGACCTCGACTACTGGATGGGCCTGAACGTCCCCGTTCTTCTCATCGTGGTCAGGCCACCGTTCGAGGCTTACTGGATTCCGATCCAAGAGGCCTTCGCTGACCCGGCAATCCGGAAGTCGCGCCGTGTTTCCGTCTCGAAGGCCGAGCAGACATTCGATGCGGGTGCCATGAGTCGTCTGATCGCACGTGTCGCACCTCGATCCCTTGCAGCCCTCACCCAGACGCCACGCGAGGAGGAGCTGTCGTCGAATCTCATACCGCTCACGGTTCCCGACCGCCTGATGCTCGGAGACGCCAGCGAGTCGCGAGCGGCCGAAGTAGGAGCGGCGCTGCGTCGCCAAGGAGCCCGAGATCAGGCGTGGGTCCTCCAGGAGGGCCGCATCCTCACGTTCCATGACCTGTCAGCCCCAACGTGGGCGAGCCACGTCGACCGCGGGACCGTCGAGGAGTTCGACACGGCCGACTGGGCAGGGAGTGCCGACGACGACAAGACTCGGCTCTTTGCCTGGCTGCTCAACAACACCCTTCGAATGCAACTCGGGCCTGAAGTGCGGTTTTGGAAGAGCGAGCATGCGTTCGGCTTCCGGGCCGGGGAGCGGACCCTCGTTGGCGGCGAACTGCGGGATTGGAAGATCATCGATCGCAGCACGGGTCGTGGCCGAACGGTCTTCACTTCGTGGCGCGCACAGAAGGATCGGCATCGAATCGCATACCGCCACCTCGCAGCGGAAATGAGCTTCCTCAGATACGAGGGAACTTGGTATCTCTCAATCGTGCCGACATATGTCTTCACGAGGGATGGATGGGAGGTCAGCGTCTTCCAAGCTTCTGGCACCGCCGCGATGAAGCGACTGGAGCGGAACGAGACTGTCCGCGGCCTCGTGCGCTTCTGGTCCAACTACGTGGCCCGAGAGCCCGACCTCGCCGGGCAGGCGTCGATATTGCGGTTCGGCCAGCCGAGGACCTTCCACGTCGATGCCGGGATCGACGAGGAGAGCTGGCTCGCGCGGACACCCGAGACCTCGGACGATCACGGACTCTGGGCGGACGGGGACGGCGAATGAAGGCCACCGTGCTCGGCGAGCCAGAACTCGAGTTCGCCCTCGGCCGGCACATCGACATAAAGCACGGATTGGCAGAGCTCGGTCCCCTCGATCGCGGAGAACTGCGGACGATTCGCGTTGGGATTGTCGGATCTGCCACTACCCGAGAGAGCGTGGCTCGCTGGATGGAGTCTGCGTCGGAGGGCGTATCGGCCAAGCCCTCGCCGCTGTCCAACCTCTTTCCGCCGTTCCCGGGTTTCTCCGAGACGTCGCCCTTAAACGCACGAGTGAGCATCCAAGATCGCCTCAATGCAGACCTGTCACCTCAGGCGATCGCTGAGGTGCTGCGTGCGGCCGACCCAGCACGCGGGGCCGCAGATCTGCTGGCGTCGGAGGCTCGCCGACTCGCCGACAAAGGACGACCCGATGTGATCGTCATTGCAACGCCTCCGGAAATCCTCGAGGTGACCGACGGACTCGAATTGGATATCCACGCGGGCGAGCACCTTGAAGCGCCGCGGGCCACGATCGCCGAAGGCCTCGTCCCCGCCAACAACTCGGCCGCGACGCCACGCACTCTCACGCGAACCGATTTACGGGACTACCTGAAGGCCGTGGCGCTCGCCGTCGGGGTGCCGCTGCAATTAATGCGACCCGAGAGCTATGGGTTGCGCGTCCGGCACCCCCGCGTTGGCCGGCTTGGCCAAGCTCGAGCCCTCCAGGACGAGGCGACGAGGGCATGGAATTTCTTCGTCGCTCTCTACTACAAGGCTTCGGGAACCCCATGGCGCCTTGTGAGAGCCGAGTCCGATCTCTCAACCTGTTTTGTTGGCGTCAGCTTCTACCGGAGCGCCGACGCTGCGACTCTGCAAACGTCCATGGCCCAGGTCTTCAACGAGCGCGGCCAGGGGATGGTCATCCGAGGAGAGGCAGCGCGTCAGGACAAGTGGGACCGCGTGCCCCATCTCGAGGCGGCAGATTCCCATTCTCTGCTGAAGTCAGCCCTCATTGCCTATCGAGCCGAGCATCTCAACCTTCCTGCGCGGGTAGTGGTCCACAAATCCTCGACCCATGATCGCGGCGAGCTCGAGGGACTCACTCGTGCGGCGGATGAGGCAGGCATCCAGGTGCTCGACCTTCTTTCGCTCGGAGAGACGCCAATTCGGTTGCTGCGCGACGGCAAATATCCCGTGCTTCGCGGCACCTTGCTCGAGCTGGATGAGCGCGATCAGCTCCTATACACGCGGGGAAGCGTGCCGTTCTTCGAAACATACCCCGGGTCCTACGTCCCACGGCCCATCAAGCTCCGTCTTGACTCCGTGTCGATGTCGCCGCGATTTCTCGGCTCCGAATGCCTTGCTCTCACGAAGATGAACTGGAACAACACCCAATTCGACGGGGGGCTACCCATCACGCTTCGCGCTGCTAGGGAGGTCGGCCGCGTCCTCCGCTACGTCGACCGAAATGTGCCGATCCAGTCGTCTTACGCCTTCTACATGTAAGTCGCGACGGGCGCTCGCCCAGTGCGAAACCTTGGCCACAAAGGTGCTCTCGCCAAAACTCTTGGCCGGAAGTGCATTGTGAGCACAGGAAGCGCTGGCCGGAATTGCAGGCGTCAAATACCGGCCGAAAGCTCGCCCTTGATCCAAAACGAGACCGCAAGCGCGAACAGGTCACTTCCACGTCCAGGACTCGTACCCAGAGGCAGGGTCCAGTCGGAAACGTGACCGGGAGCGGAGGCCCAAGAGCGCTGAGCACGCAGTCGCGCCTCTTGTGGCCTGCCTTGACAGACGGGCTGGAACGAACGAAATGACTGTGCGACCGGCCACGGACCTCCGTTAGAGCCGGTCATGAAAGCCCGTGAGTGACACAGGCCGACTGTGCGGCCTGGCAGGCGTCGGAATGTTCGTTGATCAGGTCCGGTCGCCGTTCGCGGCGACAGCGCCGACCGCCGGTCGGCGGGTCGCCTCGGCTTGCGCTGCGGCAGCGGACTGGCGGTAGGGGCGCGCGACCGCGGTGATGTCCTCGTCCCCATAGTCCTTTGCCACGGCGGCAACGAGCTGTCGTGCCTGGCGGGTGAGCGGTGCCTGGGCATGCGAGCGCTCGAAGAGCTCCACCGCCAGATCGAGGTCCTTTCGCAGGTCCCGCAGTGCGAAGAGCGTCGGCTCGTGCTGATCCGAGACGATGCCGGAGCGACGCGGCGTCAGCATCGGTGCGAGACGTTCCAGGACCCAGAAGACATCGTCGGGCCGGAGGCCGACGCGTTCGCCTGCCACCTGCAGCTCGGCCGCGGCGAGGATCACGTCGCCGAGCATGCTGTTGGCCACGAGCTTGAGGCGAGCGCCATTGCCGAGGGGACCGACCCGGCGGACGGTGCCGAGCGCGCTCAACACCGGCGCTGCCAGGTCGACGTCGACGGGATCACCGCCAACGAGGATCGCCGCCTGGCCCGCTCGCATGAGTGGCGGCGCTCCGATGATCGGGGCGTCGACCAGGCGACCGCCCGCAGCCGTGACCTCGGCCGAGAGCGAGGGCAGGAGATCGGGGCCCGCCGTGCTCATCTCGATGAAGAGCCTCCCGGCGGCCTCGCGGATCGCGCCATCGGAGCCGAGATACGTGGCCCGAACGGCCTCGGGACCGGTCAGGTTGCTGATCACGATGTCGACGCCTCGCACAGCGAAGGCCGGCGTGTCGGCAAGGGTGCCAATCCCGAGGGCCTCGGCCTTCGCCCGCGTCCGGTTCCAGAGGATCAGCTCATACCCCTGATTGGCGAGCCTTGACGCGATCGCCGAGCCCATCTTGCCGGTCCCGAGGACCGCGACCTTCGCCATCGGACGAGCTCCTTCGATCACATCTTCTCCGGTGCCGGGCCGCCGACCGGGACCTCGTCACGGAGCAGCTTGTCGATGCGGGCGAGCTCGTCGGGCGACAGCTGGATGTCGACGGCCGGCGCGGTCTGCCGGATCTGCTCCGGGTTGCGGGCGCCGACGATCGCGACATCGACGGCCGGATTGGCGAGGGTCCAGGCGATCGCCAGCTGGGCGACGGTCACGTCCCGTTCCACGGCGAACGCTTCGAGCCGGCGCACGATGGCCAGGTTCCGACGGAAGGCGTCGCCACTGAACATGTCGTTCTTCGAGCGCCAGTCGTCGGGCGCGAAGGTCGTCGACTCCGTCATCCGGCCCGTCAGCAGGCCGTGGGCCATCGGGCCATAGACCAGCACGCCGATGCCGTGTTCCGCGGCAAACGGCAGGATCGATGCCTCGATCTCGCGCCGGAACATGTGGTACGGCGGCTGGAGGGCGTCGAGCGGGCGCACCTGCTGGAACGCCGTCATCTCGCGAGCGTCGTAATTCGAGACTCCGACGTAGCGGACCTTGCCCTCGAGGACGAAGTCGTCCAGCGCCTTCGCCGTCGCCTCGATCGGGGTCGCGGGATCGGGCCAGTGGATCTGGTAGAGGTCGATGTAGTCGGTCCCGAGGGCCTTGAGGCTCAGCTCGAGGTCGCGCCGCAGGCCCGTCGGACTGCTGTCGCGGGATGGCAGGCCGCTCGCATCGCGAAGACCACCCTTGGTCGCGATCACGACAGACTCGCGGGCCGACCGGATCTCGGGCCGGAGAGCCTCGCCGAGGAGCTCCTCTGCCGCCCCGAAGCCGTAGGCCCGGGCCGTGTCGAACAGGGTGATGCCCAGGTCGAGGGCCTCGCGAATCGCGCCGATTGCCCCGGCGCGATCAACGCCACCCCAGTCGCCCCCGGCCGACCAGTTACCAAAGGCGATGCGCGAGACCCGGGGACCGCGCTCGCCGAGTCCCGCGTACTGCATGTGCGGTTCCTCCCAGACGAGAGCCTCAGGATCCACTCACACGGCCATTCCACGCGACGGGCCGGATGGCCAGTGGATTGCAGGGGCATTGCGGAAGGCTCAGGGATCGTTTCGGCGGCGCCGCCGGGATCGCCGAGAACTTTGCACGGACTCTTGACAAAGCCTGCTAGAGTGCGCTTTGTCCACTTCCCGTACAAAGTCTGGGACGCATGGAAGCGCCGGGCAAAGCGACCCTCCGCGAGACCCGCGAGCACAACGAGCGGCTCGTCCTGGCCACGATCTACGACGGCGCCCCGGACGGGACGCCGGTCAGCCGGGCCGACGTCGCGCGCCTGACCGGCCTGACCCGGACCACGGTCTCGGCAGTCGTCGAGATGCTCCTGGCCCAGGGCCTCGTGCAGGAGATCGGGCGGGGCCCATCGACCGGCGGCAAGGCCCCGATCCAGCTCGCCGTGCCGGATGCGGCCCGGATCCTCATCGGGGTCGACCTAGGCGATCGCGAGTTCACCGCCGCGGCGGTCAACCTGCGGGGCGAGATCCTCCACCGCGCCGAGGTCCCGTCGGAGGACGCCGACGGACCCGAGGCGGTCGAGCTCGCACTCGGCCTGATCGCCCAGGTCCTCGACGCGGTCCACGGCCAGGTCCTCGGGATCGGGATCGGGGCGCCGGGCCTCGTCGACACGACGGACGGCACCGTCATCCAGGCCGTCAAGCGGAGCTGGCGCGAGCTGCCCCTCGGCGCGATCGTCGCAGCCCGCTTCGCGGTGCCGGTCTACGTCGCCAACGACAGCCAGGCGGCGGCCCTCGCGGAGCACGTCTTCGGCGCCGCCCGTGCTGCGAACCTGATCGCGATCAAGGTCGGTGAAGGCATCGGCGCCGGCATCGTCATCAACGGCTCGCTGTTCCAGGGCGACGGCTTCGGCGCCGGTGAGATCGGTCACACCGTGATCGATCCGCTCGGCGATCGCTGCCGCTGCGGCCGGACCGGCTGCCTCGAAACCCTCGCCAGCGTGCCGGTCGTGCTCGCTCACCTCCAGGGCGAGCTCGGCCGGCCGCTGAGCCTCGACGAAGCGGTCCTCGAGTCGGAGCGCGGCGATCCGGTCGTCCGGGCCGCGGTGGCCGAGGCTGGCCGGCACCTCGGCCAGGCGGTGGCCGGGCTCATCGGTGCGTTGCACGTGCGGCGCATCGTCCTCGCCGGTCCGATGGCCGCCTTCGGCGCGCCGTGGATCACGGCGGTGCGGACGGCGGCCCAGAGCGGCGCCCTCGCGACGCTCGCCGACGACACCACCCTCGAGCTCGGCGGCGTCGATCACATCGTCGTGCTCGGCGCCTCCGCCCTGCTGATGACGCGGGAGCTCGGCTTGAGCCTCCGCCCCCTCCACCCGCCACGGCGCGTGACGTCGCTCGAGCAGGGCCTCGACCCGACCCGTGCCACGTCGAGGGCGCGCACCGGTACCCCGGTGCCGATGGGCGCCCAGAGAGGAGGCCGAGGGGTCTGAACGAGTCATCCGCGCGACAACCCACGAGCGCCCCGGGCGCTCGCATCGAACCACTTGTCCCACCCATGAGGAGAGCACCGAGTTGATCAGGCAGAGGTTGATCCCGCTGGTTGCGGTTGCGACGGTCGCATTGGCCGCCTGCAACAGCGGCGCCAGCACCGCCCCGTCCCAGGCCGCCGGCTCCGCGCCGGCGACCGCCCAGCCGAGCACCGCCGCGTCGACCGGCACCCTGACGGTCTGGCTGATGAACGGCTCGCTGAACGACAACTCGGTCGTCCAGCTCGACACCGACTTCCAGGTCTCCCACCCCGGCTGGAAGGTCAACTACCAGGTCCAGCAGTGGAATGGCATCGTCGACAAGCTGACGACGGCGCTGTCCAGCAACACCCCGCCCGACGTGGTCGAGATGGGCAACACCCAGGCCATCACCTTCGAGGCCGCCGGTGCCCTCGCCGATCTCTCGAGCGATCGCGCCGACCTCGGCGGCGGCACGTCGAATGACAGCTCGAGCGACGCCCAGCTCTACGTGGCGTCCCTGAACAGCGCCTCGGTCTACCAGGACAAGATGTTCGCCCTGCCGTTCTACGCCGGCGACCGCGTGCTCATCTACCGCAAGGACCTGTTCGCGGCGGCGGGCATCGACCCGGCGTCGATCACGAGCAAGGACAAGCTCATCGCGGCGGCGAAGACGCTCAACCAGAAGAACGCCTCCGTGCAGGACTTCTCCGGCTTCTACCAGGCCGGCCAGAACTGGTACTCGCTCCTCCAGATGATCTGGGACCGCGGCGGCTCGCTGGCCACCCAGGGCTCGGACGGCAAGTGGACGGCCAACCTGGAGTCCGCGCAGTCGATGCAGGGCATCCAGGACTACGTCGACTACTACAAAGCGGGCTCGACCGGTCCCAAGGACAACGACGAGATGAACCCGCCCGAGTACGACCTGTTCCACCAGGGCAAGGTCGGGATGTTCGTCGGCAATGGCTGGGAGATCGGCAGCGCGATCGGCACCGATGGCAAGCTGACCGCCGACCAGGTCGGCGTCATGGCCATCCCCAGCGCCACCGACGGCAAGACCGTCCCGGTCTTCCTCGGCGGCTCCGTCCTCGGCATCGCGGCCAAGAGCCAGAACCAGGCCGCGGCGCTCGACTGGCTGAAGCAGCTCACGGCTGACTCCGGCCAGCAGCTGCTCATCTCGAACGGCTGGATCCCGTCCCTGAAGTCGGCGGCCGCGAACATTCCGGACACCGCCGACACGAAGATCCTCAAGATCCAGGCCGCCGAAGCTGCGGCGGGCAGCGGCTTCACGCCGAACGACCCCCGCTGGGCCGGCGTCGAGGCCAACAATCCCATCAAGTCCATGCTGACCCAGATCCTCTCGGGTCAGGCCACCATCGCCGACGCGGCCAAGGCGGCCGACGACGCGATCAACGCCGCCCTGAACGCGGCCCAGTAGCACCCAACCTGCTCCTCCACTGACGGCGTTCGAGAGGGGGTCAACCACGTGATCGGGTCATCGACGACGGCGGAAGCCCGTCGGGACGCACCCGGTCTCGCGGAGGCCCCCTCTCGGCGTCGGCTGCGCGCAGGCAGGTTGCTCGGCCGGAGCCTGCCGTACCTCGCCCTCCTGCCGGCCCTCGTGACGTTCCTGCTCCTGCTCGGCTACCCGGTGCTCCTGGTGGTCGAGATGAGCCTCCAGCACATCGGCCTCAAGGAGCTCATCAGCGGCACCACGACCTGGGTCGGCCTGTCGAACTTCCAGTCGATCCTGGGCGACAAGCTGTTCATGGCCGCGACGATCCGGACGTTCGTGTTCATGGCGGCCAACGTCGCCCTCACGGTCGTGCTCGGGACGCTGGTCGCGTTGCTGCTCGACCGGATCGGCCGGATTCCCCGCCTCCTGCTCTCGATCGCGATGGTCCTCGCGTGGGCGATGCCGGCGCTGACCGGCAGCGTCGTCTTCCAGTGGCTGTTCGACAGCAAGCTCGGCGTCGTCAACTGGGCGCTCTCGAGCCTCGGGATCTTCGGCAGCTGGCTGAACCACTCGTGGTTCGACACCGGCTTCTCGACGTTCGGGATCATCACCCTTCTGATCGTCTGGCAGGCCATCCCGTTCGTGGCCTTCAGCCTCTACGGCGGGATCCTGGCGATCTCCTCCGACCTCATCGAGGCGGCGAAGGTCGATGGCGCCAACGAGCGCCAGGTCTTCCGGCACGTGACCCTGCCAGGGATCCGGCCGCTGCTCATGATGCTGGCGTTCCTGTCGATCATCTGGGACTTCAAGGTCTTCACCCAGGTCTTCACGATCCGCCAGGGCGGCCCCGACGGCCAGACGATCACGCTGTCGATCTTCACGTACTTCACCGGCCTCAGCCAGGGCCGGTTCGGCATCGCGGCAGCGGTCTCGGTCGTCATGATCCTGCTGCTGCTCATCGTCCTCGTGCCCTACATCAGGCGGATGCTCCGGACCCTGGAGGACGGCTGATGCGGGCTGCTGGCGGAAGGCGGCGGGCCGGCGGGCTGCGCCGGGGAGTGCTCAACGCGATCGCGCTCCTCGCGGCGTTCCTGTTCGCCTTCCCCGTGTACTGGATGTTCATCACCGCCTTCAAGCCGGCGGACGAGATCCAGACCTACGTGCCGGTCTTCATCCCGACGCCGACGCTGGCGAACTTCATCAAGGCCATCAACGTCCCGCACTTCGGCGACTTCGCGCGGAACAGCGTGCTCATCGCCGGCTCGACCCTCGGCCTGGCGCTGCTCATCGGGTTCCTGACGGCGGCGACCCTGGCGCGAGCGCGGATCCGCGGCCGGAAGGGCTTCCTCCTGCTCGTCGCGATCGCCCAGATGGCGCCGTTCGAGGCCCTGCTGATCCCGTTCTTCCTCGTCATGCGCGACGTCGGGCTCTACAACCAGCTGCCGTCGCTCGTGATCGTGTACTTCATCTTCACGCTGCCGTTCACGATCTGGTCGCTGCGGGGCTTCATCGCGGGCATCCCGGTCGACCTCGAGGAGGCGGCGATGACCGACGGTGCCTCGCGGCTCGGGGCGTTCGTGCGGGTCACGCTGCCGCTGCTGGGACCGGGCCTCGTGGCGACCGCGATCTTCTGCTTCATCACCGCCTGGAACGAGTATTTCTACGCATTCGTGTTCATGACCGACGTCCAGAACTACACGCTGCCCGTCTGGCTGGCGTCGTTCCGGACGAGCCTCGGGACGGACTGGGGCGCGACGATGGCAGCATCGACGCTGTTCACGCTGCCGGTGCTCATCTTCTTCCTGGCGGTCCAGAACAGGATGGTCGGCGGGCTGACGACCGGCGCGGTCAAAGGGTGAGCGCGGCGGTGACACCCCGAACGCCCGCAGACACGCCAAGCGGCGGGCCGGCGCCGAGCTCCGGTGCCGCAGCCACCTCCGCGTCGGCTGCGGCTTCCGCGCGGGATGCAGCCGAGAGCCTCGACCTGGCGGGCTGCCGGGTCCTCCGGACGTTCGAGGGGCTGGAGCCCACCGAGGCCGTGCTCGAGGCCATCCATCGCGGCGATGCCGCCGGCGTCACCCTGTTCCGGCATAAGAACGTCGGGTCGCCCGAGCAGCTGCGTGCCACGTGCGCAGCCCTCCAGGCGGCGCGGCCGCCCGGCGATCCGCCGCTGGTCATCGGGCTCGACCAGGAGGGCGGCCAGCTCCAGGCGGTCGGCGGCCGGGCCACGGCGTGGCCGGGCAACCTGGCGCTCGGGGCGACCGGCTCCGAAGAGCTCGCCGAGGCGGCCGGATTCGCGATCGGGCGCGAGGCCGCGGCCCTCGGGGCGAACGTCGTGTTCGCGCCCGTCTGTGACGTCCTACAGCCGGCCTCGGCGACACCACTCGGCACGCGATCGTTCGGGTCGGATCCCGAGCTTGTCGGGCAGCTCGCGGCGGCCATGGTGCGAGGCCTCCAGGCAGCCGGCGTCGCGGCCGTCCTCAAGCACTTTCCGGGCCACGGCGGCGCCATCGGCGACTCGCATGCCGCGATGCCGGTCATACCTGACGACGCGGCCACGATCCGGGCTCGGGACCTCGCGCCGTTTCGTGCCGGGATCGCGGCCGGCGCCAAGGCAGTCCTGCCGGGCCATCTCGCCGCCCCGGCACTGACCGGCGGCCGGACGATCGCGGCGACAGTCTCGCCCGAGCTGCTGAACGATCTCCTGCGCGGCGAGCTGCGGTTCGAGGGTGTCACGGTCAGCGACGCGCTGGATATGGGCGGCGCGGGCACGGCCGGCCACCTCGACGGCCAGGCTGTTGCCGCAGCCGCGGCCGGGATGGATCTCCTGATGCTCGTCCACCCGACGGCGCTCGAGGACGGAGTGGTCGGGGCTCTGCGCGCGGCCATCACCGTGGGGAGCCTCGACGAAGCCGGGGCTCGACGGGCGCGCGAGCGGATCCATGCGTTGCGGACCTGGCTTGGCGAGGGCCGCCAACCTGCGCTCGATGTCGTCGGCTGCGAGGCGCATCGGGCGGTGGCCGGGCGGATCGCCGAGGCATCGGTGACGCTCGTCCGCGATCCGGCCGGCAACGTGCCGCTCCTTCACGGAGGTGAGCGGCCGACGATCGCGGTCATCGCCCCGATCCCGGTCGACCTCACGCCGGCCGAGACCTCCTGCTATCTGCGCGTCGAGCTCGCGGACGCCTTCCGGCGCCGCCGTTACGACGTTATCGAGCTCGTCGCGCCGCTCGACCCGACGCCCGCGCAGGTGGCCTCGCTGGTCGATGCCTCGCGGGATGCGGACGTTGTCATCGTCGGGACCTTCGATGCGGTCTCCAACCCGGGCCAGGTCGCGCTCGTCCGAGCGCTCGGGGAGCGCGGGTCCGCGGAGCTGCGCGAATCGCGGCACCGCTCCACCACGATTGCGGTCGCGCTCCGGAGCCCGTACGACGTCGGCCTGTACCCGGAACACGTGACGGCCGCCTGTACGTACGGCATCCAGCCGCCGCAGATGGAGGCCCTCGCGGCGGCGCTCACGGGCGAGATCCCGTTTGCCGGCCACCTGCCGGTGCAATTGCCGGTGCAGCTGCCGGCGCAGCCGCAGGCTCACCACGGCGAGGCCCTCCGATGAGCATGCGGACCGAGCTCGGCGAGAGCCCGGACGTCGTGGAGCGACTGCTCGACACGGCGGCCGAGCGCGTCGCGACCGTCGCGGCAAACGTGCGCGACCGGCGGATCGACGTAGCGGTCATCGCCGCCCGGGGGACGTCGGACCACGCCGCGATCTACGCCCAGTACGTCCTCGGAGCGCGGAACGGCCTCGTCGTCGCCGCGGCCACGCCGTCGCTGTCCTCGCTGTACGAGGCGCCGCCTCGGCTGGGAGAGACACTCGTGCTCGGGATCTCGCAGTCGGGCCGCTCGCCGGACGTCGTCGCCGTGCTGAGCGACGCGCGTCGCCAGGGCGCCCTGACGGTGGCGATCACGAACGACGCGACCTCGGAGCTCGCTGCGGTCGGCGACGTCGTCATCGAGCTCGGCGCGGGTCCCGAGCTTTCCGTCGCGGCGACCAAGACCTATCTCGCCGAGATCGCGGTCGTGGCGATGCTGTCCTCGGCGCTCTCCGGCGACGCCGAGTCGGCCACCCAACTGCGAGCGGTACCGGCCGCGATGCGGAGCGTCCTGGACGAGGAGTCGCTCGTCGAGCGCCTGGCGGCCGAGCGGGCCGCGATCCGGGAATGCGTCGTCCTCGCCCGAGGGTTTCACTACGCCACGGCGCGAGAGTGGGCGCTCAAGCTCAAGGAGCTGACCGGCGTCCTGGCGGACCCCTATTCCGGCGCGGATTTCCAGCACGGCCCGATCACCCTGGTCGACGACGGCTCGCCGGTGCTCGCCGTCGCGACGACCGGTCCGGCGCTCGACGGGATGACCGAGCTTCTCGGGCGCCTTCGCGAGCGCGGGGCGGACGTCCTGGCCCTCTCGGACGATGCCGCGATCCTGGCGATCGGCGACGGAGTCCCATTGCCGGCGATGCCGGAATGGCTGGCGCCGCTCGTCGCGATCATCCCGGCCCAGCTCTTCGCGTACCACCTCGCCCTCGCCCGGGGCCTCGATCCCGACGCCCCGAGGCACCTCACGAAAGTGACCCGGACGCTGTGATCCGCCTCGCTGGGCATCTGTATGCGCCAGAGGATCGGGGGCCAGCCCTCGTGACGGTCGAAGACGGCCAGGTCCGGTCGATCGAGGCGATCGCAGAGAGCGCACCGGGCGAGGCCTGGCCGGACCTGCCCGCGGGCACGATCGGCGGCCCGACCTCGCGGATCCTGCCGGGCCTCGTCGACATCCAGGTGAACGGCGCCTTTGGGCACGACTTCGCCGACCCCGCGGCGGATATCGCGGCGGTCTGCCGGCGCCTGCCAGAGCTCGGCGTGACGGCCTTCGTCCCCACGATCGTGACCTCGCCACCGGAGATCTACGGACCGGCCCTCGCGAACCTGCGACGGCATCCGAGAGCAGGAGAGGCGCGCATCCTCGGCGTCCACGTCGAGGGCCCGTTCCTGAGCCCGGCCTACCCCGGCACCCACCGACCGGCCCTGCTCGGCCTGCCCGATCAACACGAAGCCGCGGGCTGGCTCGAGGCAGGCGACGTCCGATGGGTCACCCTGGCGCCGGAGCTGCCCGGGGCGCTCGAGCTCATCGCCTTCCTCGCGAGCCGCGGCGTGCGCGTGGCGATGGGCCACAGCGACGCAACCTGGGCCCAGTCCGATGCCGGCGCCCGCGCCGGCGCCTCGCTCGTCACCCATCTCTTCAACGCGATGCGGCCGCTCCGCCATCGCGACCCCGGCCTGGCCGGCTATGCCCTCGCTTCCAGCCTCCCCGTCGGGGTCATCGCCGATGGCCACCACCTCGCGTTCGAAACGCTGCGCCTCATCGGGCGAGTCAAGGCACCGGACGAGCTGTACCTCGTCACCGATGCCCTCGCGGGCCTCGGGATGCCGCCCGGTCGGTATCCGCTCGGGGATCTCGAGTACGTCTCGGACGGCACGTGCGGTCGGCTGCCCGACGGGACGCTGTCGGGTTCGCTCCTGCCCCTGAACCTGGCCGTCCGAAACCTCGTGGATCGCGCCGGGCTCGACCCCGCGCTGGCCGTCCGGATGGCGACCCTCAACCCCGCCCGGGCGCTCGGCCTCGACGATGGGCTCGGCCGGATCGCCGTTGGCGGGGCTGCCGACGCGGTGCTTCTGGACGACAAGTGGCAGGTCGAGGCCACGGTCGCGGGTGGCACGCT
>Ga0193751_1000827_pt1 | contig 21661 bp, 14 predicted proteins | sample L1c2metaG_FD_143050 | JGI IMG/M metagenome (GOLD analysis project Ga0193751, IMG submission 143050) | Soil microbial communities from a riparian zone of the East river system, Colorado, United States - L1c2 | ecosystem: Environmental > Terrestrial > Soil > Riparian zone | place: USA: East River... | reverse complement strand
CGATCAAGCCCGTGCTCGAGGCGGCGCAGATTAGCATCGGTCGCATCAGCATATTCCGGCAAAGCAGCTGACGAGGTCACCTTATGGGCCGCGCCGCGCATTGGCCCGATATATCACTGATTGTGTTGGGATCGATCATCTTGCTCGCCTGGTTGTTGCTAGCGCGCGGCAGCGGCGCCGTGATGGTGTCCGCTTTCTGTTCGTCCGATACGCTTTCGGCACTGCCGCTGTCGGTTCGGTTGAACCTCGTGCTTATGCTCGTCTCACCGGCGCAGCTCGCTTCGGCTTCGGCACTGATGACCGCTGCCATGATGCTACCGTTGATCATCACGCCGCTTCGGCATGTTCGCGATCGGAGTTTTGCTAGGCGACGGGCGCGGGCGACCATTCTGTTCGTCGCCGGCTATGTTGTGGTGTGGATGATTGCCGGCGTAGTTCTCCAGCTCGTTGCGTTCGTCGCGCGATGGGCAGCACCTGCACCGCTGCTGTGCTTTGGCGTCGCGGTCGCCACTGCAATACTTTGGCAAGTCTCGCCCACGAAACAATGGTGCATGAACCGCTGTCATCACCGGCCACATCTTGCCGCATTCGGCACAGCGGCAGATCGTGACGCTTATGATTTTGGGCTGACCAATGGCGCATCGTGCGCCGGTTCCTGCTGGGCCCTGATGTTGGCAACACTTTTAGTAGGCCAAGGTCACATTTTGGGGATGATCGCCGTCACGCTCTTTGTCTTTGCCGAACGGCTCGAGGGTCCCGCTCCGCTCAAATGGCGCTGGCGAGGGCCCAGCAGGGCTCTACGGATCGCCGCGGCGCAAGCGCGCATGCGGCTGACAAGCGAGCGCGGCTAAAGACGTTGTGACTGACTCGCGTTTGCCAGCAGCCTATTTGGTCGCACGCTGTGCCGCATCATGATATAAGGGCGTGCCTACACCAAGTTTGCCGCTGTGACATTGGCCACAGCGGAAATTCACTATCGCCAGTTACTTTTGCACGCGAGCAGGACGCAATAAGACTGACGCACAACTTCAGTAGCGCTAATCAGGCGTGAAAGGTTGGAGTCATGTTGGCCGGTTTTTTTGAGGCTGTCATCGCCGCTATCTATCGGCTGATCAACCGCTGGCGGGTGTGGTACCGACTGCCATTTCCCCTCGCCGTTATCAATCTGTTGGCGCTGCGGGTGGATTTACGACGGCGCAATCTGTTCGATACCGAAACCGCACCACCCGATCTGCCGGTGCCCGACGGTTTCGACATCCGCCATTGTCGGACGGCTAACGGCACCTTCAACGATTTATCAAAACCTTGGATGGGAATGGCGAATACACGGTTTGGACGCAATGCGCCGCTTCCGCAGACCTTTGGCGAACAACCACCAAGCCTTTATGAGCCCAATCCACGCGTCATTAGTCGCGAGTTGTTGGCGCGCACCAATTTCATCCCAGCAACTTCGGTCAATCTGTTCCTGGCAGCGTGGCTGCAATTCATGGTCCACGATTGGCTCAGCCATGGCATCAACGATACGCAAAGCCCTCCACTACGGTTTCCCGTCCCCGAGGACGATGATTGGCCTAAGCCAGAGATGACCATCCTGCGCACCTGCGCAGACCACCAGCGCGGGCCACGGGATGAGGGCCGGCCACCAACCTATCGCAACATAGTCACGCATTGGTGGGATGGATCGCAAATATACGGCTCCGACTTGCGAATGCAGCGCTGTGTTCGTAGCTCACCGACCAAAGAGCTTTTGCCCGACGGCAAATTATATCTCGACGAAACTGGACACCTGCCAGTCGATCCGGAAGCCGCCGATCATGACCCGCTTCAGGAGCTGGCCGCCGTCAACGGGAACTGGTGGATTGGGCTTTCCGCCATGCACACGCTGTTTACGCGTGAGCATAACGCGATCGTCGATCGCCTGAAAATTGATTATCCCGACAAAGACGGTGAGTGGCTGTTTCAGAAAGCACGCCTAATCAATGCTGCACTAGTCGTGAAAATCCACGCAACCGAGTGGACGCCAGCGTTGCTGCAGTCACCAACCTTGCAATATGCCATGCGGGGCAGCTGGTGGGGCGCGCTTGGCGAAGCTTATTTCAAAGCGTTCGGTCGACCGACGCACGACGAACTTCTTTTTGGCATTCCTGGCTCATCGACCGAACAGTATGCCGCCCCGTATTCAATTACAGAAGAGTTCACGGCGGTCTATCGACTGCACTCGCTCATTCCCGACGATTATTCGTTTCGTCAGCACAGCGATGACAAGGAAATCCTTGCATGCACAATGGTTGATCTGTTTGCCGGCGGAACCACTAAGGTACACCGCAAGGTATCTTTCGAAAACGTGCTGTATTCGATCGGCACAAGTTATCCGGGTGCGCCGGTGCTACACAATTACCCGCTACATCTGCGTCGCCTACCTGAAAAAATTGATCAAGGCATCATGACCGATCTGGCTGCGACAGATATTGTGCGCGACCGCGAGCGCGGTGTTCCACGCTATTGTGCGTTCCGGCGAATGCTGCGGATGAGTGTCCCAAAATCTTTCCAGGAGCTCACCGCGAATGAGACTTGGCAAAAGGAACTGGAAAAAATTTACCGAGATGTCGAACGCGTCGATCTTCTGACCGGCACGCTGGCGGAAACTAAGCCTCCGGGATTCGCTATCTCGGACACGGCATTCCGCATCTTCATCGTCATGGCTGGGCGCAGGATCAAAAGTGACCGCTTCCTGACCAGCGATTACAACGCCCAAGTCTACACGCCGCTCGGTATTGATTGGGTGGAGAAAAATGGCATGCGCGAAGTGTTGTTGCGACATGCCCCGTCGCTCCATCCCGTTCTGAGGAACGTGCGCAACAGCTTCTTTCCGTGGCCCAGAGCAGCGAGCTGACGTCATGGCGCGGCGCATCCGCCTGCCAGGAATCGTTGACGTGGTGCTGGTCTCCGACCCAGCCGAAATTCGCGCCCTCAATGATGCCCGCGGCGTCGATCGCAACTTCGTCCTGCGCGGACCGCTGATCAATCGCTTGATCGTGGCCCGTATCCGCCGCTGGTTCCAGATTATGGGTCAGATGTTGCCCTCCCTGATGCCGCGCTACGACCAGGTCCGTGCCGATCATCAGCAAAAGCTTGCTGCAGAAGTTGACCCGATGTCTGGCAAGACTCTGTGGAGCAATTCACAAATCGATGCACTTGCCGCTTATGTCCGCGGCGGCGGCACCGATGAAGCCGTCGGTATTGTTGCACAGCAGATTGTCGGCAGTTTATTCGATCCAGTCTACCACGCAGATCGTGCGACTTGGAAAGCCGCGAAACTGATCGATCAGGTTCGCAACGGCATCTCGCTAATTCAAATCGTGTGGCAGCTCACCGGACAGCTGCGCCGCGCGCGCACTCTTTTGGTTGATCGTGCCAAAGCTGACCGTTGGACGATGCACGGCACCGCAATCGGTGTTCACGGCATTGTACACGCCTTGGCGCAGATGCGTCGGTTGCGCTGCGAGCCGAACGCGGGATCTTTCAGCGATGAGGCGGTACTTTGGCAATGCCTCGTCCCGCCCAAACAGGTGCCTCGCACCGTCGAGGTTCCACTCGAGACGCCGCTTGTGAAGGATCCTTTGAGCGTCGGCTCCATTCTGATGCTGCAGCTGGAAGCTGCGTGGCCGCGGGCACCTGACGCGGAGCTAGTGTTCATGCACGGCCACTGGAACGCGTGCCCGGCACGCGCCTTCGTGACCAGACTCCTCCTCGTGGTATGGCGTCGGAGCTTACAGGAGTCCATTGCCACATGACTGACGAGATGAACCGGAGTGTTACATCAGCCGGCGGCAGTGGCAGCAGCGATGTCATCTTTACACCGTTGAAATTTAACAATCTCGAGGTCAAGAACCGTATTTTTCGCTCCAGCGTTTCCGGCCGTTTCGATAACGAAGACGGCTCGCTCACCCAGACGCGGATCAATTGGGAATGCAAATTCGCAAAGGGCGGCGTCGGAGCCATAATCTCATCTTACGTCCCGGTATTGATGGAGGGTCGCATAATCGCCGGCTACGCGACCATCCACCGCGACGACTTCATTCCGTACTGGCAAAAGCTTGGCGAAGCTGTGCGTAGCTTTGACTGCAAATTTATCATGCAACTATCGCACTCAGGTCGACAGATGGACATACCCGGCGTGCATAATTATGTGCGCCCGACGCTGTCATCGACCAGCAAAAAGGAATCGTTGCACGGTTTTTTGTGCCGGGCAATGACCATTGAGGAAATCCATTACACGATCGATGCCTTCGCCAAAGGAGCATGGCGGGCGCGCGAAGCCGGCCTCGACGGAGTCGAACTTCATGCCGCCAATGGCTACTTGTTCACACAGTTCTTGAGCTCTGCCATCAATGATCGGACCGACGACTATGGGGGCTCACTCGCTAATCGCGCCCGATTTCTGCTCGATGTGATTTCAGCGATCCGCTCGAAAGTCGGAAGCAAATTCCATCTACAAGTAAAGATTAGCGCGGTCGATCACAACAATGTCGTGCCATGGGAAAAGAAAGGCAACACGCTCGATGAAAGCGTGCAGATCGCGAAATGGTGCGAAGTCGCTGGCGCCGATGCCATGCATGTCTCGACCGGCAGCCTATTTCCACATCCCTTGAACCCGCCGGGCGGTTTTTCGTTCGAGACCATCACCGCAACTTACGACGCGATGATCTCGTCAGGCATGAATACATTGCGCAATTATTTCTTGTTCCGCTATCCGATCTTGCGGCCAATATTCTACTGGGCTTGGTTTCGAATGAAGCGCGGTCGGCGCGTGGAAGGCGTCGGCGAAGATGAGGCTCGCGCGATCAAAGCCGCGGTAAAGATCCCGGTGATCTCGACCGGCGGCTGGCAGACCGCCTCGAAAATCCAACAGGCGATCATTTCCGGTGCCTGTGACGGGGTTTCAATCGCGCGATCACTGATCGCCAATCCGAATCTGCCAAAATTCTGGGCTGCTGGTGACGATCTGCCGCCATCGCCTTGTACTTATTGCAATCGTTGTCTGCTAAACGCCCCGAAAAATCCGATGGGCTGCTACGAGCCGCTGCGTTTTGCCAACCATGAGGCGATGATCAATCAGCTGATGACGATCTACAACACGCATCCGGTACTGAAGGCACCGACACCAGAGGAGGTGTCGCCATGATCCGTGAACAGCCTGTCACGGCCGTCGAGAATGCCCTGTATCGGCGCTGGCGTCTCCTGATCCCAGTCTACATATTCCTCGCGATTATTGCGCTAATCGGCATTATTGGCACAATCCTTGGCCTCGTCCTCCTTTGGCAGCTGGCGCAGAACCAAACGCCCTACTACGCCGACATTGTTGAGGAATTCAAATACGGTTCAATCGGTGCTGAGCCGCATAGCGGAATTCCGTACCGCATCTGGCGCGCTCTGCCTGCCTTGTTTCCAGAGTATTTTGGCGGCCTCCAGGACTATTCGGCCTTCGGTTTTCTCTACGAAAACGAGGCCGACGGCCGTCAACGCGACCTACCGATTGGTATTTCACGGCGAACTTATCGCAATGTCGATGTGGTCTGGTTTAACTGCGCCACTTGCCACACCGGTACGGTTAACTCGACGATGCGCGATGCCGGTGGGCAGCTGTTGACTGGCCGGCACATTATCCCCGGAATGCCGTCCAACAATCTCAATCTTCAACGGTTCATTCGGTTCCTCTTGAATGCCGGCGCCGATGAACGGTTATCCCCGGACAAATTGATACCGGCAATCAATCAGACTGGCCCGCGGCTCAGTCGTATCGAGGAACTGATCTATCGCTGGTACATCATCCCGACATTACGTGATGGATTGCTGGAGCGGCGCACAAGGCTCTTTCCATTGTTTCGCCAGCAGCCGACTTGGGGTCCCGGTCGAGTTGATACATTCAATCCTTACAAACTGATCCAAGCGAACATGCCGCTTGCCTCACTGCAGAAGAGCGAGCTGATCGGCATCGCCGACTTTCCTTCGATCTTCAACCAGGGGCCGCGGGAAGGCATGCATCTGCATTGGGACGGAAACAACACCTCGTTAGCCGAGCGTAATCTTTCCGCGGCAATGGGGGCCGGCGTCACGCCTGATTCTGCCGATTTCGCAACCATCAATCGCGTGGCCGATTGGCTAAGGGCATTGCGGCCGCCGCAAAGCTCGTATCATCCCGATCCGGCCGCGGTGACACGTGGCCGCGACATTTTCACGGCGCACTGTCGCGCCTGCCACGGCTACCAAGACACGTCTGGCTATGTCTTTACCGGCGAAACGATTGGCCGAATAGAACCGAACAGCAAGCTCGGCGTCGATCCTCACCGTCTCGATTCCTATACGGATCAGTTCCGGCAATACCAGCTGGCCAATTTCTTCGCCGGCACCCCCCATCAGTTCAAATATTTTGTCAAGACCGATGGCTACAGCAATCTACCTCTCGATGGTTTGTGGTTGCGTGCCCCTTATCTGCACAACGGTGCGGTGCCGACGCTCGCCGACCTTCTCAATCCCCCCGACAAACGGCCGGCCGCTTTCATGCGTGGCTCTGACACGCTCGATCCAGATCGCGGCGGCTTCGTCGCACCACCGTGCGTGCCACCTTCAGCACCGACAGAGCCGTTTTGCTACGACACACGCAAACCCGGCAACGGCAATGGTGGTCACCTTTATGGTGTCGACCTGCCTGCCGGACAGAAGTCGGATTTGTTGGCATACTTATTAACTTTCTAAGAAGTGCCATGACCGTGAATTCTGAAAATTCACCGACACGCAAGGGTTTGGGCGCATCGCCCCGGACGATACGAGCCGTGCAGTGGTTCCGAGCTATTATGTGGCTTGGCATCGGCGCAAATGTCGCGTGCGCATTAATCTCAATTCTATGGACAGAAGGCGTTCTCAACTTCCTCCATCTCGAAATGGCTCACCCATTGGTTTGGCCGCGATTTGCAGCTTTCCTCTTGGTTCTGCTTTCGATTTTTTATGTTCCATCGGCAATCGATCCCTTGGCACATTGCTATTCAGCGGTGGTCGCCATCATTTGTCGCTTTGGCGGCGTTGCGTTTTTTACAATCGTGGGCGGTCGTTACATTTACTTTGGATTGTTTGATTTAGCGTTTGGACTCCCACAGGCAATACTTTTGCTGCTCGCCTGGAAATCGTCGAACACCATCAGGAGCGCCCAATGAAGGGCAGGGCCTTTAAGCGGCGTCGATGGTTACTTGCGGCTCTCGTCCTTGTCATCTTTTGCGCCGGAGTGGGTTTTCTTGCCTATGAGAATTTCCTGGTACGTGCCATTCCTGTGTACGCTGATGATGAGCAAAATTTTAAATATGGATCAATTGGCAACGACGGCGCTACTGGCGTGCCCTACGCAATATGGCTTGTGCTGCCGAAAATTTTTCCGGAGTACTTACCTGGTCCGGGCGGTTACGCGTCGCTGGGATTCCGTTGGGAACCCGATCGTACCCAATCCGACGCGCCAGTTGGATTTTCGCGCGCTCGGGTTGGCGTCGAGCGGATGGCGATCAATTGTGCCTTTTGTCATGTCACGACCTATCGTCGAACGTCCAACGGAACGCTCGAATTCGTGGTGGCGGGTCCGGGCAATACAGTCGACGTATTGGGTTATCAGAATTTCCTCACGGCCTGTGCACGAGACTCCCGCTTTTCCGGCGATGGCTTATTGCCCGCTATGGAAAAGGAAGTGCATCTGTCCTGGCTTGATCGGTTGATCTACCGTTATGCGATCATTCCGATCGTGAGGAAAAGCCTTCTGCAGCAAGGAGAGCAATTCCGATGGACCGACCAGCATGAACGGCCACCGTGGGGACCAGGTCGCATTGATCCTTTCAATCCAGTGAAATTTGACATGTTGCAGTTGGCCGACGATGCGACGATCGGCAATTCGGACATGCTGGCAGTGTGGAATCTCGGTGCACGAGAGCAAATCAGAGCCAATGCCCCATTACATTGGGATGGTCTCAACGATTCGGTCCGTGAAGTGGTTTTAAGCTCTGCCCTAGGAGACGGTATGACGGCGCACGAATATGATGAACAGACCCAAACGTCGTTGCGCCGTGTCGCTGCATTTCTACGCCGCACCAAACCGCCGGCCTCGCCGTACCGGCCGGATTCGACGGCGGTTGACCGAGGCCATGCACTTTATGCCAACCTGTGCGCGGACTGTCACGCAGCGACTGGTGCGCGCACACTGACGGTAATACCGATTGAGGAAATTCAAACTGACCGGCATCGCATCGACATGTGGACGACCGCGGCACGCGATGCCTACAACAATTATCGAAAGGGCTATAACTGGAACTTCAGCCATTTCCAGAAATTAGAGGGCTACGTCGCCGAAACCTTGGACGGATTGTGGTTGCGGGCACCGTATCTCCACAATGGCTCGGTCCCGACACTTGCGGATTTGCTGGAAGGACCGCAAGACCGGCCGAAGGCATTTGTCCGTGGGGGCGAAGTCCTCGATTCCAACCGCGGTGGTTTTGTGGCGCCCTCATGCGATCCGCGTCGACCCGAGAAAGAGGTATTCTGTTTTGACACTACGCTACCCGGCAATGCCAATTCCGGACACGTCTATGGGACCGACCTGACGGCAGCAGATAAGGCCGATCTGCTAGCATATCTTTTGACCTTTTAGACGCGCATAAGAGTTCACATGAGCGAAACACAGACGTTGTCATACGCTAAGGCGCTGATAGCGAGTCGGCTTCATATCTATCAGGTCCTGTTTACAATTAGCATTATCATTGGGCTGATCGTGGGACTGTGGTGCATATTCGATCCGGTAGGCTTTGCCCAATTGCTATTCCAGATCGATCCGCACCCGGAAGCTTGGCCACGAATTTGGGGAGCAATGCTTCTGGCCCTACAGTTCCTCTATCTATCAGGAGTGCGCAATCCGCTTTTTTACCGTTGGCCCAACTGGTCTAGCATCTTGGTCAAGCTTTTAATGACGATCATATTTCTGACCGCCGGCCCTTCCTTTCATCTGTTAGCTGTCTGGGAGTTCATTTGGTTCGTCATTTTATTCGTCACCTATTACCGATTGATGTTGGCCGATATACAAAGTAACCCATAGCAAACTCGCAATAAAATTTGTGCGTTCGCCGCGCTCGAGTACTTTCAATCTTCATCTGAGCGCGGCGGAAAGGTCGGAATCAATGCTTCAGAACTCTCCGGTGTTCGCCGCTTGCTCGCCGGAAATTGAGATAGGTGTCTGACCCGCCTGGAGTCGACGCATCACTTCGGCGTTTAATTTGGGATTTACGAACAATTCATTGATTGTTATGACTCTTTCGTCGACACCCGTCCACCGCATCAGTGTATGAAAGCCAGGACGATTGTTGAAATACCCAGTCGGAAGGACTTGTCCGTCCCTGTCCAGTTCGGGAACAATGCCGCCACTCGCACCAATCCTGCCGCGGACGATTTGGACAGGATCTTCCGCTTCCAACCGCATCATTGTCATCGCGCGTCCAATGCCGTCCATATGCGGGACGAACATACCGAGCTCTGCGATTTGGTGATCCAGCAAGCGCTTGATCGCCTCGTCGCGCGTCACGTTTCCCGTCATGTCGAGCCAGCGCGTTCCCGCGGCAATTTCCGCCTCATTTTGATTCTGCAACGCTTCGCGCAGTGCTCCTTCACGCCGGTAGGCTTCATGAGGCCTCAGGATGACTGCATCCACCCACGCGAAGGCTGCGAGCTCGACGGGTGAATATTTCTCCGGGTGCTTATCGGCTTCATGGACATACAAAAGCTTTTCTGTGCACTCTGTTAGCGCCCGTTCGGTCGCGCGTTGCGCATCGGTATCGCTCATTCCCGCTCGTCTGAAATTACCGCCGCCATAACGCCGGAGGAACTCGGTGTAGGCGAACAGCGTGTGATGTTCTAAGCCATAGCGGGAACGGTTAAGCCGATAGATCTTCTGGATCAGCAGCTCCTTGAGTATGCGGTCGACAAAACCGGCGACAAGCGCGCCATTTCTCGTCTGGTCTTCGTTGAACATGAGAGCTAGCGAGTAAAATGCCTCCTCCCGACCGGAATCTGGCAGGTACTGCAGCGCAAACACCAAGCTGCCTGGGACGTGCGTGCCGCGGCCCCAACCCCACGATGCTACGCTCTGCCCGCCTTGAGTGATGCCGAAGTCGCGATCAGGGTCCACCTCATACGACGTCAGTGGGATGCGCGCTCCTTTCAATGGCGCCGGCTCAACTTTTACCTGGCCAGCAGCAATCGCCTGCGTCGGCGGCGTGACAGCGGGCGGTACGATCTCGCCGATACCATTCGATCCTGCGGCGAGGAGACCGTTGAGCTTCTGAATGAACTCAGGGGGATACGCCGGCTGAAGCGCGTCGTCCATTGGTCCTTCGTCGGGGATGTTTAAGGCGGAAAACATGCCGGCCAGGGCGACGAACTGCATACTGTGAAAGCAAAGTTCGACGAATTGGCTATCAACCTTCCGCGCGAGAAGATCCTTCGGCATCGTTGTAGGAACGCCATCTGCAGCTTTTCGTGCGAGCGAATCCGTTTCGCTGGCTGATTTGTTATCAACAAGCGCCTGGGCTCTTGCTTCACGCGCCGCACGAAGTTGGGCGAATGGACGCTCCGTCGACGCGTAGACGTTCTGGTCATATTCACCGAACGCGGCGCGGAACTCGGCAAAATCCTCATTGCTGTAAGACTGCGGATCCGTGGCGAACTTATTTGCAAGAATCAACGCTGCGCGTTCATGGCGGTCAAAGACGCCCGGCGTCGACGGCGCGTCGAGGTGCAGCATCTTCTGTGCCATTTTTTCAGGGGTTGTGGTGCGATAACGGAGTGCGGTCTGCATGCCCAGATAGGCATGATGCGTCATTGTGTACCACGCTCTCCGCCTCTGGGCGATCGCATTGGTTACAAGCTCCTTCGTCACGCGGTCGACGAACCCCGATATTTGAACACCGTTTCGGAATGAGGGCGTGTCGAAGGCGAGACTGGTGGAATAATCAAGCTGTTTTTCCAATACGCCAGGTATCTGGACAAAGTACCTTCCGAGGTTGTTAGGAACTCTGTCGGGGTTGTCGATGAGCTGCGCCGCCCAAGTCCACTCGGCGCGTGCCTCGTCGCCGCGCACCCAATTCACATTCGGCAACCTTGGATCTGCGTCTTGCAGAGGTACCGACGGGGAAGGTCGGCCGTCTTGGCCTAGCAGGTGGAGACTTGGCGTATTCGTGGCGGCCTGAGGTTCTGCGGCAACGAGAGGCGAAAATTTAAACGGGGCTGCCAGCGCTACCAAGCGAGACATCCCAATCGCTTTCCTTCTTGTAAACATAGACATCATACTCCTTACCCCGTCTGGTCTTCGGGCCGGCCCAGTTGCGAGGCTACTCAACCTCGAACTCCGAGCTCCGAATTCAAATTGCCGAGCGCACAGATGGCATAGCGCTGCGCCTGATCGGGTAGGGGCGTGTTGTCGGCCCGAACCACCGTGATGTGGTAGGTGCCGGCAGGCACGTGGTCCAGTGCAACCATCTGCACATTGTTAGTGCGGTCATAATCGGGTTTTGATCCCAGGCGCTGGGCAGGTCCTGGTCCTTTTGCCACTTGTGTTGATGATCGAATGCGTTCGAAGGCGGTGGAATAGGATCTGCGACGAGCTGATAAGCTTGGTCGGACGCGCAAACACCGGCTTGATCACAAAGCGGTTCATGATAATCACGGCCACGTCAGCCTCGGGGAACGGGTCGTTTGAGCTAGGCTCTTTTCCACCTCTTGGGAGTATCGGCCGGAATTCCCCAGGGGAAGGCCACAGCCTTATGCCGAGCGTCACCTCGCAGAGTGGAGATAAATAATTATCATCCACATTAAGAATGGTACGGCAATCTCGTTGCGATGTCACGCCCTAGCCAGATTCGGCCTCTGAGCTTTTGATCCAAAAATTATGGCGACAAGCGAGTAGTAATTTTACTGTCTCCCACCTTGATTTAAATCAAATGGATCGCAGCGAAGGGTATCATCCTGGCTCGCCATCGGTTCGCCTTCTATTGCTCGCCTCTAAATTATGGAGCGCGCGATTTATTGCCGCTACTTCAGTGTCGCCCGTCATGCCGTAGAATTCTGCGAGATCGAGATTTGCTTATTGCGCGCGGTCCGCCCGGACCAGAACACACCGCCAGTGGAATCCGATCACGATCCGATCTGCGCGATGGCACGTCTAATCGCCTCCAGGGTGATGCCTTCATTTAGTTGTTTCCCTATCAACGCGCGATGATGAACGGCGAAGCAGCTAAGTTGGCGATCTAAGACCGGCGACCCAGAATTGCCCTCTTCAGTGGGGCTTCGGTAGCGAACATATTGCTGTGAGTATTCTGCAAGGCTGTTGTCATACAGCGAAACTGCAAGTTCTTGGCCTCTAGGATGGCCGATCACGTACACGCGTTGCATTGAGGTGTTGCTAATTTTCGGCAGAAAAGAGCAGAGCTCGAGCTTGCTCGAGTCTGGCGGGGCAATGACTCGCAAGATCGAGATGTCCATCTCGATGCGTGGCGAGCTATAAACGAGTTCTCCCAGCCTCACTCGCGGGCGCCCGTTGAGCCGAGTAAATTCGATCTCCGCCTGCAATGGACGCAAAGGAGCATCATCCACAGGATCGAGACTGATCACGTGGGAATTGGTCAAAAACAATGGCCCGTTTCCCCAGGCGGAGCAGAGGCCCGCCCCCGACATAAGAAAACCTGTCCCAGCGGGATCGCCGGTTGCGGCATTGCCGATGCGGCCAATGGCCGTGCAGCATCGATAAAGAGTGTCGATCCATTGCAGCTTAACCACCGCTTCTGTGCCGTAAACAGCCTCAAAACCCTCTCCATCCGGAACCTTGCCGAGTTGCATTGGATGCACTGAGCCGCCCTCTCGCTGCAGCGCGGCATACTCCAAGACCGGCAAGAGCTTATTTCCGATGGCGGTCCCTTCCAAACACCAGACGTCCTTCAGTTGATGCAGCGTACTGCCAAGTTCGAACGCGTCGGCATCCGGATGCTGAATATATTTTTTTGCTAGTGCCAGAACGGAATCCTCGTCGTGCTGCGCGATCGCAGCTTCCATACTCGTCGCATAGTCCCACATTCCGGTCGCCCCCTGCGCTCCAACGTCATCACGGATTTGCTGCGCGATTGCAGCTCCATCTAGAGCATTGTCTGTAGAAATGCCGTCGCGTTTCGCCCGCGAGAGCAGCGCAACAAGGTTGATGCCATGCCAGCGATAATCGCCTTGGCGCCGCTCCCAATCGACTCGGTAAGCCGTGATCGCTGCCCTTAAGCTTCCTGGATCGCCGTCCTTAACGAACAGCTGCTTGTAGGCGCGCCCTATCAGGCCTCGGATCTCCGGACCTTCCATTGAGTCGTCGGAGTACTTTTGCGACATAAAGTTCAAGGTGGCCAATGCCTGCAGAACGCGCCCTTGGTCAAGCAGCGACTGACACCATTGTCGCCGAATGACGGGGTCCTCTCTTCCAGCCATGCTGAACAGGCTGGCTGTGTGCTCTAAGTCGGCAAACCGGCGCTTGCGCCTAATCAAACCCAACGCTTTTTTGATTTGCGGCAAGTCGAAACTAGCCGGGTCAATTTGATCCGTAAGGGCTCGGACTTCACTGAAACGATACTGCTCTAATGCCGACTGGAGTTCGGTGAGATATTGTTTCGGCTCCATTACGCCGGCTCCCTATCGAGCTGAAGTTGGCTAGCAGTTAGCTCAACTTGCGCCCTTGGTTGCTGCTACCCTGGCCACGATAGGGCTGGCTAAATCGTCACACGACGATATCGCTACCATTCCTGACGATTTTCGCGCGCCGAGCCATCCCCTCGACGCCGCCAGGCAACTCCAGTGTTCCCGGCGCCCCGCCCGCGGCGAAGTGATCAAATTTCTTGATATTGCCGAAATCCAGACCGGTACGTTCCTCCAGATCAGCTAGCTTAATCTGGGCAGCCGCTACGTCGAATGCTTCCTCGAAGCCTGGCAGGTTCTGGATATCCTCTTGTCCGAGCACAAACGCAGTGGCTGAAGGCGTGCCATCTTGTTTGATCAGCACGCATACCTTCCAAAACTGCAACGGGCACCGCACCGAATAGTTCATTCGATCGTTTTTGTATACCGGATCGTTCGTTGCGAATAGCGGGCCGGTAATGACGACCAGGCGTCTGCGTTCTTTCTTCGCGTGTTGCTCCAAAAGAAACTGCTCCAATCCCTGCCAACGATCCTTACCTTGATTGAAGGGAGAAGCCTGCAAGGAACAGTTGGTAAAATGGAATGTGTCGTTGTTTGCCAGTGTGGCACTGGCGACATCGCTGCCCCAAGCGGTGTCTTCGCGCCGGGTCAAATGGCCACGATCAATTCCTCGCTCGAAGGCCTCCTGCCCAATTTGCTCCGACCGCAGGATACGAGGATCGGTGTACCATCTGTCCCCCCGCCGCTTACCGATATTGGGACGATGGTCACCATCGACATTGGCTGCAGAAAACCAAGCCGTGCGGCGGCGTTTGTTCATATAGACGCTATAATGATAGTAGGTGAGTTCGAATGGATCATCGTTCTTCTGCGCATCCGATCTCACTCGCGCAGTGTCTTGCTCCATCGTCTTGCTCACGCGAGGTAGCGGTACATCAACGGTCTCGAGGAAGCTCGGATCGAATCCCGGCCGATTGCTGTAGTCCGGATCGATCACAATGGCTTCTTCCGCGTCTCCATTTTCCTCGCTTATCTGGTCGACTGCCGTGCCAGCCGGCTGCGAAGCAGTCGACGGACGGCCGATCGCAATGCTGACCCGAAGGGGAATTGTCCACGCGGTGACATCTGCCTTCGTCGACGAGAACGGTAACTGAACGGCAATAGTCGAAGGACTTGGTTGCGCAGGCGCCACGGCGCTCGCGGAACCTTCGGTCCGCTCCACGGAACGCCAGACGGGCGCCCAGTCGTTGGTCGGTGGAAGCGTTCCTTCGAAGTTCAGCAGCGGCGCGACGCGGCTGTCCCGCGCCAGGTCGCACATGGGCACCGCGTAGTTGGCCTTAAGATACTCGCCGGCAAAGTGCAGCGCGACAACGTCTCCCGAATCGATATCGATGACCGCAGACCCTGAGTTTCCCCCTAGCGTGGAAGCATCATGGGTCATGGCGTTCACATTATTTTCGAAGCTTTGAATTTGTGCGCGCGCCCTAATAAAACCAGGCTGCAATCGTTTCACGTTGTATGTTCTGTTGAATACGCGATCCTGCAGTGCAAGGTCGGATCGGTCGTCCCTGGCCGGATAGCCGATCACGACGACATTGTGGTCGAGCAGCTCTTCCGGTGATTTCACCGACAATCGAAGCGTACGATCCGTCGGTAGATCGTCGACTCTAAGCAAAGCCATGTCCCAATACGGGTGGATCATTTCCACGGCGCGAACCGACAGATAAGCGGCGCGGTCGTCGTCGGGGGCATCGATCTGTCGCTTGAAATCGATCGCCGCGTCACCGGCACGGTAGCGAATGGTGAGCCCAAGGCCCTGAGAGAAGAGTTGGGCAACATGCCGATTCGTTGCAATCAGGCCCCTACCGACCACAAATCCTGTTCCTGCGTATGGCAGTATCGGAGAACTCGGCACTTCAACACGCCCTATCAAAGGAAGAAGTGAAGCAATCCGCCGTTTGACGCCGTCGTCATTGAGGTTAACCCATGGCTCCTCGAGATCGTCGTACGACTCGCCACGGACAAACGCCACCGGCCGATTTCTTGGAAGTACGATTGCCTCCAAGCCGAACATTTCGCTCGGCGTAATTTCTTGGGAGCGATCCTCTGCTAATTTTTGCAGTCCCGACTCGACTGTGGCGGCATTGCCGGGTCCCAAGCTTTCGAATCCCCCGCGCTCGATTGCTTCAGCGCCAGGCCGCGGTAATGCCTCAAGGGCATTTCCGGGTGCGATCTGAATCAGCATTTTCTTCAGGCGCGCGAATTTTGCTTTTTCCATTATGATCACCTTGGAGGTCTTCCAGACCGCATAGCAGCTAGGCTTCTTCCCAGAGCTGTGCCTTCCTTCCACTTTTTGGCCGCAAGTTATGTCAAGTTTCTCGTACTCCCGAAACATTAGACGTGCTGCTGGCCCTCATGCAATCGACACTCCTATCGTCCGCAACGCCTGGCCGCTTTGGCACTAGATGGCGAGTTTGTTTCTGATGTTACTGCCGCGAATGTAGCAAGAATCCGCGCACGCCTGCCTCGGTCCAGGCTACGATTGCCCGGAGCGCCATGCGTCTATGCGACGAAAATCACTGCGGGCTTGGCTACGTTCGGCAACACTGCCGACAGTATCGTGCCGATCGCGGGGGTCGATTGAGAAGCGATCGCCGCTGAGCTGCGCGAATGTGCCAGCCGATGCAAGTGCCTGAATTGGGAACCGATGCAATGGCGTAGGATTGGTCTCTTACTCATACCAGCATTACGATGACTCATCGCCAATTTAGAAAAAGTTATTCTAAAATACCTGCAAACCCGCCGCAAAAACGCAACGCAAGCTTTTCAAGACGCCGCGATACTGATACTTTCATAACCTCACGCAGGTCCTGCGGATTTTGTGCCGCTCGCGTCGAGTTGCAAAGGGCGTCTTTGTCGAGGTGTAATCAGACCGCCGCTGGCGGGGCAGCCTCACGGCGGCTCCAACCGACAACAAGGTGGGCAATGACAGCGGCGATGTGGGAATCTCAACGGCCGACGTCAAAGGCGCTTCTGGCAGAGTACGATAGTGATCGGTACGGACCACTGTTCGCCGTCAGTGATGAAGGAAGCGCGGGACCAGTGGTCCTAGACGCGGCGCTCGCCTCGGCGAAAGCAGCTGCCGGCGCGTCGAGCCGCTTTCGACTTGGTGTCATCCTTGATGGGGAACGGATGACCAGCGCCGGTGAGGTTCCCATCGGCCCGCCCGAATACGCTGCCCTCTCATCTGCGGCTGCGGGCCAGGTTCTCCTAACGACCAACGTCGGCACGCGCATCAACGTTCGCCTCACCGGGCAATTGCCTGAGTTCCCGGCGCTGGAGAAGTCCGCCGAAGCCGTCATCGCCGCGTTTGAGCAATTCCTCGACACTCCCGACCGCCGACCGCGACCTCTGACAGTCCGGCTACAGCTCGATCCAGGGGCAGACTGCACGCGGCTCGCTGCCCTCGTCGGAAAATTGGATGAGGCCCGCAAGAGAGGCGAGATCGGTCCCGCCAATACCCACCAGCTATCGGTTCTCGTCTCCTTCAAGGAGGAGATCACCGCCGACGTCCAATTAGAGCAAATCGAGGCAATTATAGCCACAGCTGCCGACCTCGGAGTTCCCGAGGTCGCGATTGACGGCGCCCAACTCTCCTACGCCCGCCGGCGGTGGGGTGCTCAGGGGTTGCTCAATGTCCTTAGCATTCCAGTATCGAACAGGTTGCTAAAGTTCGCGACCACGCGCGGTGTGCGCCTGAGGCCGCGATACCAAATCGACGTCGACTCGGCAGCGCGGACTATCTGGACCGGATTGGAAGCAGCTCGAGTGAACGGGTTTGACGCGGGCAAATATGGCCTCCTCCCCCTCACGCTCGAAGAGCAAGGGCAGGTGATCGAGTTAATAACGCGATGGACGAGCGGGTGGACGGCAATCCCAGCGTTCTATGTAGATACGCCGCTAGTGACCGCTACAGAAGTATTCGACGTGCCACAATGCGAATTGGCAGCCCGTCGATGGCTCAAGGTCGCCCGGGGAGCCGGCGCGACCACCGTTCTCTTCGATGCTCCGGACCGCGTGAACCCGCGCAGGCTGGTGCAAGGCAGCGATAGCCCCGACGGGGTGCTTACTCCTGATCAGATCGGAGCCCTTCGTGACTATAGCGAGTTATTGGGGGTCAAGATCCTGTGGTCGGGCGGCATCACCGCGGCGCAGGCTTTCGCTCTCGCTCGACGACGCGTTTTTGGCATTTTCAGCACGTCGAGCACCGCCGCGAAAATGGCCGTCACTGCCCAGTTCGAACGGGACCCCCGGCTGGCAGCCGAAAACGAGCCCACCGAGTTCGGGGTGCGGCGCATGCACTCGATTATTCAGGGCGGGTTTCTGTCGAGCCGAATGGGCGAGTTGCACGCGGGCCTTGCCCGCGAGCTGGAAATGTCCACCACGAACTTAGTAGCGAGTGGAAGCGAGGCTGCAAAGTCACAGGCTGCACTGGAGGCATTGAATGAGTTGTTAGTGCGCGGCTGGCGACAGCTTATAGGCATGGCCGACGATACCAGGTCGCAGGTTGCTAATTGCGACCGCTACGCACCGCGGCCCGTACCTGCGGATTCGGTCCGGGTCTTCCGGGGCCGCAAGAGAGCCGACACCCGGCGGGACATGTTCGTCCAGCGCCTCGCACAGGTCTTCATGCCGATTACGATCCAAATGCAACGCCTATACGGGCTAACGGCCTACCTTCCCGCCATCCTGCCAGAGTCGAAAGACAGCACGATCCCGGACGAGGTTGCCCTCGTCTTCTATCGCACGCAGGAGTGCTACCACGAAGCTAAACGGTGCATCGGCGGCCGAGCATATAGTGAGCTACATGAGTTAGCTTTTGACATGTCGGCCAGCCATAGCGAGTTCCCTATATTGCTCGCGGCAGACGAGATCACGCCCGACCAGCCCTATCACCTCTTCGAGCGATCCATTGATTGGCAGACCGGCTATAGCCGTCTGTTCGTTGGAATCCGGAAGGCAGGTGCAGGGTCCGACGCTTTTCTGGCGGGCGTGGCGAAGGTCGCCCGACAGGTGCAGGCGGACCCACGGTCACTCGACGCTGTCGTTTTCTCCGCGACCAGCGATTGGGTGGTTTGGTGGGACCATTCGCAAACGGGCATCGCAGGCCCGGTGCACTATCTCGATGCCGTGGCCGATCTAGTGCACTCTTCGGCGGCTCGCTGCCTCCGCGTGCCGCCAAACCTGCTTGAGCCCTACGCGGGGCTTTCGCTAAACGCTCAAACAGACTTCCTTAACCTACAATTCCCCCGCGTCTGACCGCAGCATGGTGATCGGACGCAGGGGATCAGCAAGAGTGGAGGCACATCAATGGGAAAATTGGGGACACCAAATCTGCTGCGCGATGCACGCGTATACCTTTCAGGGCCAATGGATTTCGTCGCGTCGCGAGAGGCTGAGAAGAAGTTTGGCTGGCGCAACCGCGTCAGCGAATTTCTTCAGGAGCTTGGGGTGACGGTGTTCGATCCCTGGTTCAAGCCAGAGATACAGGGCGTGAAGGAGTATGGACGAGAGGATGAAACAACAGCCAGGGTTCGCGCCCAATGGTGTTTTGACCTCTCGGAGAAGGGTGCGAACGCGCGGGCCAGCTGCGCTGACCATTTCTGGCCCGCGCTGCACATGGACCTACGCATGGTCGACACCAGCGACTTCATCGTCGCGTACGTTCCAACCAACGTCTACAGCGTAGGGACGCCGCACGAGATCATCCTTTGCCGATTGGAGCGGAAGCCCGTGCTGTTCGTTAGTCCACCAATAAAGTTTCCAGCGCTTGCCCGATTGCGGGACCATCTGGCGGAAAAAGGCGATGCCGAAGGTTCTAGGATGCTTAAGGACCTCGAAGGGCAGGTTCCAATTAAAGAAAACCCAGACGGTTCTCCGAGCCTGTGGTACATGCCGCTAATCGGTGGCGAGCACTTCTTCGACGGCTTCGGCTTCGCGCAGTATCGGGATCGCTTCAACTGGCAGCGCGTGGAGATGGACGATCGTGAAGATGCAAACCCGCCTCAGAAGCCGCTGCTGCCTTTCCTAGAACGCTTGAACCTGCAACTTCCTATGAAATGGGACCGTCATTTACAAAAATTCGGGCCCAATGACGATTGGCTGCTCTGGAAACTCGATCGGGGAACTACGACTGGGGCCCAACTCGAGGGAGATCATCAGTCCAAATAGTGGGTCGGAAACATCTCGGCTGACGGTGCTGAAGAATGCGAGCCTACAACAAGACCGGTTCACTTTCGGTGCATGCAATTGCTGGCGCCTACGTGGTGCTTCTCGGCATCGACATGGAGGAGGCTGCCAGCGAAGGCGTGCTTGGGTTTGGGATTGAGCGGATCGAACACGGGCACGGCAACTCACGTGCATGGTTGCAGGCACTCAAGGTGTTTCCCGACTTGCCCGTTGAAGATGGCATGGTTTCGACCGAGCACCACCCGATTCAGGGATTTTTCTGGGGCGATTTTACCACTCGCTACGGTCACGAGTATACCTACCGGATCGTAGCGATGCGGGGTGAGCCTGGGGCGTTGCGCGCCTCTGAAACTGTCGAGGTACGGATTGCGACGGAGAAGGAGGATGAAGGACAGCACGCGGTCTACTTCAACCGCGGGGTTGCCGGCTCGCAGGCCTATGTAAGAAAATTTGGTGATCGCCGCCCAGCGGACGTTCCCAATCGCGCGGCGTTTCAGTGGCTGTCGCGCGGCCTCTTTCGAGCGATGCTCGCTTTCATCCACAAAGCCAACGGCCCCGATTGGGGCCTTCGTGTTGCCGCTTATGAACTCCAGCAAGGAGCTGTGCTGAAAGCGTTGAGAGAGGCTGCGGACTCAGAAGCGGACGTGAAGATCATCTTCGACGCGCGGGTAAAAGCAAATGGACCGGCTGACGCCAATTGGACGGCAATTCGCGAAGCCAAAATTGAGGATCTCGTGATTCCGCGAACCCGAAGTCGCAGTGCTATTTCCCATAACAAGTTCATGGTTCTGCTCCACAATGGAGAGCCCGTCGAGGTTTGGACCGGATCGACGAACTTCACCGACGGAGGTATTTTCGGGCACTCGAACTGCGGTCACATTGTGAGGAATAAGGATGTCGCCGCCGCCTACCTCAAGTATTGGGAGGAATTGCAAAAAGACCCGGAAATGCGAGATATCCGGCCCTGGAACGATGAGATTTTCCCAATCTCCGATGGACTTCCTGTGACGGGCATAGGAACGGCGTTTAGTCCGCGGTCTAATCTGGACCTGTTGAGATGGTATGCGCGCCTAATGGATGAGGCCAACACTGCGGTTTTTTTCACCGCAGCGTTTGGTGTTAACGATCTTTTTGAAGAAGTGCTCGAGCATCCTAAACCTTATCTTCGGTACGTTCTGTTGGAAAGCGCAGATAAAGACATTGCATCGCTCCTCAACGAGGTGGCGGTCGCCAATATCCTGCCTCAAAACGAGTTCGAACGATGGATGGAGGAGCACCTTAGCGGGCTGAACACCCACGTCAAATATATTCATACAAAATACATGATTATTGATCCACTGGGAAAGGACCCCCTGTTGATCACCGGCTCCGCAAATTTCAGCGACGCATCGACACGCAAGAACGATGAAAACATGTTGGTGATCCGGGGCGACAAGCGAATCGCGGATCTTTATTTGTCTGAGTTCATGCGCCTCTTCAATCACTTCCAGTTTCGTGGCCTTGCACATGCGCGAGCTGCGACGGGTCCAGAGAGTGCGCGATCATTCCTCGTCCCGAACGACTCCTGGAATGTTCGCTATTACCAGCCAGACACGCCCAAATATCTGGAGAGACTCTATTTTGCAGGTCATCCCTAGCCGGTGGAAGGGGCCCCCATGTCGCTGCA
>Ga0193751_1000826_pt1 | contig 21670 bp, 19 predicted proteins | sample L1c2metaG_FD_143050 | JGI IMG/M metagenome (GOLD analysis project Ga0193751, IMG submission 143050) | Soil microbial communities from a riparian zone of the East river system, Colorado, United States - L1c2 | ecosystem: Environmental > Terrestrial > Soil > Riparian zone | place: USA: East River... | reverse complement strand
GCCCGCGGTCGCGCCAGACGTGATGATGGGTGTCGATGATGGGGAGCTGCGGCTCGATGATCGGCTCGACCGGTGCCCGCGCGAGCCAGTCTGCGCGCGGCGGGAAAATGCGGCCGTAGGCCGTCGGTTGCGGGGTGGCGTTCATTCTTCTGCTCCGTTTGCGTACCGGCTCTGCAGGCCGGTCGTCACGCAACTGACCTGAAAACCGTACCGCCGAATTTATGCGGCGATTCTCGGCTTGCCGAGCGTAATGTCTGGAATTGGGCACTTTTCGGATATCTTTCGATGTCCGCCATGCTCGTAGACGGTGTCTGGGATGCCTCTAAATTTGAAGTAACGTCGCTATTGGCACTTCGCGGACCTGCCGGAAGTCAGAGTTATTGTCCGCTATTGAGGGCACCTCAGACCAGATATGATCGCTTTGAGTTCTTTGCCTTTTTGCCCCATATCTGCCATTGCGCCGCTCAATTGGCCGCGTTGCACAGCGGCTCCCACCCAGGTCTGTGCACCGGGTATTTTTGGGCGCGTATGGCCAACAAGAGAGGGCGCGCTGCCGGTACTGCGCACCCTGGTCCTTTCTCTTGTATCCTGGAATTGCAGTAGGTCGGAAGTAAAATGACCTCCGACTGGGAGACTGTGAGCATCGGCCAACAGAGGTGCGGCTACCGGGTTCCGGACTTATGTGCCAAGCCTCAAAAGTGACAGACGACTGGGTGGTGAAGGGCTGCCACATCCACATCGGAGCGGTCGAGCTCATCGTTTTCCCCGACCACAAGGGCGGCCTCGGTTTCAAGCCGTTCTTCACTGTAACCGCTCGCAATCAGAGGGCAGTGACTGAGGCGACTAGAATGGCGCAGGAAGAGTGCTTGCCGGATCCGCAGGTACGGAAACGCTGGATTCGGAGCCTTAATCAAGCGATGAGCTACATGCTGTCATTTGACGGCGAACCATCCACTCTCGCAAACGGTCGCATGCTGGAGTTTAAGTTCCTTATCATCGCCTTGGAGCGCTACACGGAGTAGCAAATGGCAACACTCGCACAGTTTCTAAAGACCGGCTCCCTAGGCCCCGTTGTCTTGGGTATGAATCCGATCGAGGTCGTCGAGCAGATCGGCGACCCCGAGCAGGAGTCGCGGAAGAAAAACCCGCTCACGCTGAAGTACGGCTCGCTTCAGCTTGTTTTCTGGAGACACGGCTCTAAGTCGCAACTTCGGGATATCACGCTCAACTTCCTGCCCGAGTTTGAGCGTCTTCCGCCTCCGGTAGCACTAAAGGACTTTCACCCGCGCGGTCAGCCTACCGAGGGGTACTTTCGGAACTTCATTCGCGAGAGCCGCTACCTTCCGGTTCACCTGACCGAGCACGAGAGCGGCCGACAGATGGTTTTCCTCTCCGGCGTTGTCGTCGATTTTGCGGACGGGCTTCTTAACAGTATCCGGATCACCCAGAAGGAGACGAAGGAAAGCACTCAGGCGCCGCTGTCGGACCTACGGCAGCCGTCGCTAGAGCAGATCCTTGATATGATCCAAGAATCCGAGCGTGCGCTGGAGTTTGACGCCCGCCGGTCCGCACTGGTGGTGGGCTGGGCCGCTCTGGAAGCGTGCCTTCGGCGGGTGGCCCTTCGGAAGGGTTGGAACGGTCAAATCGGGGTCCAGCCAGCGATCTTAATCCGCGAGTTACTTTCCGCAGGGGTCCTGTCTCGGGAAGACAGGCGGTTCCTCGAAGAACTTCGCCAAATCCGGACGGCAACTGTCCACGGCCTCGCACCGGTAAATTTCTCACCCCGAATTATCCGCGAGATGAACGTCATGTCTCGGCGGATGCTGGCGGAAACGGAGGTCTCCTGAAGCGCACTCCTTCCTCATTTCTGAACATCTCTTGCGGAGATACGTGAGGTGATCAGCCGTCCGCAAGAAATGGACACTATTGTGTTGCAGGCGAGACATTATTGTCACGAATCCGACTGGAAGATGCTTCAGCGTCAATTCAGGTGTTTTATCCCAAGGAATCGAATTTCGTGTCAGATCGTGAATCGCATCTACTTTTTGTTCGTAATCGTTAAACCCCTCAAGCAGATCCAAAAGCTCGCCTTCATACGACCGTATGTAGGTTTTAACTCCAGCCGTTTCGATAAATGTGGAAATCTTCTCAGCGATGCCTTTTTGCGTGAAGGCCCATTTACGATGCGTCTCGATCTGAATGTAATTTGGGCAATTCTCGAACTGCTTTCGGGCAACTGTCACCTGGAAAGGAGTAATCAGTTCTTTCTCAAAAGCCCACCGCAAATGAACAACTCTAAAAAGAAACTCACCGCTATCTTCGGCTATCGACCGAAATGGTGCAGAAATGATGCTGGCTTGAGGAAATGTTTTTGTCGATCGCTCCCCGTGCACAATCCCAATTTTAGGCGGCTCCGTCAGCCGGGTGTAGCCATCCACCCCATCGACAACCCACTGGTGTTCGACGAGATAATTGCTGAGCAATTCGATTAGAGAACGGAACTTTGCGTCCGCATACAGCCGATGCGACAAATATTCATGGACAGCCATGATGACGACACCGTAGCGAGCGACATGTCATCTTACACTGAAAAATGGATCGCAGTCGCAGAATAGATCATGGGCGAGCCCAATAAGCCTGTTGCCTGTCCCTTCCGCGGCAATGCGACGCTCCAAGTACATGGTGCAGACTGAAACGACGAGGTGTTTGAACGCTGGCTAACCTGCCCGAACTGCAAATAGAAACAGCCTTTCGGTGGAACCGGAACGATTGACAGGGCCGCCATGGAGGGCAGCGTCACTTCCGCTAGTGGCCCTTATCGGCCGATCCGGGACGTCCGCGCAACGTCCGCTATCGCCGGTAATCGAGACACGAAAGCGCCATCCCAGTCATCGCGCGTGGCACCCGCCCCGCTCCGTGGGAGAATGATCATGTACCAACAAAGGGTTAGAGCGTGATGACGGTTCGAAGAAACGGCATCACGCTCTAATGCAGGTGATAGACGCGCCGTGCGGTGCCGTCGAACACTAGGTCGGCATGCTGGTGATGATACACCAGCGCGTCGAGCGACAGCCCCATGGCGGAGAGCCGGTTCAGGCCGGCGCGAAAATCCGCGCGCAGGTAGTGACCGGGACCCGCGCCATGATGATTGTTGCCGATGACCGGATCTTCATGCCAGCCGGCCGAATTGCGCACGCCGCGGAAGCGGCCGCGCCCCGCCGCGACCAGCGCCGCCAACACCGGCTCGACGCGATCGCCGAGCGTGAGGTCGGCATACCCGACGATGCCGTCAGCCACGCGGGTCTTGCCGGGATGATCGGCCGCACATTGCTCCGCCAGGCCGGCGACCGCCTCGACCTCGCCGACGGAGCGCAGCTCCGCCGGCCCATCGGTGCGATATTGGAAACGGCAGTCGATGAAGACCGTCGCCACCACGTTTATGGCCGCTCCCCGTGTCGGCCAGCAGCTCGTTGAGCATGTACCGCCCGCGGTCGCGCCAGACGTGATGATGGGTGTCGATGATGGGGAGCTGCGGCTCGATGATCGGCTCGACCGGTGCCCGCGCGAGCCAGTCTGCGCGCGGCGGGAAAATGCGGCCGTAGGCCGTCGGCTGAGGGTTGCCGTTCATTCTTCTGCTCCGTTTGCACACCGGCTCGCGCTCGGCCTGCATGACGGTAGCACGCCCGGCTCGTTTGCTCTCGGCCCGCCAGGGGCGAGACCTCGCCGATGTGATAGGTCTGCGCGCCACGATGGTGGGGCGTCGTTTTTGACGACCCATCCTCAGAGATCGATCCTTGTATAGACGCCGGGCGACCCCGGTGTATGCGTCATCGCCTGCCGCATGCGTGGAGAGCGGGGCGAGGAATGCAGGTTTTGCTCCTTCCACTCCGCACTTTCGGGGACGGCGGTACCGGTGAACTCGTAGACGGTGGTATACCTGCTCGTGCCCTCGTGAACCCGATAGCGACGTGCATAAATCACGCCCGGTACCTTCCGATAGCCTGGAATATATTCGCCGTTATACCAGCCGTTCCATTCCGCCTCGACTTCGGCGGGCACGGACATGCGGCCAATCTGTAATACCGGCGCCATGCCGCGCTCCGGCACTTCCAAGGCGTCCGGGAAGATCTGCTCTCCAACGATCCGCGTCAGGCTCGATCCAATCACGCTCGGAGAGACCCGCTGTCCCCACGGCGTGCGTGGCCTGCCGGTGAAGGCCGACGTACGCAACACCCCGACGTTTTCCAGCTCATAGAAAGGCCAGATATTTGGGGCCCCCCTTCACTGCCTTGTACCGGGCCGCTGAGAGAATGCCGGGAACCGCCAGCAGCTCCGGCAGGTGCTCGGTGTTGTACCAGTCGTTGAACTCCTTGTCGTGCTGAGCGTCGATATCGACGTACACAAGGAAGATGCCTTTGCCCTTTTTTGCCATGTTCCATCCCTTCCGTTGCAATAAGCCTTGATCGTCTTTTCGTTCTCGATTGCCTGCCACAACATTCCCGCTATCAGAACGGGCCGCGACAATCACGGAGCTCGAGGCAATCCTGAATTCCGCACGGGAAGGAGACTTAGGCCCGTGCGGAGCGACGCTCGATGAAGGCCAGCGTGGCCCGTGCACACTCCACTGGGTGGCTGGCAGCCGCGTGATAGGAATTGCCAGAAAGGACGACAAGCTCGGAGAGCGAGATCATCCGCTGCCAGGCCATGGTTTCCTCGACACTGGCGAGCCCGCTGCCATCGGTCGTGATGACCAGGGTCGGACACGCGATTTTCGGCACGTCGGCCCGGATGTCGGCGCATGCGATTTTCTGCATGAAACCGACCTGGGTCGAGACAGCAGTCTGGCCCATCAATCTTGTCCACCACTCCACGCCGGCCGGTGGAAAGTCGCTGCCGAGCCGCCCGCCCATGCTTTCTCGGGCCCAGGGTTGGACGCCCCGCTTCTCGAAATCGGCAGCGAGCGCCGGGGCGGCTTCTGCCGCGCCGACGCGCAGCGGTGTTGGTGAACCGACCACTATCAGAGTAGCCACTCGCTCCGGTCTGCGGGCGGCAAAAGCCCGCGCGATGGTTCCGCCGATCTTGGCGCCGACGAGATGGAAGCGCTCGACGCCAAGCACGTCCATCAGGCGGCAATAGTCGTCGATGAGGCCATCAAGGCTCCATGGAAATTCGCGCGGCATGGGCGTTGACTGGCCGAAGCCGCGCATGTCCGGGCGAACGACGCGATGGCGGCGGGCAAGCTCCGGCACCCATCCATACCACGCCGCACCGCTTTCCGCGTTGCCGTGCAGCATGAGGACCGTGCTCGGTTTGCTCCAGGGGTCGGTGAAGTCGTCGACCACATAGTGAAGATCGAGATCTGGTGGAATGCGCAATGTGGGTATAGCGCTTGCCCTTTCCGCTTCTCGGGCGATTGCTGCGCCCGCACGCTGCCACCGAGTTGCGCCCAAGTCCATCTGAGGTCGATGGTTGTGCCGCCCATGCCACCACTGGCATCAGGCACGCCTCGCGCGCGTGCTGGCCTTGGTCAGCTCGCGAGGTTCCCGCCTAACCAGTCGCACACGGGGCAACCATCGATGCCCGCGGCTGGGGCGGCGGAGCCGGATTTCGCTCTGCTACGGCCTTGCAGAGGAAGGCGCCGTGAAGGATGCTTGCAAGCTTCCCTCGGCAAAGGCTGCATCATGTCCGTCGACACTCAAGCCGCCACTGACCGCCTCATGCGCTTCCTGGCCGTGGAGGGCGTGACCGGAAAGGAGGCGGCGATCGGACGCGAGATCGCGGCGGCGCTGAAGGACCATGGCGTGCCGATGGATGCGATTCGCGTCGACGACGCGAACACGCGCATTCCCGTGCCGACGGAGACGGGCAACCTAATCGTCGATCTGCCCGGCCGCGGCGCGATGCACAACCAGCCGCGGATCATGTTCATGACACACATGGACACCGTGCCGCTGTGCGCGGGTGCGAAGCCGAAGCTTGCTGGGCGGAAGATCGTCAATGAAGCGAAGACCGCGCTCGGCGGCGACAACCGCGCTGGCTGCGGCGTTCTCGTCACGCTGGCGGCCGAGCTTGCGAAGCACAGGCTCGATCATCCGCCGATCACGCTTCTGTTCTGCGTACGCGAGGAGAGCGGGCTATGGGGTGCGCGCCACGTCAAGACCAGTGATCTCGGCTCGCCGGTCATGGCCTTCAACTACGACGGCGGCTCTGCCTCCAACGTCACCATCGGCGCCGTCGGCGCGGACCGCTGGCAGGTCGAGATTTTCGGCCGCGCCTCGCATGCCGGCGTCGCACCGGAGCGCGGGATCAGCTCGACCATGATTCTTGCGCTTGCGCTCGCCGACGTGAAGGCCGGCGGCTGGTTCGGCAAGGTGGTGAAAGGGAAGCGAAAGGGCACGAGCAATGTCGGCCCCGTCACCGGCGGTGAAGGTCGGCCGGCCGGAGACGCCACCAACGTCGTCACAGACTATGTGCATGTCCGCGGCGAAAGCCGAAGCCATGACAGAAAGTTCTTCAAGGAGATCACACGGGCCTACAAGGTGGCGTTCGAGAAGGCCGCAAAGCGCGTCAAGAACAGCGATGGCAAGTCGGGCCGCGTCAGGTTCAAGGCGGAGACCGACTACTATCCGTTTCGCATGAAGGAGAGCCTTCCCATCGTCAAGCGTGCGGTCGCAGCGGTGTCCGGCATCGACGAAACTCCGAACATCCGTGTCGCGAATGGCGGGCTCGACGCGAACTGGATGGTCCGCCACTGTATTCCAACCGTGACCTTCGGAGCAGGACAGAACGAGGTGCACACGATCGATGAATGGATCAATCTCGACGAGTACGACCGGGCGTGTTCGCTCGCCGTACGGCTCGCGACGATGCGGTGAGCCTCACGACACGCCGGGGCCATTTTGGATTATTTGAATCTTGCGCCAAATAGCCGACGAGCCTCGAGTACGTGAGAGCCGGCAAGCTGCGCGCCGTCGCGCTGACCGGCGCGACGCGCTCGTCGACCGCCGGCGAGCTGGGATTGTAGATAGCGCTTTGCGAGCAACCGGCCTTAGTCAGCCAGACGCACGCGGTCCGGCTTGCACTCGAAGCGATCGATCACGCCATTTACCGATAGGCTGTCAGCACAAATAATGCGCACCGGGTCCCACCGATCCTGGTAAAAAACGCGCTTTGGTCCTGCGCCCAGGAGAGCCGGGGAAAAAGCCCGAGTGCTGCAGCCAAGGACGTCGCAAGAACGAGACGGGCCATAGTTTCAGTCCATCTGAACGTCCGCACTATCCTGGGGCTACGCGCCGATTGCGGCGCGATCTTGATCGTCACGGGCCGCCGCATCAGGGGGCGGCGGGCGATTAGGTCGATGTCGCCTTTGGGTCAACAGGCGAAGAACTCAAACTGAGCATCCAGGGACTTTGCCTTAGACCTTGCATGCTGCGTGGTACATATTAATTTCCGCCTCGAGACTCTTCGCTCCGAGGGTGAGTCGGTTTCTAGCGGCAGACGGCGGATGACGTGCGCATCTTCATCGACGAGAGCGGGACATTTAGCGGCTTTGAGGAAGGGTCGCTGAGCGTCGTCGGGGCGTTGGTAGTTCCGGACGTAATGCTTAAGAACATAGAGAAGAAGTACGCGAAGTTGCGGGCAAGATTGCCGCAAGAGAACGGGGAAGTGAAAGGACGCCTCCTCAAGGAGAAGCAGGTTGATGATGTGGTCATGCTTCTCGTCCGCAATGAGGCGTTATTCGAAATAACGGCGGTTGATCTAGGCGTGCACAAAGAAGACGCTGTTCGAGAGTATCAAAAGAAGCTCGGCGAACAGATGTTGGCAAAAGTACCGAATTTCAGGGAGGACGTACTCCCGGAAGTTCAGGCAGCGAGCGAGTATATCCTGAAGGCGCCTGTAAACCTCTTTCTGCAAGCGTTGACGACCTTCCAGGTGCTGCATGGTGTCATCACTCGGGCACCGAATTTTTTCGCACAGCGTAAGCCGTTTGAGCTCGGGTCTTTTTCGTGGATCGTTGATGGGAAAGAGCCGGCGAAGGTGACGAGATGGGAGGAATGGTGGGCGCACTACGCGCAAGGCGCGCTTGCGACGATGTCGAACAGTCGTCCGGCAATGATGCTTGATGGCTTTCACGCCGACTATTCTGCTTTTGATAAATTTAACGGCGATTACGGAAATGGCGAAAAGGCGACCTCGCTGAAAATGTTGCTCAATGACATTACATTTTCGGCAAAGGTGCAGGACGGGCTGGAGCTGGTAGATATCGTTACGAACGCCGTGCGGCGGGCTCTCGCCGGGAATTTGCAGAAGGAGGGGTGGCAGAACATTCATCGCTTGATGATCCACCGAAACGAGGAGTCCTACATTTCATTTGTTGTGTTCCACGAAGGGCCGGATGTGATTCATGAACCTTCCTATGGTAACGTCGTGCGTGAGGGCTTTTCGAAGGATGGCCGGTTGATGCTGACGAAGCGGAATGCTGCACTTGCTTTGGCTACTCAGGGCGGCAGACCTTTAATACGGGTATAAAGAAAAAGCTCCGAAACGGAGCCGTTTCCATTCGTTGGCGGCGCGACTCTGTCGTGGAGGCCTGAGGACCGTGCTCGGTTTGCTCCAGGGGTCGGTGAAGTCGTCGACCACATAGTGAAGATCGAGATCTGGTGGAATGCGCAATGTGGGCATAGCGCTTGCCCTTTCCGCTTCTCGGTCGGCGCCTTGGGGCATGGCCTTAAGCTGCTACGCGTTGGCCCTTCACCATGCCACCGGGCAGCGCACCAGTCGCCTCGCCCTGGCGGTAGGTGATCTGGCCCGAGACGATGGTCGCGTCGTAACCCTTGACCTTCTGCAACAGGCGCTTGCCGCCCGCCGGCAAGTCGTAGGCCACGTACGGGCGGTCGGCCTTGAGGTTGGCGTAGTCGATGACGTTCAAGTCCGCCTTCTTGCCGACGGTGATGACGCCGCGGTCGCCGAGGCCCGCTGCGTCAGCCGTGTCGGACGTGAGACGCCGCACGATCTCCTCGATCGGCCAGCGCTTCTGCTCGCGGCCCCAATAGGTCAGGAGCCAGGTCGGATAGCCGGCATCGACGATGAACCCGACGTGGGCGCCGCCGTCGCCAAGCCCCGCAATCACGTTGCGGTTCGACAGCATCTGGGCGGTGCCTTCGAGGCTGAAGTCGGGGTAGTTGGAGAGCGGCGAGAGGATGAAGTTTCGCCCGTCGTCCTCGATCAGGATGTCATAGGCGAGTTCAGGCGGCGTGACGCCCCGGCGCCCGGCCATCTCCGCGATCGATTCCTCCTTCTTCGGCGTGTAGTTGGGCGGATTGCCGAAGCGATACATGTGCGTGTACTGGAGCCGCCGGATCAGCGGCCACGTGGCACCGGCGATCGGGTCCTCGGACAGGATCTTGGCGCGCACCTCGGGGTCCTGCATGCGCTTCACCCGCTCAGGCCGCGGCAAGTGGGCAATCGACTTGTAGGTGGGCGTTCCGGAGAATGGGTTCTGGCTGCCCTCGAGGCCCAGAAGCACGCCGACGGCACGCGGCGCCGTCACCGGACGCATGCAGAGGCCGTCCTTCGTCGCTTGGTCGGAATAGGCGATGAGCTCCTTCCACTGGTTTGCGCGCGTCGGCTCGTGTCGCCGGCTGACCGAGAACACGACTGGCCGCCCGCTCGTCTCGGCGACGCGGCGCAGCATGTCGAATTCTGACTTGGTGTCCGGCTCGTTCCAGTCGGACGTGAACTCGATGAAGCCGGAGTTGGCATCCTTGAGGCCCATGGCGATGCCGGCGAGTTCGTCCTCGTTGGCCCGCAGCGTCGGCGTGTACTCGCCCGTGAGGCTCTTGTGGCTGATGGTACGCGAGGTCGAGAAGCCGAAGGCGCCGGCTTTGACCGCGTCCTCCGCGATCTTGCGCATCTGGGCGATCTCGACCCGGGTTGCCTTTTCGTGGCGGATTGCGCGGTCCCCCATCACGTAGACGCGGACGGCAGCATGCGGCAGCAGCGCGCAGAGGTCGATGTCACGCTGACTGGCCGCGAGCGCCTGGAAGTACTCGGGGAAGGATTCCCACGTCCACTTGAGGCCCTCGTGCATGACGGGTCCGGGAATGTCCTCGACGCCTTCCATCAGCTCGACGAGCTTCTCACGGTCCCCGGGCTTGCAGGGCGCGAAGCCGACGCCGCAGTTGCCCATCACGGCCGTGGTGACGCCGTGCCAGGACGACGGCGCTGTGTGCGCGTCCCACGCTGCCTGGCCGTCGTAGTGGGTGTGAATGTCGACGAAGCCCGGCGTCACGATGCGGCCTTTGGCGTCGATCTCCTCGGCGCCGGCGCCCGTGACCTTGCCGACTATAGCGATGCGCCCGTCCCGGACGGCGACATCGGCCTCGCGCGGTTGAGCCCCCGTGCCGTCGATCATCGTGCCGTTACGGATGACGAGATCATACTCGTTGGCCATTGTGTTTCCTCCGACGTCAATGGTCCGGATAGATACGCTAGGTCTGCAGACCTCCGCGGTCAATTTACGGATTGATATGAGGCGGAGGAGTTCGGTGACGTGTACCGGGGAGCGGGCAGGTCAGTGCAATCAATCTCCCGACGTCTCCCGCATGGTCTATCTGCCGACATTCGGCAACCAGGTCCGTATACTGCCGTTCGCCGATGGGGACCACTGCGCCGATCGGCGAGAGCCTTTTCGCCAGCTGATCGAAACTCATGATGAACTCGCGGCCCGTTGCCTCCAGGGTGTGAGCGATGCCGTCGCGCGTGTGAATCGTCACGCGCGGCGCGAACAGCGGTTGTGTGTGGGACGGAATGAGGCGGACGCGCCCCATCATGCCGTCGATGCCTTGCGGATCGGCTTCGCCGACCCGTTGCTGCACGTTTTTGGTAACCGGGAATGCCCCGGTGAGGATGGCATGGGCGGCGTAATACTGGGGCTGCTCGCGGGCCGGATCGATGTCGGTCCGACGTGACGGGAAGGCGGGGCTCGGGTACTGGGTCTCGAGCCAGTTCACGACGCACTCGACCCGGTCGACGTCCTCGGGCCGAATGCGGTCGCGCTTGCACAGCGCCGCAGTGACGTCGACATGGGCGATGTTGTAGCCGGCTGTCGAATAGATGCGATAAAGGGTCTCGAGGAACACCCAATGCTCGCCGAGCTTCTCGGTGATGGCCGTGAAGTCGGCGTTGCGTCGACCGGCGAAACTGTGGCTCAGGCGCCCTTCCTTGTTTCCGGCATAGGCGAAATAGAAGCCGGCCTCGCCTTCGAACACCGTCTCGCCGCCCGGTATCCCCTGGCGCGCCAGGCCGACCGCCAGCAGCGCATTGCGTACGGCCGCGCCTTCGCGCACGGAGCGTCCGCCGCTGCGGCCGCCTTCGAGGTTGCCCGCGGCCAGGTTCACGCATTGGGCGAGCGCGCCGTGAACCTGTTCCGCATCGAGGCGCATGATCTTGGCGACCGCAACCGCGGCCCCGAAAATGCTGAACACGGGGCCGGCGTGAAATCCGCGCGCCATGATGGTCGGGACGAAATCCGCCGCCAAACGTTCCGTGACCTCGTAGCCGGCCACCACGCCGGTCAGGAACTCGCGGCCGGAGCAGCCTGTTGCCTCGGCCGCCATGAGCGCCGCGGGCAGGATGGCGCAATTCGGGTGAACCACCATCCGGAAGGTGTCCCACTTGCCCCCGGCAAACATCATCTCCGCATTGATGAAGGCGGCTCCGGCCCGGGTAAAGCGACGCCCGTCGACGAGTGCCGTGGTCGTGCCGCCGCAACCGAGCTCTTCCTCCTCAACGAGGCGAACGGCCTGCATTGTTTCCGGGAAACCGTGGCCGAGCAGGCATGAGGACAAGCCTTGCAGGGTGACGCCGCGAGCGCGGTCAAGGACCTCCGGCGGAATGTCCGAATATGCGAGCCCCGCCACCCAACGTGAAAGGCGTCGGCTGATGCTTGCCGTCGACATGCGGTCTCCCTGCAATGAATGACCTGGAGCATACTACGGGCGGCATCGCCCGCATATCATAGCAAATCCGGTTGATTGGTTCGGTGCACGCGCCGCGACTCCAATCCCTCCCCTGAAAGGGGAGGGTGGCGAGCAAAGCGAGCCGGGTGGGGTGCGGGCCACAAACGACCGTGCACTAGATCTTCTCAAATGCAGAAGACCGCACCATGACCTTGTTGGAGCAGTTCGTCCGAATCGCATGATTGGGCCTCGTGGCGCGCACCCCACCCGGCCGCGCGCTACGCGCGCGTCCACCCTCCCCTTTCAGGGGAGGGATAAGCAAGGCCGCAACGGAACCAATCAACCGGATTTGGTATCAGTCCGCGTATTGCGCGAACTGATCGCGGCGCCATTTGAGGGCGGCGCGCAGACCTTCCTTCTGTCGGATCTCCGTGAATTTGACGCCGATGTCCGTTCTTGCCGCATAGAGCGGAGCCACCACGTCGAGCCCGGCATGCATGGCATTGGTGAAGCCCATGGCGTCGGCGCCGCGGTTTATCGCCAGCTTGGTATGCGCGAGCGCTTCCGGTGAAATCAGCGCCATGCGCTTGGCGAAACGGAGTGTCTTTTCCTTTAGCTCGGCGAGCGGCACGATCCGATTGATCATGCCGAGCTGCAGCGCCGTTGCCGCGTCGATCATGTCGCCGAAATAGAGAAGCTCGCGGGCCTTCTTGAAACCGATCATCCAGGGCATGACGATGGCCGGCCCGACGTTGGAGAAATGGATCTCCGGTTCGCCGAAGGTCGCGTTGTCGGCCGCGATGGTGATGTCGCAAAACATGGCAAGCTCGCAGCCGCCGCCGAGCGCGTGGCCCTGCACCGAGGCGATCACGGGCTTGCGCATGTACCACGGGATCATCTCGAAGCGCAGGTCCTCGGTCAGGGACTCGCGCCATTTGAGCGCGTCGAAACGGCGTGCGGCACGCTCGGGCGTGTCGCTGTCGATGTCGTAGCCGACGCAGAACGCCCGCCCGTTGGATCGCAGGATGACGACGTGGATCGCCTTGTCGTCATCGGCCCGGATCAGCGCCGCGGAGACGCCGGACCGCAGCTCATGATTGACGGCGTTGAGCTTCTCGGGCCGGTTCATCGTGATGATGGCGATATTGCCGTCCGTCTCGTACTGCACCGGATTGTCGGTCATGCTTCATCTCCTGCCGGTTCCATCGGCAACAGCAGCGCGTCCACGATCGTGCAACCGCCGCCTGCCGGCATCAGCTTGATGGGGTTTAGATCGATTTCCCTGATGTGATGTCCGGCCGCCGTGATCAGATCCGAGATGGCGTAAAGGCAGGCGGCGAGGCTCCCGGTGTCGTAGGCCGGGCGCCCCCGGAATGCCTTGAAGCGGGCTGCGCCGCGAATTCCTGCGATCATCTGCTCGGCTTCGCCCTGGCGCAGCGGCAGCATTCGCAGCGCCGCATCGTCTTGCAGCTCGAGCTCGACGCCCCCGAGACCGAAGGCCAGGACATGGCCATATCCCGGGTGGTGTGCGGCACCGACGAAAACCTCGAGACCACTCTCCACCATCTCCTGGACCATTATTTCGGCGGACTTTCCCGCCGCGGCCAACCGCGCCGTGAGGCTCGTCCACGCCGCGGTCAACGCGTCCGGCGTCGCTATCCCTAAGATCACAAGGCCAAGGTCGGACTTATGCGGGATGGCATCGGACACGGCCTTGAGGACCACCGGATAGCCGATGTCGCCGGCAGCCTGCGCGGCGTGCTGCAACGAGGATGCGATCCGCTCCCGCGTCGTTTTCAGCCCAAGTCTGGCGATGAGGCGCTTGCTGTCGTGCTCGTGGACCGATACGCGGCCGGCGATCGGGATGTCGGAAAGGTCGACGGCATTTGCAGCCGAAGGCCGCGCCGCCGCAAGACCGCCGTTCCAGCGCGCTAGCCGGTCGATCGCCGCCAGCCCCTGGCGTACGCCGAACAGCTGCGGGATGCCGAGGGCACGCAAGCGCGTCGTCTGCTCCGCGACCCGCAGTCCGGGGCGCAGGGTCAGCTGGTAGTGCGGTTTCACGGAGGCCTTGCGGGCCGCTTCCAGCATGTCGATCCGCGCCAGATAGTCGGCGATTCTGCCCATCGGCGCGCCGTCGGCACTGTCGTAGGCGAGCACCACGGCGTCGGTGTTGCCGGTCCGGCCGACGACAGCAAGCGCGTGCGGCATGTTTTCGCGGAAATTGCCGTTGCCCCAGGCATCGAGCGGATTGCCGTCGCCGGCGAAATCGCCGATCACGCGCCGCGCCTCGGCGAAGTCGGGGCGGGGCAGGGCCGGCAGAACCAGATCGCTCTTGTCTGCGATGTCGAGCATAAGCTCTCCGGCGCCGCCGGAGCTCGTCACGACGCTGATCGCGCGCCCTGCCGGGAGCGTCGGTGCCTGGAACGCGGCAAGAACCTCGATCAGCTCGTCGTACTCCTGGACCTCGATCGCGCGATGGGCCCTGAGCACCTCGGAGAACACCCGCTGGTCGCCGGCGATTCCGCCGGTGTGGGTGGTGATCGCTTTGAGCGTTCGCTCCGTCTTGCCGACCTTGAGGACGACGACGGGCTTGCCTGCCGCCGCCGCGCGATCAAGGGCGGCGACGAAGCGCTCAGGCTCGGCGATGGTCTCGGTGAAGGTCGCGATGATCCTCGTTTCCTCATGATCGACCATGTAGTCGAGGGCCGCCGCTGCCGAGACCACCGCCTCGTTGCCGGTCGAGGCCACCAGGCTGAAGCCGAAACGGCTCACGTCCGCGAGCATGCTGATGCAGATGCTGCCGCTCTGCGAGATCAGGCCGACGTTGCCGGCGAGCTGCTCACGCCTGCTGCCGATGTGAAGGTAGGTCGCACTGCGCGCATGCGGGCTGATCACGCCCATGCAGTTGGGACCGCAGAGCGCAATTCCACTCTCGCGCGCGATGCCGGAGATTTCCGCCTGTGCGGCGCGGCCCCACGCGCCCGCCTCGCCATAGCCGCCGCCGAAGATGACAGCGGCACGGGCTCCGGCTGCGGGCAGCTGGCGAAACCCGTCGAGCGTCCGCTCCGGCGAAACACAGAAGGCGACCACGTCCGGCGGTGCAGGCAGGTCGGCGAGCGAGGCGAAGCACGGACTGTCGTCGATCGCCTGGTAGCCCGGATTGACCGGATAGATGTCTCCCGGGAACCCGAATGCCTTCAAAGTATCGATGATAGAGCGGCCGACCGAGGGTCGCGGCGATGCGCCGACGACGGCAACCGAGCGCGGCCGGAAGAGTGGTTCAAGGTTGATCAGGCCCGCCATCTCGCGCTTCTTCACCGCATGGAATTGCCGTGTGCCGCAGATATCGGCCCGTGTCCCGGGGAACTGGAGCGACGTCAGCCGTCGACCTCCGAAATCCGCTCCCAGTAGAGCACGCGCTGCTCGGATGGCCGGTTGGCGTAGGCGCGCAGCGGCGGCCGCAGGACCATGAGCCCGCCCTCGTGGCTAACGTCCCTCACCTGGTCTGTGCCCATGTATGCCGGGTTGGAGCAGCAGTCGACGCGGGTCACGAGAAGCTTGCCGTCGAAAGTGTAGTTGCCCGCATAGGTATTGTACTCGCGAACCGCCCCGTCGGGCACATGCGCCCGGCCATCGCCCGTCATGGCCATCATGCGGCCTTTGCCGGTAAACATCACGCGGCCCAGTGGCGCGTTGCCGTAGGGCGGGGGCCGAGGCTTGCCGTCGGCATCGAAAGCTTCCGCGCGCACGAGGCGCCAAGTGCCAATGATGTTCATCTCGACGTTATTCTCCCTCCGGCCGATGATCTTTTTAGCATCACCAAGAGCCCGAGCGTGAGGCCGGTCGTTGCCTCGTTCGCGCAGCCGTTCGTGTGTCCGGGATGCTCTCATGGCCGATCGCCCCTTGCCAGGGCGGCAGGTGCCCGTCATTTTCCCGATTGCCCGCGATCGCGAGGCCGATCACATCGCTGCGGCAGACCAAGGCGATGCTGTTGGAAAACGGCACAGTGCGCCTGCATGGAGGCTGACGGCTCGGCTCCAGGCCAAGGAAACGACATCCATGACGATCGATGTAGCGACCGGCATTGCCCGCATTCTCAAGCAGGAGGGTGTGGGTTGGGTTTCGACCTTCCCGGTCTGCCGGGTGAACAACGCGCTCGGCCGGGAAGGGGTGCCGATGCTGATGATGCGCGACGACCGCTACGCCGTCGCGGTCGCCGACGCGTTCTCGCGCATCACCGCGGGCGCACGCATCGGGGTGTGCAGCTTCCAAGGGGGCGTCAATGCCGCCGGCATGCAGTACGCCTACGCCGGGCTGGCGCAGGCCTATGAGGATGGCTCGCCCGTTCTGTGCATCACCGATGGCGTGCCGGCCGGCAGCTCGGGCAACAGCCAGTACGATGTCGCATCGGCCATGCGGACCGTGTCGAAGTGGTTCGGCTATCTCGACAAGCCCGAGCGCACGCCCGAGCTCATGCGCCGCGCCTTCACCATGCTGCGCAGCGGCCGGCCGGGCCCCGTGATCCTGGCTATTCCCAATGCCGCGGCCACATACGACGAGACCGCCGACCCCTACCGTGCCGTGAAGGGCTGGAAATCGGCGCCGGACCCGGCGGATGTGCGCGCTGCCGTCGAGAAGCTCCTGGCAGCCCGCAGCCCGCTGATCTACGCCGGCGAGGGGGTCATCTACGCGGGCGCCTCGGAAGATCTGAAAGCTTTGGCCGAGGTCCTGAATGTGCCGGTAATCACGACGCTCAAGGCCAAAGGGGCGTTCCCGGAGAACCATCCGCTGTTCGTCGGCGTGCGCGGCGATCAGGTGGCACACTACCTGAACAAAGCCGACCTCATCCTCGCCGTCGGCTCGAGCCTGTCGCCGCTCCGCTTCAGCCACGCCATTCCCGATGCGGCGAAGAAGACCATCATCCACTGCAACGTCGACGAGCTGCACATCAACAAGGTGTATCCCACGGCGCACGCGGTGATCGGCGACGCGCGCTTGACCTTGCAGGCGCTGCGCCAGGAAGTGTCCGACCGCACGTCCGGTGCCGGGCGGACGGCGGGGAATGTGGCGGCGGAAGTGCGGGCGGCACGCGACCAGGCGCTTGCCAGATACAGGCAGGTCATGGTCTCCGACGAGAAGCCGATCAACCCCTATCGGGTGTACGGCGATCTCATGCAGGTGCTGGATCTGCGCAACTCGTTCGTGACGCACGAGTCCGGCAACACGCGCGACCAGCTGAGCACCGTCTTCGACACGCTCATCCCGCGCGGCTTCCTGGGCTGGGGCAATGTCTCCACGCTTGGCTTCAGCCTGGCTGCCGCCATTGCCGCCAAGAAGGCGTTCCCGGGCCGGGCATCCGTGGCGGTGACCGGCGAGGCGGGCCTCGGCTACATGCTCGGCAACCTCGAGGTTCTGCTGCGCGAGAAACTCGGAGTCACGGTCGTGCACATCAGCAATGGCGGCTTTGCCGGCTATGGACCCGGCTTCTGGGGGCCGGGACACGATCCCTTCACGCACCAGGTGATGGGGCCCGACGAGGTCGATATGTCGACGATGATAGGGGCGCTGGGCTTGCACAGCGAGCGGGTGAGCGAGCCGGCCGAGGTCATCCCGGCCCTGCGGCGGGCGCTCGACGTCAATACGTCAGGCCGCCCGGCCTATGTCGAGTTCATCTGCTGCCAGTACCCCGTCTACGGCCAGTGGGTCGGACGGAGCGCGGAGTGAAACGATGCCGAAGCTGATCCCCGTTCCCGACGCTTTGAGCAAGCCCTTCTGGGACGCCGTCAATCAAAGGCGGCTCGTCCTGCAGCACTGCGCTGCCTGCGACCGGCTGCAATACCCGCCGCAGCAGGCCTGCCAGGCCTGCAACGCGGCCGCCGGTCTGACGTGGAAAGAGGTCGCGGGAAAAGGCCATATCGCGACCTCCATCGTGATCGAGGATGGCCGCCTCAACCGGCGCATGCCCGATCAGCCCTATAACCTGGCAATGGTGACGCTGGACGCGGACCCGCGGGTCAATTTCTATTCCAATCTCCCGGGCACCCCGCCCTACAAGGTGCCGGTGGGCGCCGCCGTCGAGGTGACGTTCGAGGAGGTGGCTCCCGGCCAGCTCATCCACGAGTGGCGCGTCGTCGGCTAGTTCGCCGGAGCATAAAGGAAAGGCGGAGCCATGACCGCGCCAGACCGGTATCAGTGGCGGCGAGATAAGGACGGGCTCGGAGCATGGGAGCACCGCGGCAAGGTCGCGGTGGCTGGTGTCGGACATTCGCCGGTCGACCGTCGCTGGGACGGCGTCTCGATGGACAAGACGCTGGGTGCCTACTCCGTCCTGGCCTGCCGCAAGGCGATGGACGACGCCGGCGTGACGCCGGATCAGATCGACGGCGTCATCTGCTGCGACAGCCATATTGCCGGCGGCAGCGGCGGCTCCGCGTCCCAGTGGGCGCCACGGCCCTACTTCGCCCCGCCCTACGATTCGGAGCGGGGGCTCACGCTGGTCGACGCGAAGTGGCTCATCGCGCAGATGCGCCTGCCCAACGTCAGATTTGCTCCGACCGACGTGCCCACCATCAGCGAAATGGTGGGCATGGCAGCCCAGGCCGTGGGTGACGGCCTTTGCCACACCTGTCTCGTCATCTACCCGACCGGCAATCTCGAAGGCCGCTATCGTCGCGGTGGCGAGAACGCCGATGACTACGCCCGCGGCGCACGCCAATGGACGGCCCCCTGGGGCAATCACGGCGGCAACGATTTCATCAACATCTTCCCGCACCGTCAGTACTGCCGGAAATACGCCGGCAAGCACGACGACCTCGCCCCCTTCGTCGTCAACCAGCACCGCAACGGGCTGCTCACGCCGTGGGGGTACAACGCCACCCACAAGGTGGCGCAGCTCACCATCGAGGATTACGTCAATTCGCGCTACGTCCTGAACCCGCTCAGGCTGTGGGACTGCGACCGGCCGGTCAATGCATCGGCCGCGTATCTGTTCACGACCGCCGAGCGCGCCCGCGACATGCGGCAGCCGCCGGTCTATGTGCTCAATCACTCACAGCACGCCTTCCGCCAGCGCACCACCCAGGCCGATCTGGACGAGATCGAGGACTGGACCGACCGCGCCGCCGGGAGAATGTACGAGGGCGCCGGGCTTGGGCCCAAGGACGTCGACATATTCAATCCCTACGACGGCTATGCACCCATGGCGCAGTTCTTCCTGGAGGCCTTCCAGTGGCACGGCGTCAAGCGCGGCGATGCCTTCGCGTTCTACGCCGGCGATATCCGGGTCGAGGGGCCGCACCCGTTCTGCTCGAGCGGCGGCAATTTGGGGAACGGCCGCACCCGGACGGCCATGTACACCGACAGCATAGAGCAGCTCCGCGGCACGGCCGGCGCCCGGCAGGTCACGGTTCGGGCAGACACCGCGCTGGCGGCATTCACCACGCCAAGCAATGGCGGCTGGATCATGTTCGGCAAATACCCGAGCTGAGAATATGCGCCAACCAAATGCGTGAAGTCTCTGCGGATCGAACGCGATGGACAAGAAAATCGCAGTTCTCGGGACCGGCGCGAACGGAAGCTGCGTCGCGGCCGACCTCACCAATGCCGGGCTCGACGTCGTCCTCGTCGACCAGTGGCCGGCGCACGTCGAGGCCATGCGCGCCAACGGTCTGCATGTGACCCTCAGGCAGGGAGAAATCCATGCCAAAGTACGGGCCCATCACCTGTGCGAGCTCGCCTCGATGCGACAGGTGTTCGATGTCGTGTTCCTGGTGACGAAGGCCTACGACACCCGCTGGCATGCCGAGCTCATCAAGCCCTATCTCAGGCTGGACGGATTCCTGATCGGGCTGCAGAACGGAATGACGGCGAACATCATTGCCGATGTGGTCGGACCGTCGCGCACCCTCGGCTGCGTTCCCGAACTGTCGTCCCATTGCTTCGTGCCGGGCCGCGTGAAGCGAAACACGGCGCCGGACAGAACCTGGTTCGCACTTGGGAGCTTCCACCCCTCCACGGACGGGCGCGAAGAGGACGTGGCTGCGATCCTGTGTCACGCCGGAAAGGTCGAGATCACCCCGCACATTCTCGCCGCGAAGTACATGAAGCTCGTGCTGAACTCGATGACGCTCGGCACGATCGCAATGACGGGCGGCGAGCTGTCCGACCAGCAGCCCGAGGGCATGCAGGAGCTGATGATGCGGCTCGGCTCCGAATCGCTCAAGGTCGGCGAAGCGCTGGGCCACCCGATCGTGCCGATCTTCGGCCTCACGGCCGCGGAGATCGAAGGATCGAACAACCTGCTCATGAAGTTGGTGGACAAGCTCAATCACGACATCGGCCCCGGGCGCGGCGCCAACACGACGCTGCAGGACCATATCAAGGGGCGGCTCAGCGAGGTCGACCTGATCAACGGCTTGGTCGTCGAAGAGGGCCGCAAGCGCGGAATCGCGACTCCCGCGAACGAGACGCTCGTCGAGATAACACGCCGGATCTACCTCGGCGAGCTGAAACCCGACCCATCGAATTTGAATATCGCGCTGGAGTTGCTAAACGCGAAGCTCCACTCTGCCTTGCCGTAAATCCGCGTGAAGGTCCGAACCGATTAGCCGGATTTCGTATGACACCGGAGATCAACGGCTCGCGGCGTCGCGTCGCGAGCCCCCTCACGACAGTCATCTGGAGAGCAAAACGAACACGATGAACGACGCGACCGCACAGAACACCATGTCCGCCGTGGGTCATGAGCGGTAAGGCTCAGAGCGAGCACGTCACTTCCGGTTTTCCCTCAACAGCGGACATGGCGCGGACATGCCGGAAGGTCCGAGTCATGCCATTAGGCGACATTCTGCTTCTACACGCGGCCAGCCAATTGGTATAATCTCACATTAGAGCCACCGGCGGGACGTGCCGAAGCCCCGCTGATTACTGGCGGCGATTGTGCCTGCGGCGGGCAGCATCCGCTTTGCTACGGCTTTCCCATGGAGGTCACCGTCGTCCATGAGGTTGCGCATGCCACGAACTACCGCCGACTTGAACTGGCGCAGGAACCCCTTGCATCGATTTGTCGGACGCTAACGGGTGCAAAATGCTTTCCTGGACAAGCAAGTCAGACGCTATTGATCACGTCCATCATGCGCACCTGCGATCAACTTTTCGATGCGGCGGCGGCCCAGCGGCACTCTGCTGGCGCAGGCCCTCAACAGTGTGGCTGGGAACGGAGATAACATGGCTAAACGAACCGAGGGGACGAAAAAGCTCTTGAACCAAGTATTTCTTTGCGTTTTCCTCGCCGCTGTGCATGTCCTCCCCACGCCAAGCGCTGACGGCATGGAGTTCGACAACAGGACGATCACCTGCCGGGCGTTTCTCGCATCAGGTCAAAACAATATGGCGGCACTCATCATGTGGCTGCTTGGGTATCACGCCGGAAAGACAGGAATTATTCCCTTTCAGGATAGCGGTCCTTACGCCGGCAGGCTCGGGACTTTTTGCAAGCAACATCCGGACGCTAATCTAATCGAAGTATCTGAGACAATTCTCACAGAGCTAGACCACGGCACATGAGAGGACCGGCTGCTCCGAATTGGGCCTAGCCTGGATATCTCACACTATCTTTGCACGATCGAGCCGTTTGGGGCGCCGGATTGCTAAGTTTTTCAGGGACGTGCGTGTTGGTGGCGTCGGGAAGACGCGTTCCGAGCTGGGATTTT
>Ga0193751_1000825_pt1 | contig 21688 bp, 24 predicted proteins | sample L1c2metaG_FD_143050 | JGI IMG/M metagenome (GOLD analysis project Ga0193751, IMG submission 143050) | Soil microbial communities from a riparian zone of the East river system, Colorado, United States - L1c2 | ecosystem: Environmental > Terrestrial > Soil > Riparian zone | place: USA: East River... | reverse complement strand
TGAAGCGTTTCGCCCGCCATGAATTCCTGGGCGACCTGTCGTTTGAATTCGATGCTATGGGAACGGTGCCTGGCCATGGCTTTCATCCTCTGAAAGCCCGGCAGTCCTGGTCAATTCCAAACCTACAAGATGTCCACCGCTAGGGGCGCATTCCAGTGGCCAATGGGCCGACGTAGCGTACGACGTTGCTCTTTGAGTGTCTCCCAGATCATGGCGTCACCGTTCGGTGAAGCACCCGCATGCCCTTATCAACGAAAAGTAAGCTAACCGACTCTCGGTTGTCCGTGACTTACTCGGGCTACTCAAATTCTCGCTGCGTTTTACCTAAATCTGCGGTCTGAGAGCCGTCTTAATGAACGCGCAGACTAAGCGCACCGACGATCATGACCGAGATGAGAGCGGCAATGATGCCATATTCAATGATGGTGGCGACGGTTACACCGCTGACCAAACGGACCAGAATGGTCTTCATTTATCTATTTTAAGAATAGGATGCTTTCCAAAAATTTAAATTTGAGATTTAACTACGACAGTCCTGGCAAGCTGCCATCGCCGCGAATTAGCCAAGCTGCCGGAGCTTTTGCGCAAATTAAAATGGCCCCGACCGCATGAAACGTGGCGATCAGACGAGGCGCTGGCGACTTTTGCAACACAATCGGCCCGAAGCCGACGTGCATGAGCCGCTGATCAGTGTCTGATTATAGGGGTGAAGCAGACGTGCCGCGGACATCGCTGGATGTCCGTTGACCCAACGCGGAAGTCGAACGGGCAATTTTGCTGTGATGCAAAACAGCGCCCAGTGGCGTTCAGCTTCCTCTAGGAACATCCCATATATGAAATGGCTGACGCTCAAACCTGAGGAGCACGGAGCCCGCAAGCCATGGCCGTAGCAGAGTTTGAAGATGGCAGCCTCAGCATCGATGCAGCTGTCATCGGACGCGGGCTCAATGTGGAGCCTTCTCTCGTTCCGGTTCGGATGCGCGAGGGAAAGATCACCGTTCTGTGCGAGCGTGGATTCAATGAAGACGTAGGACGCTATCGGCTGACATTCTTTTATGAGAATCGGCGCTTCCGCCTCGTTGTCGACGAAGCGGGCAACGCCGTCCAACGTTCGACAGTAGATTTTGGCGACCGCCCACTTCCTGCTGCAATGCGCAAACCCTCGGCATGACGGGCGGAACGCCCGATGTCCGATACTGGGCTAAGATCGGACATCGCTTAAGGGCGAGCGCACGTCGCGTTTCGACGGTCGGGCCAGGCACAGTTACAGCCCGCGGGCCGACCGTCGCGATTTCCAGCGGCCGGGTGTTTGAAATTAACCTGTTACACCGGCTTTTGATTTTGTCGTGGAAGGCGTTCGTGCTTATTTGAGGTGGTGGTAGTTTGTAACGGTGGAGGTCTCAATGACAGACCTGCACGAGACGCGCGATCCCAAATCCACGGCGCCAATTGACACCGTGGGTTGGATATTTGTGGCCTTTGCTATCGCTATCACGGCCGTCGCTGCAATGGTGGCCTATCAGGGCAGCGACACGACGATCGCGAATACCCCCGCATCGCACACCACAGGATCGCCCGGTTAGAGAGTATATTGCCGCAACAGTAGACGGCAGCTTCCGCCGCGCCTCGTCGCGTGTGGGGAAGCGGCGAGTGGAATACTGGAGTGGTTTGCTGCGGTGCGTGAGTCCGGAAGTGGCCCATCTGAGACATGACGCGATGTCCGAGTTGAGTCCGAAATTCGGACCATAGCGGACATCGCAACTTGCTAGGAAATCGTAGAAACTTAGCAAGTTGCCAGCTGACTTTATGAGTCAGCCTCTATAGCAGTTTCAAACAAGCGAGTGCCTTGCCAACAATTTCAATCTCATCAATTGCCGCCTCTTCTATCGCCTGCTTGGGATTATCTGAAATGATCTTTACCCGCGGCGGCCGCGCCGCGCGCAACAGCTGTAAGCGTCGGATAATTACGTTCTCTGACGAATCGCGAATGGCATACAGACCATCCGTCGTTGCTGTCTTGTCGCCGGTGTTCACGACCACCCACTCGCCGGACATGATCGTGGGCGCCATACTGTCGTCTTCCGCCTCGATCACCAGTAGTCCTTTTGCCGATGCCCGTAATTGCTCGCGCACGAAACTCGCAGGAAACACCCAGCCTTCCGACTTGATGCGGTCGACATGACGGCCGTCTTTGCGCTTCTTGAGTTTCGATTGGTCCGCTTCTGACCGCGACGCAAGTTCTGGGACTTGCTCGGCTGGGCTGGGAGATTCCGCTTGAGGCTTGGCACCGGCGGTCCCCGGAAACCGGCCCCATAACAGGATTTGCTCCGGTGAATAGCCGAGCGCATTGGCGAACGGTTTTAGGTGATCGAGCCGCAGCCGGATCAGGCCGTTTTCCAGCCGAGATAGCTGCTGCTTGGAAATGCCCGATCGCTTGACCAGTTCGGTGCGGCTCATGCCGCGCGCTTCCCTGGCGTGGTAAAGCCCGGTTTTTTGCCGTTTGGATTCTCTGCGCGCCATTTGGGAATTGTCACAGATTCGGTGAAAAATTACCAGATCAAGGATCGCATGTCACCGTTCCGAAGCCAGCTGCTTTAGATGGAATTTGCCGTGGCGTCTGCGTTTGTCGCGGCGGTCTCCGCGCTCGAGAGCGGATGGGTTTCGAGCCACAGCGCTCGCGCGGCCCCGGTCGGATCGAGCCCGAGTTTCTGCCACCACGCTGTTTCATCGCCGTGACGATGAAGCTCGCGATGGTGCCCGCGGCATAAGGGCACTGTGAACTCATCACTGACTTTGCGACCCAGCGCACGGTTTTGTGCAATGCGCAGATGGTGGGCGTCACAGGGCCGGCGTCCGCACACCAGACACGTTTGCTGGGCAACAAATCGCACATGGTCGCGATCGCGTATGCGCCGCGGCTCGGGGTGCATCAGCACGGATTTATCGATCGACGGCGATGGCGCGGCCGACTTTGCCTTCCTGCTACGTCCATCAGGGGTGTTGGAGGTTGGTCCATTGTTGTTCGATTCTGGCATGCCCTCGGCGTCATGGATGGCAAAGCTCCGGAGCTTGGCCCGAAACGCCTCCTCAATGTGCTTGGCGTCTGTTTCATTGAGTTTGTTCTTCTCCGACAGCCGCCGGTGGGCCCATTTGGTGGCTTCATCCTCGCTGCCGATCTCATTTAATTCGCCAAGCATCAGGTCGCGCAGCTGAGCCGATGCTGCGATATCAAGGCGAACGGCATCAAGCAGCTTCGCTTTGGTATTGTTGCTGGTGGCCTCCGCCGCAGGTTTGTGCGGCCGCGTCAGCGGTGTTCGTGCCGCAAGGCTGGCCGATTTACTGTTGAGCGGGCCGTTGCCGTGTCTCGGCCGTCGATCACCCCCCGATACTGGTTGCGATGGACTGATCAGATCTGGCGCATCAAGATCATCCTCGCCGGCAATGCCGACCAGCGTGAACAAGGCATAGCGGCGGGCATAGGTGAGCGCCGCGCCCATACGGTGTGGCGTGGCGGTCTCCGCAATCGGACAGACCGGCCAGTCCGAGGCAATCCATTCGCCCGACGCGTGGGCAAGGATGGTGGTCAGATTGACGATGCCGGAGGCCTGGTCGACCGCAGTGGTTTGCACGGTTGCGATTTCGTGTTGACCGAGAGTCTTGCGGACGATTTCAAGGCCGCTTGACAGCGGCGCATAGCGAAACAGCCGTGCACCGCCCTCCCCGGCTTGCGGCTCGATCGTCCCCGTGAGCGACTTTTCCGGATTGGCGAGTTCGATCTGGGCTTTGGCCAATGCCGTGGCGAGCGCGGCGATCGAGGGACTAGAGCGCTGCATGGCTCGCCTCCATCGTGGTCAAAAGGTCAAAGCTGACGGCGCCGGATTTGGACCGCTTGGCGCGCACGCCATGGCCAATCGCCTCCTTGGCGTCCTCCGGCATCAGGCTTTTGAGTTCGGTCTTGGCCTGCTCATGCTCGAGATAGGCCGACCGGGTCCGGGCAAAGATGCCGGCGAACTCGGCCCAGGCATTGGATGACGTCATATCCACGATGCGGACGGCCTCAAGCCGCGGCTTGGGCGGGTCGACGCCGAAGAGTTGGGGCGGCTCACCACTCTCGACACAGCGCCAGAACTTGCGTTCGGCCGTGACAATCAGGTGCTGATAGAGCGGATCGGCATGGGCCAGGATCTCGACCCATTTGCCGCCCCCGGTGATCACCGACAGCACCGCGGTCCGTGCCGCCACCACCCACATATTATGTTGCAGCTGCGGCATGTACTTTTGGGCCGCCCCCTCCTCGGAGAACGACCACGGCAGCATGAACTTGGCCTCGAACACCGCGTCGCTGCCCTGGACGCGACCATCCAAAGTGGCGCCCATCCAGCGGATCACCGGGTGCCGTATCCGCCGCTGAACATCGGTGATCACCTGCCCGCGGTCGTGGCCTCGTACCAGCGCCGGTTCAGATCCTCGGTGGCGACACCGAGTTGGACAATAAGATTCCCCGACAGATCTTCCGGCTCAATCTCGCCTCGCTTCTCGCGCCACAGCCGGGTCAGCGCCTGCTCATTACTCCCCATAATGATCCGGGCGTCCGAGCCGCCGATAAAGTGTCGCCTGCGTCGTGAATCGGCTAAGGTTTTTGGACCGTTCTTCATTGCAGGCCTCCCGCTCTTTGTTACGAAATCAGTTCACGGTTATGATACTCACGGGCAAACTGATGTCAACTGAAATCGTAACATTGTTATGATTCTGCGCCCGGTTCAGTGTCGAATGGCTAGAGCTGCGCTCGGGATGGGCGTTCGTGAACTCGCCGCGGCCGCCAAAGTGTCTGTTGACACTGTTGCTAGATTCGAGCGCGGGGAAGAATTGAAAGAGAGGACTATTGATTCCCTGCAGCGCGCACTGGAAGCAGCGGGAATTAATTTAATAGACGAGAACGGCGGCGGCCCAGGCGTACGGCTACGCAAGCGACAGCAGAAAAAAGGCTAAAGCTGGCATCCGGCGTGCCGAATTGATGCCGAGCGCGACCGCGCTCACCCGGGCCAACGATCAGGCCATCCGCCGCGCCCTCGAACAGGCGGGAGTGGAATTCATACATGCCGAAAAGGGTGGACCAGGAGTGCGGCTGCGCGCACCGCCAGGCTGAAGTAGTTTTTCAGCCTCGCACACCAACACGCACCGCGAAGTGCGCCTCAAGGAGGTAATCTATCGCAGCTTCGGTGGTTCGATTGACTGGATTGGGTCGGTCGCAGGCGCGTTGCCCGGGATGACGGGGGAAATCGGCGGTCCATCCTCTGTCTTTACCAAGAGATCGTCAGCTGCACCTGCCGGGCGGAGATTGGAGTGCCGCGGATAGAAATTGCCGTCCGGAGCCGGCAATTCGTCCGCAAAGGGGTGGTGGTGCATTTCAAACCCGTCATCGTCGAGCTCAGACAGGTTTCGCTTCGGTTCCGGATAAAGCCATCGCAAAAGCTTAAGGGTGTTTCGGTCTTTGCGCGAGAGCGGCGCCGCGTAGAATTCTCCCGTTAATCGGTTCATTTTGAACCGCCGTTCCGCATCCTGCAGCGCCGCGCGCCGGTGGCGCGCGATTGACTCCGGACTTGCACTGAACACATCGATGCGCGCCCGCAGATGCGCTTCTTCGGCCTTCTGCGCTTCGGTAAGGGCGGTTCCGTCCTCGCGGAGCGAGGGAAATTCCATCAATCTGTCGCAATCCTTGGCCGCTTCCTTGTCGCCATATTTGGTGGGACACGGCAGTTGGAAGCGCCGTCTGATCGCATCGGAACGCGCCTCCAATTTTTTGATCTTTTCCGCAATGGCGGGGATTTTGTGCGTCGGTCCGAGAGCCCGCAGCTCACGCTGGTTCTCGCGATAGGCGCTGGCGAGATTCGGGTTGATCAAGAACCCGTATTCATCGGGGATGACCTTTGCCTTTTTGCCAGCCTTAGGCAGCAGAAATTCTGCGATTTTCAGCGCCGCTTTTCCCCGCGCTTTGGGATTTGCAGTGGCATCCTGGACAACGCCAAACAAGGCGTCGAGCGCCTGAGGAGTCCAGTCTCGCATGGCCGGAACCACTGCGGACGTTGGCGCGCCCTTAGACGCCACCGCAGCGCCCGCTGTGGCGCGAGCCTCTTGCGCAATGGTGGTCCGGCTGCCGGCCAGCGCTCGTGGCCGGCCCGTCCGAGACGACCGCGTTCGCTTCAGCGGGAAGCAGTTCGGCGCTACCGCCATCCGTGTATCGGCTGGCAGCTTTCGGTCCTTGACCAGCTTAAGGAGGAACGCGCGCTGCGACGCAGCTGGGTGGTCTAATCCGATCGAGAGAATTCTGTCCCTCAGAATCGTTCGTCTGTTCGGCGTACCCCGCTTTCGACCGCCGCGGCGCTCACCCGGCCTGGAGCCTCGCAGCATGTTTCACTCTCTCGGCTCTGCGGCAGCGCTGCGCGCTTGGATCGCTCATGCCCAAGACTGTCGAGAGCGCGCCGCACCTCACAGATTTCCGACCCGCTAGATTTTACCGTCGGGTTCATCTTGCCGATTGATTGCTAATGATTCGCTACTGCCGCCGCTATCTATTCGCAATTTGATTGCTACTCGAGACTACCTAAAGCCTCCAGCACACCAAAATTGAGACGCCGCGCCAAATCATCATACCAAAAAGCCTTGATTTTAGCGATCCAGTGTACAAAAAAAGCTCCGAGTCTGTTCTCATAAGTCGGGCGCCTTCGTGCACCAATATTTCGTCAGTTTATTGTAGACCCCCTTGGAGGATACGATGACACAGCGTTGTGGCAAACTGGCTTTTCAGGTGTTTCGGTTAGCAAGGGTGCCGCATAAAAGGCCTATAGAATGGGCCTTCCTTTGGTGGAGCCGAGGGGATTTGAACCCCTGACCTCCGCAGTGCGATTGCGGCGCTCTCCCAACTGAGCTACGGCCCCGCCATATCCCGCCAAGATAGCGCCAACCTTGCATCACGCTAGCGTCAAGCGGCGAAATTACTGCCGATTTTGGCGAGTGCGGGCCATTTAGGGCTGCCATCCCGGAGTGTCAAGGACGGCGGCCAAGCAGGGCCCGCCCGCCGCGGCATCGGCTTGTTCCGGCGCGGCAACACCGGTAAACCCTGCGCCACGGCACTTGAGCTGGGGCGCGCAATGATCGAGCTTCTCCAATTCATCTCTTATCTGCTCACTATTTATGTCTACATCGTCATCGCGATGGCGATCTTGAGCTGGCTGATCGCGTTCAACGTGGTCAACACGCGCAATCAGATCGTGCACATGATCGCCGAGCTGCTCTATCGATTGACCGAGCCGGCGCTGCGTCCAATCCGCAACGTTCTGCCGAACATGGGCGGCATCGACATTTCGCCGATCATTTTATTTCTCATCATTTTGTTTATTCAATCGGTCATTCTGCCCAACATTGCCAAACTGTTCATCTAAGAGTCGATCCTGACGTCATGGCTTCAACGCCATGTTAAAGAGACCATCGTCGAAGCCATGGTCGAGACCTTCTTCGAGACCATGGATGCGCGTGGCGGACGGGATCGTGCTCGATGTGCGCCTGACGCCGCGCAGCGCGCGCGACGCGATCGAGGGCATCGAGTGCCGCGCTGACGGACGGACCGTGCTCAAGGTAAGAGTGCGCGCGGCTCCGGTGGAAGGCGAAGCCAACGAAGCGCTGCGGCGGCTCATCGCCAAAGCGCTTGGCATTGCGCCGCGGCAGGTCGAGCTCGCAGCGGGGGCGGCCGCGCGCCTCAAGCGGCTGCAAATTGCGGGCGACGCGCAGATGCTCGACGCAATGCTTGAGCGCTTGTTGAAGGGAACGGCAGAGTGCCAAAATGAGCGCCAAAATTAGCGCCAAGATCATCGACGGCAAGGCGATCGCTGCCGATCTGCGCGCCGCCGTCAAAGCCGAGACGCAGCTTTTGACGGCCGCGCACGACATTGTGCCGGGGCTTGCGGTCGTGCTGCTCGGCGACGATCCGGCGAGTAGATCCTATGTCACGAGCAAATCCCGCGCCGTGCTCGAAGTGGGTATGCGCCCGTTCGACCATCACTTGCCGGCCGATGTGAATGAGGCTGGACTGCTCGCGCTGGTGCAAAAGCTCAATGCCGATCCGGCGGTGCACGGCATTCTGGTGCAGGCGCCGCTGCCGCCGCAGATCAGCACCAACCGTATTGTGGCCGGCATCGATCCGGCCAAAGACGTCGACGGCTTTCATCCGCTCAATGCCGGCCGGCTTGTCAGCGGCTTGCCAGCGCTCGCACCTTGTACTCCGATCGCCTGCATCAAGCTGATCAAGACAGTCCGCACCTCGCTCGCCGGCTGCGACGCGCTGATGGTGGGACGCTCGCATATTGTCGGCAATCCGCTGGCCCAGCTCCTTCTCAAGGAAAATGCGACGGTGACGATCGCGCATACCCGCACGCGCGATCTGCCAGCCTATTGCCGCCGAGCCGAAATTCTCTGCGTCGCCATCGGTCACGCCGAATTCATTCGCGGCGACTGGATCAAGCCGGGCGCCACTGTGATCGATATCGGCATCAACCGCGTGGACGCCGGCGGCAAATCGCGCATTGTCGGCGACGTGAACTTTGCCGAAGCGCTCAATGTGGCCGGCGCGGTGACGCCGGTGCCTGGCGGCGTCGGGCCAATGACGATTGCCTGTCTTCTGGTCAATACGCTGCGCGCCGCTTGCATGCAGGCCGGCTTGCCGGCGCCGGAGATCTGATCTTAGCTATTCCAGCCGAAGGCCACTTTGTCGAGCACGCGGGCACCGAATTTTTCCGAAGACCGCGCCACCGCCTTGCCGCCGAGCGCGCGATAGAACTCGACCGCATTTTCGTTCTCCGAGAGCGCCCACACGATCAGCGATTTCAGCGCGCTCTGCGCCAGATCGCGCCGCGCCGCCGTGAACAAGCGCCGGCCGAAGCCCAAGCCCTGGAATTCTGGCCGCAGATAAAGTTCGTAGATTTCGCCGTCGTAATAGAGGCTGCGCGCCCGGTTGCGCCCGTAATTGGCATAGCCCGCGATCTTGTCGCCGAATTGAAGGAGCGCAATGCGGCTGCCCTTGCGAATCGCGCTTTCCCACCACGCCGGACCGCGCCGATTGATGAGCCGGCGCAGCTCGGCGCCCGGGATAATTCCCTGATAGGCGGTCCGCCATGCCTCATCGTGCGCCTCCGCAACCGTGGCGGCATCGCTCGCCCGGGCGCGGCGGATTTCGATAAGGACGGTGCTCATGATGCGGTGCTCATGACGCGGTCTCGACGTTATCGACCCGAGGAGTAGTCTTAGCGCTCGTCCCCGGCCGAGCTCATCGGTGCGATCAAAGCAAGCAAGATGGCGGCCTGCAAGACTTCACCTTCCATTTCACCACATCGATTATTACCGGAAAGAAATGGGGCCTGCCAGAATTGCAAACAGGAAAATGCGCTTCTGCCGCGCAATCCGCGACGGCTGTTGCAATCCCGTCACGGTTGGGGACTTTTTGCCGCGCTCGCGCGCCACGCGCGGTTATTTATGACAAGATGCGCCTCGAATCATAGCCGCCGAGGCGGCGCGTGCGGAAAGCAACGCGGGCACGCTTAGACGCGCTCGGCTTCTTTGCGCCGCTCGTCGCGTTTGCGCTCGTTTGGATCGAGCAGCTTCTTGCGCAGCCGTATCGATTTTGGCGTCACTTCGACGAGCTCATCGTCCTCGATATAGGCCAGGGCCTTCTCCAGCGTCATGCGAATCGGCGGCGTAAGCCTTATCGCTTCGTCTTTGGAATGGGTGCGGATATTGGTGAGCTTCTTGCCCTTGAGCACGTTGACCTCAAGGTCATTGCCGCGGGTATGCTCGCCGACGATCATGCCGCGATAAACTTTCCAGCCCGGCTCGATCATCATCGGGCCGCGGTCTTCGAGATTCCACATGGCATAGGCGACGGCCTCGCCTTGATCGGTTGAGATCAATACGCCATTGCGGCGTCCGGCGATTTCACCGCGATGCGGGCCATAGGCATGAAACAGCCGGTTCATGACGGCGGTGCCCCGCGTATCGGTCAGTAGTTCGCCGTGGTAGCCGATCAGCCCGCGCGTCGGCGCGTAGAAGATCAGCCGCACCCGTCCGCCGCCGGATGGGCGCATCTCGATCATCTCGCCCTTGCGCTCGGCAAGTTTCTGCACGACGACGCCGGCGTGCTGTTCGTCGACGTCGATGACGACTTCTTCGATCGGTTCGAGGAGCTCGCCCGTCAGGCCATGCCGAAACAGCACCTTCGGCCGCGACACCGAAAGCTCGAAGCCTTCGCGCCGCATGGTCTCGATCAGAATGCCAAGCTGCAATTCGCCGCGGCCGGCGACCTCCATTGAATCTTTTTCGTTGGATTCCGAGATGCGTAGCGCCACATTGCCCTCGGCCTCGCGCAACAGCCGCTCGCGGATCACCCGGCTTTGCACCTTGTCGCCCTCGGTGCCGGCGAGCGGCGAATCGTTGATGCGGAATGTCATCGTCAGCGTCGGCGGATCCATCGGCTGCGCCGGCAATGGCTCGGTTACTTCGGGCGCGCACAGCGTGTGCGAAACGGTAGCCTCGGGCAGGCCGGCGATGGCGACGATGTCGCCGGCGAAGCCTTCCTCGATCGATGCGCGCTCGAGTCCGCGGAAGGCGAGCACCTTGGTGACGCGGCCTTCTTCGATCAGAGCGCCGTTGGGATCGAGAACCTTCACGGTTTGATTGGCCCTCACCGAGCCGGCGCTGATTCGGCCGGTGACAACGCGGCCGAGATAGGAATTGGCCTCCAATATCGTGCCCAGCATGCGGAACGGGCCGTCCTCGACCCCCGGCGGCGCGACATGGCGGATCACCAGATCGAACAGCGGCGCCATGCCTTTATCCTTGGGTCCGGCGGGGTCGGCGGCCATCCAGCCCTGTTTGGCCGAACCGTAGAGAATGGGGAAATCGAGCTGCTCCTCGCTGGCGTCCAGCGCGGCAAACAAATCAAACACGGCATTCGCCACCTCGGTCGGGCGCGCGTCCGAGCGGTCAACCTTGTTAATGACGACGATCGGCTTGAGCCCCATCTTCAGCGCCTTGGAAACCACGAATTTGGTCTGCGGCAGCGGTCCCTCGGCGGCATCGACCAGCACCAGCGCGCCGTCGACCATATTGAGGATGCGCTCGACCTCGCCGCCGAAATCGGCATGGCCCGGCGTATCGACGATATTGATGCGAGTATTCCGCCACACCAGCGAGGTCGCCTTCGCCAGAATCGTGATGCCGCGCTCGCGCTCGAGATCGTTGGAATCGAGCGCGCGCTCGATCACGCGCTGGTTCTCGCGGAACGAGCCCGATTGCTGCAGCAGCCGGTCGACCAGCGTCGTCTTGCCATGGTCGACGTGGGCGATAATGGCGATGTTGCGCAGGTCCATTGGGGGCTTTGTGAAAACGGGCGAATCCTGGAAAATTCACGGGCCCCGAAGGGCCCGCGATTCGCATGCGGTATATAGGCATAAATGGCGCCGAGGCAATCGCCGCCTCCATGCGGAGACGCCTACGCGGCAGAAAAGCTAAGCAGCAGCGGCGTTGCCGGCGGGCTTGGCGGCGCTACCGGCCGGCTCGGCGCCGGCGTCCTCGGTCAATCTATCCGCGCGATCGAGTATGGCGGTGCGCCGCGCGGCGATCGCGAAGCGAAGCTGATCGAGCGCGAAGGCAAACGACATGCGCACGGTCTCGTCGAATTCCTCATGCTCACCCTGATGGACGATTGCGATCACGAGATTGTCCGCTTCGACCTGAAGCTGTTCGAGCGTTGCCAAGCTCTGCGCCGCATGCGCCTTGCGAACGAGATCGAGCACGCGTTGCAATAGCCGCAGCCGCCGCGTGCGCTTGTCCCGGCGCAGATAGCCCGCCATGCCGGCAAGGGCCGATCCGAATACCGGAAAGATCAGCATGCCGTAGAAGATATCGTCGCCGTATTTGTCGAAGAACGATTGCTGACTGTCGTTCAGATAGGCGAGCGCACCTGAATGCGCGACCACATCGGCATCCTTGTCGGTCGAGGGCGCCGCAATCTTGATCTCGCCTGGCACCGCGGCGGCAAGCGCTTGGCGGGAGGTAAAGATAAGCTTCGCCAGCGCGGCGATGACGGAATCGCTGTATGATTTCCGCGCCACCAGATATTCGGCAAAGCTGAGACTCTTGAGACTGTCGTCGGGCGTCGGCGGAGTGCCGCCGAAAGTGCCGGCGTCGATGTCGATCGATTCGAACACGGGATTGCGCTTGGCGATGCCATCGGCCTGATCTATTTCAACAAAACTTGGCGCTTCGCCGTTTCGACTGGCCGCCTTGACCGCGTCGGAAATGGCCGCGCCGGTGGCCGCGCCGGCAACGAACAGCACATCGACCTGATTGTTCTTGACTGCGTCGACAATGTTGTTGGGTTCGATTTCCGACACGTTCACCTTGGCGATCGGCACGCCGTAATGATCGAGTACGGCGCGCAGCAGATCAGGCGTCGCCTCGTTGCCGGTCACGATTCCGACGCGGTGGCCGGCAAGCTGATCGATCTTTTCGATCTTGCCGGACTTCTTCTTTCCCTTCTTTGCCGATGCGGATGGCGGAACGATCAGCGCCATTACGTTTTGCCGCAGGATCGCGACCACCGGCCATTTCAGCGAGCTGTCGGCCGTGCTTGGCAGAATGGCGAGATCGGCCTTACCGTCTCTGATCGCGTTAGCGGCGTCTTGCGAGCTGGCGACGGGCACGAATTTCAAGTGAAGATTGCGATGGCTCTGGGCGATCTGGTCGGATAGGGCCTGGACGAACTTTGCGTCGGTCGGTCCCGCCGCAATCCGCACACGCTCCGCCTCGGTGCTGATGTAGAAGCCGACCCAGACGAGGCCGACCACGATCGCCGTACCGAGAATGGCGAGCAGCCAAGTGTGGCGCACAATCGTGCGCATCCGGCTGCGCATAATATGTTCAAGCGACTCGATACTCATAATTCGATCCGCCGACTGGGCGCTGGCCGTCGCTGCACCCGATTGCTGCCGGAACAGCCACAATTTCATGGCGAGAGGGATACGGTTCGGTGTTCCGGACGACATACTTAATTCTATCACGGCTGCGCCGGTTTGAGGCGATACTGCAAATCTGCTTTGCCATCGTGGCCGGTCCGTTGGTTAACGCTGCGCCGCACATGTCAAAGCCTTAAGAGCAAAGCCTTAAGACCGCTTGAGGTTACGTGAAATTCCCGCCGCAGCGTCGCTCAGGCGCCGGCTGGCCGGCTCCATGGCCCAAACCGTAAGCCGCCGGGCATCGCGCGGTGCACCATCAGCATTTCGCCGATGGTGGCCGAGGTCACGAGCCCGATCAGGCGCTGCGATGCATCGACAATTCCGACGGCGGGCGCCGATTTTTGCTGCAAGAGACGAAAAGCTTCATCGAGGCAGTGGCGGTGCCCGAGCGTGAGTATTTGTCCGGTCATGACGTCGCCAACTTTGGCGTCGGGGCCGCGCTCCTTGAGCGCCCGGATGATATCGTTGCGCGCTAAGAGACCGACCGGACGGCCGAGCCCGTCCACCACCGGGAACTCGCCCTGGGTGGTGCGCAGCAGCGTCTCCACCGCGGCATCGACATGCTCATCGGGTGTCAGCGTGACGAATTCGGTCATCATCGCCGCAGTCACCGGCACGCCTTGCGAAATGGCGCGGATCGCAACGAGATGCGCCTCCGCCGCGGCGGCAAGATAAACGAAAACGGCGATGAAGATCAGCAACGGATCGCCGAACAGGCCGATAAAGCCGAGGACGAACGCGACCGCCTGTCCGACCGAGGCTGCGATTTCGGTGGCGCGGACATAACCGAACCGCGTCGCCAATAACGCGCGGAGCACGCGGCCGCCGTCCATCGGAAAGGCCGGGATCAAATTGAATAGCGCGAGAAACACGTTCACAGCGGCGAGCCGTTCGACGAGGCCGATTTTGTTGCTTTCGATCGAGCCGAGATGGCTTGGGTCGAGACTGGCGCCACCGATCACGACCAGCACGGCGGCGATCGCCACATTGACGGCCGGGCCGGCGATGGCGATGAGGAACTCTTCGCTGGGTCGTTCGGGAATGCGCTCGAGCCGCGCCACGCCGCCGATCGGAAGTAGAATCACGTCAGGTGTCGTCACACCGAACGCGCGCGCCGTGAAAATGTGGCCGAATTCGTGGAGCAGCACGCAAAGGAACAACAGCACCATGAACAAAAGGCCGTTCCAGGCAGCCTGCGGGCCGCCGGAAACGTAGCTGACGCCGAAGATCCAGGCGAGAAACAACAGGAATGTCACATGAATGCGGATCGCCGTCCCGGCGACCGAGCCGATGGTCAAAGACCAGCCCATAGCGACCTCCTGACGACCTCCTAGTGTCCCGATTCCGAAGTTCGCACGCTCTGTCGGCACGCTCTCGTGCGAACTTCGGAATCAAAGGGACCCTAGCAAATATATAATTCTAGTGCGGTTTTTGGATTTGAAGTTCCTATGAGAGTTTCCGACCGAGCTGTAGGAACTTCAAATCCACCGCACTAGCGACGAGCGCGGCGACTTTCGCGCATTGCGCCTTTCTTTCCATTAGGTAAGAATTGATCGGCTTTTTGCGAGTGCCGCGCGTCATCCGCGCTGGTCCTCGACGAAGCGCGAAGGAGCGCCGATATGGCAGAAAAACTCTCCGGCGAAGCACACAAATCTGCGCTCGCCCGCCTCAAAAGCTGGCGCGCAGTGGCGGGTCGCGATGCCATCACCAGGAAATTCGTTTTCAAGGATTTCAGTGAAGCCTTCGGTTTCATGGCGCGCGCCGCGCTGGTGGCGGAGAAACTCGACCACCATCCCGAATGGTCCAACGTCTACAAGACCGTCGAGGTGACGTTGTCGACGCACGATGCCGGCGGCCTCACGGAGCTTGATGTCAAGCTGGCCGAAGCCATGGATAAGCTTGCGGACAAGCTGGTGGGTTGAACTCCGCCTTGCCGCTGCCGTGTTTCACAGCCATTTCATAGGCGACTTCATCGGAGCAATACGCCCACTGGGAGAGTCGGAGTTACAGGACACTAGGTACCGGAGATTTGGAACTTATGTGGTTTTGGCAACAAGCCGCGACTTGGCCGGATTTTTGGCCGGATTTTGCAGCGCTGACCCGCCGCATGGCGGACGACGAAGCCGGCTTGCGCCACAAGTTGTGGCGCAAGCTCAAGCGCGAAGTAGCGACTATTCCGTTCCTGGAAGACGTGCTGACCGCGCATTATTGCGCCTTCGATCGCCACACCCCGCTCCACGTCAAGGCCGTGCTCGTTGGCGCCGTCGTCTACTTTGTCGCGCCGGATGACTTGATCCCCGATTCTCTGCCCATCATCGGCTACGCCGATGATGCCGCGGTGCTCGGCCTGGCGATCAAGTTGATGTCCGCGCATATCAAGCCCGAGCATCGCGAGGCGGCGCGCCGCATGGTGGCGCGGCTGCGCGAAGCGTAGGGCCGCTAAGCGCGCAGCACGATTTTGCCCATCACCTTGCGCTCGGCGATCGCGTTGAGCGCCGCCGCGATCTCGGACAGCGGATAGACCGCTTGAACATGGGCGCTGAGCTTGCCTGCGGCGCTCCAATTCACGATGTCCGCCATCAATTTGCGCTGCGCCTGCGGCTCGCGGGAGGTCCAAGCGCCCCAGGACACGCCGCGGATGTCGCAGCTTTTAAGAAGTGTGAGGTTAAGCGGGATTTTTGGGATTTCGCCGGCGGCAAAGCCCACCACGAGATAGCGGCCGAGCCAGCCGAGCGAGCGGAGCGCCGGTTCGGCATAGCGGCCGCCGACCGGATCGTAGACCACGTCGATGCCGCGTTCGCTGCCAAGCTTTCTGAGCGCACCGCGCAAATCCTCACGCTCATAGTTCACGGTGTCGTCGGCGCCGTGTTTGCGGGCGAAAGCGAGCTTTTCATCCGAGGAGGCGCAGGCGATCACGCGCGCGCCCATGATCTTGCCGAGCTCGACTGCCGCAAGCCCGGTTCCGCCGGATGCGCCAAGCACGGCGAGCGACTCGCCCGACCTGAGCTCGGCGCGCTCGCGCAGCGCGTACAGTGTCGTCCCATAGGTCACGGTCAAGCCGGCGGCGCGCTCGAAATCGAGTTGATCGGGGATTTTGACCAGCCGCTCCGCGCGGACCGCGACGCTCTCCCGCGCCGCGCCCCAGCCGCAATAACCGATGACGCGATCACCCGGTCTGATATCGGCGACACCGCTATCGACGCTCTCGACCACTCCGGCAAATTCCGCGCCGGGCGAAAACGGAAATGGCGGCTTGTGCTGGTATTTGCCGGCGATAATCAGGGTATCGAAAAAATTGAGCGCGACCGCTTTCACGGCCACGACAGCCTCGCCCGGGCCGGCGCCCGGCGGGTCGATATCGTCCAGTCTGAGTGCGTCAGGCGGACCGAAATGGGTACAGAGAACGGCTTTCATGCGCCTGTTGCTCCTCGCTGAAAATCCCGCAGCAATCGGGCGGAGCTTCATAAACGTGAAAGCGGCGTTCGGAAAGCACGCTGCCGAAAGGGTAGGTTTGCACCGCCGCCGCCCAACTCGCTTCGAATTGGATAAAAATTGAAAGTTTTGCTATCAATGCAGTTTGTTGTAACGGCTTGGTTGCCCCGATTTGGGGCATTGCCGTGCGAGGCCGGATGCGGATCCAGCGACTGCGGATGCAGCGACAATGGAGGCTTGTGTTTTTGCTGCTCGGTGTAGCGGCAATGCTTTGTCCTGCACGCGCCCAGCAATCTACGCCGGCGACTGCGCCTTCTGCGGCCACGCCAGCCAAGCCAAAGCCCAAACCCGAGGCAAAACCCGAAGTGAAGCCGGCAAAACCGGCCGCGCCGGCTGCTGCCGCTAAGCCGGCATCGCCTGCCGCCGCAGTCGCCGGCGGCGCCCAGCCAAAGCTGCTTGGCCAGTACGGCGTGTGGGGCGCCTACACGGCTTCACCCGGCGGCAAGAAAATCTGCTTCGCGCTTGCCAAGCCGAGTTCGTCCGAGACCAATCCTCCCAACCGGCCGCGCAATCCGGTCTACATATTCATTTCCACGCGCCCGGCCGACAAAGTGGCGAATGAGGTTTCGGTCGTGGTCGGTTATCCGTTCAAATCGGGCGCCGAGGCTAGCGCCCAAATCGGCGCGAACTCTTTTCCGCTCTACACCCAGCAGGACGGCGCCTGGATCAAGAACGCGTCCGAAGAAGCCAAAATGGTTGACGCGATGCGTGGCGGCGATACCGCGGTGGTCAAGGGCGTCTCCGCAAAGGGCACGCAATCGACCGATACCTTCACTCTTAAGGGTGTGGCCCAGGCGCTCGACCGCGCCGGACAGGAATGCAAGTAGCGTAAATCAAGTAGCGCAAATAGTGAGCGTTAACCGCTCGGCCGACGTCAGGCGCGGCAGCAAAGTCTGTCCGGCTCGGTTTTATCGGAGACCGCCGCCACTCGTCATTTCCCGTTAAGGGATTATTTATGGGAAGGGCCAAACGCGTTTCGTTCGGCCCACTATTCGTCGATGCTGGATCGCTCACGATGACTTCTTTTGCCGCAAGCGAAGTAGCCCTTGCGCCGGCTTTTATCGAAAAAAGCCCGCTTGAGCGCTATGCCGCGCCGACCCAGCCGTCGCTCGTTGGCATGTCGCGCGAATTGCTGGCGCAGGCGCTGAGCGAGGTCGGTGTGCCGGAACGCCAGCGCCGGATGCGCGTGCAGCAAATCTGGCACTGGCTCTATGTGCGCGGTGCGCAAGATTTTGACGCGATGACGACGCTGTCAAAGGAGCTGCGTGGCGCACTGGCACAGCGTTTCACTTTGGCACGGCCGCAAATCGCCGCCGAGCAGATTTCGGTCGACGGCACGCGCAAATGGCTTCTCAACCTGCCGGGCGAACGGGCCGACGCGCCGCACGAGGTCGAATGCGTCTACATCCCGGAGACCGATCGCGGCACGCTGTGCATTTCGAGCCAGGTTGGCTGCACGCTCAATTGTACTTTCTGTCATACCGGGACGCAGCGCCTGGTGCGCAATCTCACTGCAGCCGAGATCGCCGCCCAGGTCGTCGTTGCTCGCGATCGGCTCGGCGATTGGCTCGCCGCCCAACCTCCGGCAAGCGCCGGCGGCGTAAGGGGAGCGGCGCGTGAGCCCGAGAAGCGGCTCGTCTCCAATGTCGTCATGATGGGAATGGGTGAGCCGCTTTATAATTTTGAGGCGGTGCGCGACGGCCTCAATGTCGTCGCCGATGGCGACGGCTTGAGCATTTCCAAGCGCCGCATCACACTGTCGACGTCAGGCGTGGTGCCGAACATTGGGCGCGCCGGCGCCGAGATCGGCTCCATGCTCGCGGTCTCGCTGCACGCGGTCACCGATGAGCTGCGCAACCAGCTGGTGCCGCTTAACCGCAAATACCCAATTCGCGAATTGCTCGACGCCTGCCGTAATTATCCCGGCCTATCGAACGCACGCCGCGTCACCTTCGAATACGTGATGCTCAAGGGCGTCAACGATTCGCTTGCCGACGCCAAAGCGCTGGTGCGGCTGCTCAAGGGCATTCCCGCCAAGATCAATCTGATCCCGTTCAATCCGTGGCCTGGAACCAAATATGAATGCTCCGATTGGGATCAGATCGAAAAATTTTCCGAAGTGATCTTCGCCGCGGGCTATGCGTCGCCGGTGCGCACCCCGCGCGGGCGCGATATTCTGGCCGCCTGCGGCCAGCTCAAAAGCGCGAGCGAAAAGCTCTCCGCGCGCGAGCGCCTGGCGCTTCGCGCCATGGCAATGACCGACTGAGGCTGGCGCCGCGCACATGACTGTACTCGGCCGCATTGTGATGGCGCTTATCGGCTATGCCCTGGCCTGCGTCGCGGCCTCGCTCGTGTTGACCATCGGCAGCTTTGCCCCGGATTGGAACGAACTGACGGCGCGGCTCGGTATGGATTCGGCGGCTGCGCAATCGGCCGCCTTGTGGTGGATTACCGGCGTGGCGGCGATCATCATCTTCTCGGTCGGATTTCTGCCGGCATTTCTCGTCATCGCGCTGGCAGAAGGATTGGCGCTGCGCTCGGCCATCATTTACGGGTTGATCGGCGCCGCGCTGGCGCTGGCCATGGCCTATGGGCTCGATTTCGCCGGCTATCCCACCTCGCCGGACGGCGATCTCGCGCGCAACCGTGAAGTGTTCGCCGCGGCGGGAATTGCCGGCGGGCTGGTCTATTGGGTGATCGCCGGGCGCCGCGCCGGCGCGTGGAAGTGACGGCATGAACCGCGCCGGGCTGACCATCGCACTCAGTATCGGCTTCGTGCTCGGCCTGCTCTGCGCGGTCGACCCGCAGCTCGATCTCGATCTCGCGGCCATTGGCTTCGACTCGTCACGGCACTTGTTCGCCGCCAACGCCCAGCCCTGGGTGCAGCACACTCGCGCAGCGGCGCGAATTATCATCGCGCTTCTGGCGCTGCCGGCATTCCTGGCAATTGTTGTGAAGTTGATCCTGCCGCAGCGGCGCATGCTCATCGAAGCGCGGGCTGCGCTGTTCCTGATCGCGACTTTGGCGCTCGGCCCCGGGCTGGTGACCAATCTGATCTTGAAAGATCATTGGAGCCGCCCGCGTCCGATCGACGTGCAGCAATTCGGCGGCGAATACCGCTTTGAGCCGTGGTGGGATCCGCGCGGCGATTGTCCGAACAATTGCTCGTTCATCGCCGGCGAGCCATCCGGCGCCTTTTGGACGCTGGCGCCGGCGGCGCTGGCGCCGCCGCCATTGCAAGCCGCCGCCTATGGTGCGGCGCTCGCCTTCGGAGTGGGCCTGGGCGCGCTGCGCATGGCCGCGGGCGCGCATTTTTTCTCTGACGTCGTCTTTGCCGGCGTTCTGATGTACGTCCTGGTCTGGATCGCCCATGGCTTGATCTACCGCTGGCCGGCCACGCGCCTGGACGAGAAAGCGCTCGAGGACCGCCTCGGCCGGGCCGGCGAATGGCTCGCCGACACAGCGCGGCGGCTCGCCAGCCGGGCCAAAAAAGCCTCTTGATGACGGGGTGCTTGCGCCGAAGCGGCTGGCGCTTATAGTCCGCGCGCGCTTGGGTGGCTCAAGCGAAATGGCGCTGGATTTTTTGGTTTTCCCATGCCCGCCGACGGCGTGAACAAGAAAGACGTGCGGAAAGTCGTGCTGGCCTATTCCGGCGGCCTCGATACGTCCATCATCTTGAAATGGCTGCAGACGACTTACGGCTGCGAGGTCGTCACCTTCACGGCCGATCTCGGCCAAGGCGACGAGCTTGAACCGGCGCGGCAGAAAGCGCTGGCGCTCGGTATCAAGCCGCAAAACATTTTCATCGAGGATCTGCGCGAAGAATTCGTGCGCGATTACGTGTTCCCGATGTTTCGGGCCAACGCGCTCTACGAAGGGCAATATCTTCTCGGCACGTCGATTGCGCGGCCGCTGATCGCCAAACGACAGATCGAAATTGCCGAAAAGGTCGGCGCCGATGCCGTCGCCCATGGCGCGACCGGCAAGGGCAACGACCAGGTGCGCTTCGAGCTCGCCTATTACGCGCTCAAGCCCGACGTCAAAGTCATCGCGCCATGGCGCGAATGGGATTTCAAGTCACGCGAAGCGCTCATCGCCTTCGCCGAACAAAATCAAATCCCGATCGCCAAAGACAAGCGCGGCGAGGCGCCATTTTCGACCGACGCCAATCTGCTGCACACCTCGTCCGAGGGCAAAGTGCTCGAAGATCCGGCGGGGGAAGTCCCAGGCTATGTCTATTCGCGCACGGCAGATCCCGAAAAGGCGCCGGACCGACCTGCTTATCTCACGATAGATTTCGAGCGCGGCGATCCGGTCGCCATCGACGGAAAAAAACTGAAACCCGCCGAATTGCTGGCGCAACTCAACGCGCTTGGCCGGACGCACGGCATCGGCCGCCTCGATCTGGTCGAAAATCGGTTCGTCGGCATGAAATCGCGCGGCATGTATGAGACGCCGGGCGGCGCCATCCTGCTTGCCGCGCATCGCGGCATCGAATCGATCACGCTCGATCGCGGCGCGGCGCATCTCAAAGACGAGCTGATGCCGAAATATGCGGAAGCGATCTATTACGGCTTCTGGTTCGCGCCGGAGCGCGAAATGCTCCAAGCGGCGATCGACAAGAGCCAGGAATTCGTCACCGGCCGCGTGCGGGTGAAGCTGTACAAGGGCAATGTCGGCGTGGTCGGCCGCGAGAGCAAATATTCGCTGTACGATCAGGACCTGGTGACCTTCGAGGACGGCAAGGTCGCCTATGACCAGCGCGACGCCGAAGGCTTCATTCGGCTCAATGCCTTGCGACTACGCACGCTGGCGCAGCGCAAGCGGAAACTGAAGCTCTGAGTCAGTACCTGGCGCGCCGTCATTGCGAGGAGCAAAGCGACGAAGCAATCTAGGGCGTGTACTCATAAAATCGAGATCATCTGAGCTACGGTTGGTCAATGTCTGCTGAGCTACGGTTGGTCAATGTCTGCTGAGCTACGGTTGGTCAATGTCTGCTCTAATCCCGAAAGATGGGGTAATCGGCCGGCGAGCTTGTGGATAGCTGAAGATTTTGGGTGCTGCGCTTCAGGCTGATGGTGAATACGAGGTCCGTGTCTACGGCCTCAAGCATCAGAAGGAGAAGCGCAGCATGG
>Ga0193751_1000824_pt1 | contig 21693 bp, 15 predicted proteins | sample L1c2metaG_FD_143050 | JGI IMG/M metagenome (GOLD analysis project Ga0193751, IMG submission 143050) | Soil microbial communities from a riparian zone of the East river system, Colorado, United States - L1c2 | ecosystem: Environmental > Terrestrial > Soil > Riparian zone | place: USA: East River... | reverse complement strand
GGGCGCGGGTGTGATTGTGCTCCCCGGCGCATCGATCGGGCCCGGCAGCGTCATTGGAGCCGGGTCGGTGGTACTCGAGCCTGTTCCTGACGGCGTGGTCGCCGCCGGCTCTCCGGCGGAGGTTAAGAGCACATTATGACACGGCCGCTTGCGAGGGCAGTCCCTTGAGGGCGGCGGTCTGGCGGGCCTGCCGCAGCCACCCGGCGCAACGGGTGCCGCTTATCGCGCTGCTCGCACTCACGGCAGTATTTGCCGCGCTCGGCCTACGGCTGATTTACGTCGGGGCCGCTGACTTGGGCATCGTGGGTTTGTTCTCCACCGATGAGAAGCTGGCTGGGCAGCTCATTCGCACGATGGTCCGAGACGACAACCTCGGCCTAAGCCACTTCTTTTCGTACGGACCGATCGACCTCTACGCGGCCCGTGCCCTGCTGCTGCCGTACGGTCTCTTCCGTCCTGTGAGCGACGAAGCTATCGTCGTCGCACTGCGCCTGGTGTCGCTCGCGTCGGGCATCGGATGCCTGTTCGTGACGTACATCCTCGGCAGGCGGATCTGGGATGTCTGGTCCGCCGCCATTGGCACGGCGATTGTCCTCGCAAGCGCCACGTTTCTCGCGTGGTCGACGACGGCGCACCCGGACATGCAGCAACTCCTGTGGCTACTGCTCGGGCTATGGGTGGCGACGTCACTTGCCGGGCGTTCGTCCACCCACCAAGCCGGCACGACCACACTGGCTGCAATTGGAGCAGTCTATGCCGGGCTGGCGTTCGCGACGAAGTACGCCGGGGAGCTGCTCCTACCCATGTTGTGGGTCTCGGTTGCGCCGGCGAACAGCCTCGGAAGGTCTGCCCCGGGGCTGGCCCTCTCCGCTCGGTCCACTGGCGCTGGACATCGGAGTGACTACCGGGGTCTTTCTTGCCGTCTTCTTCGCGGTTGATCCGAGCGCGATCCGAGAGTGGCGCAGTTTCCTCTATCAGATGACGCTCGAAGCCGGCCTGGCGCACGGCGGCCATCTTCTGCAGTCATCCTCCGACCCTGGCGGCTGGCTGCGACTCCTTGCTGGTGGCGATGTGCTTGGACCTATCGGTCTGATCGTCGCTCTAGCGAGCCTCGCGGTCTGGACCTTATTGGACCTGCGCTCATTGCTGCGACTGCAGGCTCGAGGCGACGAGGCGAAACGGTTGCCCTTGGAGATGTTCACAGCGGGCTACCTCGTTTTTCTCCTGATCTGGATTGGCGATCTTCAGTCCCGTTACGCGCTGCCGGTGATGCCGGGTCTGGGGCTGATGGCGGGCGCGGGTATTACCTGGTTGGCAGGGCGATCACGCGCCTGGACGCTACCCGCGCTCGCTGTGCTGCTGCTTGCTCTTCTGCCGCTTGGCTCACGCACGCTTGCCTACGAGCAGGTGCAGGCGAACCGAATGCACTCGCCGGGCGTTCATGACCGCATCGACGCGGGACGATGGCTTGCCGCCCGCATGCCCGCGGATGCCCCAATCCTGGCGGATGCCTACTCCTACGTGCCCCCGGCATTTACCAACGTGGAGGAGAGCTTTGGGCTGACGCGCGCTCGCATCCAGTCTGGTAGTCCGCGCATCATCATTACCGATAGCTCGATTCGGAACCGGTTCCTAGATCCCGCGCTGGCGAGTGGATATGTCGATGGCGCTGCCGCATACCGGGAGATCGCCGCTACCTATCAGGCGCTGGAGTCCGGCAGCATCGCTTGTTACGCACCGCTCCAACGCTTCGGGCCCGTCGGGATCTACGGGCGGGTCACCGGGTGCTAGGCTTGGGACGCGATGCAGATCGCTCTCAATAGCGTCCGCACTCTTCTCTTCCGCGTCGTCTATGTCGGTCTCGGCTGGATGCTCTCGGTCCTGACCGCGCGCTGGTTGGGCCCGCAGGGCAACGGCCTATTCACCTTGGCGACAATCTACGGCACGATCGGCACCACGCTGATGAGCGGCGGTGTGGCAGCCGTCGCCTACGAGATCTCGAACAAAGGCAGCGACGCTCGCTCAGCGGCGGCGAACGTCGGCGTCCTGAGTCTCGCGACCGGACTGGTTCCGGCGCTTCTGGCGGTTGCAACGTGGCCGTTGCTCGCCGCGCACGGCTGGTGGTGGCTCCTTCCGGTTGCTCTCGCGCAGCCGGCCGCACTATTGGGTGCGGCGCTTGTCGGCGTCTTCCTTGGTACTGATGACATCCGGCGTCTGAACTACGCCTACGTCGGGCCGTGGGCGGCGACCTTACTCATCTTTATCCTCATGGCAACGCTTTTCGGCCGGACCGTCCAAGTAGCATTGGATTCATGGGCACTGGGGCAGGGCGTCGCCGCCGTCTACTCGCTCTGGCTGTGCCGGTCGCATTGGGCGCCGCTGGACTTTGCGGCCATAACGTTTCGACGCCTGAACAACCTGCTCACCTTTGGCGTTCAGGCGGGGCTGGCAAATCTCGTCAGCTTTCTCAACTACCGTATGGACGCGATCATGGTCGAGCTGTTCTTGGGGCAGCGGGAGCTGGGCATCTATGGGGTTGGCGTGCGTGTTGCCGAGGGACTCTGGTTCTTCTCACAGGCGATCATGACCGCGGCCTATGCGAGCATCGGCTCGTTGTCCGCGGAGGAGTCGGCGCGCCTGACAGCCCGCGGCATGCGCCATTCGCTGTTCATCATTGGCGTCATCGCGATTACGCTCCTACTCGTCGCCGACCCACTACTGCGTTTGCTCTACACGGACACCTATCGTGCCGCGGTGGTGCCATTCCGGTGGCTTGTCCCGGGCATCGCCTGCTACGGCCTCGCATCGGTGCTCTCGGCCTATTACACGAACCAGCGAGGACATCCGCACGTCCCATTGGCAATCGCGGGCCTATCGACATTATTGAACCTCGGGGCGTGCGTGTTCCTCATCCCGGCGCTCGGCCTCGCAGGTGCCGCGATCGCCTCGACACTCGGCTACACCGTCGCGATCGTCGCGGGAGTCGTAGCGTTTCAGCGAAGCAGCCGGCTGCCCTGGCATGAGATCCTGCTCATCAACGGCGGCGACCTGCGCGACTACCGGCGGCTGATGCAGAAGCTGCTGACGCTCGTCCGACCGGTTCTTCCTGCCCCATCACCGTGAGGCCGCGCCGTATCCTCATCGGCGGCCTGCCCTACTTTGGCCGGATGCTCGCCGGTCTGCTGACGAACGAAGGCTGGCAGGCCCGATATCTGGAGTCAGCCAGAGGGCGGCCCGGCGGCTGGATGGCCACCGCTGCCGCGGTGGCGAGAACCGATCTAGTTTACCTGGTGGGAGGGCAGATCGAGCGCTGGAGCCGGCCGGACTGGCTTACGCGCGCCGTGCGCCGGCCGATTGTTATGCACTGGCTCGGGAGCGACATTACGTATGCGCTGGCTGCCGCTGCGAGGGGGCGGGCATCGAGTCGCTTGGTCACGCGCCCGACCCATTGGACCGAGGTGGTATGGACCGCTGACGAGCTGCGCCCGCTGGGGATCCGCGCCGAAGTCGTTGCGCTCACCTCGACGCGATTTGTTCGAGAGGCCCAGCCGCTCCCTGACACATTCACGGTGCTCACGTACCTACCGGTGGCGCGTCCGGACTTCTACGGCCGCGCCTTGGTCATGAGGCTTGCGGAGGCGCTACCGGAGGTGCGATTCATCGTTGTCGGGAGCGCCAGCGCCGTAGGGGAGGGTCTTGTGCCCTCCCATGTCCCAGCCAACGTGGAGTTCTTGAGCTGGGTAGAAGATATGGCGCCGGTGTACGCGCGAAGCACGGTTCTGCTGCGGATGGCCGAGCACGACGGCCTGTCGTTCATGGTCTTGGAGGCACTGGCAGCCGGACGCCATGTCATCTGGAACCATCCTCTCGAGTGCGTTCTTTACGCCGCAGATGAGGCGCAGGCGCGAGACCGTCTCGAGCTCTTGCTGGGCGAGCACCGCGCGGGCCCACTGGCGCTGAACGCGAGCGGCCGGCGCTCAGTCATGGAAACGCACTCCCCTGAGCGGGTGCGAGATGAGATTCTTACCAGGTTTGAGCGGCTTCTCGGCGAGCAGTCACGGTAGCAATCAACTCACCGTCGGGGCTGACCGGGCTTCAATCAGCAACCGCACCGGCACCAAACGCACCGGACTCGCGCAGAGCAGCGACCTCCACAGGCGAGTAACCGGACTCGGCGAGGACCGCATCGGTATCCTCTCCCACCGCCGGGACGCAACCGGCCCGCGGCGCCAGGCCGTCGATGTTCATAGGGTGCGCCAAAACCGGAGGGAGGCCCTTGCGCTCGGCCGGAAGCAGCCGGCCGCGAGCGAGCAACTGCGGATGGCGCGCCAGAGCAGCGATATCACGGTATTCCCCCCACGGCAGGTCGGCCGCTTCGAGCCTGCGAACGACCTCCTCGTGCGGGAGCGCCTTGAGTGCGGCCTCGATGTACGGCTCTAATGTGGTCCGCTGCTGGGTTCGCCGCTCGTTGCTGGAGTAACGCGGGTCAGTCTCGAGCTCGGGCTCGGCGAGGACGCCGCGGCAAAATCGTTCCCACTCGCGCTCGTTCTGCACGGCGATGTTCACCTCGCCGCCATCCGTCGGGTAGAGACCATACGGCACGATGTGGGAATGGCGCGCACCCAAACGCTTTGGCTGGCGTCCGGTTGCCAGGTAGCCGTAGAGGTAGGGAGCAACCCATTGACTAAGTGAGTCGAGCAACGAGGTCTCGATCAGCGCGCCACCGCCATCAGAGGCGCGCCGATAGAGCGCTGCCAGGATGCTCGAAAGGCTGTACATTCCCGTCGCGATATCGGCAACCGAGACGCCGGTCTTAGCCGGCGCTTCCTCTGTTCCCGACAATGCGATGACGCCGGTCTCACCCTGCAGTAGGGCGTCGTAGGCCTTGCGATCGCGGTAGGGACCCTCGGAACCGTAGCCCGAGATGCTACAGACGACGAGGCGAGGGTAGTGCTCACGTAAAGAGGCGACGCCGAGTCCGATCCGCTCCATGGCGCCGGGCGCAAGGTTCTGGATGAACACATCCGATCGCGCGAGCAGACGTGTCAGGATTTCGTTGGCGCGCGGATTCTTAATGTCGAGCGCCAGGCTTCGCTTGCCGCGATTGAGCCAGTAAAACCAGGCGCTTTCACCCGCGACGGCGGTGTCGTATGCGCGGGCGAAGTCGCCACTCCCAGGGCGCTCGATCTTGATAACCTCGGCGCCGAGGTCCGCAAGGTGCTGGGTGCACAGGGGCGCGGCGACTGCCTGCTCCACCGCAAGCACGCGTATCCCCATCAGCGGAGGCCGCGATCCTGCGCTACTGATATCGGCCCGCGTCTCGGTCATTTGTCCTCCGGGACAAGTCTACAATGCAGGACGAGTTGATATTTTAAGAGCGAGCCATTACCATCCTGTCATATGTTTGCCATCTGTTGGCGGGAGCAGCGAGGCACGCTCTCGCCACGACGTCGCTTAGATTCTTCGCACCGCCCCCGGCTGATCGCCCAGGCCGCCGGCGTCCTAACAGCGCCAGCGCTGCTGCTCCTTCTGTCCGGATGCGCTGCCGGCTCGGGCGGTCCACGGATCGCGCCGCTCAATCCACCGGCCCCGAAAGCTGATTCCGGCAAACCGATCAATATCCGCGGCAACGTTGTTGACTCCACCAACCACCGACCGATTCAGCTCGCCCATGTTTCCTACAACCAGCAAGTGATCAGTTCCGATGCAAGCGGTGGGTTCAGTTTCAGCGGGGTTCCCTCGAATCAGACACTTACTGTGGTTGCGAGCGGATATGGCAGGTATAACGCCGTGTGGAATCCGTCGCGGGCTCAGATCGGACTTACGCCTCTGGAGGTCCGCGGGCTCTATATGCCCTTTGCCGGTTTGGACGACCCAACCATCCTGGCGACGATCGACCGCTACACGCTAAACACGGAGATCAACTCGGTCGTGCTGGAGGTCAAGACGGACGACGGAGAGGTCTCCACCCAGATGGCCACGCTCGCAGCGATTGAGTCGCGCGCCGTCGTGGGCGGCTACGACGTTAAGGGCTTCATTCAGAGGATGCACGAGCGCAATATCTATGTGGTCGGTCGTTTCGTCGTCTTCCGCGACCCAGCACTGGCAAAGGCGCACCCGGAGTACGCTCTCAAACGCCCGAGCAACGGTCAGCCATTTGCCGACGAACAGGGAGAGAAGTGGATCGACGCCTTCCGGCAAGAAGTCTGGCAGTACAATCTGGACCTGGCGGAGAAGGCAGCGCAACTCGGGCTCGACGAGATCCAATTCGACTATGTACGCTTTCCTGGGACCGACCAGCCTCTGGACTACGCCGAGTTGATGACCGAGGACAATCGAATCGCGGCGATCAGCGGGTTTCTTAAACGGGCAGAGGGCAGGCTGCGACCCTACGGCATTGCGATCAGCGCCGACACCTTCGGCCTCACGACGGTGGCAACGGACGACACGGGTATCGGCCAGGACATCGCATCGCTGGGGTCCTTTATCGACTACTACTGCCCCATGGTTTACCCATCCACTTGGGCGGATGGCTCTTTGGGCGTCGCCTACCCACCCGCGGAGCCTTACACAATCGTGTACGACAGCGTGCAGAGTGCGGTACGGCGCCTGGCGAACGTCCCAACCGTGAAAGTCCGGCCCTGGCTGCAGGCGTTCGATGACTACAAGCGACGCCAACTCGATTACACGCCCGACAAGATCAACATTCAGAAAGACGCTTCCGTGAAGGCAGGGGGCACGGGCTGGATGCTGTGGGATCCAGCCTCACGTTACCCGGCCGGCGCTATCGGGCCAAGCGAACGCAGCTCGGCGCCGGCTCTGCGTTAGCTATTGTTGCTGCTGTCTGGCTTTTACTTGAACTGATGCTCAAAGGCCGGCCCCGTGGGGGGCCGGCCTTGGTTTTCGCGAGTTGGCCATGGAATCAGGGCGAGCTCGACTCCGCGGCACGAATCTTGTTGTAGCAGGCGCTGCAATAGACCGGGCGGTCACCGCGAGGGACGAACGGAACCTCCGTCATCATTCCGCATTCGGCGCAGGTTGCCGGATGCATCTGTCGGGGCGTTCGCCCACCGAAGCTGGCGAACGTGCCGTACTTCACGTAGCCGCCGTTGTCATCTTGATCGGAGTCAACCCGCGAGGCCTTACGAACCGACCGGCAGCTCGGGCAACGAACCGGTTCGTTCGTTAGTCCCTTGCTGGAATAGAACTCCTGCTCGCCCGCCGTGAATGTGAACTGCATGCCACAGTCTCGACAGGTGAGCGCTTTATCCGAAAAACTCAAGCTTTCCTCCATGTGGCGCCCGGTCGGTGACGAAAACCTCGTAGGTCGCGCGCGCTCGGCTACCACCAGCATACCTGGCGGTCGCATCATTATACGCTTAGCCGCGCAATTCTACGCAACCGAATTCGCTACGGGACTCACGCCGGGCTGGGAGCGAGTGCCGCAGAACGCCCGCGCGGCTGGGTGCGCAACTCCACGTTTAGGAGCCCGCGGGGCCACCGACCAGACAGCGTCTCGATGACCTCCTCTGCCGCCCGGAGGTGCATCCTCCCGACCGACGGGTCTGAGTAGAAGCCGTTGTGCGGGGCGAGCACGACGTTCTCCAGGGCGAGCAGCGGGTCGGACGGATCGGGTGGCTCCTGCTCGAATACGTCGAGGCCAGCGCCGGCGATCCAACCCTCGCGGAGCGCAGCGGTCAGCGCGGCCTGATGGATGATCGGCCCACGCGCCGTATTGACGATGTAGCTCGTCGGCTTCATGCGTCGCAACTGTGGCTCGGAGATCAGATGCCTGGTCTCGTCAGTGAGCGGGCAATGGAGTGAGACGAAGTCAGAGCTGTCGAGCAGCTCCTCCAGTGTTGCGAGCATTCGGACGCCACTCTCCCTGGGCGGCGGCTGTGGAAGATACGGATCATAGGCGATGATCTCCATCCCCAACGGCACGGCGCGGCGGGCAAGAGCACTGCCGATTCTTCCGTAGCCGACGATGCCGAGAACCTCGTCGCGAAGCTGTCCGATGCGCACCTGCTTATAGGACCGCCAGCCACCGGATCGAAGGGACCGATCAAGCGCGAGGATGCGACGATTGCAGGCCATCAGCAGAGCCAGCGCGTGGTTGGCGACTTCGTCAGTCCAGATATCCGGCAGCGTGCAGACAAGAACGCCACGCTCGGTGGCCGCGGCGACATCAACGACGTCATAGCCGACACCCTTGCGGACAATTACCTGACAGCAGCGTAGGTTCTCGATGACTCGGCGCGTAATCAGCGAGTGATTGACGAGTAGCGCATCTGCGTCGCGAGTGGCTTCGATGAGGCCGTCCTCATCTCGTGCATTGGTAGCCACCATATCGGCGCCGAACTCGTCGAGCGCCGCCCGCTCGATTGGGAACTCCTCGCCGGTGGCCGTATCCGTGTGGACCACCAGGAATCGGCGCTGAGACGTCATTGGTCCCCTCCGCTAGTCGAGGGCGGCGTGGAGCGATGCGGCGAGCGCCGCAAACGCCGCATCTGCCAGCACGGGCGCGGCTTCGGCCGCCGCCGCGGCGGCGTCTACCTCGAGCCAAGAACGGCAGCCGCCAATGCCGGAGGGAAAGCCCGTGCGCCAGGGCTGTTCCAGGCGGTGGGCACGCAGGAGCAGGACGGTCAACGGCTGTTTTGGTCGCCAGCCAAACCGCGTCTCCGCGTACTCTTTCGTGAACATGTGATGGGGCTCGAGCGCCGCGAGCCGGCGCTCATCGTCGATCTCCCAGATGGCCGCAACATCCGCCCGGATGCGCACAATGAGTCCGCTCTCATCACGCTGATCGGCAAGTGCACGCTCAAGCGAGTTTCTGAACCCCGGCTTGATGAGCTCCGGGGACTGATGCTCAAAGGTTGGAAGCAGATAGAAGGTTCGGTCCTGGACGAGAAATCCTTTCTCGCGGATCCCTCCCTTGCGAAGCGTAACGACCTGGAGGCCGTGACTCATTGCATCGATCACCGCGCCCCACTCCTTGAGCGCGAGTGCCGCCCTAACCTGTACCGTCATGGTGTTACCCCCTGCCCTCGATTCTCCCGCAGTGTATCGGCTCGCGGAAGGGCCGGCCACTCGCAGCCGCTGAGAACTAAGACTCCCTGATTGACCAACTAAGAGACGCGAGACGAGATTGCTCGCTGCGCAATGCCCGCCTTCGCCGGGTGCTTCATACAATGGTAGGAGTTAGCGGCGCGCTCACGTGGAGCCCGTTTTCCGGCTTATTGCTGTCCCGGGCGCCCATGAACGACGCGAGAGGCGGGCGCAAGGAGGTCGAGAGGCGGGCGCAAGGAGGTAAAGAATGGTTCTGGAGTTGAAAGAGGCGCCGGGCGCTATGACGGGCCAGCGCTATATCGAGAGCTTGAGAGACGGCCGCGAGGTCTGGCTTGACGGCGCGAAGGTCTCCGACGTTACGACCCATCCCGCGTTCAAGGACTTCGTTCAGGAGCTGGCACGAATCTACGATCTGCAGCACTCGGATATCTACCGCGATCTGATGACGTATGACTCGCCCGAGACGGGCAATCGCGTCAGCCTTTCGTGGTTGATTCCGCAATCGGCCGAGGATTTGAAGCGAAAGCGTCGCAACAGCGAAGTCTGGAGCATGGCGAGCTGGGGCCAGTTGGGTCGCAGCCCTGACATCCTCGCACCCTTCATCACCGTGTTGGCACAGCGCCATGCCCAGCTCAGCGCGGTCAAAGCCACGCCGCACTGCGATTTTGGTGAGAACGCAATCAACTACTACCGCTATTGCACGGAGAATGACCTGTTTCTCACCCATGCCCTCGGCGACCCACAGGTTGACCGCAGCCTGCAGCCCCAAAACGAACAGCGGAAGGTCGGCGAGGACACCGAGATCGCGCTGCACGTCGTCGAGGAGACGCCGGAGGGCGTCATCGTAAGCGGCGGTAAGCAGCTTGCCACGGCAGCAGTCTTCAGCAACGAGACCTATGTGTCGCTATCGCAGACCTTCCTGCGGCGCAACGACCCGCGCTTTGTGCTCGCCTTCTCGATCACGACCGGCTCTCCGGGTCTCAAGATCTTGTGTCGGGAGCCGGTCAATCGCTGGTTCGGCTCCTGGGGTCATCCTTTTCAGGGACTGGACGAGCAGGATTGCATGCTGTTCTTCGACCGCGTCCTCGTGCCATGGGACCGGCTGTTCCAGATCTACCAGACTACCCAGATCGCGGCCAGCGCCGCCCAATCCGGCCTCAATTTCATGGGCTGGGCCAACCACTGCCGCCTGCAGGCCCGTTTCAAGCTCATCCTGGCGGTTGCCACCCTTATCGCACAGGCGATTGGGGTGATCGAGTTTCGGGAGGTCGAAGCGAAGCTGGGCGAGATGGCCACCTACTGCGCAATGTGGGAACACGCCATGGATGGTCTCGAGGCGACTGCCTATGCGACTGAGGATGGCAGCTGGACGCTCGGATCGAATCGCGGCATGGGTGTCTGGGCGGCGCAGACCTCGTCGCGAATGATCGAGCTTCTCAAGCAGATCTCGGGCTCGGGGATACTCATGCAGCCGAGTGAGAACGATCTCGCCAATCCGGAGCTGCGGCCGTTCCTCGACCAGTTCATGCGCGGCAAGGACGTGGACGTGGCTTACAAGTCGCGGCTGTTCCGCCTCGCCCACGAGCTGGGCGCGTCATCTTTTGGTATGCGCCAGGAGATCTACGAGTACTGGCACGGCGGCGACCCGAATCGCAACCGCATCAATCTCCTCCGCAGCTACGACCAGAAGGATTGGATGGAGCAGATCAAGAGCCTTTGCTCGCAACCACTGCCGCATGGAGAAGTGGACTAGCGAGGGCTTTGGTGTACCCGGACAAGGAAGCCAGTTATTTTCTATTCGGGGGCTTTGCCCCCGCGCCCCCTTTGACGGCTGCCCACGCGGCGGGCGCTGCTCTCCACGAGCGGGTGAGCCTGGGGCGGGCCGGCAGGAACGGGCCACGGTTTACCTTCGAGGGCGGCCGCTCAGCGGCCTCGGCGGGGCTTCGGTTGTGGTGCAGGGGCAGGGGCGTGCGGGGCGGCCGGGCCGGGCGGCGGTAGCAAAGGGCTTGACGCGGCGCCTGCGGCGACCGGGGAGTTTCCGCCAAGCCCACCCGTGCCGGCCTGGTCGTCTGGGATGACGACCCGCCCGTTGTAACAGACGCGGTTGTTGATGTCCGGCAGGTTGCCGTTGACGAACAATCCGAATTCGACCGGACCGCAGCCGGCCAACAGCCCGCGGGAGCCGTCCGGGACATGGACTGGGACGTTTAACACCCCAACCGGCCGCTCGAAGTCCTGCGCTGGAATCTGATAGGTCTGGGCTATCAGGTCCTCGAGTTGCTCGACGCTATAGCCGACCGCGTTGGCGCCGCCGTTGACGTCGGTCCAGGGAGAACGATCGGCGTTCCCTACCCAGCCACCTGTGACAAGTTGGGGGGTGTACATGAACTGCCAGTTCGCGATCGTGTGGCCGAGGTCGCTGCCCTGCTGCGTACCGGTCTTCGCGGCGACGGGCCGGCCATCCGAGAGCACAAACTCGGGGAATCCGCACTGCCAGATGAGGCGCCGGTTGGCGCAGTCGGAAATGATGCTCGTGACGAGATACGGGTATCCCTCTGGAACAACCTGAGCCGTCTTGGCTTGGTAGTGATAGAGCGACTTGCCTTCACCGCTCCGGACATCGATGAGCGCCACGGGATCCAGCGATCTGTAGCCGTTGGGCCAGCGCTTGGGCGGATCGGCGCCGATCATGCTTCCGTTGCGGGCGAGGGTAGTGTAGCCATACACCATGTCCACGAGGGTGATGTTTGCCCCGCCGGTGGCGATCGACGCTCCGTAGGCGGCGGCGCTCTCCATGGTGGTGAAACCCATGGCGTGCGCCGTATCGACAATGTTCTGAATTCCGGTCACCTCTGCCGCCCGGTTGGCGGCGCAGTTGAGCGAGCTGCCGAGCGCGAGCCGAACCGGAATCGGGCCCTGGGTCCGCCCGCCCTGGACTGGGTCCTGACAGCGGTAGCCATCGCGTGACGAGTACGGCGCATCCCAGATGATGGAGTCCGGTCCGTAGCCGCGCCTCAGGAACAGCGACAGATAGACGAACGGCTTGAACGATGAGCCGGGTTGCATGACGGCCGTGGCGAAATTGTTCTTCCCCTGGATGCGCGCGGAGCCGTCATCGTAGTTGCGGCTGCCGAGCATCACGAGGATCTCGCCGCTGCGGGCGTCGATGCTGAGAAGCGCGCCATCCTTGGCGCCGACCGGGTCACCCCACTTGGCCAGGTTATCGTTGAGGATCTGCGCGGCATGGTCTTCGAGGTCGAGGTCCAGCGTTGTCTGAACCTGCAGTCCGCAGGTCTCGAAACAGCGATCGCCGAAGCGGCTGATGAGCTGCTGCCGCACGTACTCGACAAACCAGGGCGCGCGTAGGGGCAAGGCCTGCTGCGGGGCCTGATAGGCGAGGTGCTCCTGCTTAGCGGCGGCGGCCTGGGACTGGTTGATGTCGTGGTGCTTCACCATGAGATCCAGAACCTCGGCCTGGCGGAGCCTGGCCCTCTGGGGATCGGCGTAGGGCGAGTACTTGGCCGGCGACTGCGGGATGCCGGCGAGCATCGCTGCTTGGGCCAGGTCGAGGTCCGCGGCATGAACCCCGAAGTAGCCCTGGGCGGCCGACTCTATGCCGTCGTGCACGCCGCCGTAGTTGACCATGTTCAGATACCACTCGAGGATCTGCGACTTTGAGTAGGACCGCGTGAGCTCCAGGGCAAGGATGGCCTCCGTTAGCTTGCGGCTGAGGGAACGCGAATTGCGCTGGTCCTCGGGTATGAGCGTCTGCTTGACGAGCTGCTGCGTGATGCCGCTGCCGCCGCGACCTCCGAACGGGTCGCGCCGCTCGAGCACGTTAGCCGATGCAGCGCGGAGGGTGCCGAGCGGATCGATTCCGGCACCGGTCCAGTAACCGGCATCCTCTGTTGAGACGGTCGCATTGACCATCGTCTGGTTGACGTTGCTCAATTGGAGTGGCACGTGTATCCCGCCTGCGGGGTCCGGAAATCGGTAAAGGAGCTTCTGGTTTCGGTCGTAGATCTGGGCGCCGCCATAGTCCGCCATGCCGGCGATGACGGCGCCGGGCGACGCGACTGTTGCCGTCGCGCGATGGTAGATGTTGAAGGCAGCAGCCACGGCGCCAGTGAGGAGCAGGCAGACGAGTGCAGCAGCAGCAGGCAAGAGAAGGGCGAGGGCGAGGCGTCCGGCCTCACGCTGGTGGTAGCGACTCACTGCGCTACGTGCGAGCAGAACTATGTGACTTGTGCGGGAGCCGGTCTGTGTTCCCGATCGCTGTGCGTTCATGCGTTGTTCCCATCTGCCCGATTGGAAAAAACCTTGAAGTCGCGACTTATCTACGTCTACCCCGCGCGCTGCGCGAGGAGATCACCTTGAGGGGGTAGAGTTGGCGTGCACCGGGTGAGTGGCAAGTGAAGCACACTCCTCGACTATCGGAGTCGTCGTGTCACTTGCGAGGAAGGAAATCGTTTCTGGCGCGACCCCAACTCTATAGGCGCAAGAAACGATTCCCCGGACGCTCCTGCTACAGGCAATGCTGGGATTCCGCTTAGGCCCCGGCGGTGCCGAGGTCGTCAGAGCGCCCAGTTTCGAGTCGCGACCACTGGGCGATAGGGCGTCCGTTAGTCCGCGTGTTGGAGCCGTCGACTGGCCTCTGTTGTGGCCAGCCGGGGGGCGAGTCCTCCCACGGCTCCTGGCGTCCGTATACGGTGAGGTCCATGAGCGCGTAGCTGTAGTCCATTGCCTCAACACCGCGGCGGGTCGTCCAGTAGGTTTCGAAGACGCGGTCGCCGTCCCGTACGTAGCACACGAGGTGGAACAAGCCGATTTGGCGCCCGACAAGGAGCGCGTCGAGGGAGGCGTGTGCTGAGTACCACGGCATGTCCCAGCCCATGAAGTCGTGGTAGCGGATGCTTTCGTCGTAGGGACCCTGACAGAAGACCGCGTAGGTGATGTCGCGAGAGTGAAGGTAGGACAGCTCCGCGACCTGGGTGGTGACCCACGTGCAGCCTTCGCATTGCTCGGGCGCGGGTCGGCCGGGGTTCCACATGAGGTAGTAGGCGATGAGCTGCCGGCGGCCCTCGAACGCTTCGAGCAGGGTGAGCGGCCCGTGGGGCCCGATCAGCGCGAGGTTGGCCTCTACCTCGACCATGGGCAGGCGCCGTCGGGCCGCGGCGATCGCGTCGCCTTCCCGGGTGTGCGCCTTCTCCCGAACCCGCAGCGCATCCAGTTCGGCCTGAAAGGCGGAGCGGTCGACCACCACTGGCGCCCCCGGTCTGTCGGTGACGCCGTCCGCCCGCCGCCCGAGGTTCTTCGACTCAACCTTCATAATTGCCTCCATACGTCACGTGCCAACGTCGCCGCCCAAAAGGATGGACGAAACGAAGGGCCGAGAGCATCACCCCATGGGATTATCGAGACGCTCACACGAGAGCAGAGGTTGGATCGAAGGGCCCGATGGTCGGGCTACCGCCGCCACAGGCGGTCGCTGGCGATACGTGCTCCTTCTGCCATCGCCTGAAACTTGGCCCAGACGACGGTTGGGTGAACCTCCGGCGTGTACGTCGCCTGCGAAGAGAAGCCGCAATCGCTGCCAGCGATAACGTTCTCGCGGCCCACGAGGTTCGCGTAGGTGACCAAGAGGTCGGCGATCAGCTCCGGATGTTCGACAATATTGCTGGCGTGCGTGACCATTCCCGGGATCAAGATCGTTCCCTCGGGCGGCTTCACGCTCTCGAAGACGTGCCACTCGTGCTGATGGCGGGCGTTGGCGGCTTCAAACGAGTAGGCTCCGGCGTTGACCCTGAACACGAGGTCAACGATTTGGCTCAGCGGGGTGTCATACACGCGCGGGCCCTCGTTGATCCCGTAACAGGTGTGGAAACGGATCTGCTCCCGCGAGATCCCTCGGATGGCGTGGTTGAGGGCGTCGATATACATCTCGGCCGTCTTGTGACGCACCGCGTCGCTGCGCGACGGATCCTGAGCATAGAGATCCGTCAGCGCCGGATCGTCGACCTGCAGGAGGAGGCCGGCGCCCGTGATCGCCAGATACTCCTCGCGCATCGCATCCGCGATGGCGTAGATGTATTCCTCGTCGCTCTTGTAGTACTGGTTCCTGCCGAGCGGACGCGGCGCGATCGCCGGCAGGAACGCCTCAGCGGGCTTCGCGTCGGCGGTTGCCGCCTCCAGGTTGGCGATATCGGATTCTACGCTCAGCCGGCCGCGATAACTCACCGGGCCGCTGCAGATCAGCGGTGTATTCGGCGCCACACCCCGCATCGCACCGCCGAAGTACTGCTCGTAGTACTCAGGGAAAGCGGCCAGCTCGCGCGCCCATTGCGCGCCGCGGGGGCGGTTGGGGTCGGGCTCGGTTGGCTCGAAGCCGGTGAGACGCTCGCGCACGTAGGCGGAGAAGCCCGGCTTGCCCTGCTCACCGTCGCTGACGATATCGACGCCGCTGTGCACCTGATCGCGCACGACCTCCGCGACCGCGTCGCCCACCCGCTCGGAGTAGGCATCCTCATCGATAGTCTGCCCGTTCAATCTCGCCTTCATCATGTCGAGCAGGTCATGCGGGCGAGCCAGACTGCCGCAATGCGTCGTCAGGATCCGGTCCGTGCTGCGCTTCATCTCGATCTCCTCTGCGACTCTCGGGGGGGTGGAGGGCGGCAGGGTGCAAGATCCCGCCCTACGGCGGTTCCTCGGTCGGAGCTCAGACCGGCCACTCCTGCATGGTGTACGCCATCTCCCAGAATAGGTACTCATAGCGGCTGCTCGTCACGAAGATCTCGGCCATCCGATCCCGCTCCCCCGCGCCCGCATCCTCGGCGAGGCGGTCGAGCAGAGCGCACGACCACGAGGCGATCTCCTGCACCTCCGGCGAGGCGTACATCCGGATCCACTCTGCGTAGAGCGGTTGCGATGCCGGCTCGCCCTGAGCGGCGAGGGCAAGGCCGATCTCGGCGTAGCCCTGCTGGCAGGGAATCAGCGAGGCCGTAATCTCGCCGAGTGTTCCGCCGTGGGCGACGGAGAGCAGGTGACGCGTGTAGGCATGCGCAGCGGGTGCCGCTGGTGTGGCCTCGAGATCGGTCCTCGAGATGCCAAAGCGTTCGCAATAGCCGCGGTGCAGCTCCATCTCGCCATTCAGGGTCGCATCGAGCAGCGAGGCATAACGGCTCATCACCTCGAGGACCGTGGCGCGGGCCGAGGCCAGCGCGAGGACGCGGCTAAACTCCACCAGGAACACATAGTCCTGGCAGACGTAGAACTTAAACTTCTCTACCGGCAGGCTGCCGTCGCCGATTCCCTGGACAAAGGGATGGCGCTGTGCGGCCTCCCAAATGGGCGCCGCATGAGACCGCAGTTCCTCGCTAAGGCCCATTCGCCCTGATCCTAACTTCCGTCCCCTGAGGACTTCCGTCCCGTGAGGGCGAGGCAATGCCTCGCCCCTACAGACTGGCCGGCACCCGACGTCCCATACCGAGCGAATACGTTTTCGCCGCGCAGCCTACTCTACAGGCAAACGAAACGAATTCAGCGCCTTTCCCGGCGGCGTTAGACCGAACGAAGCAGGCCGCCGTCGATCTGGATGGTCGTGCCGTTGACCTGCCGGGCCCGCTCCGACGCCAGGAAAACCGCCAGGCCGGCGATGTCCTGTGGCGTGGAGATGGCGCCGGTGGGTATGCCGGCGACAGTCTCGCGCAGGATATCGGCGGGGTCCCGCTGCTCGCTCTCAGCCCGGCTCCTCACCAAAGCCTCGTGCCGGCTGGTCTGGACCGCTCCGGCGTTGATGCCAACGACGCGAATCTTGAGCGGCCCCAGCTCGTGGGCGAGGCCGGTGGTGATTAACATCAGCGCTGCGTTTGTGGACCCGCCAGCGACATGATTCTGGGTATAGGCTCTACCGCCGGATCCGATGTTGTTGATAATGACGCCGCCGCCGGCCCGCTGCAGGTGCGGGATCGCCTCGCGGCTGGCGCGAACATAGCCCATAAGCTTGATGTCGACGGCGCGTTGCCAGTCGTCGTCGGTGTGATCGAGGAAGGGGCCGAACACCGGCGCGGGGACGTTATTGACGAGGATGTCGAGGCCGCCCAGCGCCTCGACGGCCTGGCTGACCAGACTCTGCACCTCTTCGAGCCGCGAGATGTCGGCGGCGATGGGGACGGCTGTGCTGCCGGTAGACGCGGCGATCTCGGCGGCGGCCGCCCTGAGCGTATCCAGATTCCGGCCGTTGACGGCGACGCGGACACCCTCTTCAGCAAGGCCCTGAGCGATCGCCCGGCCGATGCCGTAACTGGCGCCGGTCACCAGCGCGCGCTTGCCGCGCAGTCGCAGGTCCATGGTTTTCTTGCCCTCTCGGTCAGGCCTTCAACACTTCCTTGTGCCGCAACGCCCGCTCCAGCGCCGGCTGCATCTTCATCTCGCGCAGCTCGCCGATGGCGAAGTCGAGGTGAACGAGGGCTTGGGCCCTCGCGCTGTCAGCCGTCAGCTCGTAAGCGTTCAGCTTCCCCGCCCGTCCTCCCGCGGCGTGGGGAGGGGCGCTGACGGCTGATTGCTGATTGCTGTTGGCTTGCGCCAGCATCAGCTCCGCGATCGCCAGGTGCGTCAGCGCTATCTCCGGCCGGAAGCGCACCCTACCCGCGACCTCCAGCGCCTGCTCGTAGTAGGCCATCGCCTGCTCGCGCTCGCCCAGCAGCGCCGATGCGTCGCCCAGATGGCGGGCGATGACTGTGGGGTAGAGCTGGTTGAGCTGGCCTGCGGCCTGAGCGAGGCCGCCGCGCAGGCGTTTGACGAGCGGACGGTCACCAGCCAGAACGCTCGCGGCCAGCCACAAGGGGTGGGACGAGCACGAGATTGCGAAGCTGTCCCCCCGGTCGTCCCACATCCGCTTAAAATTCTCGATCTCCGAGTGAACCTCTTCCCATCGCCCGAGGTGTGCGAGAGCCAAAACGCGCCACGCACCGCGCATCTCGGATGCGATCTGAATCGGATCCTGCGGGCCAGAGAGGATATCCCCAGCCTTGCCCAGGTGAAGGCGTGGCCAGAACGTTGCCCAGTTCGCGGAGTTTCTTCCCAACCCCGGAGCGCCGAGCTCCTGAGCTCGACCGACCAGCGCTTCGGCAGCCTTCAGCGCTTGACCAAACCTGCCATCGATCGCGAGAAGCTGAATCTCCAATCCCGCAGCATGGACGAGGAGCGCATGTTCCTGCATTCGTTCGGCGATCGACAGAGCCTCGCGGACCATCCCCTCGGCACGCTCACGCTGCCCCCACGTCAAGAAGATGTTGAAGGCACCGGTGCGCGTGAGGCCGGCGAGCGCGGCGCCCTCCCCGGCGGGCTCCTGCAGGGCGAATTCCTCCGCCAGTCGCAGCCGAGCCTCTGCCTTCCGTACGGGCCAACCTGCCCCAATCATTGGGCCTGCGCACCAGTACATCGCACGGCGGTCGCCGAGCTCCCGCGCCACGGACAGCCCGCGCTCGGACAGCGCCCACGATTCCTCGAGGTCATCGAAGAAGGCAGCCCGGCTCAGCGCGGCATCGGCGTAGGCGCGCTCGACGGAGTGGTCCGGCGCAAGGCGGTCGGCCTGCTCGGCCCACTGCCGGAACTCCGGGGTGCTCGCCGCGCGGACACCGCCCTCCTGCCAGAACGCTGAGACCACCGCCTGACAGGCGCGCGAGGCGCGATGGTTGTCGTGCAGCTCCTCCGCGAGCGCGAGCGCCTCCGGGCCGGCCTGCCGAATGACGCGAACAGGCTCGCCCGTGTTGAGCAGCGATTCTGTATGCGCCAGCAGCAGGTCGCAGCGCTTGGCTTTGTCGTCCGGGTCGAGCACCTCCTGTACGTCCAGCGCCTGCTCCAGATGCCGCGCCGCCTCGCCGTAGGCGTAGACCGCCAGCGCCCGCTGCGCCGCCAGCTCCGCGTAGCGCACCGCCTTCGCCAGGTCGGCCGGGTCTGTCGACTGGGTGAAGTGCTCCGCCAGCTCGGCCGCGTGCTCCTCCAGCCGCCCCGCGTACTGGCCCTCCAGCACCCGCGCCACGTCCTGGTGCATCCGCAGCCGACGGGCCGCCCCCAGCTCCTCGTACAGTGTCTGCCGGAAGAAGGCGTGGGCGAACCGATACTGCACAGCGCCCACGCGCGCCTGCTCGGTCAGCACCGCGACCCGCCGCGCCTCCTCCATGGCCGCGATCAGCCGCTCCTCGTCAGCGGCAGCGGATCTGCCCTCACCCTGACCCTCTCCCAGGGGGAGAGGGGAAACAACAGCCTGCAGCGTCGCCAGGCTGAAGTCGCGGCCGATTACCGAGGCCACGCTCAACAGCCGGTTGCACTCCGGGCTCAGCCGCTGCAACCGCTTGCCGATGACGTCCCGCAGGCCCTCGGGGATGCTCGCCACCAGCGGCGTATCGCCGGCCGGCCGCCAGCGCCCGCCCTCGCGCTTGATCAGCCCCTCCTCGACCAGATAACGCAGCACCTCCTGCACGAACAGCGGGTTGCCCTCCGTCTGCCGGTGCACCGCTTCGGCAAGCTCCCAGCGCACCTCCTGACCGCTGATGCTCGCCAGCATCCGCTGCACCTCGTCGGCGGTCAGCCCCCGCAGGAGGACGCGACCAAAGGTGGCGCCGCGCCGGAGCTCGGCCAGCGTGCCGGAGAGCGGGTACGCCCGGTCCACCTCGATGTCGCGGTAGGTCCCGACCAACAGCAGCCGTGTGCCCGCCAAGTTGCGCGCGAGGTGGAGCAGCAGCTCCAGCGTGCCGCGGTCGGCGTCGTGTAAGTCCTCCAGGACTATGACCAGCGGCTGAACCGTAGCGGCGTTGCGCAGAAAGGAGGTCACCGCCTGGAAGAGGCGGTAGCGCTCCTCCTCGGGATTGGCCGGGGATGCGGGGGCGATGAATCGCGCCCCTACGGAGTCCGGCAGCCGGTCACGGATCTCGGAGACGATACGCGCAATGTCGCCCGCCCCCGAGCCCAGGTCTTTGCGGAGGGCGTCTGGATCTCGGGCCAGGACGTAGCTTCGCATCGCCTCAACGAACGGCAGGTAGGGCAGCGACAGCGACCCTTCCTCGTAGCTGTGTCCGACCAAGGTTCTGCCGCCACGCACCGTCGCGTACGTGGCGAGCTGCTCGCAGACACTCGTCTTGCCGATGCCCGGCTCGCCCACGACCATCACCAGCGAGCCCCGACCGGAGGTCGCAGCGTCATAGGCGGACTGGAGCTGCTTCAGCTCCGGCTCGCGGCCGACGAAGGTGCGGCGGTACATCGGGTTTTCACCCCTCATCCCCAACCCTTCTCCCTCAAGGGGAGAAGGGGGCCGGCCCTCTCCTCTCTCCCCTTGAGGGAGAGAGGCCGGGAGTGAGGGGTGAAGCGCAATCCCCTCCAGCGCCTCGCGCACCTCGCCCGCCGACTGGGGGCGCTTGGCAGGGTCCTTCTCAAGCAGGCGCAGGATCAGCGCCTCCAGGGCCGGTGGGACATCAGCGTTATGCCAGGATGGCGCCACGGGCGTCACGTTGAGGTGCTGGGATATGACCGCCACGCTTTCATCGCCGACGAACGGCGGGCGGCCGGTGACCATCTCGTACAGCATGGCGCCGAGCGAGTAGAGGTCTGACTGCGGGACCACTTCGCCGCCCATCGCCTGCTCGGGCGGCATGTAGGCGACGGTGCCGACCATCATGCCGGCCTGGGTGAGGCGCGAGCGGTCGAGGGAGACGGCAAGGCCGAAGTCACCGATCTTAGCGACGGGGCCCTCACCGCCCCCCTGACCTCTCCCTAGCCCTCCCCCTCGAGGGGAAGGAACTGTCGTCTCCCCTTCCCCCAAGGGGAAGGGGCCAGGGGCTAGGTGCGCCGCGAGCCAGACGTTGCCGGGCTTGAGGTCGCGATGGACGATGCCGTTGGCATGGGCGAACTCGAGGCCACGGCACACCTGAGCGCCGAGCTCGAGGCTGAGGTCCAACGGCGGACGGTGGCCGGGCGCCTTCTCGATGAGGTCCTCGACGTCGCCGCCACCCATCAGCTCGGTGACGATGTAGGGCGTACCCTCAGTTCCCTCACCCCCGCCCTCTCCCAAGGGGAGAGGGGGTTCAGTGCCGAGGTCGAAGACGGAGACGATGTGTGGGTGGGCGCCGAGGCGGCCCATCGCCTGCGCTTCGCGCTTGATGCGGTCTCGGCCGGCGTCGTCGAGACCCTCAGTCTTGATCAGGGCGAAGGCGACGTCGCGGTCGAGCAGGGTGTCGTGGGCGAGATAAACCTTCTTCTTGCCGCCCTCGCCCAGAAAGCGCTTGACCTCGTAGCGGCCGGAGGCGAAGGACTGAGGGAGGGGGCGGGCGGGTTTGAAACCCGCCCCTACAGTAGGGGCGCCCTCACGCTCATCCTGAGGCGCGCGAAGGACGAGCGGCGCATCGGGCTTATTCTGGAGCTCGCGCACGCCCGCACCCTCGCCCTCTCCCTCAGGGAGAGGGGAATCGGAACGGCCCGCGCCCTTCGCGTCCAGGCCACGCTCGGCCGCTGCCGCCAGGGTATGCGCGTCGGCGTTATCTGGATCGAGCGTCAGGATGCGCTGGCACAGCCTCCGAACCAGATCCCAATCGTCGGCCGCTACGGCCGCGTCAGCTTCGTCGAGAAAGCGAT
>Ga0193751_1000822_pt1 | contig 21724 bp, 17 predicted proteins | sample L1c2metaG_FD_143050 | JGI IMG/M metagenome (GOLD analysis project Ga0193751, IMG submission 143050) | Soil microbial communities from a riparian zone of the East river system, Colorado, United States - L1c2 | ecosystem: Environmental > Terrestrial > Soil > Riparian zone | place: USA: East River... | reverse complement strand
CTTTGTTGGACCTGGACTCAGCGCTGTGGCCCGCTTGGCAACCACCGTGTCTCCGACTCTGCTCAATGAGTTTGTGGCCAGCTACACCACCGACCACATCACCCTAACCAACACGGGTCCCGGGGCAGTGGCTCGGCCGTCGAGCATGACCATGACCGGAATCTTCCCTGATTTCGGCAACAAACTCCCCGGCATTGAGGTGACTGGCAATGCCGCCTACGGCACATTTGAGGAAGACAATGCCTACATCCCATGGAAAAATTCCAACCCCACTTACACCTTGCGCGACAACCTCACCAAGATCACGGGCAAACACAACCTCCAATTCGGCGCCTATGCCGTCATCGCGCAAAAGAATGAGCAGAGTAGTTTTGGTTCCCAGCAGGGTTTCCTCACCTTCGACGCAGCCAACAGCGATATCGGCAGCGGCAACGCTTTTGCCGATCTGTTGCTGGGGAACGTAAGCACTTTTCAACAAGTCAATTCGACCCCCAAATATTATTTCCGTTACAAGATTCTCGAACCCTACTTCCAGGACGATTGGCACATTACCTCACGACTCACCCTGAATCTCGGTGTGCGCCTCAGCCTGTTTGGAACTTACCGGGAGAAGCTCAATCAAACCTATAATTTTCAACAGTCAGCTTTCGACCCGAACAACGCTCCCGCGATTGGGTCAGATGGAGCGCTAGTGGATCCAGTCACCCGGGTTCCTCTTACCCTCGATGATCCGCGGGATTACAACGGCATGGTGCATTGCGGAGGACCCGGGGTGCGGCCTGGTTGTGTAGAAGGGCATTTGTTCAATCCGGCTCCCCGCTTTGGCTTTGCCTGGGATCCCAAAGGGGATGGCAAGTGGGCCGTGCGCGGTGGATATGGCATCTTCTTCGAACACGGCAACGGCAACGAACAGAACGTCGAGGCTCTGGAAGCCACACCACCCTTTGTTCTGAACCCCACACAACCCAACATCCCCGGCTACACCAACATTGGCGCCGGTGGCGGCACCATTGAAGCGTTCCCACTTGGCTTCAATGCGATTGCCACAAAAGGCCGGTGGCCTTACGTCGAGCAGTTCAACTTGAATGTCCAGCACGAACTGCCGCAGCATGTGGTGGCTACTCTTGCCTACGTCGGCAGTAAAGGTACCCACTTGGGACGACGGCTCGATCTGAATCAGGTTCACGATTTGACAGATCCGAACCCGTATAAGCCCGGAGAAGCGATCGGGCCGGACGACTGTACAAGTCTGACGACCCCAAGCGGAGTACTCATCACTGGCGATGCGCGACTACACTTGAACATCGCTTGCGGCGGCGATCCCAGCCCCTTCCGTCCCTTTGTCGGCTTCAGCAACATCAACTTCCTGCAGTTCGCGGCCAGCTCCACCTATAACGCGCTGCAGTTCTCAGCCCGCCGCTCGCTGGCCCCTCTTACGGTGAGCGTCTCCTACACTTACAGCCACGCGATTGATGACGCCTCCACCGGTGGAGCTGGAAACAACCCCAGTTTTATCGACTCCTACAACTTGAAGAGTGGACGAGGCAGTTCCGATTTCGACGTCCGGCACAACTTTAGCTTTAGCTGGGTCTACGATCTGCCTTTCTTCCGCGGTGCTGGATTAACCAACAGGCTTCTGGGCGGGTGGGAGTACTCCGGAATCATCACCGCCCAAACCGGGACGCCCTTCAGCGTAATATCCAGCGTTATCTCCGATAACGCCGGAGTGTCAAACGCCGCTGGCCCGGGTACGTATGCCGACATTGTAGGAAATCCGAAGTCAAATATCCCTGCGACCCAGCCGGGTTCTCCTCCCTTTCTGTACAACCCCGCTGCCTTTGCGGATCCGCAGGGACTCACATTTGGAAACTCCGGCCGGAACAGCCTGCGCAATCCCCGAACCGCGAACTTCGACATGGCTCTTTTCAAGCATTTCAAGCTCTCGGAAAGGGCCTCGTTCGAATTCCGGGTTGAGTCGTTCAACATCTTCAACCACACGCAATGGAACGGCGTCAACAACGACGAGGGTTCGCCCGGCAATTTCCTGCAGCCGTCCGGCGCGCACCGCGCCCGTACGATGCAGTTCGGCGCGAAGTTCATCTTCTGACCCGACAAACTCAACCCTGCGCAAGAAAAAATCCTGGTCTCGATCGAGACCAGGATTTTTCTTTTCAGATGCCTTGTAGCTTGCAAACTTTCTACCCCGCCACTCCCACCTGGTCGCGCTTGCGGCTCAGCACAGTCAGCCCTTTCTCCAGATCGGCAATCAAATCCTCGACATGCTCGACGCCCACTGACAGCCGGATCATCTGCTCGGTCACGCCCATCTTTTTCAGCAGCTCCGGATCGATCAGGTAGTGCGAGGTGAGCACCGGGATGGTCACCAGCGAATCCACTCCGCCGAGGCTGGGCGCCAGGGTAAATAGATTTAGCGCCTCGGCCACGCGGCATGCGTCGGCGCCGCTGCCTTCCACCTCGAAGCTCAGGACGCCGCCTGCGCCCGTCATTTGCTTCTTTGCCACCGCATAGTCAGGATGCTTTTTCAGCAGCGGATAATGCACTCGCGTTACCTTTGGATGCTGGCTCAGAAACTCGGCAATCCGCAGCGCGTTTTCGTTCTGGCGCTCGACCCGGACGGCCAGCGTCTTGATCCCGCGCAGCAACAGAAACGCCGCATGCGGATCCATGCAGCAGCCGAGCGTGGTACGAAGATGGTGGATTTGCTGGATCAAATCGCGTCGTCCGGTGGCGATGCCGCACATAATGTCGGCATGTCCGCCGAAATATTTCGTGCCGGAATGCAGCACCAGATCGATGCCCCACTCCGCCGGACGGCAATTAATCGGTGTGGCAAAAGTGGAATCAATCGTCGTGATCAGGCCGCGCTTGCGCGCCAGCGCCGCAATCTTTTCGAGATCGACGACCCGCACCGTCGGATTCGTCGGCGACTCGATGTGCAGGATCTTTGTGTTCGGTCGGATGGCACGCTCGTGCTGCTCCATGTTGTTGGTGTCGACAAATGTCGTTTCGATCCCGAGCTTCGGCAGCCATTGCGAAAGGAATCTGATCACTCCGCCATAAATATCGCGCTGCGCCACGATGTGGTCGCCCGCCTGCACCAGCGCCAGAATCGAAGTAGTGATCGCAGCCATGCCCGAAGAGAACAGCAGCGCCGCATCCGTGCCCTCCAGTTCGGCGATGGCGTTCTCGGCGGCGGTATTCGTGGGATTGCCGTAGCGTGTGTAGTAGCTGTCAGTGGGAGTGGCGCGGACTTGCTCCTGCATGTCGGTGACTTCGAAGGTAGAGGTCTGATAGATCGGCGTGGCGAGCGGACCGTTTTTCTTCGCGAGGTTGGTACGGCCGTGAACCGCCTCGGTTTCCTGGCGGAATTTATGTTTCTTCATTTCGAAATCTCCTGTAGAGACGCGGCTTGCCGCGTCTCAGGCCGCATCTGGAGGAGACGGGGCAAGCCCCGTCTCTACGTAAAGTTCGCGCTAGCTTGGCACACCTGCCGCATTCAGCGCGGGCACGGGCGCGAGCCACTCGGCCGAGCGAGGGTGCCGGCCGCTCACGAGTTTGTCGAACTCCTGTTGCAAGGCGCGGGTTACGGGACCAGCCTTGCCATCGCCGATGAGGCGAAAGTCAATTTCGCGAAGCCCGATGACCTCCGCCGCCGTGCCGCACACAAAAACTTCGTCGGCAATATAAAGCTGATCGCGCGAGATCGGCTCCTCGACCACGGAGTAACCCAAATCCCGAGCCAGAGTGATCAGGGTATCGCGAGTAATGCCTTCCAGAATCCCGGCCCGCGGCGTGGTGTAGATGATGTTATTGCGAACGAGGAAAAGGTTTTCGCCAGTGCACTCCGCCACGTATCCATCGGGCCCCAGCATGATCGCCTCATCGAATCCGGCGCGCTGCGACTCGGTCTTGGCCAGAATCGAGCTCACATAATTTCCCGAGACCTTGGCCTTGGTCATCATGATGTTCGGATGCAGCCGCGTGAACGACGCAATGTTGGCGCGGATGCCACGCTCCTTCGCCTCGGCCCCCAGAAAAGTCTTCCACTCCCACACCGCGACCATGAAGCGCGGTTCTCCGGCCTCGACGGTCAGGCTCATCGCGCCGTCAAGGTAAATCATCGGACGGATGTAACACGATGAAAATTCGTTTGCGGCAATCGTCTGGTTGATGGCGGTCTTCACAAGCTCTGCGGTAACCGGCAGATCACGAAAGCCCACGATGTGGGCGGAATCCATCAGGCGTTCGACATGTTCGTTAAGCCGGAACACAGCCGGACCATTATCGGTCGAGTAGCAGCGGATGCCCTCAAACACGCTAAAGCCGTACTGCACAGCGGCGCTAACAAATGGGACCACGCCTTCACTGGCGGGCCTCAAAGAATCATGAATCCATATGTAACGAGCGGCTCCCATGTTGTCCATTATAATGACGCGGCTATGGAAACTGGACTTCGAAACCGCGTCGCCATCGTTGCGGCATCCAGCCAGGGAATCGGGCGAGCCACTGCCGAGGCCTTCGCGGCCGAAGGGTGCCGTCTGGCGATCTGCGCGCGCAGCCGGGAAACGCTCAACGCCGTCGCCGAAAGGATTCGCAGCCAGCACAAGACGGAGGTGCTCGCCGAGGCGTTCGACGTCACGGACGCGGGCGCTGTCCGCGATTTCGTCAATGCGGTGGTTCAGAAATTTGGGAGCGCCGATATCTGCGTGACTAATGCCGGAGGCCCTCCCGCCAAGGGTTTTCTCGCTACCACCATTGACGAGTGGAAGCGCGCCGTCGACGTGAACTTCATGAGCACCGTCTACTTCGCGCACCAGGTCATCCCGCACATGCAGAAGAAAAAATGGGGACGCATCATCACCATCACGTCCATTACCACCAAGCAGCCTGTGGCCGATCTTGTCTATTCGAATGCCGTGCGGGCCGCGGTAGTTGGATTAGTCAAAAGTCTCGCCAATGAGTTCGGCAAAGACGGCGTCCTTGTGAACAATGTTGGACCCGGCTTTACCGCGACTGACCGCCTGAAGGAACTCGCCCACGCGCGCTCCGCTGGCCTCGGCAAGACCGAGAAAGAAATATTTGAAGGCTGGGCGGCGGATACTGCCCTGAAGCGACTGGGCGAACCGCGTGAACTTGCCGACACGATTGTCTGGCTGGCCAGCGAGCGCGCGTCCTATATCACGGGACAGACCATCCTTGTCGACGGCGGCCTGTATAAAGGTTTGTAGTATCGTTTATCTTCATTGAGACTTTCGTATGAAAAATAAAAAACGGAAAACAGCCGCAGGGAAAAAATCCGCAAGCAGAAAAACGACGAAAACGGAGCGCCCGGCAAGCAAAGTTGCGCTCAAAGGCACCGTCCGGAAAAGCAGGCCACTCAAGGCTGAGTTGCGCCACATCCCGTGGAGTTCGGTCGAAGTCGAAGCGCTGAACCCGCTGCTGGGGCGCCACTTTGTGGTCGGGCAGAACGTAATGCTCGCCCGCGTCCTGCTCAAGAAAGGATGTCTTGTGCCCGAGCACAGCCACCACAACGAGCAGATCACCTATGTGCTGGAGGGCGCGCTTAAATTCGGTATCGACGGCAAAGTGATTGTGGTGAATGCGGGCGAGGTCCTGACCATTCCCCCCAACATGCCGCACTGGGCCGAGGCGCTCGCAGATACCGTCGATCTCGATATCTTCAACCCGCCCCGCGCCGACTGGATCAATAAGACCGACGCTTACTTGCGCTAGAGCTCGTGTAGCGCGGACACTCCCTTCGACTTCGCCCAGGGCAGGCTCTGTCCGCGTGTGGACAGCGCCGAAAAATCAAGGGCGTATCGGGGTCTCGCCAGTGCATGCGTGCCGTATCATGTCTATGGGCGAGCGTTTTTGCAGGCCGCCGAAGAGTCGAGTGTCCGCCCCTAAAGGGGCATCTGGTTTCGGGAAGCTTGCGGTATCGCTGAAGCGATACCCTGATACGAAACGCGAGTTTTTCCGAAGCTTGTTCGACCACCACTTCCACCGGATCATTAGCCTTTGTCGATTGCTCAAAATACGGGAACCGGTGCGAAGCTCCGCTGCATTTCCTGCGGCGCCACGCCCGATTCTGCCGGCCAGGATTTCCGCTGCACCCCTTGCGGCGACCTGCTGGAATTCTTTTTCCCCGGATGGACCTCCAATCAGGACTCGCCCGCCTTCGACCCGGCGGCACTAAAGTCTCTCTGGCTCAACCGCCGCACCTCACGCGATGCCCTCGACCAGAGCGGGGTCTGGCGCTTCCGCGAACTGCTTCCGCATATTCCCGAAGAGCATGCCATCACGCTGCGCGAGGGAAACACTCCGCTCTACCACTTGGCACGGTGCGCGCGCGCGACCGGTGTCGAGAATCTCCATGCCAAACATCAGGGCATGAACCCGACCGCATCGTTCAAAGACACGGGCATGACGGTCGCCGCCTCGTCCGCTCACCAGCAAGAATTCCGCTGGGTTGCCTGCGCCTCAACCGGCAACACTTCAGCCTCCATGGCCGCCTATGCCGCGCGCGGCAACATGCTCAGCCTGGTGCTGATCCCGGATGGGAAAATCTCCTGGGGCAAGCTCTCGCAATCCCTCGACTACGGAGCCCTCACCTGCCAACTGCGCACCGATTTCGATGGATGCGTTCGCATCCTCAACGAACTCGTCCGCCAGAAGCCGGTCTACTTGCTGAATTCGGTGAATCCGTATCGCATCGAAGGCCAAAAAACTGCCGCCATCGAACTCATGGAGCAACTCGCATGGGAGGCGCCCGACCACATCATCGTCCCCGGAGGCAATCTGGGAAACAGTTCCGCGATCGGCAAGGCGCTGCTCGAAATGGGTGAACTCAAACTGATCTCGCGCCTGCCGAAACTTTCCATCATCCAGGCGCACGGCGCGAATCCGTTCTACCGCAGCGTGCGCGAGTTTGGCGGGAAGAGGCTCGAGCCCATGACTGCCGATACGCTAGCGACCGCCATACGCATTGGCAATCCCGCGTCGTGGAAGAAAGCGCTGCGAGTGTTGCAGGCAACCGGCGGCGAGGTCGAAGAGGTCTCGGAAGTCGAGATCGCCGCGGCCAAGGCGGAAATCGGCGCCGATGGCATCGGTTGCGAACCCGCCTCTGCCGTCACTCTCGCTGGGCTCAAGAAGCTGCGGCGGAGCGGATTTATCAGATCCGGCGAGGCCGTCGTTCTGATCCTGACCGGCCATCTCCTTAAAGATCCCGATTTCACCATCAAGTTCCATCGCGGCGATCTTTTTGTTGGAACTCCCGACGCTGCCGAAGTCGCCCAGACAAAACATCTGCAGCGTGCTCCGATTGTGCTCGATGCCGATCTGGGGGCCGTCATTGCCGCTCTCGACGCGGCTGAGAGAAATTCGTAGCAGTTCGCCGCAAATTCGTGTATAAAACACAGTTCCATTGTCGGCGCCGATTGTAAGGGGTTCTGCTTAGGCCGGATCTGGCTAAAGCCTTCCATTTCTATCGTTTCGGCCAGTTTTGTTCGACAAAGAGTTTGCTTTTTAACCTATGCCTTCACGTCCCACATCTCAGGACCGCTCGCTGCGCCTGGCGCTGCCGGCGACCTCCGCCAATCTGGGCCCTGCGTTTGATGCCGCCGCCCTTGCCCTGGATTTCCATCTCCGCTTGCGTGCCGAGCGCGCGCCCGACTTCTTCGTCACCGCCGAAGGCCGCGACGCGCAGATCTGCGCCCGGATGGAGAATCACCTCATCGTCACCACCTATTGCGAGGTCCTCGAATCGGAGAACCGCAAGATCGCGCCGCTGCGAATCCACATCGAAAACGAGATTCCCATTGGCCGAGGTTGCGGATCGTCCGCCGCCGCCCGCCTGGCTGGAATCGCGCTGGCGGTACATTTCGGACATCTGCGCTGGAAAAATGACCGCATCGTCGGCGAAGCTTCCATGCGCGAGCACCATCCCGACAACGCCTCCGCCTGCTGGATGGGCGCGCTCACCGTGGCTCGCATGGCCAATCAGGTTCAGGCGCAGGTGGTCGAAGTGAAGCCGAAAGGGAAGTGGCCGCTGCTGCTGGCGGTTCCCGAGGCCTCGGTCTCAACCGAGCAAGCTCGCCGAGTGCTGCCGTTCCAATATTCGCGCGCCGACGCGGTTACGAATATTCAAAACTCGATGCTATTGCTCGCGGCGTTTACGCAAGATCGTCCGGACCTGCTCCCCGCGGCTCTCGAAGACCGCATTCATCAGCCGTATCGGGCGCCGCTTTCTCCGCTGCTTCCCGCGCTCAAGGAACTCACCGGAGATTCTGGCATCCTCGGGGCCGCGCTTAGCGGAGCTGGCCCGTCCGTGCTTGTGTTCCTCGATCCGAAGGTTCCGGCGAAAAGGGCGAAGCAGAGAATCGCCGCGCACCTGACCAAACGCAGACTGACTGCCGAACTCTTCCTCACGCAGATCGCCCTCCACGGTGGACGCGATGGAGCCGACTGGCGCAAACATCATCCTGCGGCAAAGAAGTAGGTTTCCTACTTTCGGCTGGCCGGAGGCACGATGCCGTTCATGCGCAGATACTCCACCATTTGTCCGTAGTGATCGTACCCATGCCATGCGAACAGCATAGCCAGGCTAAGTCGCGTGGTGGTTGATTTGCCGTCGAAAGAGGGAATCGGTTCCACAACATTTGCTTCGGTAATGGTTGCGACTGCCTTGTGCGCATAGGTGAAGGAATCTTTCAGATACTTGAGGATTTCGGCCTTCGACTTCACGCTGTCAGGGCCTTTTTCGTCGTTAACTTCGACGGGCGGTTTTTCGCCAAGAATCAGGGACGCAACCAAGTAGTTGGTGGCGGCATAATGCTTGATCTGTTCAGCGAATGTACGAACACCCTTGAACTCTCCGTTCGTTGGCGCGAAGCTGTATTTATCCTCGGGCATGGCTTCGGCTGCGGGAACAAAATCGTGTTCCAGTCTTTGGGTCGCACTGTCGACGACCTGGCTGAGGGTTTTCTTTTCGTCTTTGGTTTGCGTTTGCGCTTGCGCCAGCCCAAAACTGCAGAGCATCAACACTGACCCCAGAATCCCAGTGATCGTTTTCATTTTGCCTCCACTTAAAGTTAAGTGTCGAATCTAATCTCGAATTACCGCCGGAGCCAACTCCAGTTCACTCGCCGTGATGCGATGCCCGCGCAGCGCCAATACTCCCAACGCAAGTACTACCGCTGCCACGCCGAGAGCGTCCGGAACCCCAATCCTCTTCGCCAGCGCGCCCCAGAGCGTGGCTCCGACGGCCATGCCTCCCTGCAACACCAGCAGATAAAACGACAGTGCGCGCGCACGCACATAAGCCGGACACATGGTCTGAGCCGCCACATTCAGGCAAGCCAGAATCCCAATCCAAGCCGCGCCCGCCACCAGCATCACCGTACAGAGCAGGGTAAAGATCTCCGTCCGTCCCGCCGCAAAAGTCATACCGGCAAAAATCAGGATCGCCGTAACCACCACACCGTCCACCGAAAGTTTTTCTCGCAAACGCGGCAGCGCTAACGCTCCGAGCAGCGCGCCCAGCCCAAAGCAGCCCAGCAGCACGCCGTATCCCCTCGCCCCATACGGACGCGCGATGATTGGCAGCAGCGCCAGCATGGCAACGGCCGCTACGCTGAACGTTCCCGTTCGCAGCAGCACCGACTTCGCCAGTCCGCTCTCGCGCACGTAGGTGAAGCCGTCGCCAATTGCGGACCATACACGCTGAGTCTTGCGTCGAGCTTCGATCGGCCGCTTCCAACGATACAGAAACAGGATCACGCCCAGGAACGAAAACGCATTCAGGAGGAATGTTGTGCCGCATCCGACCGCTGCCACAATCAAGCCTCCGATGGCCGGTCCCACCGCTCTTGCCACGTTGAAGCCCGCCGAATTTAGAGCCACTGCCGAAGCATGTTGCTTCGCCGGAACTAACTCCGGAGTAATCGCCTGCCACGCCGGATCATTCATCACCGCACCGAGGCCCAGCAGGAACGTGAACAACAGCAGCACCCACGGTCCCACAAAACTGGTCAGCGTGAGGATGCCGAGCGTCGCTGAAGCGAGTACCATCCATCCCTGTGTCAGCAACAGAAAACGCCGCCGGTCGACCATATCCGCAAGCGCGCCTGCCGGAAGGATCACGAGGAATACGGGAACCGCCCCAGCCGCCTGCACCAATCCAACCATCAACGGATTCATGGTCAGCTGAGTCATCAGCCAGCCCGCGCCGACGTTCTGCATCCACGTGCCGGTATAAGAAATGACCGATGCAATCCACAGCGATCGAAATAGTGGTTCCCCTAACGGCGCCCAGGGCGAAACCGAAGGCTTCCCCGCGATCGGCGCTACTACCGGCATGTTGATAATTTCCGACATGAGAAGTTCTTCGATTTCCCGCGAACGGCAAACGACTAGCGACTAACGACCAACGACGAACTCCCAAACGGCCACTCCCGCCGCCGCCACGACCGGACACAATAAACAACAATGCCGACTATCAGTATCACCGCCGCATACCGAATCTCCCGCAAAAAGCCCCGGCGATAAATCAGAATGAAAACGTAGCTCACGGATGCCACCAGCGCAGGCACCGGATAGAGCCACATCCGAAATGGACGAGGCATCTCAGGACGCCGGATCCGCAGCACGATCACGCCAATGCTCTGTACCAGAAATTGCAGGATGATTCGAATCACCACCAGCGCGGCAATTAAATCCGCCAGCCGCAGAAAACAGAACAACGCCGCCACGCCCGCCAGCGCTAATAACGAAACATAAGGAAACTGATATACCGGATGCACCCGGGCAAACGCCCGAAAATAATTCCCGTCAACCGCCGCCGCATACGGCACACGCGAATAGCCCAGCATCAGCGAGAACACCGACGCGAACGCCGTCCACATCACCAGAGCCGATACCACTGACGCCGCTCCATGCCCGTAGGCTCTCTGCATAAAGGTGGAAACCACGTAGAGCTTGCTGTTCGAAGCCCCCGACTGCGCCAGTTCCCGCCACGGCACTACGCCGAGAATGCTGACGTTCATTACTACATATAGACACGCCACTGCCAGAATGGATAGCAACAACGCCCGCGGAATATTTTTCTCCGGATTCTTGACCTCGTCCCCGAGGAAACAGACGTTGTAATAGCCCCAGTAATCATAGGCGGCGATCAACATCGCCCCTCCGAGCCCGTGAAAGAAGTCTCGCGAAAGCGAAAACGCGCCCGGAGGGAAATCAAAAGCCTGCCGCGCATTGAAATGGGTTAGGCCGGCAAAGATGATCCAACCGATCGTTCCCATCACGCCGACCCAGAGCAGTGTCGATAATCTCGAGATCGCCGTGATCCGCCGGTAAAGCAGAAACGCCGTGAACAGGACGACTCCGATAGCAAGCAGAGTCGCGGGCATTGCCACCCAGGCAACTTGCAATTGCCCCAGCAGCGGCAGGTTCAGGCTCAACGTGCGTGCCGCCCAAACCCGCTCCAGCCCCGGCCAGAAAAAAGCCGCGTACTGCGAGAGCCCTACGGCTCCTGAAGCAATCGAAAGCGGAGCGCTGAATGAGAGTTGCCAGATAAAGAGGAAGGAGACCGCGCGCCCCAGTTTTTGCGGCCCGTAGATCTCTCTCAAATACCGATACGACCCGCCCGACCCCGGCATGGCCGCGCCAAGTTCCGCCCACACCAGCCCATCGCAGGCAGCGAGCACTGCGCCCAGCACCCATCCCAGCATCGCCTGCGGACCGCCCATCACGGTCACGATCAGCGGAATCGTAATAAACGGTCCCACGCCGATCATGTCAATCATGTTCAGCGCAGTAGCGGAGCCGAGCCCGATGCCGCGGACGAGTTGCGGCTTGGTGTCGGATTCGCCTTGAAGTGGAATTATCATCAAGTAGGTCGTTGGTCGATGGTCGTTAGTCAGTGGCGAACTGGTCGTCGTAGTTCGCTCGCTATTTTGCGGTGCGCAACCACTCTCCGAACGACTAACGACCAACGACTAACGACCAGCCACCAAATTCACAAACAGCCGCACCGCCCCCGGCACGCCCGCCGGTAACTGGCGAAAAAACGCATATCCCGTGTAGATATATGTTCCCTTGCCGTAATGCGCCACCAGCAGCCCGCCCTTCTGCTCGCCCTCGCCTGGATCATGAGATTCCAGCAGCGGAGTAAAGTTGCTGTCCCACTGCGACATGAAGTACAGCCCGCGCTCCTGCACCCAACCCGCAAAATCTTTCTGCGTAATTTCGTTTGGAGAATGAAAGATCGGGTTCACTGGATCGAGAATCGCGACCGGCGCCTCTTCCACCGAAACCCGCGCCCGGCTCAGCGTTGCCGGATACGGCGTGTATTTGCCCGTATTGAAGTCCCCCGCCGCCGTGTTGTACTGCACCACCAGCCGTCCACCGGCCTGTACAAAATCGAGCAGCCGTCTATTGTTAGTAATCACATCTTTCTGCGTGTCGTAAGCGCGAATCCCCAATACGATGGTTTGATACCGGCTCAAATCTTCCGAACTCAGCCTTTCTGCCGGAAGCAGCGTCACATCCATGCCGATTTGCTGCAGCACAGTAGGAATCTCGTCTCCCGCGCCCATGATGTAGCCGACCTTCAGGTCTTTCGGAACTTTGACATCCACGATGCTCACACGCTGCATCGCGGGTTGATAGTAGTAAAAGGTGCCCAGATCTTCGCGCGTGACGACCGAATAACCCTCGTCGTAATTCCGGTGCCCGCTCTTCAGCGATGCGCGAATTTCCTTTCGTCCTTCCGTTCGATTTCCGGGGAGCACCTTGAAGTCTTCGCTTTGCCTCTCGCCGCGCTCATGAAATGTAAGCTCTCGTTCCGCCGGTTCCGCGCGCCAGCTCTCTGGAACCGCGACTCGCAGCGCTCCTTCATCCTTCTCCGGATCTCCGGCCCAGTGCGTTTCCTGCAGCGTCTTCGAATCCAGATTGCTCGACACATCGACTTTCACCATCGACTGCGGGCCGTCCTCCGTTGGGATCACTTGCTCGCTTGGATCGAGCATGACGGAAAGCGCAGGCGCTACCGCTAGCGGCCGCTCGGCAATCGCACCTGATGCATCTTTGTATCTGACCATGCATACAGCGGACATCAAACCCGCCCCTGGTTTACCGATCATGCCAAGCGCTCTCACCGGAGGCGGCGGGAAGGGAAGGCCTTGATACTGCGGGTCGTCAATTATGTTGAGTGCCTCGGTTTCAGGATCGTTCCGGTGCCAGTATGGCCTCGTGGGCTGGGTTGTCGGCGGAACATAAATCTTGAAGCGCGTGATGGCGTCGTTTCCGGCAGTTTCTCTCGCCAGAACCTTGGAATTCCATCCTTGCGGAAGTTCCAGACGTATACTGGGCGTCATTTTTGAGCCGTCTGCGGCAGACGTTCTGGCTGTGACTTCAAACGTCCGGCCCGGTACAGCCATGAACGCGTCTTCGGGACTTGATCCGACTGGCGCATCGACCACAACATGCAGAGTCACGCCCATTGCGAGCGCGATTGCTTTTCCAAACTCGCTCCATTTTGTTTCGAGCGCAGGTAGAAGCTCGCTCTTCACTCGCGGCGAAAGCTCCGATTTTTGAATCTCCTGGATCAGATGACCGGTTCTGACGCTGCCGGCTCCAAGTGGAATCGCCGCTGAAGACGCATTCTTGGCTGCAACGGCCTGCGCTTCGTTAATGCTCGCCTGAATTTCCGCGAGCGCTGACTTCAGCCACGGGGCTTTGGCTTCCTCGTCTCCCAAACTGCCAGCCAGCGCCGGCAGGGTCTCATTGATCCCATCAAAGAAATCCTGTTCGTGTCCGTCCTTATCCTTCGGCGATTCCACCACCGAATCGACCAGCTTGTAGTAAGTGAAGCGGTCACCGTCGTCGATGGTCCAGTTCGCCGCGCCCTGCGACTGTTGATGCCGCAGTCCCTTCATAGCGAATTGGACGTACGACGTTCCCAGCACCGTATCCTTGACGCCTGTGTTCAGTCGCAGCGCGTAATTTGCTGCGTCGCACGTCATTGCCCCAAAGCCGCACACATTGCCAATGTATAACTTCTTCGGCTGCCAGGGCTCGAGTCCCTCGGCGATTTGCTCTGGAAAGCGCTTTGGATCGCCCGCCGCGCGGAATGCCTCTTTCGTCAATATCGCCGACGCCTGATGATGCCCATGACCGTCGCGATCCGTTCCTGAAAACCGCGCCACCAGCACATCCGGACGAAAGGTTCGAATCACCCGCACAATATCTGCCAGCGCGATGTCATGACCTTGCCACTTCTGAAACGTTTCTTCGGCGGTCTTTGAATATCCAAAGTCAGCCACGCGCGAGAAGCGTTGCTCCACCCCGTAATATCGATCCGACGCCAGCAATTCCAGAGTGCGCAACACGCCCAGCGCGTCGAACAAATTGCTGCCGAGCTTGTTCTGGCCGCCTTCTCCGCGCGTCAGCGACATCAGTAAAGTCGAGACGCCCTTCCCGCGCGATTCCAGCGTCAACATGCCACCGTCTTCATCATCGGGATGTGCTGTGACCTGCATCAGCCGCGCCGTCGTCTGCAAGCGTCGCAGCATCAGCTTCAGCCCCGCCGCGCCGGTTTCCTGTGGGAGCGGCTCATAGTAATGATCGACGTGATTGTCGACGTGATGATCGACTGCGGTCTTCTCGGCCGTCTGAGCAGCAGCGGGCATCGCGGTTAAAGCCGGCAGAACCAACAGCATCGCAGTCGCGCGCCGGTTGCGCACAAATCCAGACCCGAACTTCTTCAGCATTGCAAACATGACCATCTGATGGGTTTTCCCCAAATAAAGGAGCAAATATATTCCGCTCGTGTGGCCGCGGGCGCCCCGCCCGCGAACTGCCGCCATCGAACAAACGGTAGCTATGCCACTATCCACTAAGCACTATCCACTAAGCACTAATCAGAGCCGCCGACGATCCGACCCATTTCAAGTTCTTGTTTTGATCCACACCCATCATCAGGCCGCGGCCCATGCGCACGATCGTGAGCACCGGGACCAAATCCCGCAACCAAACATACATGATCCGCATCTCGACTTTGGTCGCGCCGTGCGGCGTGTCCACTACCGGCGTGAAATTCAATCGCTCCTGAAGGATGTATTGGCTGCGGTTCGCGGCGGGGATCGCCTCAATTTCTTTTCGCGAAGGCGCAATCACCACGCCCAGTCCAGCGAACGAATACAGCGGTTTGAGCACAAAATTCTCCAGATCCGCCGGCATTTCCGGCAGTTGATCCAGAAACCACGTCCGCGGCACCGACGGATGCTTCAAATAAGGAATCGAATACTTGCTGATCCGGAAATACCAGTTCGGATGCCCCGCCCACTCCACATCTAGCTCATCCCGAAAATCGAACGGCAACGCCACGCCTTTGCGTTCCAGTTCATCGACGATGGTGCGGTTATAAATCCGCTCAATCGGAACCCGCTTGCCGCCTTCCTCATAAAACAGACGCCGCCCCTCTTTACGAATCTTCGTGATGCACACGGTTCGAATGCCGAGCAGCTTCTCCGTCAGCAGAAAATCAGGACGCGTCTTCTGCTCCTCCGGATGCACCTCCATCAGCACCACATTCGCCGGATCGTGTCCCGCCACAATCGCGTCCTGCAAAAGCCGCTGGTAAGAAGTCGAGTCGAACCCACTCAAAAAATAACGAAGCTTCGGATCGAGAGAGAACACATCGATGTAAGCCTGCGCCAACACCGGCTGGTATGCATAAAGGGAAGGGAAGGCCTGTAGCTCGACGAGCTTCGGCTGCAACTCGCCCGCCGAATCCCGCACCAAGCCGAAGTCCACCTGGATAAACATCGGATGCGACGATTCATTCGGCGCGCGAAAGTTCGCCGGAATCGACGCCTCCGAGCGCGCCCGGTACTCCGGATTCTCCACCAACTGCCGGATCAGCGCTTTCCCATCCTCCCCCATGCGCTCGACCAGCGCGGCCGGGAAAAAGCAGGGCGTCTCACAAAGTGCGAATGGGACTTCCATCCCGCACCGCGAAGTCATCTCGCGCCGCAACCGTTCGTATTTTTCGGGAGTGAAGTTCGAATTGAATGCGTGCCGATAAGAAGGGATCATCGAAGTTCGTGGAGCGACGGGCGTCCCAGCCCGTCCACGCTGACGTCAGCCCCTAAAGGGGCGGTACCCACTGAGTCGCTACGCCATCGCTAAAGCGATGGCCTGATACGAAGCGCAGGTCGTTCCGCAATCGCCAGATGCGAACAAGAGCCAAGAGCTAAGAGCCAAGAGCTAAGAGCTAAGAGCTAAGAGCTAAGAGCTAAGAGCCGATCCTACGCCTCGATCAAGAACAGCCCACCCCGCATGATCTGCTCGCCGTCCACCCAGATATCGAAATTTCGTCCCACCACATCAATGTGCGTCGACGAATACCACTCCGCTCCTGTGTGCGCCCCATACGGATTTCCAAACGCAATATGCACGCCCGGATATTTCTCATCCTGCAAGATCTCTCCGATCACGTCTTTCAACTCGATGTTTGTCCCAATGGCAAACTCGCCCACCCGGTTGCTGTTCTCATCGATATGCGTGTAGGCCCAGAAATCGTCTTTCAATTCCTTATTCGCCGAATGCGCAGCGATCACGCGATTCGCCTTCACCTCAATGGTCAACGGATGCGCCTTCAAGTCGCCGAACTTTGCGCACAAATAATCGCCCACTACTCCATCAATTACAAATGTGCCGTTCACCTCACCCGGCGTAGTGAACACTTCACCGCCCGGCAGGTTCCCCCACTTTTCCGGACTGATAATGCCGCTCGTCTTCACCCACCGGTAATTCGGATTCAAATCCGCCACCAGGTCCGTCCCTGCCGGAGTCTTCGCCCGGATTTGTTTCGCCTTGCGCACCGTCTCCAGTACCTTCACGCTCAGCCGATCCACCTTCTGGAAGTCCGCGCGCATGCCTTCAAGCATGATCAGCTTGTTGATGTTGACCATGTGTGCGTGCCGGATCTTTCGCCGATTCACCACATCCGTCAGCTGCATGCGCGATTTCAGTTCGTTGGTCTGCGCCTGCACCGCAAAAATACTGACCTGGCTCGACTCCAGATCCTCCGCGATCGCCAGCGGCAAATCCGTCAGAGGACGAGTCGCCACATCCTCGAGTACCCACGTCTGGTACCGGCAGCCCACCTCTTCCAGTTCGCGGACCAGAGCCGCCGCAATCTCCAGGCTTACTTCATCCGTGATGACGGTGACTTTTTCCGAAGCCTGCACGCGCAGGCACACGCGCACCGCATTCCGCGCCCCCGGCGTCAGTTGCGGATCGAAAGCCATCTGATTCAATTGTCGATTGGATTGCTCCGCAGTATTTATCGAAGTCTTCATCAAACTCATCAGCCGGTCCGGGCGGTGGGCAAACTTTCCACCTCGTCCACACCCACCTCAGTCTCCTCAATGATGTAGTCCATCACGGCTTTCATGTCGCCGGTTTTCCGGTACACGTGCAATTGCCGGTCCGCTCCCGTGCCCATCTTCATAATCTCGCGGATGTACTCCACTTCTTCCCGGCAATCCAGTTCGTCCAGCACGTCATCCACGAATTCCAGGTACTCTTCGATCAGCTCGCATTCCGGAACTTCCGTCTGCTTGCCGAAGTCGATCAGCTTTCCGTCGATCCCATACCGCGCCGCTCGCCACTTATTCTCCATCAGCAGCGACCTCCGGTAGAGCCGGAATCCCTGATTCTGCGAGTGCAACTTGTACAGCTTTACCACCGTCGCCTGGATCAGCGCCGCCAAGGCAATCGTCTCCTCCACTCGCATCGGAAGATCGCACACCCGGAACTCCAGCGTATTGAAGAATGGATGCGGCCGAATGTCCCACCAGATTTTTTTCGCATTATCGATCGAGTTCGTCTTCACCAACAGCTTGACGTAATTCTCGTACTCGCCCCAGCTCGGAAAATAATCCGGCAGGTTCGTCCGCGGAAACTTGTCGAACACCTTGCAGCGATACGATTTCAGCCCCGTATCCATCCCCAGCCAGAAAGGCGAATTCGTGGATAACGCCAGCAGGTGAGGCACGAAATACCGCGCATGATTCATCAGATGGATCAAGGTCTCGCGATCCTCGATGCCCACATGCACATGCAACCCGAAAATCAGGTTGGCCCGGGCTACCAGTTGCATATCCTCCACAATGTTTTTGTAGCGCTCGCCCGGCGTAAGTGCCTGCACGCGCCAGTCCGCAAACGGATGCGTTGCCGCCGCAGCCAGCCGCAGGCCATTCTCCCGCGCCAGTCGGATCATCTGCCGCCGCAGATTCTTTAGTTCTTCCCTGGCTTCCTTAATATTGCCGCAAACCGACGTCCCAACCTCCACCACCGATTGGTGCATCTCCGTCTTGACCCGTTCCTGCAGGATCAATTTGCCCTTCTCGATGAGCTCGGCTTGAATGTGCGACCGAAGGTCCCGAGTCTCAGGATCGACGGTCTGATACTCCTCTTCGATTCCAAGCGTGAATGTAGGCTTCATCGCGGCATCCAGAGCTGCCAGGCAGGAAGAGACTCCGGCAGAAGTCCTACAAGTATACCAATGCCGGCTGTAAAGCGGATAAGACGTCGCGGCCAATCCTATATGGGGACACCACGAAATGGGGACACCACGAACCACGTAGCGACAGCCGCCCTCGGCTGTCCGGCCGTGCGAAAGCTTTACGCTTTCCTGGACTTCGCGTCCTTAGTGGCGAGTTCTTCGGCGAGCTTGTGCACGTTCATGGAGTGCTCGTGCGCCTGTTTGGTGAGTTCGTGAGCGGTCAGATGATCTCCTTTGCCGTGGGCGACGGCGGCCGCGGCATGGGCGTGGGCCGCAAGGTTGTGGAGTTCCGCTGCTCGATTATGCGTGCTCTGTGTCATGGCGTTCTCCTGACCAGTTGGATGCTTTCTGGGTGAGCGCGGTCTGCCAGCCCAACCCATCCGTCGTCTTGCCCTTATAGAGGCGGGCGCCTCTAGATCTGCTGACCGGAATCCGCACCCGGCTATATCCGATATTTGCTGAAGATGGCGTAACTGAGAGTCGGTACCGATTTTATCAGGACGGCTCTATGGGTCACGAGCCGCCCTGATCGCTCATTTCGTTGGTCTAAATCGACTGCAGCCTAAGCCTGCTTTCTCTCTCTCTGGTCTTGATCGCGTTTCTCTTGTTCCGACTGCGGAGTTTTGGGCTGTCCGCCCGGCATCTGTTGCACCGGCTGGTTCGGTTGGTTTCCAGGTTTCTGATCCGCGGGCTTCTGCGGATCGCTCTGTTGTGGGTTGCGATTTTCTTGATCTGCCATTTTGTTTCTCCTTTGCTGGTACTCTCTGTCATTGGTAAGTTGTTGCAATCGTGCTAAACCTGATTGCCCGAGTGTCTGTACTGTGCCGGGCCGGTCATCAGTTCCAGAGCGCAAGAAAGTGCTCGGACAGGACCCACTTGATTTACTTCCCGAGAACCTTTTCGATCTGCCCCACCTTCTTTTCAATTTTGCCGGCGGTGCGTTCGGCCTTGCCTTCAGCTTCCAGGTCAGGATTGTTCGTGACTTGGCCTGCTGTCTCTTTGACTCTGCCTTTCACTGCATGGATATTGCCCTTAATTTCATCCTTCGTGCTCGGGTTCATCTTTTTTCTCCTTGAACTGCCAATCCCATGAACAAGAATCGAACCGCCGATGTGCGCACCGCTTCCAGGTGTGTCACCGGACCTGCGTAACCTCAGGGTCTTTGCGGAGTCTGACAGTTCTAGCTTGAGCAGTCTGTTCAAAAAAGGACACATTCAAACTTAACGGCTGCATGAATTAGTTTCCCAGACCGGTTCGTGAAGAAGGAGTGCCCGAGAGGCGCGAAGCACCCGCGCCTCCGAGCATTCCTCAGGTTACTGGTTTCAGTCCATAGGATTGTCAGTCCTTATGGTGCTTGTCATGATGGTCCTTGTCCTTGTCGGAGCAGCCCTTGTCATGCTCATTGTTGTCACTGTGGCAGCACCGATGGATCTCGATGTGGCCACCCTTAAGTTCACCCGAGGCGTTGTAGCCGGTTGACAGGCGGATAGCGAAACTGTCTGTCGCCGACTCGTCGTCGCTCACATCCAATTGGTACGTGCCATTCTGCCCGTTAATTTCGGCAGTGCCTTGGATGCGCCGCGAATTCGGTCCCTTATCGAGATAGGCGGTGACACTCGTGCTCTTCATCCTGAGGGCGATGCCTTTGTCATGGTAAACAACCTCCCCACGCAGCGACCCGTCTTCCTCTTTGTCTTTGCCGCACTTGCATCCAGCTTCAAAGCCAAAGTTCGCCTTGCCGCCGGATGGCCCGGTGATGAACCCGCCGCCGGTCGTGAAGTCCTTGCACCCGTGGCCACCGCCGCCGCCGGAGCCTGCAACTGTGATGGCGTTACTGTCCAGCGTTACGGCACCATTTAGCGCAAAGACCCGGCCCGTAACACTAGTGCCGGTGGTGACAGTGTCGCTGGTGAGCGCGAGAATACTTCCTTCAAAAACTGTGTTCGTGCCGAGAGTGGAAGAGCTGCCGACCTGCCAGAATACATTCCCTGCCGTCGCTCCGTTGGCCAGGACCACGGAGGAATTGCTCGCTGTCGTAAGCGTGCTGCCGATCTGGAAAACGTAGACACCGTTGCCATTGAGCGTGAGGGTTCCGGTCAATTGCGCCGAAGAATCAAAACAATACACGCCAGGCGAGAGCGTTACCGCACCGGGACTGGTGCCTAGAGTCTGCCCGCTCAAGTTCGTCCCGCAGGTCTCCGCTACAAGATCGTTGTACGCAATAAGAGCATCACTCTGGGCCGGGCCAGCGAGAGAGCCCGCGCCGGTGTATATCGTCCCGTTCACTACTCCCGGTCCGCCAGTGCAGGGGGCTGGGAATCCAGTGCATGAGGTGCCCGGACTCACACCCAAATCTCCGGTGATAATCGTCGGACCTGTATTGGTCACCGTTGAGGCTCCCAGGACGGCAAAGGTCTGCGCGGAACCCAATGGTGGGGCCGTCTGCGCCCAAGCCATGGCGCCCATACTTAATAGGAAAATAACCAAGAACGCCGTTTTCATTTTGCTACCTCCATGATTTTTTGTATTAGGTAAGTTGTAAGGTTGGCGGCAGGCTGGACGGAACGCTTCACAAGCCGCCGCAGTGTATGCGACTTCTTGGCGTCGCACGGGAGATGCGCGACGCCAAGTTTTGAAGTCTGGCAGGTCGAGGCTTGAGCAGTCTGTATAAATTGGAACACTTTTCAACTTAAAGTGATGATCCTTAATCGGACGGGAGACGCCGCAATTGGACAGGAGATGCCGCGCGCCGGCTTAGCTCCAAATTGATGAAGGCCTCGCGTTGCAACGTTCGGAACTCTAGTCGTGCAGGACGACATTCAGCAGCGAGCTGTGGACTTGCAGGCCGCCTTCCGGGCCACCGGAGTAATCAACGAATCCCAAGTTCCTGAACCGGTTCATGAAGAAGCTGACCCGCGAACGGGTTGTGCCGATCATTTCCGCCAACATCTCCTGGCTGATCTTCGGAACTACATTTTCGGGCACGCCTTCTTTCCCAAAACGGGCGAGCAGTAGAAGGATCCGGGCCAGCCGCTTTTCGCTCGAATTGAAAAGCTGATCAACCAGATCTTCTTCGTAACGGATGTTCCGCGCCAACAAATAGGCCACGAACATGTCGGAAAACTCGTG
>Ga0193751_1000821_pt1 | contig 21733 bp, 18 predicted proteins | sample L1c2metaG_FD_143050 | JGI IMG/M metagenome (GOLD analysis project Ga0193751, IMG submission 143050) | Soil microbial communities from a riparian zone of the East river system, Colorado, United States - L1c2 | ecosystem: Environmental > Terrestrial > Soil > Riparian zone | place: USA: East River... | reverse complement strand
GCTGCAGTTGCGACACTCCGTTCAGGGAGGTGAGGGTGTCCTCGCAGGCGACGTCCAAGGGCGCGCCCGAGGAGACCCGCGACTGAGCAGAGCGAGGGAGCGTAGTGAGGGGCTCCGACCAGCGCCCGTCGCCGCCGAAGAGGACGCCCTCACCGACCCTCAAACAGAGATCTATCCGAAGCCGCGCCGACTAAGGAGCGGCCGGAACGCCAGCGATGATGGACTTAAATGCAGAGGCTGAGATTCTTTCGGGCTCAAACGGCTCACCGGCGCGCTTCATCACACCCCGTACGACCTGATCAACGGTCACGAGAGGAGCATCGGCCTCGGCCCTTACCTCGATCTCCCACTTGCCGCGATCCGGACCCTTGAGAGTGTGACGATACCGAGCCGTGAACACGGTGTGACGGTGCACGATGATCTCGCGATCTTCTTCTTCGATCGGCAGAAACTCGTCCCCCGCGCTTTCGGTCAATGCCTCGGGCGGCTCGTCGGGTTCATGGATGTGATCGTGTTCCGGCGGAAGAGGTATCGCTGCGACGACAGCTACGCCAGTCTCGACGCCCGATTGCCGCAGCGGCGGAAATAGTCTCACTTCGTCCACGGCGTCGATGCCGATGCGATCGGCGATGTCGCGCAGAAATCTCTCGGTGGTCTCGATCACGCCGGTGTTTTTGAGGTTTGGGTCGGTGACTTCAGCGCCTGACGCTCCGTCAGCTCGCGCTCCGCGTACAGACGTAGAATGTGCATGAAATCCTGCGCATTCGTCACCACACCGAACGCCTGGTGGGTACCACGATCCTTGAGCTTGCTAACCACGAACTCCGAAGAATCGACGCAGATTGTCGCAAGCTCTCGCATCGTGCCATCGGGCTCGCTAACGAATGCCGGAAGCATATTGCCCGTTGCGATCGCGTGGAGAGCGGTGGCAATCAACACGGCCATGGTCGCGCGAGTAGTGTGTTTCTTCATCGCGTCCTGTGCGGCGACCGAATCGGTAATGACGTCCGGCAGGGGCCCGTCATCACGAATCGATCCGGTCAGAACAAATGGGATATTGTTCTTGACGCACGCGTACATAATTCCGTCTTTGATCACTCCCTTCTCCACCGCCTTGGCGATGGAGCCGGCGGCCCGCACCTTGTTGATAGCGCGCATGTGCAGCCCGTGCCCGCCGGTTGTCGCTTCGCCAGTTCGGGTCATTCCGAGTGTGGTGCCGAAGATCGCCGCTTCTATGTCATGAACCGCCACGGCATTTCCCGCGAGCAGTGCCGAGACGAAGCGGTTCTCGATGAACCACACCATGTCCGCCCTCGCACGCGAATGAACCAGCGCAGGGCCGGTCACCCAGATCGGATACCCGCCGCGATCGCGCTCCTCGATGAGGATGTGCGCCATCTGCGCGTAGTCGATGGGCTTCTCGCGTGAGACCTCGCTGGTCATGAACTTGAATTCGCCCTCTTCCTCCTCGCCAAAGAAGGACCCGCTGTGCACGTAGATTCCCTCGCCTCCGTCCTCGGCGCTCCCCACGGCAACCATGTCGCCCTTCTTCAGCTTGCGTCCTTCTTTGACCCAAAGCCCGTCGGCACCGAGCACCAGCGCTGAGTCCATCCTCGGCTCGCGCGGCATCAGCCATTTTCCATTGATGCGGACGTAGGTGGGAAGATTCGTAGTGGAGAAAAAATCTTCAGGCAGCACGCCGTCCGCCGGAGCCGCGACGAACCTTGCGTCAGGGGCGTTGGCCAGCTCGGGGGTGGTGAAGTCTGGGTGCTTGAGTATCGTCACGCTTGTAAAATCGGGGAAAGCGGGGGTCGGGGGTAGAGCGAAAACGATAACTGCAACTGAACGAGTCGTGAGCCGATAGCCGCAGTAGCGCTTAGCTCTTAGCTGCAAACGTCGGGACGTTAGTGGTGGCGTGATGGCACAGCCAGTTGCTTGTGCTCCGACGCGCGCCGGTGACGTCCCGACGTAGTAAGGCTATCCGCTATGGGGCTTAGCAGCTATGGGCTCACGACTTGTTCCGTTGCAGTTGCGTTTGCCGTTGCTAGAGCAACGCAACCGGATCCCGATCCAACGTAACACGAAGCTGCGCGGTTGAAGGCACATCGAACCTCTCCATGAAGTACCGACTCACTCGCGTCAGCTCGGCGGGATGATCCGACTTGAGCAGCACGTGCCAGCGCCAGCGGCGCTTTATTCGTTCGACGGGACACGGCGCAGGCCCAACCACCGTTACTTCATCGCCCGCGCGCGTCGTGATCAGTTCTCGCAGCCACTCGCCGGCGTGGATCGCGAGCTTCGCGGTGGAGTCTTCGATCAGGCCGCTGAAGACGATGTTGACGAGACGGACGTTCGGTGGGTAGGGCGGATCCACCCTTCCCTCCATCTCGTCGCGAACGAATGACACGTAATCGTGCGTTACTGCGTATCGAACTGCGTGGTGCGTCGGAATTCTCGTCTGGATCAGCACTCTACCGCCCTTTTCTCCGCGACCCGCGCGCCCCGAGACCTGACTCAAAAGCTGAAAGCAGCGCTCTGACGCTCTGAAATCAGGCAAGTTGATGCCGACGTCAGCGTCCACGACTCCCACCAGCGTCACGTTCGGAAAGTCGAGGCCTTTGGCGATCATCTGCGTGCCCAGCAGGATGTCGACTTCCCCGGCGGCCACACGATCGAGAATCCTGGTGTGCGCCCACTTACCGCTCGTCGTGTCTACGTCCATCCGCGCCACCCGCGCGGACGGAAATCTCTCGTTCAGCAGACGCTCGACTTGCTGAGTGCCCAGTCCGCGCTGTTTGAGATTTCTCCCGCCGCAACGCGCGCAATCTGGCCGCGGATCTTCCTTGTGGAGACAGTAGTGGCAGACGAGTCGCTCGGGATTCCTGTGATGCGTCAGCGTGATGCTGCAGTGTGGACACGTAGCAACGGCGCCGCAGTCGATGCATTGCACGAAAGACGAATAGCCGCGCCGATTGAGGAGCAGGATACTCTGCTCACCCTGTCTCATGCATTCTACGATCGCGTCGTGCAGCGGCTCGCGGATCACTGCTCCGTAGTCGACGCCGCCCTGCCCCATGCCGGAGTAGTCGGTGGCAATCTTTCTGAGATCGATCACTTCCACGCCGGGCAGACGCCCGCCACCCACGCGTTCCGGCAGCGTCAACAGCGTGTACTTGCCCGACGTCGCGTTGGCCCAGCTCTCGAGAGATGGAGTCGCGCTCCCGAGCACAGTGATCGCACCCTCGTTCTTCGCCCGCACGATCGCCACCTCTCGCGCGTGATAGCGCGGAGTTTCTCCCTGCTTGTAGCTCGCCTCGTGCTCTTCGTCGACGATTATGGCGCCGAGATTCTCGAGCGGAGCAAACACAGCCGACCGCGCGCCCACGACGATTCTCTTCTCACCTCGCTTGAGTGCGAGCCACGCGTCGTAGCGCTCTCCTTCGCTAAGCGCCGAGTGGAGCACAGCAATCCGATCGCCGAAGGCGGCTCGAAAGCGGTCGACGGTCTGCGGGGTCAGCGCGATCTCGGGAACTAGAACGATCGCCGTTTGCCCGCGCTCGTCCACGATCTTGCGAAGGAGCTCGATATAAACGAGGGTCTTCCCGCTACCCGTGATTCCGTGGAGAAGAAATACCTCTCCCTTACCGGCGCCAGCCATTGCCTCGACCGCGCTCCGCTGGGCGGGTGTCGGCTCGAGTCGCGTCGCGGAAATTCCGCCGCGACTCGAGAATGGGTCGCGGTCGACGACTTCCTCCTCGATGATGATCAGCCCGCGCTTCTCGAGTGATTTGAGCACCGACGGAGAAAACTCGAGCTGCGAGGTCAGTTGGTCGACCGTCGCGCGGCTGCCACGCGATTCGAGCAGCTCGAACACCGCCCGCTGCTGTGGCGATCTTGCGAACACTTTGTCTCGCTGCAGCAACGAGGGAATGTCGACCCCGAGTCGCACAACCCGCTGTGTCTTTCGCGTTGGGTGTGGATCGTCCGCACCCGTCAGCGCAGCGGGAAGAGCCGTCCGCAGTGTGACGCCGAGCGGCACGACGTAATAGTCGGACATCCACTTGCAGAGGTCGAGCAGCGACTGACCGACAGCCGGTCTTCCGTCCGGCGACTCGAGAATCGGTTTCGGCTTCCGCTTGAGAGGGCTGACATCGCTCAGGCCGACGCACACGCCCACCTCTCGCCCGTTCCGCAGCGGCACGACAACGCGCGACCCAACGACCACGGGGTTCGCGAGGCCTCCCTCTACTGCGTATGTGAAATTCTGGAACAGCGGAAGGGGCAGAGCGACTTCGACGAAGCTGGGACTGTCACGCACTTTGAAATGCCGGACTCAGATTGGCGCTCGGCGCCGGTACTGCGCCGAGGCCTGGCGCGCTGGACAGCTTTATCGAGCCTTTGGCGATGGATGTGCCACGGAAGGGATCGCTCGAAAGCAGAGCGGCTCCGTCAAAGTCCGCGGAGTCGAGCAAGGGAGCTATCTGCGCGATTGCAGAAATGCCGAGCGAGCTCTCGATCATGCAGCCGGCCATCACCTGCATGTCGAGCGAGCGAGCGGTATGAACCATCCGCAGCGCCTCCCTCATGCTTCCACACTTCGCGAGCTTGATATTGATGCCATCGACTGCTCCAGCGAGCTTGGGAATGTCGGTCGAAACGAGACACGACTCGTCAGCGAAAATGGGCAGCTTGGCGCGTTTGCGCACGAAGCGAAGCCCTTCGATGTCGTTGGCGGCGACCGGTTGCTCGAGCATCTCGACACCCTGTTCGAGAAGAAAATCGCTCATCCGAACCGCGTGCTTTGCTGTCCACGCCGCGTTGGCATCGACGCGGAGCCGCTTCTCCGGCGCCGCATCTCGAATGATACGCACGATCTCCATGTCGCGCTCGGTCCCGAGCTTGATCTTGAGGATCGGGTAGTCGGCCGCCTCCTTCACCCGTGCCTCGAGCTCATCGTTCTCGGCGATTGCGATCGTAAAGCTCGATTGGGGCGCACTAGCGGGGTCGAGTCCCCACAAGCGGTGAATCGGAAAGCCGAGTCGCTTGCCGAGCAGATCGTGGAGCGCCGAGCTCACGGCGCTCTTTGCCGACGCATTGCCGCGGAGGGTCCGATTCAGCTGGGACTCGATCGCCTCCAGGGCGAATGCGTCAGCGCGGTCGAGCAACGGCTTGAACTGCGCGAGTGCGGCGATCACGGTCGCCACTGACTCACCGTAGAATCGATTGGGCGCCGCTTCACCGAAGCCCTCGAGACCGTCGTCATCCGTGATGCGGACGATGACGTTCCGATGGTGCGCGTATCCCCCGCGCGCGATCACGAACGGGTGGGTTGGCTTGAGCTCGATTGTTTGGTGCGAGAGCTTCATCCCGCGGCTACGGCAGCGGTCGCGCGCGCGGTGCGCGCCATTCTGAACTCGTGGTGCGCGGACGCGCCGGAGAGAAACGCGATCAGCGCGTCGGCGAGATCGTTGCCGCGCTCGAAACGATGCGCCGGATTCTTCTCCAGGCAGCGCATGACGATCGCAGCCAGCTGCGGCGGAATTCTCGAATCGACGACGTCGGGCGACACCGCTGTCTCGGTTACGTGCTTATAGCTGATTGAATAACTGTCGGCGCCATCGAAGGGCGGGAAGCCGAGTAGCGTCTCGTACATCACGACGCCAAGGCCGTAGATGTCGCTGCGCCCATCGAGAAGCTTTCCCCTCGCCTGCTCGGGTGACATGTAATGCGGAGTACCCATGACGTTGCCGCTGCCTGTCATGCGGCTGCGAAAGTGGCCAGTCGCAATGCCGAAATCCGTCACGAGCGCGTTCTCGTCTTCGTCGAAGAGAATGTTGTCGGGCTTGATGTCGCGGTGCACCAGGCCTCTCCGGTGCGCGTAGTCCAAACCGGTCGCAACCTGCGCAGCGACTGCGGCCGTGGTCTCGGCCGACAGCGAGCGATGTCCGCCAATGCGATCGCTGAGCGTGCCACGCGCCATGTAAGGCATTACGAGATAGACGTGATCGTCGACCATCCCGAAGTCAATGATCTTGCAGATGTGCGGATGCATCAGCTGCGCTGCCGACTCGGCCTCTCTCCGAAACCGCTCGCGCATCTCCTGCTCGCGCGCGAGGTGCGGGTGCAAAACCTTGATGACGACGGGTGAGTCGAGGCAGACGTGCAGCGCGTAGTACACGCTCGCCATTCCGCCCTCGCCCACGCGATGCATGATCGTGTACCGGCCGCCGGTGACCTGCCGCAGCGCCGTGACGGATGGATCCGGTGGCGCCTGACGCCGATCAGAGCTATCGGGCATGCGAACGCCGCAACGCACGCATCGCGCGGCCTCAGAGCGGTTCCAGCTGCCACAATCAGAGCAGAACACTCGTCAGCCTCCGAACTGCATGCGCACGAAATCGTACGGAGGCCAGGGCCCGGTGACCTTGAAGCCGAGCGAGGTCTGGCGCCGAGCCTCCTTGGATACTGTATCCTGGAAGGCTTGCCACCGCTGGCTATCGATCAGGAAGGACGCCCGCGCGACAACCCCGTCTTCTTCGTCTCCATCGGCGCGTGGCAACGTCACCGTCGCGGCAGACTGCGCCCGTAGCAGGCGCAGACTTTCCGCGGCGAGGGCAACAGAGCTCTTCTGCGCGTCGCCGTCGTCGTGAGGTCCGTGGCTCGTGATGCTCACTCTCGCCGCGGCGTGACCCTCGATCACCGAGAGGGCTTCGGTGAGCGTGAAGTAGTGCAGCTCGAGCCATCGCGTCAGGGTGCCGTGTGATTGAAACACCGTTCCAGGCGGCGCCGGCAACACCGAGCCGTGCGAGTGCGCCTCCTCGAGAACGCGAAGGTATTTGGCCATCTCAGCGTCGTTGAGATTGACGGACGAATAGGGCGACGACTCGACTATCGCACCCAGAGCTCGATAGTGAATGAGGGTCGTGCCGTCGGCTAGAGAGGTTGTGTGGCCCGACTCGAGGGCAGCAACGCCGTAAAGTCTGAGCGCGTTCAGAGCAGTTTGCGCCATTTGAGTGCAGCGAGGATTAGAAGTCCGAGGGCAAGCTGGGCGAACACCAGGATCATGAAGTCGCGACTATGCTGAGGGCCTTGGTCGCCATACCTAGACGATTGGACCCCTGGGTTAGATAGCTGAGACAACCGCGGCATGGCGGCAGCTCACAGATTCAAGATAGCGGCTAGGCGCCGAGAGCGGCCAGATGACGCACAGCTGCCTGGGCCAATCGGTCAGGCGCGTAGCCGCCCTCCAGCGCGCTGACCACGCGTCCCTCGCACCACGAGTTTGCGCGCGCGATGAGCGAGTGCGTCAGAGATTCGAAGTCGTCGGTCTCGAGGGTGAAGCCACCGAGCGGGTCTCCCGCCATAGAATCGAACCCGGCGGAAATGAGAATGATGTCGGGAACGAACCCCTTAGTCGCTGCGTCGATTCCACTTTCCAGCGCTGCGACGTAATCCGCGCGCGGGAGACCACCTGGCTTTGGAATATTCCAGACAGAGTTATGAGGTCCGCGGTCCTGGGCAGCGCCGGTGCCGGGATACCACGGCCATTGGTGCATGGAGACGAAGTGGATGTCGGGCTCGTTCTCGACAAGCGCCTGAGTACCGTTGCCGTGGTGCACGTCCCAGTCGACGATGAGAATCCGTTGGAGCCCGTGTTTCTTCCGCGCGTAATGGGCAGCGAGCGCAACGTTCCCGAAAAGGCAGAATCCCATCGCACGATCACGAACCGCGTGGTGTCCAGGCGGGCGCACCGCGCAGAAGCTCCGAGGATGGACGCCGTTCGCAGAGAGATCGACAGCTGAGAGGACGCAGCCGGCGCCAGCGGCAGCTGCGTCCCACGAACCGCTGCTCGTCACCGTGTCCGCGTCAAGCCGACCGCCGCCCTGCTCGATCAGCTCCTTTACTGCCTTGATGTAGTCAGGGTCGTGGACGAGCTCGAGCTCTTCAATTGTTGCGTGTCTGCCTTCGAGATGATCGACTGTGTGAAAGAGCTCAGGGTCGTCGCGAAGCGCGCGCGTGATTGCTCGCAAGCGTCCAACGTGCTCCGGATGTCCCCACCCGGTGTCGTGACGTCCGCAATCGCTGTGGGAGATGAACGCGGCCCGCACGGACCGGCTAGTCCTGAAAGGCGGGCGCTACTCTACCGCCCGCCGGTGGCGGTCGGCGATGAGGAAGGTCGATCCGTTTCTCGCGGGCGTGGACGAGATAGGCGCGTCTTCGTCGAGGATCTCGAAGCCGTGGAGCTTGACGACATAGTCGTCCGCGCTTTGGACATCGGGGTAGAGCTCGCGAAGCGCCAGCTCCTTCAGGCTCCGCACCGAGGCGGATGGATTAGCGTCGATCCGAATGGCGTCCCACGCCTCGAGCACCTGGGCTCTCAGATGCAAAACCTGATTCGAAGCGGATCCGAGCTTGAACGCGTCGCCGCGGGTGCGGAGACTGTTGACGAACGGGGTTTGTGGTGTCATCGCTCGCCGAGCTCGAGGACTTCGAGCGGAGCGGGTGCGAGAGTCGAGAGGAAGCGCGCGAGCTGTTGGTCGAACAGGTAGGTCGAGCCAGTCACCTTGGTACCGCCAGCATCAGGGAAGGCGGCGATGACGACTTCCTCCCCGCCCTGACCGCGGAGAGTAATGTGAGTAGGTCCTTCCTGCTCAGGAAACGCGGCGTAAACTCCGTTCTGGCGCGAAAAGAACTGTTTCGCCTCCGCCAGCGCCTGCGCGGGCGTAAGGCTGGTAGTCGTCTCCTGGAACGTGCGATTTCGTTGAGCCATCGGGGCGCGGTGAGCGAGTGGGATTGGTCCGTGCAATCTAGACCGGGCGTGATCGAGCGACAAGCTGACCCAGGCACCGCGAACGCAATGTGGCTGACTGCAACTGAACGGGTGTCTGAATGCAACGGAACGGGCGAGAGGTGTCAGTGGTGTAGATGCCGGGTTGTCAGTGTACTACGCACTGATCTTTCGTTTCGATTCTACAGGAGAACCGAGAGAGCAGCGTCCCATCGACAAGTCGGGGCGTAGTAAACTGACAACGGGTATCTGGACCCTGACACCTCTCGCCCGTTCCGTTGCTTTTGCTCCGAGCCCCCGCCCATTTGCTAACCGCCTCAGCGGGCGTGATCGGTCAATTCTTGCAAGTCGATCGGCAAAATCGTTGCATCACCGCGATGGCGAACCTTTACGACCAGGACATAAGAAAATGCTGACGAGTCGATCCATTCTCTCCGCGTTAGCCCTTGCCGCCTCGCTCGTCGCATCGACGCGATCGGACGCACAGACGGCTACCGCACCGCGTCAGGTGTCTGCGACCAGTCAACTGCCGCCCGCGACCTACAGGCCGGAATTCGGCACGATGTGGACCTTCGACGCGCCACCGCTCGACTACTGGCGGAAAACCTACAATTTCGCCCCGGACCAGAAGTGGCTCGACCACGTGCGACTCGCGTCCGTGCGACTTCCGAACTGCTCCGCATCGTTCGTCTCGGCCCGCGGACTGGTGATGACCAACCACCACTGCGGGCGCGAATGTACGGCGAGCTCATCTCCTCCAGACTCCAACTACATCGCAACTGGGTTCTCGGCCGGCACACTCGCCAACGAAAAGAAATGCGCCGGTCTTTACGTGGACCAGTTGCAGTCGATCCAGAGCGTCACGGACAGGGTACGTGGCGCGATCACTGGAAGGACGGCGGCAGAACAAGCCGCCCAGCGGTCCGCGATAGTCAGCCAGATCGAGACAGAATGCAATCAGCAAACCCAGTTGACGTGTCAGGTCGTTTCGCTCTACCAGGGCGGCATCTACTCCGTTTATCGCTATCGCCGCTTTAACGACGTCAGACTGGTCATGGCGCCCGAAGAAGACATCGCGTTCTTTGGCGGCGATCCCGACAACTTCACGTTTCCGCGGTACGACCTCGACTTGACGTTGCTGCGTGTTTACGAGAACGGGCAGCCGTACGCGCCGACCGATTATCTCAAATGGAGCGCTGGCGGCGCCGGCGATAACGAGCTCGTCTTCGTAGTGGGAAATCCAGGATCGACTGGCCGGCTCAACACGATCTCGCAGATGGAATTCCTGCGCGACCGCCAGTACCCGGCGCAGCTCGCAGCCTACAGGAGAGCGCTCGACATCTACGCTCAGCTCGCCAAGACCGACACCTCGGCGGCACGTCGCTACCAAAACGACGTATTCGGCGTCGCGAATTCACAGAAGGCCGTGACGGGATATCGAGCCGGATTGCTCGACACCGCCAGCATGGCGACCAAGCGCGCCTTCGAACGCGAGCTCCAGGCACGCATCGCTGCAAATCCGGCGCTGCAGGCGCAGTACGGAGGAACGTGGGATGCGATATCCCGCGCCGAGAACGAGCTCGCGACGTTCTATCCCCAGCTCAGGTATTACGGTTACGGCGGCAACACGACGCTCTTGCCGATGGCGGCGCAGATAGTTCGCATTGCGAGCGAGTCAGGGAAGCCCGACTCTGTGCGTCTTGCGCCGTATCGCGGTCAGGGCATCGCACAAATGACTGCCAGGCTCACCCAGCCCGTGCCGATCGACACCGCGTACGAGAGACTTTCTCTCGCGGCACAGTTCCGCGCGGCACAAAGCGAGCTTCCCGCGAGTGACCCGTTCCTTCGCCTCGCTCTGAATGGACGCAGTCCCGATGAAGCAGCGGCAACGCTGGTGCGGGGCACTCGTGTCGGTGATCCTGCGTTCAGACAGTCGCTACTGCAAGGCGGCGCCGTCGCGGTCGCCGCATCTACCGACCCAATGATCGTGTTCGCGCGGGGAATCGACCCGCTCAATCGCACCGTCACAGCACGCGCGAATGCATTGAACGCGACAATAACCGCCAACAGCGAGGAGATCGGTCAGGCCCTCTTCGCAGCGTACGGGACCGCGTTACCGCCCGATGCGACGTTCACACTCCGCATCAGCGATGGCGTCGTGAAAGGATTCCCGATGAACGGCACGATTGCGCCGTACAAGACTACGTTCTACGGCCTGTACGAACGCTCAGCCGACTTCGATGACAAGGACCCGTTCAAGCTTCCTGAGCGCTGGGTAACGCGCAAGAATAATCTCGATCTGTCCACTCCGTACGATTTCGTCTCGACCAACGACATCATCGGTGGAAACTCGGGAAGTCCCGTCATTAATCGCAACGGCGAGGTGGTGGGCCTCGTGTTCGATTCGAACATCGAAGGGGTATCCAACCGATTCATTTTTTCGACGGCAGTGGGGCGGACGGTCAGCGTGCACTCTCGGGCGATAACTGAGGCGCTCAGGAAGATGTACGATGGCGGCCGCATCGCTGATGAGTTACAGGGTAGGTGACACAGCTCAGAGCGAAGTACGCGTTGCGAGTTGCCAGAAGCTGAGATACCAGTTGCCGGTTGCTACATCGTGGCTTTTGGTTGCGGGCGCCGAGTCGCTTTGACGACACTGGCCAGGAGGCCGTGGAGCATCTTTCTGACTTCCACGATTTGAGTCGAGAGTGATTCGAATTCGGCGGCCCCTATCGTTTGAACATCCCGCGCGACCGTCAAATGATATTCGAGCTCTGATGCAGAGTTGATTGCAATGCGAATAAAGCGACCAAATTCCTTTCCGGTTTTTTGGCCGGCTCCCTCGACAACGTTCGTGGGAATCGACATTGCCGCACGTATCATCTGGCTGCGCAACGCGAGGTATTCCGAGCCCCGAATTCCTATAGCTACACGGTGGATGTCGAGCGCCAATTCGTGCGCCCTTCGCCAGACTCTGAGTTTGCGATAGTCGCCCACGCAGTAGGATTAAGCAACTCCCTCCAGCGGAGCCACCTTCTTTATGCGACCGAAATCGGAACTCGGCGCATCCCCGAACTGCGTCGCCACCCAAACTGGCAACTGGTATCTCGACCTCTGGCAACTCACAACGCGTAGTTGGCTCTGAGCTCAGGTCCGCTCTGAGCTCAGTCAGCTCAGAATAGAAGCCAGTTAGCGCGCGATCCTCCGGATCGCCCCAAAAACCATCCGCGTCCCAAAGTGCAGTGACCGGATCGGCACTCGTTCATCAGCCGCGTGCATCCTCCGCTCATCAGCCTCCTCCATCGGGAACGGCAGAATACCGTACGCCTGCACTCCGAGTCGCCGCAGTCGCGCGCTGTCCGTGACGCCCGTGCTGAGGTACGGGACCACCGCAATCGACCCATCAATCTCGTGACTAGCCTCGGCGATTGCAGCGAACATCTCCGAGTTCGGGTTCGATGCCGGAGCTTCGTTGCCTCTTTCCGTAATCTCGAGCGTCACGCCAGGCTCCAACACCACCGCACGCATTCGGTTCACCACCTTTTCAATCGACTGCCCAGGAAGTGTGCGCACGTTGAGCACCGCCGACGCCGAGGCGGGGATCACGTTGAACTGTTTGCCCGCATTCAGCGTCGCGGGTGAGATCCCGTTCCGAAGAACTGCGTTGAATACGTTGGTACGCGACAGTATGCGCGCTCCTGCCTCGACCCGCGTTGGCTCGCCGGAAACCAGGTCCGTCATTGCTTCCCTCTCCGCCGTGTCCGGCCAGATCGCCGCGAGACTCGCGAAGAATCGGCGCGTGATCTCCGTGAGCATCACTGGCTCTGCGTAGCGCGAAAGACTCTCGAGCGCCCGGGCGAGACGAAAGATCGCGTTGTCCGGCAGCGGTATCGCCGCGTGCCCACCGCTCCCCGTCGCTGTCACCGTCACCACGTGTGAAATTTTCTCGGCGCTCTGCACGGCGAGATAAGTTCTGCCGCCAGCGATGATGCGGGTGCGGCCCCCTTCGTTGAGCGCGAACTCCGCGTCGAGCAGGTCGGGATGTCGATCGATGAGCCATCCCATTCCCCACTCCCCACCGGCCTCTTCGTCTGACGTCGCGATGAAGACCACGTCGCGAGAAAGCGTCTCGCCGGACTTCGACAGCACGCGCTTGAGGAACAACATCGTCATCAGGTTGACGGCGAGCATCCCCTTGTCGTCGATCGCACCACGGCCATACAGATAACCATCGCGAATCTCGGCCGCGAATGGATCGCACGACCACTTCTCCCGCTCCACGCTGACTACGTCCATGTGCGCCAACAGAATCACCGGGCGCTTGGCGCCGCTTCCGCGAATCCGGCCAATCAACTGAGCGCGGTTGTCCGTCGCCTCTAGGAGTGTTGTCTCGATCCCCTCGTCACGCAGCGCCTTCTCCAGGTAGCGCGCGAGTGGGAGCTCGTTACCGGGCGGATTGGTCGTGTCGAACCGGATGATGTCCTGCAGCCGAGCTATGGTTTCCGACTCGACCGCGTCCCAATCAGGATTCAACCAGCGCCTCGATCTTTCTGATCAGCGGACCGAATGAGAGCGCGCTCCCCGAGTTCTTGCCGGATAATCTCACTTTCGACGCGACGTTAGCTGCAACCTCCTCCGCCGTGTGCCGCTGTCCCGGTGAAAAAAGCTTTGCGACCATCCAGGGCCCAGCAACCGGGTTCCTGAACCAGTCCACATCGAACCGCGCGGTCAGCTCCTCGTTGAGTACCGATTGCAGCTGCCACGCGCGCAGATACCGCGCGGAATAAAATCTCGGGTCGACGTCGACGAACGCATCGGCGGCGTCGTACTCGAAGCCTGTCGCTTTCGTGAGCAAAGTCACGTACAGGTCCGGGAGCTCTTCCCACGGCACTTCTCCGCTGTAAAGTGCGTGTTCGTACAACAACTTCGCGCAATATCGACGGAGAAAGTGCAGCTCCTCGAAGCCGGCGCTGCGCAGAAACGCTGGTATCCGATTCTTTCCAAGCTGCGTGTACCGCAGCAGCCAGCCCTTGTCCTGCATTCGATGATCGAAGAGCATTGCGTACGATTCGGTCACCGAGTTGTCGCCGAGCCACCTGAACTCGAATGGGCATTCGGCGGACGCGTACGCAAAATGGAGGGCGTGGCCGAGCTCGTGGAGGAAAGTGGTGTAGTCGCTTTGGCCACCGTGCGGGCGCAGCACGAGATAGACTTCCTCCGGAACGCGAACGGGTGCGCAGAACGCGCGCGATCTCTTGCCGTCGCGGTCTCCGACGTCGAAGATCACTCGACCCCTGGCCGCGGGATCGATTCCCATCTCGGAGACGTTGCGCCTGATCAACGATTCCATCTGGTCGCCGGGGAAGCCGTCATCGTACTCGGACGCCCTGAAGATGGCGGCAGCATCAGAGCGCTTTGCCTCCGACGCCTTGATCCCAAGCTTTTTCTTGAGAACCCTCGGCAGCGTGTCATCCCACATCGACTGGGTGTCCCGCAGAAACCTCTCACAGCTTTTGGCGAGCACGCTGAGTGAAATCCCGGTTACGGTCTCGAAGGAGCTGTTGTAATCCGCAGCAACTCCAAGCGACTCGATGTAGTCCTTCTCTCGCTGCAATCTCTCGAGTCGGAGCGGAGCGTGCTCCTTCTTGACCAGAGCCACTCGCGCGGCGTCCAAAGCGAGGCGGAGCTTTCGATCTCGCGTGTTGGCGATCTCTATCGGCGCGGCCTGATACTGAATGACGCGCCCGTCGGGCGAGTGGATGACGGCGGAATTCTCCCATTCGATTTCGCGCTCGTCCAGCGCGGCGAGCGGCCGCGAAGCCTGACTCTCGATTTCCCACTCGAGAAGGCACTGCGCGGATCTTCTGTCTTCGCCCTCGTCCGGCGTCGAGCGAAAGAGATCGAGCGTCAGCTCGAGCGCATCTGGCCCCAGAATCCGCTCATACTGCTTGTAGATCGGCTGGAGCTCGGCGGTCCTCTTGTGGCCGGCCATCGCGAGATATCCCTCCCGCGAAATAGCTTCCATGAACGCCTGCCCTTCAGCTCGCAGGCGCTGAAGGGTCAATGCACTCACGATGTGAGCTTCTCGGTGAGATATCCTCTCAGCGTCGTCGCGTCGACCCGCTCCTGCTTGAGCGTGTCGCGGTCTCTCACCGTTACCGTGCCGTTTGTGATCGATTCACCATCCACTGTAATCCCGAAAGGAGTTCCGACTTCATCCTGCCGGCGATATCGGCGTCCGATCGCGCCGCCGTCGTCGTAGAAGATGGGGAATGCCTTTCTCAGATCGTCCGCAATGCGGCGTGCCATCTCGGGCATTCCGTCTTTCTTGACCAGCGGAAATACTCCGGCCTTGATTGGAGCGATCGAAGGATGCAATCCAAGCACCGTCCTGCCCTCGGTCTCGCCTTCGACGGTCTCCTCACGATACCCGTTCACGAGCACCGCGAGAGCCGTCCGGTCGGCTCCCACCGATGTCTCCACGACGAAAGGCAGATATCGCTTGTTGTTGGGCTGATCGAAGTATTCGAGCTTCTTCCCCGAGAACAACTGATGCTGGGAAAGATCGAAGTTGCCGCGGTTGTGCACGCCCTCGATTTCCTGGAACCCGAGCGTGCCGCCGAAGTCGAACTGGATGTCGAACGCCGCGCGGGCGTAGTGAGCCAGCTCCTCCTTCGTATGCTCGTGAAACTGGAGACGCTTCTCGTCGAGTCCGAGTGACCGATGCCAGTCCATACGCTGCTGTTTCCAGTAGTCGAACCATTTCATGTCGCTGCCGGGCTCGACGAAGAACTGCATTTCCATCTGCTCGAACTCCCGGGTGCGGAAAATGAAATTTCCGGGAGTGATCTCGTTCCGGAACGCCTTTCCTATCTGCGCGATTCCGAACGGCACTTTCTGCCGCGTCGACTGTTGGACGTTGAGAAAATTGACGTAGATGCCCTGCGCTGTCTCCGGGCGCAGGTAGACGATCGAGGCCGAGTCTTCCACCGGGCCCATGAAGGTCTTGAACATGAGATTGAACTGGCGTGCAGCGCTGAGCGTTCCCTTCATCCCGCAAGCGGGGCATTGTGCGTCAGGCTCTCCCGGAGTGCCCTTGATGCGGGGATCGTCGGCCCGAAACCGCTTCTTGCAGTTTCGACAATCCACCAGCGGGTCCACGAATCCAGCCACGTGTCCGCTCGCCTCCCACACCCGCGGATGCATGAGAATGGCGGCATCCAATCCTTCGATATCGTCGCGCGCCCTGACCATCGCGTTCCACCACCGATCCTTGAGATTCTTCTTGAGCTCCACGCCGAGCGGGCCGTAGTCCCACACGGACCCTGTGCCGCCGTAGATCTCTGAGGACTGGAAGATGAACCCGCGCCGCTTGGCGAGCGACACGAGCTTCTCCATCACGTCGGCGTGGTTTGGCATTGGGGAAAGCTAGCGGGGAAGGCGGGAGGCGGGAGGCGGGAAGAGGGAGGCAACGCCTCCCGCCTACGTATCCAGCTCGGCGCTCAGTTTCGGCTCGGAAGGCGCCCGCTCTCCGGTCAGGTGGGCGACGATGCGATCCCCGTGGTAGCGGCCGTTCTCGATGAAAACCTTGTTCGCATCGTATCCCGCGACGACGACGCCAGCGATGTACAAACCGGGCACTGACGTCTCGAGCGTGTCCGAATTGTGCGCCGGGATGCCGGTCGTTGGATCGATCGGAACACCGCATTCGCGCAGGAGGTCCAGGCTCGGCGCGAATCCCGTCATGAGATAGACGCGATCGGCCTTGAGTCGCTCCTCACCATGCGGAGTGTGGATCACGACATACTCCGGCTCGATTTTGCCCACGCGAGCATTCCACCTGACGCCGATCGCGCCCTCCTTTGCTCGATTGGTGAAGTCGGGAAGAACCCACGGCTTGATCTTCTTGTCGAACGTCGGGCCAAAATGAACCAGCGTGACCCGCGCGCCCGATCTCCAGAGATCCAGCGACGCTTCCGCCGCCGAGTTGCCGCCGCCGACCACAACCGCGTCCTGGAGAAAAGCTTCGTGGCCTTCGTGGTAGATGTGCGAGACGTGTGGAAGATCTTCACCAGGGACATTGATACGATTCGGCGATCCGAAATATCCGGTGGCGACCACCACCGCGCGTGCCTTTGTCCGCCGCTCTTCGCCCGCCTGGGTGCGCGAATGCACGACGAATTTCCCGGCCCCGCCTTTGATCGCCGTCACACGCTCCCGCTGTCTGAGCGGTATCGCAAAGTGCACCACCGCCGAGCGATAGTACGCGAGTGCGTCGCGCCGGCTCGGCTTCTCGACCGCGACGACAAACGGCAGTCCGCCGATGGCCAGCTTCTCGGCCGTCGAGAAAAAGCGCACGTACGCCGGATACGCGGCGATCGTGCTCACGACTACGTACGACTCGATGACGAGCGGTTTGAGTCCAGCGCGCTGCGCCGAGATCGCTGCGGCGAGTCCGCAGGGCCCGCCGCCGACTATGACGAGGTCGGCATCGTCGGTGATTCCGGTCAACGGCTAGATGACGCCGGCTGAAGGCGCGACAGCAGCGCCTTCCACGCCAATAATCTGGTCTCGGCGCGTTCCCACGCTCACGTAGGTGATCTGCGTCTCGACCAGCGCCTCGATTCTGTCGAGGTACCGCCGTGCCTCCTTTGGCAAATCCGACAGACTGCGCGCCTCCGCTGTGGAGCTGCGCCATCCCTCGAACCACTCGTATCTCGGAATCGCATTGTCGAGCACGCTGAGATCGCCGGGGAACTCCTCGTACAGGTCGGAGCCCGACTGATAGCCGGTGCACAGTCCAATCCGATCGAGCGTGTCGAGCACATCCAGCTTGGTGACTGCGAGGTCGGTGAGGCCGTTTACGCGTGCGGCGTAACGCACCACGACTCCGTCGAACCAGCCGCACCGCCGCGGACGCCCCGTCGTCGCGCCAAACTCGTTGCCGAGGTTTCGGACCTCCGTAGCGAGGGGTTCGTCGAGCTCGGTGGGCAACGGGCCGTTTCCGACGCGCGTGGTGTACGCCTTCACTACTCCGATCACCGAATCGAGCTCCTTTGGCGCGATGCCGACGCCTGTCGCTGCGCCGCCCGATGTGGTGCTGCTCGAGGTGACGTACGGGTAGGTGCCGTGATCGATGTCGAGGAGCGACCCCTGCGCTCCTTCGAGCAATACCGCCGCTCCGCTGGAGATGGCGCGATGGATCTTGAGACCGACATCTTCGGCGAGCGGAAGGAGTCGCCTCGTAAATCGCTCGAGAACATCGAGAGTGTAGTCGGCATCGGCGCGCTTCGACCCGGATGTCGCGAGCTGGATGTTGGCGTGCGCCACCCCACGCTCCACGAGCTTCCGCAAGCGCTCCGGATTGCGCAGGTCGAGCACACGAATCCCCCGGCGCCCGAATTTGTCTTCGTAGGCGGGTCCAATGCCGCGACCCGTAGTACCGATTTCCTTGCTGGCAGAGCTCTGTTTGTCGACGAGCTTGTGGTAGGGCAGAACGAGGTGCGCGCGATCGCTCACATAAAGCCGACCCTCTACGTCGATGCCGTCCGAGACCAGCTCGTCGATCTCGGAGAAGAGCGTCTCCACGTCGAGCACGACGCCGTTCCCGATCGCGCAGCGCACTCCCTGATGCAGAATTCCGCTGGGAATCTGGTGCAGCACGAACGAGCGCTCGCCGATATGCACAGTGTGGCCCGCGTTGGCGCCACCCTGATACCGAACGACCCAATCAGCCCGCTCGGCAAGCACGTCAACCAGCTTGCCCTTCCCTTCGTCGCCCCACTGCGCGCCGACGACGACGATCGTGCGTGTTTTGGAATCGAACATCGCTGACTGAGTGCGGAGGTTGAGACGTGGGAGGGAAAAGCAAACGCCCCGAGAGTGTCGGGGCGTTGGTTCAATCTACCTTTCCCGGATTCAGTGTCAACGCTCAGCGGGCGGTGGCGGCGGGACCACGTCGATCACGCGGGGCGGGTCATCCGGACGTATGACGCTCCTGATGGGAAGCACCACGGTGAACGTAGAACCCTGACCGAAAACGCTTTCCGCGAACACGTGTCCGCCGAGCGCGTCGACAAGCTTTCGGGTGATGCTGAGTCCAAGACCGGTTCCACCGAATTCGCGCGTTCTGGATTGGTCGACCTGACGGAAGTCCTCCCAGATTGACTCGAGGTCGGTTGCCCGAATTCCGATGCCTGTGTCGCGCACGTCGAAGCGAAGATCCTCTTCGTCCTTGGAGACGGTCACCCAGATCCCGCCGTGGTGGGTAAACTTGACCGCGTTGGACAGAAGGTTGAGAAGAATCTGTTTGACCTTGGTGCGGTCGGTATGGAGTACCAGACGCGTGGAGGGCATGTCCACGCTGTAGGTGAGCTGCTTCTTCTTCACGAGCGGCTCGATCTGCTGCGAGATCTCGGTGACGATGGCTCCCAGCGCGACATCCTCGAGGTGAAGCGGCATGCGACCCGCCTCGATCTTGGCGAGATCCAGGATGTCGTTGATGAGAGCGAGAAGGTGCTGCGCTGCCCCCTGGATTCGGCTAAGACCCTCTTCCTGCCGCGGGGTCAGGTCGCCGTAGATGCGATCGAGCATCAGCGACGCGTATCCGATAAGCGCGTTGATCGGTGTGCGCAGCTCGTGGGACATGCTGGCCAGAAATTCCGACTTGAGCCTGTTCGCCTTCTCCAGCTCCCGCGATTGCCACTGCAGCCGCGTGTTCTGCTCGGCGAGATCCGCTGTTGCGGCGCGGATGCGATCCTCGAGCTGACTCGAAAACGTTTTCAGCTCGTCGTATAGACGCTCGTTCTCGACCTGCTCGGTGAGGTCGTGCAGCACCGACACGATGGCGAGCGGCTCTCCGCGCCGATTGAGAATTTTTCCCGAGACGACTTCGACCGGAAGCTCAATGGCGGAGTCCGGGATCTGAAGCTTCATCTGCTCGCGACGCGCCAGGTCGGGACTGATCGTGAAGTCCGAAATGAACGTGGTAAACTTGGTGTCATTCGCCTGAACCATCGCCGCTCGCTCCCAGGCCTCACTGTCATCCGCCTCGAACAACTGCTCCGCTTCCTTGTTCATGAGGATGATGTTGCTGCGGTCGTCGGTGACAAGAATCGGATCCGCGACATTCTCCAGGATGAGATTCAACCGGTCACGCTCACGCTTGGCGTCGATCTCGGCCAAACGCACTCGTTGGACCTGGCGCTCGAGCTCGTTGGCGGCGCGACGCAAATCCGTTACGTCACGAAGGACGGAGACGGTAGAACCTGAACGATGACCGTCGATTCCGCCGAGGTCGTGGGTAAGTACCTCGAACAGAAGGTCGGTTCCTTCGTCGGGGTCAACGAGGTTCAACTCGCGCGAATCCGCGCTCGTGCCCGGCCCCATCGCCGCCTTGGACAGGTGCGACGTGAAAAGCAGATTGTTGATCTCCACCGCCCTGCGGCGGCCTTCGGAGTCCCGGTCCGTAGTGGAGAGCAGGTGCTCCGCGCGCTGGTTCTGGACAACTATGTCTCGCTCGGCGTTGATGATCACGATCGGATCTGGAAGCGAGTTCATGATCGCGGTGAGCATCTCGCGCTGCTGATCGAGGCGCCCCGTGGACATTCGGAACTCTTCCACCGCGGCCATGCGGGCGAGCACCGGCCCCGCGAGTGACGCGGCGTGCATCACAGCACCCAGGGTCTCATCGTCGATTGACACCTCGATGAGCGCTACTCCGGCCGGAGCATGTCCCAATCTTCGTCGCCGGTCGACGACCAGCGGGCGCCTTACCTCGCATCGGTCCAGTTGCACCATGTCGAGCTCGGCGTCGCTGAGCAGACGCGGCGCACCTCGATATTGTGGCTGTGGAAACGGGATGGCGGTCCAGTCGCCGAAAGGCACCCCTTGGAGCGGCGCGTTGCCGGAACAGCTGACGGAATGGAGGGAGAGCGCCGAGACGACAATGGGGTTGGAGAGGTCGTCAACGCTGATAGACAGGTCAGGAATGGCATCCCGCTCGAAACCGATGCTGGCAGTCGCGAGGAGTCTGTTGGGAGGGCTGTCGAGCGTTATCGCAACCGCGCGTCGCGCGCCGAGGATGTCGGCAAGCTGCGCGATCATGTACGTCGCCGCAGTGACGAAATCTGGTGCGTCTGAGATTGTGGAGAGAAGCTCGGCCAGCCGGTCCCCGCTCAGGTGCGGAGCGGGGGTCACCGCGGGACTGAGTTGCGGACTTGCGGCTACCGCTGCGCTCTCAAGCTTCGAGTCGCTCAAGTCGACGCTTCAGATCAGCATTTTCCAACCGCATCCGATCGAGCTCGTCGGTACCGGAAGCGGTGAGCTCACGAGGACGCGAGCTCGGGGCAGTGAGTCCGACCGCTTCTGAGTATTTGAGGTAGGTCTCGATCGATGCGACGACGATGCGCGCTTCGACTGTCACGAGATCGATGCCCACCAGCGAGACGCGGACCCAGGCATCGATGACGATACCTTTGTCGAGAACTCGGTCCAGAACATCGATGAGTGAGCTGCCGCTGGGGGCGCGTTCAACTGCCATGTCTTGACTCCTGTGTGCTTGATGCCGTCGCGGCTGATGGTGAGGGCTGATTGATTGCGGCTTTCGGTTCAGGCGTCGCGAGACGTGGATCGTGACGCCACCAGTTCATTCCGATCTGCTCGGCCTTGTCGATGGAGCAAATCAGAAGCCGAACCTGGATGGTGAGGAGCTCTACGTTCGCGAGATTGATCTTGATGTCGCCGACGATCACGAGGCCCTTGTCGAGCACGCGATCGAGAATGTCGACGAGACCATAGTTGCGTGACGGCGATACTAAGTCTGCCAAGCAGTCGTCTCCGTTCGGCTTGTCGCCGTGTTAGCGTAGTCTTCCTAGGGGGCCCAGGTCTATCTGGAGATCTTCGTCAGTCAAACCGAAGGTCCCCTTCATGTCCTGCATCCGTTCG
>Ga0193751_1000820_pt1 | contig 21733 bp, 15 predicted proteins | sample L1c2metaG_FD_143050 | JGI IMG/M metagenome (GOLD analysis project Ga0193751, IMG submission 143050) | Soil microbial communities from a riparian zone of the East river system, Colorado, United States - L1c2 | ecosystem: Environmental > Terrestrial > Soil > Riparian zone | place: USA: East River... | reverse complement strand
AATGTTTCCCGTCCATCCCACAACCTCAATGCCGAGTTCACTTCGTTGTCGCAATCCATTTAGCAACCGCAGGGCCCGATCTCCCGTGCCCAGTACATAAACTCTTTCGCGGAAATATGGCTGCTGTACGATCCAGGTATAAGCTCCTCGCCAGGTGAAAAGCATTACCGTCAGAACCAGCAATCCCCAGTTAGCGCCGGGAAGGAACACGCGGCCGGGCAGGAAATAGCCATACAAAAGCTCGACCGCGGCCAGAACGAATGCCACCAGCCCCAGCACGGTGAAGAGACGAAAAATCTGATCCCACTTTTCCCCGGTGCTGGAAGAATCGTAGAGGTCCAGGCCGTGAGAAAGCATCAACACAATTGCCGTCACGCAAACGATCTTCCAATACCCGCCTTCCACGTTGAGCAGGATCCAACTCGTCTCCTGGTTCTGCCACCAAATCGTCAGAAGAAACGAGAGCCCGACGACCAGCGCTTCCACGATCAGAAGCACCAGTGTTCTTACCGGGTAATAGACGTTGAAAAGCCGGATCATTGCTAACTTCTCCTAGACCTTGGTCGCAACCGACTTTTTCTGATACGAGTCATAGTAGTAGCGCGCATAAGGCAGGGCATCCTCGCTGGTTCCGTTCAGCACCGCGCCAATGAGCATCTCGTCGGGGAACTCCTGTCGCGCCCGGCGAGCCAGATCGAAGGGCGTGGAGTTTGAGCGGACCACCATCAGCACTCCGTCACACACCTTGGCCAGCACGCTCGCGTCGGAGACCGGAATGGCGGGCGGCGAATCAATGATGATCCAGTCAAACAGCGGCTCGACTCGTTGCAGCAACACCTTCAGCCGGCCGTTGCCAACTAATTCAGCGGGATCCGCAGCGCCGGTGCCGCTGGGTATGAAAAAGAGATTTTCGAGCGGTCCGCGTTGCATGATGGAAAATTCGTCGCTCTTTCCCGACAGGTAGTCCGAGAGTCCCGGATCGGAGGTTGTCCCCAGCATCTGATGCAGACGTGGCGCGCGCAGATCGGCATCGATCAGCAAAGCTCTGCGTCCATGCTGCCGTACTACGACCTGCGCCAGGTTCGACGATGTAAACGACTTGCCTTCTCTGGGGAGCGCGCTGGTCACCAGAATTCTCTTCAGCGTCATCTTCTCGCGCAAGTGATAGAGCCGCGAACGCAACGTACGGAATTCCTCCGTGCCCCGCGCACTGTCGTCGCCATTCATAAAGAGCATGGTACCGGGTTCCGGTTTCCAGTCCCGTTGCGCACAGCGGGCGAGCAGAGTATCGATGCTGAACGGACTGGCGAAGGCAGGAATCCCCGCATGGGCCGCAGTCGCGGCCGACACCGGCGCTGCCGTTGTCTCCTCGAACACAGGCAGCCCGGCAACTGGTGTTGTCGCGAAGCTCGTGGGCAGCGAACTTCCCTGAGTTGCAGCCCGTTCCTGTTCGGCTTTCTTCAACGCTTCATGAATTCGGCTCATAGTTTCCTCTCGTCGGGCAGGTCTTTTTCTTCCTCTCGCAGGCGATCGGCCAGTGTGGCCAGAGAGCGCAAGGCATCCACCAGATCGAACTTGTCCTTCTCCGAACTGCCATTCGAAGGCGTCGGTTGCGTCGTCGTTGATTGCGCCAACAACGATTGCGTCGTCAGTGTGCCTGAGGTCGTGTTATCGCCCAGGTCGAAGTCCCGGGCCACTCCGTCAACCACCGCCGGTCCAATGACCTTCTGCTGATCCACGAACGAACTCACCAGGCAGTGCTCGCACAAAAGATTGATCACGCGCGGAATCCCGGTTGCATAGCGATGAATCGCGGCCACTGCCTCAGGTTCGAAAATCTGTTGTCCATTGGAGCCTGCGATACGCAACCGCTGCTGCACATATGCCTTGGTCTCTTCGAGAGTCAGCGCATGGGTCTTCGCTCGCAGGGTCAGGCGCTGTCGGAGTTGACGCAACTGCGGCTGCTTCAGCTTCTGCTCCAGCTCCGGCTGTCCGACCAGAACGATCTGCAACAGCTTCTCAGTGAAGGTCTCCAGATTAGTCAACATACGAATCTCTTCCAGCACTTCATCGCTCAGATTCTGCGCCTCATCGACGATCAGTACTGCGGTTTCTCCCGCGCGATAGCGGTCAAGCAGCCAGTTGTAGAGGCGCAACAATATCTGGCTCTTGGCCTTGGAATCGCAAGGGATACCGAAATCGGCCATCATGTAATCCAGAAACTGCGGAACATTGAGCCGCGAGTTGAAGATAAAGGCCGTCGCCACCTGCTGCAGGCGCAGCCACTCCAGCAGTTTGTTGATGAGGGTCGTCTTTCCTGTGCCTACTTCACCCGTGAGCAACACAAAACCCTTGCGGCTCTGAATGCCATAAGTCAAGCAGGCCAGCGCCTCCTCCGTGTGCCGAGTCAGAAAAAGATAACGGGGGTCGGGATTGACGTTGAACGGGTTCGCCCGTAGTCCGTAGAACTCTTTGTACATAGTCGTCCTGAATTCCGCCTGCCTTAAACTCCGATGGTTTCCTTCTCTTCTTCAGAACTCTTATTTTCGGAACTATTGTTTTCAGAATTCTTGTTCCGCTTCCAGAACTGGAGCTTGTGATTACCGTTGTCGGCGGCCTCGGGTCCCACCCAGGGAACCGCCGCCAGCATGGGCAAGTCTAGAGCAGCCTCGGCATCCGCCTCGGTGCGAATGGATTGATCGCGCAGTTCCAACCACAACGCAAGCCCGATGCCCAGCGCCAGTCCCGCCCCCAGCCCGCCGCCCGCAAACAGCCAGCGACTCGGAAAACTAGGAGAGTCCGGCAAGTTCGCGGGATTCAGAACGACCATCTGTTCCCCTTGGGACTGGTTCGTCATATTCACGGTTAAATCAGCCTTATTCTTGTTCGCCAACAACTCCTGATAATTCTTTTGGGCGTTTTCGTAGTCCCGAGTCAGCCCCTTGTACTGCTCTTCCACTGTCGGGCTTAGCGATACGCGTCCCTGGAATACTCCAATCTGCTGCTGGATTCGCTTCTGTTCTCGCGAGTACTCCGTGATCTGCTCCTGGTTCTGATGGATCTGCATCCGCAACTGTCGAATTTCGGGGGGCTCGGTCGCCGAAGCTTTGTCACTATCTGTATCTGCGGCGTCCGAAGCGCCTTTATTGATCTCCGCCAATTTCTTTTTTACTTCGGAGATGTCGGCTTTGGTTTTGATCACATCCGGATGGTCGTCGGTATAGCGAGCTCGCAGGCTTAGCAGTTGCGACTGCAAGTCGGACAATTGTTTTTGCAGGGTGTCGGGATTGGTCGAGGATTGCGACGATTTCCAGGTTGCCAACTGCTGCGCCAGCAGCGTTTCAGCATACGCTTTGTCTTGCTGGGCAACGTTCAACCTCTGCGTGTTCGCGTCCAGTTGTGAACTCAACCCCATCAACATTTTCAGGTTATTCTCTTCGTCCCCCGGCAGCTGTCCGACGTATTGCTTCTTGAAATCCGCCAACTTTCGGTCCAATTCATCCAAATCACGTTTGGCGTCGGCGATTCCCTTGCCTAGCACGTTCGTCGTCCCAGTCGCCCGGTCCTGCATGTAGGTGAGATTTTTCTCCAACACCAGCGACGTCAACCCGCCGCAGATCTCCTGCGCCTCCCGGGGATTGGACGCCGTATACGTCAATTTGAAGGCGGGCTCCTGACTTGCTGCTCGCCTTCTCCCCTCGCTGGGAAGTTCCGCTGTCACGGCTTCCACCGTAAATGTCTGATTGCCGTTGATCCCATCGATCACCTGATCAATGCTCTGCGCGCTCTTGTCGGGACCATAGATCTTCTGCAGCATGGGCTTCAGCGCGGCCTGGCTGGTCACCTGCGGGATCAGCGTATTAATTCGCGCCGCCAGATCTTCCGTGGCCACCGGCTGCACCATGGTGTTCGGGACCTTCTGTCCTTCCACCAGGATCGTCGACTGCGAGGTGTACTTGGGAGTGAAGGCGTAGGAGACCAGAAATCCCACCAGCGGCGCCAGCAGTGCCGGAATCAAGATCACCTTCGCGCGCCGGCGCAACATCGCCAGATAATCGTCCATGGTTAATTCGCGATTCTGAATCATGCTCGTATTCCTTCTGGGCGCAATGTCGCAGGCCCTCTAACTGAATCAATCAACGTCAGTCAATCCGGATTGGCCGCGGAGTCCAATCCAATCCAAATGTGGCTACGCTTCTATTCGCAATGCGGTTGCACGGAATCCCAGGGGTGCAGTAGGACGGATCAAACCTCAGTTCGTTGAACTGGTAGCTGAAATAAGCATGGAAGGTTCGTCCCAACGCGCGGTGCAAACCTCCGCCGAAAAAGCCATAACTGTAGCCGGTCGCATTGTTGGCCGGGCAGGCGGACTGCGATGTGCCGTTGCACTGGTCCAATTGTTGCAGCGATAGCGGCTGCAGCCGGCTGTTGGTGGCATATCCGACATCGACGAAGCCATCCCATACCCGCGACAGTGGCCGCTGCACACTAAAACTCACAATGTTGCTCTGTACCCCGGCAAATAGTCCCGACCCGCTGGTATCGAAACGTTGATATTCGAGATCCATGGACGTCTTCGGAAACTTGTAGCGCAGACGCGCTTGCACCGCTACGCCAACTTTCGTGTCCTTGATGGTCGTGGGAACCAGGGCCCCCCCGAGGAAACAAAGGATGGGCGGGAGTGCCGGATTGCTGCATACCGCACTTTGCGTGTCGATAAAGGTCAATTGCGGACCTGCCCCGATGAGAAAGTCCATTCGCCCTGAAACCCGGTGCCCGTACAAACCCTGAATCACGTGAGAATGAAATGCCGAACCGAGCACCGAAAAATTGAACCCTTGATACCCATAGATCAGCGCCAATTGGGCATGCTTGTTCAGAACGCGGTTGTACCCGACTTGAACCGAAGTCTGCGAACTGCCAATAAAAGTATTTCCCGTCGTGTCGCTTCCGTAAAAATGGGTGAAGGCGTATCCTGCGGCGGCGGTCAACGATGATCTTGCGGAAAGGTTTTCGCTGACATCCGCCAGGCTCAGGTTCAGGATGCGCGGGGCCAGCCCCAGGTTTCCCAGAGTGCTGCCGCCCCAAAAACCGCCAAAGGCCGTACTTCCCAAGGAAGCGACTCCCTCCGAGCCCAACGAACCATAGGATCCACCGAAGTTGCCTTCGGGCAAATAGCTGAAACTATCGCGCAGCGATAACTGCCCGCGCTGCCAGAGAATCTTCTGAGCGAAATCCATTTGTTGCAGCGACACAAACCCTTGTCCCGGCACGTCGTAATAACCGACGCCGCCAATGTAATCGAGCGCCAGGTCGTAGTGGCTCCACAGCCGTTTCAGCATCAGGCTTCCCAGCGCTCGGCTGACCGAGGTGGCGCCGCTACCCCCCAGAACGCTGCCGGCATTCGATTCCACCGACTCGCTAAACGTTGCTCCCGGCTGAACATAACTGATTGGTGCGGCACTCGGCTCCAACGACGGCAGGTCCAATCCCGACAGTGGTGGATTCTCGCTGATGGGAACCACGGAATTATCTTGTCCATACGCAGGTACAGGCTGCTGTGCATCCTGTGAAGCGTCTCCGCTTGGCGGAGGCGCAGGGCTGTTCTGAGCCCATGCTCCACTCAACGCGCATGCCAGCACGCCCACGGTCCAGATGATTTGATGTTTGCTCATCGCGTTCCTTACGGGACCACCACCGTATCGCCCGGCTTCAGCATAATGTTCTGTTCCGGACGATTACCCTTAATCACTTCCTTGTAATTAAAGGGAATTTTTTCCTGCTTACCATTCTCGGTTCGCAGCAGGTAGATCCCCTTCAGATTGGCGAATTGGTTGAATCCCGCTTGCGACAGCGCCTGCAGTACGGTCATGTGCGGCAGCAACGGAATGGGACCGCTGTGCAGAACTTCTCCCGACACAAACACCCGCTGGCTGTTCATCGCCGTCACCACGACGGTGACTCGCGGATCGGCGATGAATTTCTTCAGCTTCTCGGTGATCGAATCTTTCAACTGCAACGGAGTGAGACCCGCCGCTGGAATGTCGTTCAGCAACGGCATCGAGATCTTGCCATCCGGCCTCACTGGCAAAATTTCAGAAAGATCGGGTTCTTTCCAGACTGAAATGCGCAGCGTGTCGTCGGCGCCGATCACGTAATCGGACGGCGCGTCCGCATCTTGAGTCGCAGCTGCGCGCTTGTCGCTCTTCGCTTCCTCGCTCTTGACCGCTTCGCCGTTTTGCCCCAGCAATGCCGAGGCCAGAAATCCCATTCCGATCAACAGGGCCACCTTCGTCGCTTTCTTCATACTTTCTCCACGGAACTGGGGGCTGCGTACCCTTCGAATCCGATTTGCTTTAGCTTGTACAGCAACGCCTTGTAACTGATCTGCAATTCTTCCGCGGCACGGCGCCGGTTCCAGCGCGTGCGCGTCAACGTGTTCAGAATTAATTCCTTCTCCGCTTCCCGCGAGGCCGCCCTTGATGCCGCCTTCAGCGAAATTCCCGCGCCGTTATTGCCCGCTTCCGGCTTGCGCAATAGCGCCCGCAGCCCGCCCAGCGCCACTTCTTCATCTCCCATCGCCACCAGCACCCGCGCCGCATCTTCCAACTCCCGCAAGTTGCCCGGCCACGAATAATCCAAAAATAATCGCAGCGTCCGCGCGCTCAGGTCAGGAACCCCGCGCCGGAAATCGCGCGCATACTTACGCAGGAAGTAACCGATGAGGAAGGGAATGTCTTCTTTTCTCTGGCGCAATGGAGGCAGCCGCAAACACACGCCGCTGATACGGTAATAAAGGTCCTCGCGCAGCCGGCCTCGCTTGACTTCCATTTCAAGGTCACGAGCGCTGCCGAAAATCAGCCGCGCTCGTTCACTGCCGGCCCCGCCGCTTCCAGAAGATTGCGGCAGCGCTTCCAGCAGACGATCCTGGCACTCCGCGCTCAAATCGCCCAATTCCGCCAGATAGATCGTCCCCGCTCGCGTTTCCGATCCATCCGAAATTTCTATATCTTCGGGCTTCATACACAGGCACTGAAACCACCGGAACGATTGCTCGCTCCGTTGTGACATCTGGTGGATACGCTGCGCCGTGGCGTGTTTGCCCGCGCCGGATTCTGCCAGCACCAAAACCGGCACATCTCTTTGCGCCAACTCTCGAATCACCGCCTCCACAGGACGCATGCTTGCGCTCACGCCTTCCACAAAGGCGAGTCCGGCCGGTTCTTCAAACGAATGCCTTCCTGAGCCGCTGGCACTATTAGGCAACAAATTACCCACTTTTACCTTTTCTGCTGAACCTGGACTTTCGCTTAATTCGTCTCAGCCCTACCCCTTTAACAGCAAGAGGATTGCCACTGTTCGGCCAACACCAGCCAAACTGGGCAAACCATTCTACTCGTTATTTTCAACACTTTAGAACGGATAACCGCATCCTGGAGGTAGAAAGTCGGGTGCGGGCCCAGCGCCGTTGAACGAACCACCTCGGAATTGAGGGAAAACTTTTTCACACTCTGGTATCGTGCCGCTCTAAGATCTTTGCGAACTTTGCGGCTCTTCTTAGCGCACTTTGAGGTTAAAGACCTTAGACGCTGAGCGCGCCAAGAAATCACAAAGGACGCGAAGAAAATCCTTCCCGGTGTCGCGGTCCGCCAACTGGGCAGCACAAGAGGTGACATCGGTCAGCAACTCTGGTGACCGGAGTTTGCATTGCGCGAGTGCGCTGTTTGGCTTATTCTCAAAGTTCCCCAACATGTCTGTGAGCCAACAGTTGCAAATGGCGCCCTCCACCCACTCCTCGACCGCGCGCCTCGGGTCCACCGTTCTGGGCGGAGTGCCGCCCTGGCAGTTGGGCGTCCTGCTGGCGCTTTCTCTGTGGCTGTACTGGTCCACTCTCGCCCGCCTGGTGGCTCAGTGGTGGACCGATCCGAATTTCTCTCATGGCTTCTTCGTTCCCCTCTTTTCCGCATTCGTAATCTGGCAGGAGCGCGATCGCCTTGCTCGCATCACTCCCCGGCCCTCATGGTTCGGATTGGCTGTCGTACTGGGGGGGATGGTGGTCCTTATCGTCGGCCGATTGGGTGCGGAGATTTTCCTGGACCGCTCCTCGCTGCTTCTGCTGCTGGCCGGGATCGTAATTCTTTTCTTCGGGTGGAACCTATTTCGCGCCGTGCTGTTCCCTTGGGCATTCCTCCTGCTGATGATTCCTATCCCTACCATCATTTTCAACCAGATTACTTTCCCGCTGCAGTTACTGGCGTCGAAGGTCGCCACCGCGGTGCTTCCCATTTTCGGAGTCCCGATCCTGCGCGAAGGCAACGTAATCAATCTGCCCTCCATGGCGCTCGAAGTTGCCGAGGCCTGCAGCGGCATCCGCTCCCTGATGTCGCTGGTGACGCTCGCCATCATCTACGGATTTTTGATGGAAAAACGTCTGTGGGTGCGGTGGTTCCTGGCCCTCGCCTCCGTCCCGATCGCGGTCGCGGCCAACAGCGCCCGCATTATCGGAACCGGCTTGCTTGTTCAGTACTGGGACGCCGAAAAGGCCGAAGGCTATTTCCACGCCTCCTGGGGATGGATCATCTTCGTAATTTCGCTGATCATGCTCTACGCTCTGCATGCACTGATCCGTCTCTTGTTTCCGGAAAGGGCGGACAAGCCGTGAAGAACTCGACTCTGCGGTTCGTCCTGGCGGCCCTGCTCATCGGCGGTGCGGCCATCCTTCTGCAAGCGCGTTCTCGTAGCGAGGTCTTTCCACCCCGCCTCCCCTTACAGCAGTTTCCCGCTCAGTTAGGCGGCTGGACTGGAACCGACGTTGCCATCGACCAGGACGTCCTTAACATACTTGGCCCGGGAGACTTCCTTCTGCGCGTGTATCAGAACCAGCAGGCCCAGTTAAAGACCCCATACATCGATCTGTTCATCGCATACTTCCGCAGCCAGCGCGCCGGTGATACGATCCATTCCCCCCAGCATTGCCTGCCCGGCGCCGGTTGGGCGCCAATTGAGAATCAGCACATCACTCTGCGCATGCCGGGGCACGAACCGTTTCCTGCCAACCGGTATCTCATCGCCAAAGGCGACTCCCGCCAACTCGTGCTTTACTGGTTTTGGGCCCATGATCGTGGGGTCGCCAGCGAATATTGGGCTAAGTTCTATCTAGTCGCCGATTCCATCAAGATGAACCGCAGCGATGGCGCCCTGGTCCGCATCACTACTCCCTTATTGCCCGGCGAAACCGCCGACCAAGCGCAGCAGCGCCTCCTTCCATTCGCCGGCAATGCTATGCCGCTACTGAATAACTACATTCCCCGCTGATGAGATTTCATACCATAAGGTCCATGTGGGGAGAGCCGCCCTCGGCTAGCTTGCCCTGAGCGAAGCCGAAGGGTCGAGCGCAGCTCGGCGTTTCTGCCGGCAAGGAAGAGGAGCCTCGCGATGCTTCGGGCTCCACTCCGCGCCACCCTCTCCGCGTATGACTCGAGTAACTGTTTTCCGCCGTTACCGTGCAGTATCATGAGGTGTTTGCGGATGAAAGCCATCTGTGTCTTCCGCATTTAAGTTGGAGAATGCAATATGAGTCGCTCAGTTTCCGTCCTGCTGCTCGCTTGTTCTATGCTCGCCGTCACCTTCACCGGCTGCTCGCGGGACCCCAACGTGCGCAAGCAAAAATATCTGGACAGCGGCAAAAGATATGCTGCTGAGGGGAAATACCGCGAGGCGTCCATTCAGTACTTGAACGCCATTCAGATCGACTCCCGTTTCGCGCAGGCGCACTACGATCTCAGCCAGGCCTACATGAAAATGGGCGACAGTAACCACGCGTTCCAGGAATTAAACCGCACCGTGGAACTCGCTCCCGACAACTATCGCGCTCACACCGATCTCGCCAACCTACTGGACTCGGTGAGAAATCCTGACGGCAGTGCCGTGGAAGACACGCTCAAGCAAGCCAAGACCCATCTCGACATCCTGCGCGAGAAGCAGCCCAATAGTCCGGAAACGCACCAAGCCTGGGCCAACTACGATGCGGCGCAGAACAATATTGCCGCCGCGATGCAAGAGATGCAGCAGGCCATCGCAGCTGACCCGAACCGCTCTGAATCCTATCTGTTGCTTGCCATCTTTCAGATGCGTGCCGACCTGCCGGATCAGGCCGAGGCCAATCTCAAGAAAGCCGGCGAAGTCGATCCCAAGGCTATGAATGCTCAATTGGCTCTGGGCGGCTTTTATCAATCGCGCAGTCGTTTTCCTGAAGCCGAACAGCAGTTTAAACACGCCATCGATGTCGATCCGAAAAATCCGGCTCCCCGCGCCGCGTACGTTCGCCTGCTGATGCAGGAAGGGAAGAAAGGCGACGCGGAATCCTTCCTGCTTCAGAGCAAGAAAGATCTCTCCAATAGCCCCGACGGCTATCGCATGCTCGGCGACTTCTATTTCGCCACTGGCGATCTCGATAAAGCCACCGCCGAGTACACTTCGCTGCACAACGAACACCCCAAAGATCTCCAGGTCAAGAAAAACTACATCCAGCTTCTGATTCTTAAGAATCGGCTAGACGAAGCCACCAAGCTGGACAACGAGATTCTCAAGGCCAACTCCAAGGACGTGGACGCGCTGGTCTACAAGGGTGAGGTACAAATCCGCCGCAACGATCCCAGCGGCGCCATTGACTCGCTGCAAAGCGCGCTCCGCACCGACGCTGAAAACGCCGTCGCTCACTATCAATTGGGCAGCGCTTTCGCCGAACAACACAATGACAGCCGTGCGGAATCGGAGTGGCGCGAGGCTGTGCGGATCCGACCGGACCTGTCCGACGCCCAACGTTCCCTGGCCGGCTTGGAAATGCGCCGCGGCGATATCGACGGTCTGCTGCAGACCGCCCAGCAGATCATCAAGGCCGAGCCTTCATCGCCGGACGGCTTTCTTCTCAAGGCGGTGGCTGAGCTTGCACGCCAGAAATACAGCGATGCCCAACAGGATGCGGAACAGGCCGCCTTGCGCGCCCCTCAAAGTCCCACACCCTCCGTTCAGTTGGGGAACATTCAGCTGGTTCAGAAGCACTACGCCGAGGCTGAAAAATTCTTTCAGCAGGCACTCGACAAGGATCCATCTTCCAGCGAAGGCCTTGGCGGTCTGATGAACACCTACGTGGCACAGAAACAGCCAGACAAGGCAATTGCGGCCGCTTACACTCAAATCGCCAAGACGCCAAACAACAGCAGCTTCTACGATCTGCTGGGCACTGCGCTTTTTAATGGCAAGAAGGACCTGGCGGGCGCAGAGACTAACTTGCGCAAGGCGATTGATATTAACAAGAATAATGTCGATGCTCTCGAAAAGCTGGGCAAGGTGAAGATTCAGGAAGGTTCCACGGACCAAGCCCTTGCCCTGTACCAGCAGTCGATCAAGGACAATCCGCGCGAAGTGACCTTTTACATCCTTTGCGGCGAGCTTTATGAAGCCAAGAAAGACTGGGATCACGCCAAATCGATGTACCAGCAGGCGCTCACCGTCTCGCCCGATCATCCTCTTGCCTCCAACAATCTTGCGTATGTGATTCTCGAGCAAGGCGGGAACGTGGATGTCGCGATGGGAATGGCGCAAACGGCTCGCCGCGGCATGCCGGATTCACCCAACGCCGCCGATACTCTCGGTTGGGCCTATTATCAGAAGGGGATCTATCAGTCGGCCATTAGCCAGTTTCAAGAGGCCCTGCGTCTTAGCGAAAAGCGTGGCGGCCCTGACGACGCGGACCTTCACTATCATCTCGGCCTCGCCTACCAGAAAACTAATCAGACGGCGCTGGCCCGTCAGCAATTGGAGAAGGCGGTCAAGCTAAGCCCCAATAACACCGACGCCCGCAAAGCGCTCTCAGATCTTCGTGGTTAAAGGTTGCCGCAGTTCCTAGACCGATTTTGAACTAAGAAAAACCCCGCCTTGCGGCGGGGTTTGTTTTATCTGAACCCGAAGAAAGGTTACGCCTTCAGCTTGCGGCGAATCAGTCCGGCCAGGCCGATTAATCCGGTTCCGAGCAGGCCGAGTGAGCCTGGTTCGGGCACTAGGATGTTCGTGTTGCCGCTGGCAACGCCAACCGCTCCCTGGAAGTAACCTTGGCCAGTGCTGACCGTCAATTGGAAGGTCGTTCCTGTGGTCTTAAACCCAGAAGCGGTCGTTCCCGACAACGAGCCTTGCAGTGTATAGCTGTGGTTGCCGCTTGCGTCAGTCGTTAGCGTCCAAGTCACGGGATTAGGACCAGAAAAGGTTCCAGTGAACAACACTCCACTGGGAGCCCCATTCATGCCACTGCCCATGATAGTAAACGATCCACCGTTGGCGAATGTGCCGCCCATCGACAGCGAACCGCTGAGTAGCGCTCCAGTGGTGAAGGTTACGCTGCCGCAACCGGTGGGACACATGATACCGCCTGGGAAACCGCGGATCTGACTTAGATCGGATCCGCTTAGGGTCAAACCGGCTGTGGCTGAACCCGTTAGAGTCCCGCCACTGTTGCTGTAGTCTATGCTGCTGGTGGCAAACATCGCCGTTGGCAGGGCCAGTGCCAGTACAGCCAGCAAGAGGATTTTCTTCATGTTACATCTCCTAGGAGTTACTCCGCCCGAGTCTTCATGACGAATGACGCGTGGCTTTCACCTTAGCCGAGCGAAGAAAAGAACTAAGATGCCGAGCTCTAAGTGCACCTATAGTACCAAAGTTCTCCTGATCGCAAACTGCGGTTAAATAAGCAGTTATCAAAGATGCACAGTCTTTGCGCGCCGCCAAAAGTGAAAATGTCTGCGCAACAACGCTAAATCGCCGCAGAATTCATCGGGCCTAAACAATCGGCAGCTTAGTCCGCCGCGATCTCTTGCTTCGGGCTGACCGGCTCTCGGCGCTTCACAATCCGATTGGAAGGCAGGCCCGCGTCGCGAATCTTATAGAGCAAGGCGCGGTAGCTGATGCTCAAAGCTCGCGCCGCTTGTTTGCGATTCCAGTGGTGATTCTGCAGAACTTTCAGGATGACTTTCCGCTCCAGCTCGCGCACCGCCTGGCGGGTCACCTTCTTCAGATTAATCTGCCCGTCGAGCGGGATCTCGGCGTTGAAAAAACTGGTGTCTCGCGGCGACAGGTCGGCCGCGATGACGTCTTCGTCGCCTAGAATCACATAGCGCTTGATCAGGTTTTCCAACTCCCGGATATTGCCCGGCCAGTGATACTTGCGCAAGTCCGCCATCAGCTCGCTCGAAAGGCTTCGAGCCCGGCAATTGTACTTCCGGTTGTGATACTCGAGGAAATATGCCACAAGTTCGGGAATGTCCGTCGCCCGCTCGCGAAGCGGCGGAATGTGCAGATTCACCACGTTGATCCGGTAAAACAGATCCGACCGGAAAGTTCCGTTTTCAATCTCCTGCTCCAGTTTGCGGTTCGTGGCGCATACTACGCGCACTTCCACTTTCTTATCGGCTTGCGCGCCAATACGGCAGAACTGTCCGTCCTGCAGCAGCTGCAGCAGTTTGGACTGCAACGCCATGTCAAGCTCAGAAATCTCGTCGAGAAATAGCGTGCCCCGGTGCGCCATCTCCACCCGTCCGGGCTTCATTCCATAGGCTCCGGTGAATGCTCCTTTCTCGTAGCCAAACAGCTCGCTTTCAAGGAGCGTGCCAGGAATGGCAGGACAATTCACTTTGACCCAGGGTCCGCTGCGCCACGGCGAAGCGGCATGAATCATGCGCGCAATTATGTCTTTGCCCGTCCCACTCTCCCCTTGGATAAGTACAGGAACGTTGGCGCCGGCGAGTTTGGTCAGGCGGTCACGGACGGACTGCATGACCTCAGTACGACCGAAGACGATCGCATCAGGCGGCATCTCTCCCAAAGGCTGAATAAGCGTATTCACACTGCTGATTGTCATGGTTGATTTCTACCAACTGGGGGAGAGAACTCTGCACAAAGGTGCACCTGCATCCGGAGCACCAAAAGGCTGATGGGCCTCTGTGACTGTCCAAAGACCTATATATGTAGTTGACGACGATCAACTTACGAAAGAACGGGAACGTCCAACCCTGCTCATCAGGGTATGGTTTCAAGGGTAACACCGTCGGCGGGGTTGTGCGCAAACATTTTCACACGGCAGAAGCGACTTTCCGCCGCGAAGCGCCAGAGTGGTCCGAAAGCAGTAACGGCCGCGCGAACTTCAAGCCCAGGAGGTAATAGCCTTCAGCCGGAGTCGTGCGCAGAGTTTTGGCGCGTAAGGCCCGCGACGCTTTCGGTAACATGGCAAGGGCGGCCACGGGTGCGCTTGGGATCTCGAGCCGAATCTGTGCAATTGCGGGCAGAATCCGACGCACCGCCACCAGCATGCCACCCGCGCTTACATTTAAGGCGGTTGCAAATTCCAGAAATTCTTTTCCTTTCCGGTCACGGCTGCGCACAAAAACCGGTATCGCAAGCGGCAGTCTAGACCACTTTCGCCGCTCGGTTCCCGCCCTTGTTCCATTCATGCAGACTTTCTCCGTGATCGTTAGTACTAGATTGGGAGCATCTGAGGGGCCAAAGATCGGGTAAACAGAGTAGCAAATCAGGGCGAAATCCTGCATGCCGGGTGACTCCGACCGCGAAACCCATGAAGAACCAAGCAATCTCCGGTAGTAATTTCTCATTTTGTTCGCTACCGCACAATCGGGTGTAGCACGTCCGGTAACCCGTAAAGTGCAAGCTTTTGCTATAGTTGGGTAATTCGATTGCATTTTTCGTTGACAACAAATTGAGCCTGACTTACGATTTTAGTTACCGGCTTTGGTACTCGACGTCGGTTTTTGTCCTCTCTCCCGTGAGTCCTGTGGCTTTTTCTTCATGGCTTCTGCCTACAAGAACGCGTTAGTTTCTGACGCGGGAGGAATTCCCGATCTCATGCCGGCAATTGATGGGGTACGTCCCGACGGAGATCTGCCCAGCCCGGAAAACTTGTTGCAGGAATACAAGGACCTCCGGGAGCGCGCCCAGCGCACCACCAACGCGCTGGCTTCTGCCGCCCATGATCTCAAAACCCCCTTATCAATCTTGATTGGCTACGTCGAGGTGTTGCACAGCGAGAAGTTAGGATCGCTCAATGACCGGCAACTCGAAGTATTGCGCGATATGCAGGCCAGCGGTAAGCGCCTGCAACAATTCATTGAGGATTTCCTGACGTATAGCGCTCTCGAGACCGGCGGACTGCGAATGCACTTCGCACCCGGCAATATCAACGAGTGCCTCTCGGATGTTTCCCGTTTGTGGTCGAATCGGTTTCAGCAGAAAGGACTGGCGCTGTATTTTCTAGCCAACGACAAGCTGCCGGTTTTTCCTTTCGATACTCCTAAACTGGAGCGGGTAATCTCGAACCTGCTGGAGAATTCATTCAAGTTCACGCCTACGACCGGAACGGTATGGCTGCACGCGGAACCGCACATGTGGGAACGGCGCGCAGCCGCCCAGCCTTCCGGCGCGGAACGCCGCCGTCAAAACGTGAGTCAGCCTAACTCCGTTAAGGTCAGCGTCTCCGATACCGGGCCCGGAATTCCCGCGGAGTTTCATCTGGAAGTGTTTGACGATTTTTTTCGCCTTCCAAGCACCGAAAATCAGGACGGCATGGGACTGGGTCTTGCCATCGCGCGCCGCCTGGTGCAAGGTATGGGTGGCAAGATCTGGGTCGAGAGTGATGCGGGCGCGGGATGCAAGTTTTCATTCCTGATCCCGTACAAGCCGGCCGTTAGTGGCGCCAGCAAAGGGAAAACCCGATGAAGCAAACCGCCAAAATCCTGCTGGTGGATGATGAGCCCGGCATGCTCCGCTACATCAAGACCTTGCTGGAAGTGGACGACTATAGAGTCGAAACCGCTACCACGGGCGAAGAAGCCTTGCAGCGCGTGGAGAAGGGCTTCCAGCCCGACCTCGTACTGCTCGACGTACTCATGCCCGGCATTGACGGCTTGAAAACTTTAGAACAGTTGCGCCAGCTCCAGCCTGGCGTCAAAGTCGTCATGCTCTCCTGCGTCAATGACACCCGCAAAGTAGTACACGCCATGAAGTTGGGCGCACAGGACTATCTCACCAAACCGTTTCAGAAGGCGGAACTGGATGCCGTCATCGATCTCAGCCTCGGCCAGGGCAAACAAACCTACAGCGGCGAAGTGGAGGAACTTGCGGATGACGTCTTCTTCATCGCGGCCAGTCCTGCCATGCGCAAAATTCGTTCCCAGGCCGCGCTGGTCGCAAATGTAGATATTCCCGTGCTGTTGCTCGGCGAGAGTGGAACGGGCAAGGAAGTTCTCGGCCGTTTGATCCACAAGCTTTCCAAGCGTGCCCATCGCACCTTTCTGAAAGTCAACTGCGCCGCGGTGCCCGCCGACCTCCTTGAAAGCGAATTATTCGGCTATGAACAGGGCGCTTTCACGGGCGCGAATCACGCCAAACCGGGCAAATTTGAACTGTGCAACCGGGGAACGATTCTGCTCGACGAAATTGGCGAGATGCCTCCGCTCCTGCAAGCGAAACTCTTGCACGTATTGCAGGATCAGACGTTCTCCCGCCTGGGCAGCCGTTCGATTATCAAAGTCGATGTGCGAATCCTGGCCGCGACCAACATCAACATTCCCGAAGCGCTTGCCAGCAAGCGCCTGCGCGAAGATCTTTACTATCGTCTGAATGCCTTCACTATGCAGATTCCGCCGTTGCGTGAGCGCAAGGAAGAGATTCCCATCCTGCTCAAGCATTCGATGTCGCGCATGGCGGAGCGTTACGCGCGTCCGCCGCTCCCGCTTTCTCCCGCATTGCTGCAGGCCTGCCAGAATCATTCCTGGCCCGGGAATCTTCGCGAGTTGAATAACTTTCTCAAACGCTACCTGATTTTGGGCGACGAGAAACTAGCCGTCGCCGAACTGTTGCCCAGAACGGATGGCAACGGAGGAGCGCCCAGCGACGCCTCCACCCGCGGAGCGGAATCGGGCGGACTGAAATCCCTGGCGCGCACCGCCAAAGATGAAGCCGAAGCGCAAGCCATCACCAAAGCTCTGGAACAGACCAATTGGAACCGCAAACAGGCCGCCGGGATTCTCCAGATCAGCTACAAGGCTCTGCTCTACAAAATCCGGCAATATGGAATTGCCGAGGCCAAGGGCCATCACAAGCTCTCAGCGGGCGCCTAGCTCAAACAACAATTAGACTGGTTTTAAAATGGCGCCGCTTCCAGCGGTTGCGGCAAAGTCCGACGTTGATCTCGTTTTGATTTGCTTTTGCTTTGAAAGGGCGCGGCTTCCAGTGGTTGCGGCAGAGTCCGAGGTTCCTCTCGTTCTGATTTGCTTTTGTCTTGAAAGGGCAGGTTGGAATCGAGTGGACTGCAGGGGAGAAAAATCCTCCGCGCGATTGTCTCAGGGGCTAAAGCCTTTTACTCGTTTTTTAGATTTACGGCGCGGCTGAAGCGCGCGAGTCCTACGGAACGTTCAACGTGATCGTCTGGCTCTTGGTGTCGCTACCAGAGGTCGCCGTGACAGTAATCGTGTAATTCCCAGGGGGCGTTCCGCTGACCGGTGCTTGCGTTGTCTTACCGCTGCATGCCGGCAACAACAACAGCAGGACGAAAGTGGCACAAAGAAGGAAGAATCCCGCTACGCGCCGACGCCGCGCGCCACTACCCAAGCCCAACAGCGTGACTCCCGGAACCATCAGCCATATCGCATAGAAATGTCGGGTTAGCCAGCTCGCGGAAGCTGTGGTCACGGGACGGGCAGTGGTTGTGATATTCAGCGTAGACGAACCCGGACCTTGCAGCGTGACCGGATTACTGGTGAAGTTACATGACGACGCCGTTGGCAACCCCGTACACCCCAGCGAAATGTTCGTTCCGTAAACGGGATGCGGAGTGAGTTGGACCTGATAGGTGGCCGTATCCCCGGCCGTTGGCACGCTCGCATTGCTCGGACTGACTGTGAGGCTGAAGTCGGACATTTGCGCCGGCACTGAGGTCTGCGCCAGCACGATATTTCCCGGCCCCATTACCTGCACCGAACCTCCGTTGAAAAAAGCTTCGGTCCCGTTACTGTTCGGGGTGGGCGTCACCACAATCGTGATCGTAGCCGTTGAACCTGACTGCAACGACGGAAGGCTGCAGCTCACGATGGCATTGGTGGAACCTCCGCCGCAGGTCCCGGCGCTGGTGCTGGCCGAAGAAAACGTCAGTGGCACGCCGGTAATCGAAGTATTCAGATTGTCCAAAAGTGTGATGCTGTTGGCCAGATCAGGGCCGTTGTTGGTGACGGTGTAGGTGAAGGTCGCCTGATTCCCGGCGCTGATGAAAGTCTGGTTCGTGCCCAGAGTCAGAACTCCGCTGACAGACAAGCTGACGGCGGTTCCCAGTTGAGTCACAAACGCGTCGTAACCGCCGTTGTTCGTCGTTTGCAGTGGTTTTGACACCTGCAAATCCGTCGAGTTGGTGTCGCCTGCGACATAAGCGTTCTGGTTAACATCAAGGGTAATCCCTGTCCCTTCATCAGCGCCGCTTCCACCGAAGTAATTCGCCCACGAACCCGCTGTCGTCTGCCCGACCACGGTCGCTGTGTTTAGCCGCGCCATGAACGCATCCTGCGGCCCATTCAAAGCGCTCTGAATGGAATTGGATTGCGGCAAAACAGGAAAATCCGTGGACTGCGTCCAGCCTGTTACCAGCGCGCCGGCTCCGGTGTCCACCGTGATCGCCTGTCCCGCTTCGTTGCCAGTTCCTCCAAGATACGAGAAATAGTTGAGCGTCACGTTGACCGGGGTGGTCGTTGTTGTCGTAGATGTCGGATTGGTCAGTCTCGCCACAAAAGCGTCGTTCGCAGCAGGAGCCGCAGGCGCCGTACAAACCGTGCCTGCCGGCGGGTTGACCGGCGTGTCCAGGCAGCGCTGATATGCGGCAGAAGTATTCAGCGTAGCTACACTGGTCCCGATGTCTGGAGAATTTGTGGTTCCGGTGACATAGACGTTTGCCGCTCCCGAATCGAGCGCAATACCCGTCCCGGAATCCGTCCCACTCCCTCCCAGATACGTCGACCAGATGAGTTGCTCTCCCTGCGCCGCGTTGGGATTGAGTTTCGCTACGAAGGCGTCTGAATCGGTCGTATTCGTCGTACTCGAACACGATGGAGGATTGACAATCGTCGTCGGGGGCGCCTGATCCAGGCAAGGCTGGTAAGGATTCAGAATGGGAAAGTCGGTGCTGCTGCATCCCGAGCATCCGGTGTAAATAAAGTTTGTCGTGCCCGTGAAATAGACGTTTAGGTTTGTGTCGACGGCGATGCCGCCACCCACTGCTATGGGCGTGGTCGTGTCGAAGTTCGCTCCGCCAAAATAGGTCGAGTAGGCGATGCTGCCCGTACGGGCTGAGCCCGCATTCACCTTGGTGACGAAGAACTGAATCGGCGCTCGCGGGACCGTTTGATACGGCAGCGCCTGAGGAAGAGTGCTTGCCGGAAATTGAACGGTAGTGCTGGCGGCGTCGGAAGAAGTCGTTGTCCCAGTGACGTAAACATAGCCGGACGCGTCAATGGTCATCCCACTGGCAATGTCTGTCCCGTTGCCGGAAAGATAGGACGAATACTGCAACGCTGTGCCGTCGAACTTCAACTCGGTCACGAATGCATGCGATGTTCCCGTGCTGCCCGACTCGGGAGCCGCCTGATAGGCAGTGAGCGCAGTTGTGGGAAAGTTGGTCGAGGAGGTTGTGCCCGCCACAAACGGATCGCCGCGTCCGTCGACCTTAATTCCGACTGGGCTATCGGTCCCGTTCCCCCCAAGATAAGTCACATAATCGAGCTGCGCGACAAGCGATCCCAGCGGGGGCGTAATCTTGGCGATGTAAACGTTCTGCGCACCATTCAGCGTAGTCTGCAACGTTCCGGACGGCGCGGGTAGGTTCGGCGAAGTGGTTGAGCCTGTCAGGTAAATATTGAAGCTGCCGTCGACCGCAATGGAAGTTGAGTGCTCGTCTCCGCTGCCGCCAAAATACGTCGAGAAGGTCAGGATCGGATCAATTACCAGCTCGCGCGAATGATCGTAAGCCCCAATGGCGAATCCTGCCCGCTTCGAGCCGTGCAACACAAAGCTGCCTTCCACCGCCTGCTGCTTCCCAGCGATTTCCTGATAGACTCGCGGAGCCTCCAGCCGCACGCTGCCGCTTTCACCTCGGATAACGAGAGCGCCATCCTCCAGCTCCAGATCTTTCGCCCCGTTGAATTCGAGCTCTGCTTGCCGGGGATCGCCGCCCGGGGCAACCTGGAGGTCATATTCCAGCCGCCCTTGATTGCCATAGAAAAGCAGATCGATTCCGGGATAAACATTCTCATACCGCACGCGAGCATACTGCGGTATGCCTCGGCGCCACTTTGCGGGATCGTTCCCCAGAAAATAGTTGCTCTTCCCCGGCAAGAGATCTGTGCCCGTCAAATTGGCATTCGGATTCGCCCCCGCCAGCTTCATCTGCAGAGACTCGACTCGGGTCCGAGACGCCGACTGTTCCGCCGGATCCCTTCGCGACACCTGGGGCTTCGAACGTTCCGGAGACGCCAGGCTCAGAATCGCGCCATCGACGCCCAAGAACAGGCTGTACCCTGAGCCGCGGGTCACAAACTTCGCGCGCGAATCCGCTGGATCAAGATTGGCTTGTCCCTGGTTCGGTTCAAAGACCAGAGGCAGCCCCGCCAGAAGCGAACGCTCCCGCGACCGTGTTTCAGCATTCGCATCAGCCGATAAACCGGGCGCGGTCTCTAAAAGAGAGGGAACCATCTTCGAGGAATCAATGTTCGAGGAAACGAGGTTGGAGGAAAGAAGATTGGACTCTCCGATCGCCGGTAGCTCGACTGCGACGTTCGCGGCGGTTTGGCGCGAGTAAGTACTCCCTCCCAGAACGGCGTATCCCGCGCCGAGCAGCACCAGCCCAGCGGCCAGAACACGAATTCGTTCCACGGATATACCCAACCAGCGGCGGTCTACGTTCACTCGTTCCTCCAAGGCAGTCAAACCAGTTTATTCGATCCTCTCAGATCGTCTTCGCACAGACTCAGTGGGAAGATTTGAAACGGCGCACAAGTCAACCTAGCCTCGCGCCGGCGAACCTGACCGCGGCTTGCTGATCACTGGAACTGGCGGAAAAAATTAAGTAACTACTTAAACATCTGGCGGATAGCCAAGTCAAGCGCGCCCCCGACCCTTACCTCTTGCGACTTCGGCGTCGTCCCAACCGGAGCTGCTTTTCAGACGGACGGGAGAGCTTGCCCTGAGCGAAGCCGAAGGGATCTCGCGCACAGCGGCAAACCCCGCGACCGCTCCAAGATTCGTCAGATGCGACCGAGTATGCGGAAAGATGCCGCCCCCGGCACAATAGTGGGTGAAAGAAAGTTGCTAACCGCTTCTCGACTGTCGGCGGAAATGGAAAAAGATGATCCTCTCTGCGCAAACAGCTTGCCTGAGTTGCGCGCCCGCCACTCACCACCCCGTAAGCCGTTCATTCTTTGCCCAAAACTGATGATGGCTAACGAGCCCTAATGGCACGGGGATTGCTCCTGCTCGGGTAAGCCCCCTGCGCTCAATTGCGTCCTCCCGTGGCTCCCCAAGGAGTTCTGTTCGGAATTCCGGACAGATTAAAGGAACCACCTACAACTGGCATTTTGCTGTTGCAAACTACAAATGTTTCTATACATTGAGGGCTACAAGGGCTGCCGCATCC
>Ga0193751_1000819_pt1 | contig 21775 bp, 23 predicted proteins | sample L1c2metaG_FD_143050 | JGI IMG/M metagenome (GOLD analysis project Ga0193751, IMG submission 143050) | Soil microbial communities from a riparian zone of the East river system, Colorado, United States - L1c2 | ecosystem: Environmental > Terrestrial > Soil > Riparian zone | place: USA: East River... | reverse complement strand
CGGCGGTGGTCGGCGTGCCGCCCGTCCTTGCTAAAGCGTATGTAGATCGTGGGGCTTATGTGCCGCCGGCGGGAATGCCGCTCGACCGACTCTTGAAGACAAGAAGCACGGTTCACGTTCTCGATCAGACTCCGGAGAAGGTTCAACCTCCGTCGGCAAGGCTTGCCGGCGCGAGGTCGCGCCTTTCGGTGCCAATGATCAAGGAGGGCGAGATTATCGGTGCGTTCACTATTTACCACACCGAGGTCCGGCCCTTCACCGACAAACAGATTGCGCTCGCGGAAAACTTCGCCGCGCAAGCCGTTATCGCCATTGAGAACACGAGGCTGCTCAATGAGCTGCGCGAATCGCTGGAGCAGCAGACGGCCACAGCGGACGTATTGGGTGTCATTAGTTCATCGCCGGGTGAGTTGGAACCGGTTTTCCAGGAGATGCTAAAAAACGCCGTGCGTATTTGTGACGCCAAATTTGGTGTGCTGTACCGTTTTGATGGCGCGGCTTTCCATTTCGCAGCAGAAGTCGGTACGCCGTCGGAATATTTGGAGTTCAACCGGCAGCGTGGACCATTTCAACCCGTACCGGGCAGCCACCTCGAACGCGTCATGCTCACAAAGCGGATGAGTCACACGCCCGATGACGCTGCTTCAAAAATCCCTGGTATCGCGGCTCGGCTAGCTGGCGCACGAACACAGGTCATCGTCCCGATGCTCAAGGAAGACGAGTTGATCGGTGCCATCGTCATTTACCGCCAGGAGGTGCGGCCCTTCACCGACAAACAGATCGCTCTAGTACAGAATTTCGCGGCGCAAGCCGTCATCGCTATCGAGAATACGCGGCTGCTCAACGAATTGCGCCAGCGCACCAGCGATCTGACCGAATCGTTGGAGCAGCAGACCGCCACCTCAAAGGTGCTTGAGGTCATTAGCCGCTCGGCGTTCGATCTTCAGGCGGTGTTTGAAGCCGTTGCCGAAAGCTCGGTTAGGCTGTGTGGGGCTGACCGAGCGTTCATTTACCGTTTTGATGGCGAGCTGCTACGGATGGCAGTGGCCTTCAACGCTCCCCAGGCTCTCAAGGATTTTTTATCCCAAAATCCAATGCGTCCCGGTCGATACAGCGGTGCGGCCCGTGCAGCGCTTGAGCGTCGAACGACCCATATTCCCGATGTCTTGGCTGATCCTGAGTATTCGTACGGGTCGAAAGACGTTGAGGCGCTCCGGACAGTTCTCTCAGTGCCAATACTTAAAGGGAATGATTTGCTCGGTGTGGTCGGCATTTATACCAAGCAGCCATCGCGATCGATAACGTTCGATTGTTGGACGAGCTGCGACAATCGCTCCAGCAGCAGACCGCCACCGCCGACGTGCTCAAAGTCATCAGCCGCTCGACCTTCGATCTCAAGACCGTGCTGCAGACCCTCGTGGAATCAGTCAACCGACTTTGCGAAGCGGACATGACGGCTATCCGTCGTCCAAAGGGCTCGGCCTTCTTACACGTTGCGAGTCATGGCGCTCCGAGCGAATTCAACGAGTATATGCAAAGTCACCCCATCGAGCCGGGGCGAGGGACGGTCACTGGGCGCGTTTTGCTAGAGGGCAAACCTGTTCATATTCCTGACGTGCAGGCCGACCCAGAATACACGATGGTCGATGTCGCAAGAAGGACCGGTTACCACACCAACCTCGGGCTGCCGCTACTACGCAAAGGAAACCCAATTGGCGTAGTCCTCCTGATGCGCAGGGCCGTTCGCCCATTCACCGACAAGCAGATTGAGCTCGCTATCACCTTCGCCGACCAAGCGGTGATCGCCATCGAGAACGTACGCCTCTTCGACGAAATCCAGGACAAGAGCCGGCAGCTCGAAGAGGCAAGCCAGCACAAATCGCAATTCCTCGCCAATATGAGCCACGAGCTGCGCACGCCGCTTAATGCCATCCTAGGCTATTCCGAATTGATGGCGGACGGCGCTTACGGCGAGCCATCCGAGAAGATGATGGGCGTGCTCAAACGCCTTGAGAGCAACGGCCGGCACCTGCTCGGCTTGATCAATGACGTGCTCGATCTGTCCAAGATCGAGGCCGGCCAACTCGTGCTCGAACTCTCCGATTACTCCGTTCAGGATATTGCCCAGACCGTCCGCAGCACGCTTGAGCCGCTGGCAGCCGACAAGAAGCTCGCCTTCAAGGTCGAGATGGTGCCCGATCTGCCGCCGGGGCGCGGCGATGGCCGCCGCTTGACGCAGGTCCTGATCAACCTGGTCGGCAACGCCATCAAATTCACCGATGCGGGCGAAGTCGGGATTAAGGCTGAAGCGAACAATGGATCGTTCAAGGTTTCAGTGCGTGATACAGGACCTGGCATTTCCGCTGCCGATCAGGCCAAGCTGTTTCAGGAATTTCAGCAGGCCGACAATGCCATCACCCGCAAGAAGGGTGGCACCGGCTTGGGCCTCGCCATATCGAAGCGCATCATCGAGATGCATGGCGGTAAAATCTGGGTCGAGTCACAGCCTGGCGAAGGCTCGACATTTGCCTTCACGCTCCCGGTGATCGTCGAGCGGCAGGTGGAGCCCGCATGAGCAAGCGCATTCTGGTGGTGGAGGACCAGCCGGATAATCGCCAGATCATCCGCGATATGCTGGCCCCTACCGACTATGAGATCACCGAAGCCGAAAACGGTGAAGAGGCGCTGGCGGCTATCGCAAAACAGCGGCCCGATCTCATCCTGATGGATATCCAACTGCCGATCATGGACGGCTACACAGCCACAAGCCGGATTAAAGCCGATCCCACGTTGCGCTCGATCCCGATCATCGCGGTCACGTCTTATGCGCTCAGTGGCGAAGAAAAGAAGGCACGGGCAGCCGGCTGCGATGATTACGTTCCGAAGCCCTTCAGCCCGCGTCAACTGCTGTCAAAAATCAGGCAATACCTGTCCTAAGCCTGGCGTTGATTGCTGCAGTGCATGAGTCTGGTTTTGGCCCATCGCTGCAGATATTGCGCTGGAACCTGATGTCGGCTTTCGGGGTACTGCGGACATCGTGCGAAGCGGGGCACCAAGCGCATCGGTAGCGAATGACCCGGAACGGACATGGCCTTGGCCTCCGAGCAGACAGACATCGAATTTTCGCCGTGATAACCTCAATTAGTCCGAGGGAGGAATAACAATGAAGGGCGCGCGAATTTTGCCTGATCGTAAATCACGCAGGACGAACCGCGACAACGTGGATCACATTTATCGTGTGATCGAGATTGTCGGCACGTCGCACAAAAGCATTTCAGACGCGATCAACAATGCGATCAGCCGCGCACATAAAACTTTGCGCAACTTGCGATGGTTCGAGGTGATCCGGACCAGCGGCCACATCGAGGATGGCAAAGTACGCCATTATCAGGTGACGCTCTCAGTCGGGTTTACCATGGAAGAACCGAGCTAACGTCGCTACGCCCAATTGTGTAGGCAACCGCACCGATACATTGTAATTTAAGCTGGACTCTGGGTAAGGGCGGGAAGGCGGCGTCGCGCCGTCCACAACATGCAACTCGGGGCTAATGGGTCGCTCTAGTGACTGCGTGGTATAGAAAATATTTCAGTGGGCAGTTTCATATTTCGCCGGAGAGCGTCGAAGCCTATCTCGCAGCTACGCTTTTGGTTGTCGTAGCATCTCTTATTCGCTGGGGACTTGGGTTCCTCGGTGGGACGCTTCTGCCCTTTACGACCTACTATCCCGTGGTTCTTTTTGCCACTTACCTAGGTGGACCGCGGGTTGGCATTTTTACCGCCCTTGTGGGCGGACTAGTTGGTTGGTGGGCATTTTTATCTCCGCACGTCGGATTTTTTCCACTCCGGGTGCCTGGTGAGCTCGAATTGCTGACCTATACGGTCGCGAATGCGTTGATAATCTGGGGTGCAGACAGCTATCGTAGACTTGCGAAACGGCTCCGAGACGAAGAGCAACTGCGCATCCTGGCCGTTGAGGAGCTTGCGCATCGTCTGAAAAACAAAATAGCTTCGATCCAGTCTATCATAAGTTACCAACTCCGCGAGCAGCCTCGGCTCAGAGACGACATTATTGCGCGGCTTGTAGCGTTGTCGGCGACTGACGACCTGATAATGGCGGCGCAGGGACGAGGGGCTAGTCTTCGCGCCATCCTGTCTACCGAACTTAAGCCGTATGGATTGGCGCGAATCTCATTGGAGGGGACGGATATTATTCTGACGCCGACGCTCGCTTTGACGATGGCGCTAATGGTTCACGAGCTCGCGACTAACGCGGCAAAATATGGTGCCCTATCGCAGCCCGCTGGTAAGCTATCAATCCAGTGGTCGCTTGCGGACAGAACTTTGAACCTTGAGTGGCGAGAAACCGACGGGCCGCTTGTAGCCTCACCCGCTCATCGCGGATTTGGCTTGCAATTATTATCTCGCGCACTCGAACAGTTCAGCGGAACCGTTGAAATGACCTTCGAAACCAGCGGTCTGATTTGCCGAATGAAGGCGATGCTTTCCGAAAGTAAGCCGAGCATCGTTCTTGACGATCAACCCAGCAGTCCTGCCGCCGCCTAGCACATCGGCCCGTTTCTTATTGTTAGATGGCACAGCCAAAAGTGGTCCACGTCTGCATTTGACCCTGAACCGACTTGCCGCGACGTCCGACATGAGTCCGTTATTGGGGGCTGAACGGACGTGACGCGGACATCTGATTTCGGCAGGTATTGACCCTCTTCAGACATGCGCCCCTGAGAATTGCTGCTGGGCAAAATACCCACATAAATGACGGCGAGATCGTCAGGCCTAAAAATATGACCGTGGTCAAATCACCCCTTTCGCAGGCAGAATGGGTGGCGTAGCCTCCAATGAGCTGTCCTGAAGATGGGACCTGCCGAGGTCTCCATCGTGTCAAAATGGGCAGCAATGCTGCCATCGGTTGGCATCCACTTCAAATCAACCGACGCTCTTTTATCGCCGGTGCTGCTCAGCAACTCAGGAGGCGATCTATGAGCTTTTCCTTTCTGCCGAGATGGAAGTTCACCGACAGTTGTGGTCGACCCCAGGCATCCGGCGCGATCCATGTCGGCTGCACGGACGACGGCCACACGGCGTGTACTGCTACAACGCGACGCGCCTTCTTCAAAACTGGGGTGGCGGTCGTCGGCGCTGCCGGGCTGGCGACGATCATGGACCCGCGCGAGGTATTCGCACAGGTTCGGGTATTCCCACCCCCGCCACCGGCGGTGAGCCCGATCGCCGGGCTTATGGATACGCACGTCCACACCGCACCCGACGTCTTCGGGCGGGCTCTGGACGATGAGGAAGCTGCCATCCTCTACAGAGATCGCGGGCTTGAGGCGTTGGTTCTCAAGAATCATGTGTTGCCGACTGCGGACCGGGCATGGTTCGCACGCAAGCGCGTTGCCGGCCTGAAGGTATTCGGTGGAGTCGTCCTTAACTCTCCGGTTGGCGGAATTAATCCTGATGCCGTCAACTGGATGTGGCGCATGCAGGGCGGCTTCGGCCGTGTCGTCTGGTTCCCCACTTTCGATGCCGACAACCATGTCAAGCACTTCAAGGATGCGCCAGAAGGCATCAAGGTGCTCGGCGCCGACGGAAAGGTTCTTCCGGCGGTGCGCGACGTCCTCAAAATCTGCGCCACGCAGAAGCTCGTCGCTCATACCGGACACCTTTCGCCGAGCGAGGCGCTTGCTGTCATCGAGGCCGGCCGTGATATGGGCGTGGAACGCATGGTTGTCACCCACGCACAGTTCGAAGTTGTCAACATGACCTTCGAGCAGATGAAGAAAGCGGCTTCTATGGGTGCGAAGCTCGAGCTGTGCGCCATGGGGCCATTAATGGGACCGGAAGCGCATATGGCATGGATGCGGAACTGGCGTCGGGTAAAGGTCGAAGAGACCGCCGCCGCGGTAAAGGAGGTCGGCGCTCAGAACTTCATCCTTGCGACTGATCTCGGTCAAACCGGCAATCCGAGTCCTGCGGACGGGCTGCAACTGTTCGTCACCGATCTGATGGGGGCCGGGCTTAGCAAAGATCAAATTGTGACGATGGGACGCGAGGTCACCGGCAAACTGCTGATGGGTTGAGCCGCTATACCGTGGCGTTCCGAACGCGGTGTTCGATGCAATCGGCATGGAAAGCGGCGATGTAGGAAAGCCGCCGCGGAGCGCTCCGGCGCTCCGCGCTACCGAGCCCTGAACCGACTTGCCACGATGTCCGATAGGAGTCCGTTATTAGGGGCTGAACGGACGTGACGCAGACATCTGATTTCGGCAGATATTGACCCCAACCGGACATGAGCAGCCCGTATCGACTGTTTCTTGTTGTCGAGAGTTGGAGGCTTTTTTGCGCGCGTGGAAATATCTCGAAGATTGAGGGATTAGACCCGACACCGCATGATTGCAGTCATATAGCCCACCGGTGCTCAGCCCTAGGATGCGGCGTCCCTACTTGATCGTCAGGAGGAACGTCATGAAAAGGGTTAGCATTCTCGCTATCGTCACTATGTCGCTGCTGGCGCTGGGATTAGGCTTTCCTACCGGTAGCGCGCTGGGCCAGGACAAGGTTCAACAGACATCAGACGTCGGTCGCATAAACACCGCAGGCGAAGTGTTCATCGCGGCGATTGCGGCGCGTGACATTCGCGCCATGGACAAGGTATGGGCGCACGAGCCATACGCGACATTCATTGGCCCTCTCAGCACAACTGTCGTGATCGGCTGGGAAGGCGTAAGGAAAGCCTGGGAAATGCGCTTTAGCCAGTTTGATCGGGTGACGATCTCATTGGCGGAGTCGCACGTTCACACCAACGGCAAAGTCGCATGGGCGGTTGGGGTCGAGAAGGTCGAGCTGCTCCGAAAGGACGGCAATGTCCTGAGCTTCGATGCCTTCGTGACCAACGTATTCGAAAATCATGAGGGTCGCTGGCTCATGGTCTCCCATCAATCGACTCCAATTTTCAGGCAAGCTCAGTAGTTCATGGAGTTCTGGGACGCTGGTGATCTTACTGGCAATCGATGTGATTATTTGCGGGGCCATCTCGCGAGCATGATGTGATCGCCAGCACGTTCGATCGCGCCTGATCGCTCAAGGCTGGCCAGGGTACGGTAGAGAGCTTCCCGAGTCAGGCCCAGCTCGCTCGCAATGTCCTGAAGCTGACCCCGCAGTTTTACCGTGCGACCGTCGGAGCCGGCATTGAGATCGAGGTAGAGCGTTACTCTCTCCTTGGCTGAGCGGACCTTCATCAGCTCAATTTGCTGGCGAAGCTTAATGACTTCATGAGACACATGCCCCAGGAAAGACATGGCACTGGCCGAGTCGGTGCGAAGCGCATTGAGCACCGTGACTTTGGGATAGATGCGAACCCGCGAAGGTTCCGTTGCCACCGCGTCACAATGGAAGATGTCGGCAAAAAGCGCCCCTTCAACAAAGAACTCTCCGGCTGGCGTTGTTCCAACGATCAACGATCGGCCATCGAAGGTCCGCCGTTCCAACCTCAATCGCCCTGTTTCGATGAAATAGATAGCGGTGACTTTATCGCCCTGTCTGAATAGTACCTCGTCTCGCGCAAGCGAGCGTCGTTCGAGCGCATTTTCGTCGACTGCCAGCATGCTGCATCAACGCATTGGCCACGCAACAGTGCACCTGGGTTTCTAAGCGCTCGTTGCCTCCGAGCAAGAAAGCAATCCGGATACGCCGTACGAAATCTAGATCCGTCCACTCGTCAGGATGTCCGCTTTCTTTGCGGTGTACTCGTCCTTCTGAATCTCGCCTCGCGCGAAGCGTTCGTTCAAAATCTGCAGCGCCGAATGGCTTGGATCACCCCACTGCCGATTCATCACATGCGACGGTGGTCCCCAATAATGCTGTCCGGGACCCCAAAACCTCTGCGCGAAGAGAAAGATTACCCCGACAACAAGAAAGAAGAACAGCACGCACAGTGGAAACATCCACCAAAAGTGCCAGCCATAACCGTCATGCCACATGCGCCAGGGACCTGGCCCAAAATAGTCTTGCGGCGGCTGAGCAGGGGTTTGTTGCGCGAACGCCTGCAGCGGCTCAATCAGCACAATGAATGCTAGAGTTGGCAGTGCTGCGAGTTTCTTCCACATGATGTTTCTCCGTTCAGACCCATATTTAGGAGAGCCTTCGGAGCCCTTTTACGCCGCGCCACCTACCACGCATATGATCGTAATCATGTGGCATCCGCTTCTTTATCACTGGCCTTCATGTAGCTGCCTCAGTTGGCGGCCCTCGTTCATTATAGATGCGGATGTCTGCTGTTGGCCCATCTCGGGCGCGCCGACCGTCTGCCTTCGTGTCCGTTATCGGAGGTCTAGCTGCCGCGCCGGGCGTGTTATCGGCGATGCGTCCGCCTCAATAGCCAGATTGCCGACGATGCCGGAATGACCGGCGCCGTCGAACAAGATTCCGCCGCGGATCAGGATGTCGTGCATGGGTGCGCGTCCGCATTCGTAGCCGACGCTTACTCGCCGAGCACCCGCTGCGTGTGCTCGATCCGCATTTCATCCGCGACGCTGGTCCGCGACAGCCGCACGAGTTCGGCGAACGGAGCGTTCGGCCGACACGATCGGCACGATAGTGACGGAATCAGGTTCGTCACTGCGGCATCTCGGTGATGATCAAGCGTGCGCAGGTCGACAGTCTGAATTGTCCGACATGCCGGGCAATGGACCCAGAGGAACCAATATCTGGCCGCGATGACGGCGCCGATGGTCGGCGAAAACACCATGGGCATTCGCTTGGCCTGGCGCTCGTTCCAGGTCGCGATTAGCCGTTCAGCGTCCTCCAGCAGCTGGGGGTCGGTCGCACGTCGAGCGGCTGCCTCAGCGTCGGCCTTCGCCTTCCGGTCAGCTAGCATCCTGCGGCGGTTGAATCCCATGCCGGATGGTTACGCGGCGCTGGATCAAGTCAAGCTAGGCGCCCCGAGCCGAAGACGTGCCTTGACGACAAAAGCCAGTTTTAGTCCATCTGAAAATGCTCGAACGCCCTCTCCGAAAAGCAACGTTTGGTCAAGCCGTTAGGAATGGTTTTGAACGGGATTCCGTCAAATTTGCTTTTGTCGTGGGGCGTGTCGTGGCGTTCTCGGGATTGGGTCCGAAACAGTCGTGCGCAGTCACGCCAAGTCCACGGCGAGCCGCTTGAGATCGGCGAGCGAGCAATAGCTCAAAGCTCCCTGATGGGTGGCACGCAAGACGACGCGAGGTGCCTGGCCTGCCTCGAATGCTTCCTGCCAGCGCGGTGCGCACAAGCACCAACGGTCACCCGGCTTTAGACCTGGAAAGCCGAGTTCCGGCATCGCTGTCGAGAGATCATTCCCGCGCGATTTGGAAAATTCGAGAAACGCGGCTGTCATGAGGACGCAAATCGTATGGCTGCCAATGTCTTCTTGTCCCGTGTTGCAGCAGCCGTCACGGAAAAACCCGGTCATCGGTTGGATTGAGCAGATTTCCAGGGGGTCGCCGAACACGTTCCGGGCTGCAACCCGTCGACCGCCTCCGGTATCCCTATCATCCCTCAGCATTGGACCGGTTTAGCGCTCGTTCCAGGCCGCGATCAGATGCCTGCTTGTTGACGGAAATGACTTCTGGTCCTTGCTGCTTTGGCCATCTCAATTTGGTGCAGTATCGTTCATCTTGGTGATGCTGACATACAAGCACTACCCTGGGCCAACCTATGTACACACATTGAACGGCAGGGTGACCTCTGTCCAAATGTTGGAAGGGTATTAATCAATGAAATTTCGCGTGTTTACCGCCCCCTCCGTGAAGAGATCGAGTGCTATCACCATTATTGCGATGAAACTCATCGATAGCCCGCAATCGATTTTGGAATGCCGCCGCTTCCGCGAAGGGCATAGTGGTGACTAGGTATTCTACATGAAGCACATGTTCCTCATCCTCGGTTTTTGCGTACTCGAGTACGGCCGCTCTGACTTTTTCCGCGGTCAAATTGGATGGTAAAGTCATTTGATAGGACTGATGCTTTTGGACGAAGAAACCCATCCGAACCATCATCGTGAAGGCTTCGCCCTCTTCATCACGCTCCACAGGAAACACAAATCGGGTCTTATCTTCCCGAAGCTGCATAAGCATCCATGTTGCGGAGATCCCGAAGTCGTGGATGACGCAGATGCAAATGCGGTCAACTTGTTTTTCGAACTCGTGATCTTCGAGGGCTTCCTTCCAGAAAGACTCGGCTTTTGCAGCTGCTAGGAGCCATTCACCATAGAACTCGGCGTCGCCCCACTCTGGCCCCTCGATCAGGACAGAAAGATTAATGTTGTCTATTAGCCCTTCGAATTCAAATTTGTCGCTCATCGTGTGATTTCTCCTTTCTCTGGTGCCACATCGGTTTGATCTCGCTGCGAAACCACTTTCGAGCCAAGACCTAGCGAGGCCCAGCATCACCGCTTATGCCGGTGTCCGTAACCCTGTCCGTGATTACCAGCGGACACCGAGAGGCATCCTCCACAGCACATGTCCCGAGGGAGCTGCGCCGACGCAATTTCTTGGCGGCAGTTAAGCGTTGCCATTTGATATCGCTCACCTCGGCAACGGTCAGCGCAGCCATGGCATAGTTGTCGGCCAATCAGGATTCTCTCGTCGCTGTTGTGCCCTCATTTCATTTACCTCGCTGCAGGCCCTTTCTAGCTCCATGTCTTGCCGTTCACGCGTCTTACGATGACGCTCCTTCAACGCGTGCGAGACAGTTCTGGGTCCCTCCCCCAAGCCTAGCTGTTTTATGCGCTGCAGAATCCGCCGCGTCGTTTCGTAGGTGAAACAGCCTCCGCTGGGGGCGACTAAGCCTTTTTTTCGAGGCATACCGCGATGTCGCCAATGCTGTGATGACCCGCCTTGCGGATTTCCGCGATGATTGGAGCTAACTCCCTCACGGCGTCATTGAACTGCTGGCTTCGCGGCTTAGCCGGCCGTGCTGGCGGTGGAGTTGGCGTACGATGGATAATAACAGGCATACGTGCCTCCTCTTTTGCAGATGATCGAAACTCCAAACTCACTACTTCGTTGGAACACTCAACACCGCCGTCGCTCTCCGCCTTGTGCAGAACGGCACCTGGAAACCCGAAACTCACTTACTTGAAGCCCTTTCGAGAACGACGTCTGCAGGAAGTAATCGAACTGAGTGGGAGGGTTGGGAGCGTTATCCCGCATTGGCTTCTAAATAGGTCATACCAGTGTCTATCGGAGAACCTTCCCAACCCTCCCAGATGACATCGAGATCAGAACGTCGCCGAGGCATAAGGACCGAACTTCAGTTTTAACGCTTCTTCTGGTTTTAGCTTTATGCCAACGTACTGGATTCCTGAACTCTTCTTCCTTTCAAGGCCGTCGCGCTGTTGCAGCAGCGAACCGAAGACTGTCTGGGTTCCCGGCAACTCTCCATTCGCAATCGAAAACTCCTTGTAAGACGCAAATAGATTCGACGCGGTCTCTTTCATTCCAAGCCCGCATTCGCATTTTTCGTCAATCCAACGGCCAACAAGGTCCTGCTCTTCGAAATATTGGTCGGTTGTTGTGGTCACAATTGGGGGACGAATAAGGCCGTTCTTTTGCCAGTCGAGGCAGCCGTCGAGCATCCACCGAAGAATAACTGGATATTCCGTGCGGAGCTTTTTGATCAGCCCTTTGTCCGGCACGTCGGGCTTATGCATGAACGGCACGATATTGAACCGACGCCGCGCCGCGTCATTCACGGTCCCGAGCTTGGGTTTGTGATTGCCGATGAACGTGAGCTTAAAGCGGGGCCGGAAACTGAAATGATCTTGCCGCATGAAATTCGCGGTAATCGGATCTTCGCCCGTGAGCTGGTTAATTCGGCTTTCAGACCATATCTGATCCTTCTCGGTCTCCGAGGACGTCACGAGACGAGCGCCGTGCAACATCGCGAGTTCGGCTAGGTGTCGTGGGTGTTTTAACGCGACGAACGTATCCATGGCCGCCGTTTTTGCGTAGCCGGCCGTGTCGGTGCTGGCCATGATGTCGGTGAGGATGTTTAGGAAGACGCCTTTGCCGTTGCCGCCCGGTCCGTAGATGAACAGCAGTGCCTGTTCGCTGGTATCGCCGGTCAGACAATAGCCAGCCCATTGCTGCAAAAATCGTTGGAGCGCCTTATCCCCCCCAGTCGCGTCCGCGAAGAACTTATTGAAAATGGGACACTCCGCCCCTTGGTCGGCCGGAGTAACGGCCGCACACTTCGTGAGGAAATCTTCTCGATTTGCTGCGCGAAGCTTTCCTGTCTTCAGTTCAACCGTGCCGCCGGGCGTCCCGAGCAAATAGGGGTCCTGATCCCAGTTGTCTGAGGTAACCGCCAGGCGCTGGTCCCGCCGCGCCATGTGCTCGACACCCTCAGCTGCCTTTCTAGACCCCATAATCCGTTGATGTCTGCGGTGTTTTCGGCAAAGGCGGCGCGCATAATCATACGCTGCTTCGGTATCGTTACGCTTCCACCTCACGCCGTCCCAGATGAACCACTTGCATTGCATGTGGTCGAACCTCATCTTGTCGCCGAAGTCTTGAGCAAAGGCTTCAGCAACCGCGTCTTCGGTGAGTTCAATCGCCTCGTTTAGGGTGGCTGCAGGAAATTTGATGACCTCACCAGGCTTGTCGTCTGAACTTGACTGATCAGCGTGGTGTTGGAGTTTTTTGCTTATTATCACGGGCATGCGCTGCTCTCCTGCATGGTGAAATCGTTCCAATCTGTGCCCGCGCACGGTGGATAGCGGACCTCGGCGTCAATTCCAGCAGCTTGATACCTTCGGCAACATTTGTGTGCGGCCTTTAGTCCTGGAGGATCGTGATCGGCGAAGACGGTTAGACGTTTAACGCCTTCCCGAATCGGGAATGTCGCGATCCCGCCCTTCGACAACGTCGCCCAGATGCCCACGCCGAAGACGTGCGAGGCGCTCAGCGCCGTTTCGATGCCTTCGGCAATACCGAGGTGTTCAGATGCGACGTGAAGTCGTACAGCGCCGCGGCGGGCAACGCCGAGTATCATCTTCGAAGAAATGCCTTCCCCCAAAACCCTTTTACCTGAACCGTCGATTTTGATTGCTGTGCGATGAACCCCGATGGGTTCTCCGGTGAGGGCATCGGTAATCAGGGCAAGCATCACGGGAACCCGGAAGGGTCCAAAAGGACAGTTTGGGTGAACCCGAAGCACGTCGGCTGCGATTACCGCCTCAAGTCTGCATCGTCGGCTGCGCAAATAAGCTTCGACTATGGTTCCCTTGGCCGGTTTGGCCTGTTCCCACAAAACCATAGCCCGACTGATGCGAGCTAAAACTTGTTCGGCATGTGCACGTTCGGCATCTGCATCGTTGAGTTCGTACGGCGCGTAGAGTTGCGCACCCAGTTTCGCAATCAGAGATTTCACGTAGGCCCGGCATTCGGCCTGCTCGTCGGCAAAACTATGCACGAAAAAACCATCAGGGGCGGCCGGATCGAAGCGAACGCCGAGCGAGCGATCGTTTCTGCTGTGACGGAGACCTTGGATGTTCACCCAACGTCCATTTACGGTTCCATTCAGGCGTTCGGCTAGGTCACGCAGCGGCATAAAGTATCGGGTCATTTTGGTACCTCGAAACAAATATCACTGAGCGGTGTGTCGGCGTTTTCTACCTGCGACCCAGCTTTCAAGGTCGGTAACCGTGTACACGACCCGCCGTCCCAGCTTGGCGTATTCGGCCCCTGTTCCGGAAAGACGCATTTTGTCGAGGGTGCTTTTGCTAAGGCGGAGGTATGCAGCCGCTTCTTTCACGGTCAGCAGTGGTCGCGGTGCTGATGGACCTCGACCAATTCTGTCCTTGTCAGGTAGTGTCTTGCGAGGAAACGTGGCTGGGTTCATGCGATCCTCCGGGCTGAGGTGCCACCGGATCGCCCCACATGGTGCCGAACCGATGGCACCATCCGTGGTAGACTGGTCATTGACCAGCGCCGAACTCTATCTGCTCCATCTCCGAAGTTTCGTCAAGCTACGTACAACTTAATCAAACAAAAATTAGAGAGAGAGAGGAAGCCAAAGTTCATTTGTCGCCGCCAACAGCTAACCAAGGGCTGATGCAAGCTGATCGGCAATTCGGTTCGCGGCGATCCTCAAGGGGCTGGCATCAACATGGGCATAGCGGGCGGTGGTTTCCAAATTGCGATGGCCTAGCAATTTTCCAATTACAGGCAACCCTAGGCCACTTCCTGCACCGACCGCGGCGAAGGAATGACGGAGATCATGCAGCCGCACTCCCTCCAAGCCGGCTCGTTTTGTCAGAGTGGCCCACGGCTTCTGCAGATCATGGCGAGGGCGAAACGGGTTGGCACCGACGATGACGAATTTGCTGGTCCGCGGTAGACCACTCAGCACGACGAGTGCCGCGGATGAAAGTATAACTGGCTTGCGTCCCGTTTTGCTGTCGGCCAGAAACAGCATGCCCCGATCAAAATCGACTTCGCCCCACTGCAGATGAAGGATTTCACGGAGGCGACAGCCTGTGAACAGCAGCAGCCGGATCGCCGCGGTTGCCGCGGTTGCCGCGGGCGAAATCTTCACCCGCCTGTTCTCCGGCCTTGGCGCATGTTTGGCTGTTGGTTTCGTTTCGTCGACATGCCAGGGAATGCCTACTGTCTCGGCTTCCCGCAAGGCATCACCGAGCCGGCCCAGTTCTTCGACCGTTAAATAGCGCTCGCGACCCTCCTCTCGGTATTTCGTGATCCCTTTGGTGGGCGTCAAACCTTCAGGGATTGCGCCAATTTTTGCTGCCCAGGAAAACAACCCAGAGAGCAACGTCAACACGCGATTGGCCGCCGCCGGGGTACGTGCCCCAATTTTTCGGTGGAGTTCCGCGACCTCCCCCCGGGTCAGATCACGAGTCCGTTTGGAACCGAGCTCCGGCAGGATATGCAGACGAAAATACGCCTCATACAGCACTGCCGTCCGCGGTTTGCGCATCGGCCGAATTTCTTCGGCCATATACCTCTCTGCTAGTTCCGCAACCGTCGGTGCACGCCGAAGCGCCGCACGTTCCGCACCTACATCTTCCCCAAGTCGAACACGAGCCAGAATTTCCTGCGTCGCGTGGCGCGCCGCGTCTGCCGTTACCGCCGATATTTTCCCGAGAGTGATGCGTGTTTTCGCAGTCCGCCGGCCACCGCAGTGCGGGCGAAATTCGACGATCCAGCTTTTTGTGCCGTTCGGCGTGACGCGGCATCCAAATCCGGCCAAGCTCGAGTCATAAGCGATGTAAGCAGCCGTCCTCGTTGGTAACGCATCGACGACTCTCTTGCTAAGCTTGGATGTGCGCATCGCGTATTGACCTGTCCTATGTCGCCACCGAGTCGCCACCGCGACGGAAATTCGGCGACACATCAGGAAACCGCCTACGCGATAATTTTTGATGCCACAAGGTTTTCTTGGTAATATGAAACAGAAAGAAACTCAGGGAAACAACCGTACACTCCCTGGGGGACTGGGGGTCGCGAGTTCAAATCTCGCCGCTCCGACCAAATTCCTCCTGAAAATTTCAAAAATTTTCACTTGCGCAAATTGAGCCGGTCGTGAACGTAGATCCGGCCGCATCTTTTTCGTGACTGGAGCAAGTCATCATGAGACTTTCGCGTCGCAGAACATTGCAACTGGCGACCGCTGCCGCGCTTGCGCCTTTCGGCCGATCGGCGCTTGCGGATAACTATCCTTCCCACGTCGTGCGGCTGTTTGTCGGCTTTCCTCCGGGCGGCGGAGCGGATTTAGCGACGCGCATCGTCGCTAATGGCTTGTCAGAGATCTGGCATCAGCAGGTCGTCGTGGAGAACAGGCCTGGGGCCGGGGCGAGGATCGCGCTCGACACCGTCGCACACGCGCCCGCCGACGGCTACGCGATGTTGCTCGCCCCGGGATCGCCCTTGGTCCAGCCCTTGCTGTTTTCCACGCTGACCTTCGACCCCGCAGCCGATTTCGCGGCAGTGTCCCTCGTCGGCACCTATCCCAACATCATCGTCGTGCCAAACTCTTCGCCTTTCCACACGCTTGAGGAATTCATTGCTCACGCCAAGGCCAATCCCGGCACGTTGAGTTGGGCGTCGCCTGGCATTGGCACGGTCCCGCATCTCGCCGGCGAATTGTTCAAGCACCGGGCCGGCATCGAAATAACGCACGTGCCGTATCGTGGCGTCACTCAGGGACTAATGAGCGATTTCATTGCCGGCCGGCTCGACCTGATGTTCAACACCACCGGGTCGCTTTTGGAACCGGTCAGGTCGAAGCAGGTCCGCGGCCTTGCCGTCACCAGCGCCAAGCGCTTTCCGGACGAATCTGAATTACCGGCCGCCGCCGAGGCCGGCGTGCCCGGTTACGACGTTTCCTCTTGGTATGCGATCTACGTGCCGGCCAAGACGCCTGCGGACATCGTCGTCAAGATCAACGCCGATATGGCCGCGATGCTGAGCAACCCGGCGATCAAGGAGAAATTCAAGCTGCTCGGCGTGTTGCCACGAGCTTCAACGCCGCAGGAGCTTGCGGCGATGAATGTCGCCGATGCGGCACTGTGGGCACCGATCATCAAAGAAGCCAATATCAAGGTCGAGTAAAGGCGGCGAACCACGGTGGGGTGTCACAGTCATCTTTCGACAGCGCAACGGTGTGACGCTCAATCTAATTGTTGATCAATGCTCACACCGGAATATCGCCGATACCCGCCAACTTGCCGCTGACCCGTTCGCTTGTGCCTTTGCGGGCTTTCGCCCTAGTGTCCCGATTCCGAAGTTCGCCGCATTCTGCGGCACGTTCCAGAGCGAACTTCGGACTCGAAAGGACACTAGCAAGTTTGCGATTGTAGTGTGGTTTTGGATTTGAAGTTCCTATAGTGAGCTTGCGGCAAGAATGATAGGGAACTTCAAATCCACCACACTAGTGTTGCAGACGATAAGAATGGCGTCGAATATCGCCGAAATCGGCGTTTTTGGGAGGAGTCAATGTCCAAACGATTAATCGCGGCGGTCGCCGCCCTGAGCATTTCCGGCAGCGCGGCGTTAGCGCAGGAAATCAAGGTCGGCGTGGTGCTGCCTTATACCGGCATCGGCGCCGAATTCGCTCGCCAAATGGATCGCGGCATGGAGCTTTATCTCAAGCTGAACGCCGATCAGGTAAAACCGTACACCATCACGCTCATCAAGCGCGACTCCAAGGCGCCGAGCGGCGCCGAGGCCAAGGTCGCGGTCCAGGAGCTGCTGACGCAGGACAAGGTCGATGCCCTTGCCGGCTGGGTCTATTCTCCCGACGCCATTGCGTCTGCCCCACTCATTACCGCTGGCAAAAAACTCGCGGTGATCATGAATGCGGGCACCGCATTCATCACCAATCTCGCGCCGGATTTTGTGCGCACGTCGTTTAGCATGTGGCATGCCGGCTACGCCTTGGGCGTCGCTTCGGCTAAGACGCTGCATGCGAAAACCGCAGTCGTCGCCTATTCCGACTTCCCTCCCGGCAAGGACAGCCTGGATGCCTTCAAAGCCGGCTTCGAAGCCAATGGCGGTAAGGTAATCGATGCCATTCCGGCGGGCGGGCCCGGCGCGGTTCCGGACTTCACGCCGTTCTTTCAGCGCGCCAAGGACGAGAAGCCGGACGTGCTTTTCGTATTTGTCCCAGCCGGCGATCATGCCGTTGCGGTGGCCAAGACCTATGGCGCGCTCGGCATGCGCGCCGCTGGCATCAAGCTGATCGGACCGGGCGACATCACCCAGGATATCAAGCTGCAGGCCATGGGTGACGCCGCGATCGGCCTGATCACCATGCACCACTACAATGCCGATCTCGATAATCCGCAAAACAAACGGTTCGTTGCCGCCTGGAGAAAAGACTACGGCGCCGACTCGACGCCTGATTTCACCGCGGTCGGCGCCTATGACGGGATGGCCGCGATCGTTCACGCTGTACAGGCCACCAAAGGCAAGATGGATGGCGACGCCGCCGTGAAATCGCTGCTCGGATGGAAATTCGACAGTCCGCAAGGACCGATCACGATCGATCCGGAAACCCGCGACATCGTGATGAACGAATATCTTGCCGAGGTGGTGAAGGGCCCCGACGGCAAGCTTCATCAGAAGGTGATCGGTCAAATCGATCGCGTAAAGGACGAGTGCAAAGCGCAGGCCATTGGTCCGTGCGCTCGTAAGAAATGATGCAAACCGGTCGAGAGCTTTTCACGATGGAGGCCGCTCCGCCGACGCACGGGGCGGCCTCGTAACATTTGCCGGCCAGCAGGACCTTTCGTGATCGCAGGGATCGATGTCGCCAGCATTTTGTTGGGCGGACTCGCCGCCGGCACCGTGCTGTTTATCGTCTCGGTTGGGCTGTCCGTCACGATGGGCCTGATGGGGTTTATCAACCTCGCCCATGGGGCGTTTGCCATGTTCGGCGGTTACATCATCGTGCTGGCGATGAATCGCGCGCATTTCGGTTTTACAGTTGCACTCGCACTCGGCTTTGCCGCTACCGCGGCTCTAAGCGTAGTGCTTGAGCAATTTCTCTATCGCCGGCTCTACCGTGCCGGCGAGCTCGATCAGGTGCTGCTGACGATCGGTCTGATTTTTATTTTCATGGCCGCGCTTACGATCGTCGTCGGTCCACAAAGCCAGCCACTGCAATTGCCTCCTGAACTCGGTGGCCAGATCAACCTTGGCTTCACGCAATATCGTACCTACAGTGTTTTCCTGATCGTGGTCGGATTCTTCGTCGTTGCCGGGATCTGGCTTGCGTTCGAGCGTACCCGCATCGGCGCGCAGATCCGCGCTACCGTCGACAACCGCAGAATGGCGGAGTCGCTTGGCATCAATGTCGACCGGTTGTTCACGATCACCTTTGCGTTTGGCAGCGGCATGGCTGGTCTCGGCGGTGGACTTGGCGCCGAGTTTCTCGGGCTCGATCCGCAATATGCGCTCAAATATCTCGTCTATTTTCTGATTGCGGTGTCGGTAGGCGGACTCGGCAGCGTCGTCGGCGTTTACTATGCATCGCTGCTTCTTGGCGCGCTCGACTTTGTGCTCAAGCTTTATTTGCCAAAGGGCGGCACCATTTTCATTTACGTGCTCACGATCCTGCTCCTGCTATGGCGGCCGCAAGGGCTCTTTGGGAGGAAAACAACGTGAGCACCGAGGCTGCCCCCCTTCGGCCAGTGGCCGCTGCTCCAGGCTTGGATCAGCCCGCGGCGCGCGTCTTGATGCGGCGACATCATCTGCGCTGGTGGGAGGCATTGCCCTGGCTGGCAGCAGTCGCCTTCTATTTCATTTTTCCCGACTATCTTGGCTTCGCCACCGCGCTCCTGGTTACCATTCTGTTCGCGCTTTCGCTTGATCTCGCGCTCGGCTATGCCGGCATCATCACGCTCGGCCATGCGGCGTTCTTTGGCGCCGGAGCCTACACCGTCGGGCTTTTGGCTTTTCACGGTATCTGGACCGAGCCGATCACAAGCCTGGCGCTGGCGGCCCTTGCCGCGGCGGTGATTGGTTTTGCCTCGGGGGTCGTGCTGCTGCGCACGCAGGGCCTCACGTTACTGATGCTCACGCTCTGCACCATGGCTCTGCTGCAGGAAGCCGCGAACATGGCGCACGACTATACCGGCGGCTTCGATGGTCTACCGAGTCTCGACATCGCGCCACTGTTTGGATTCTTCGAATTCAATCCGCTCTATGCCGACACCCAATATTTGTACACGCTGGCGATCCTGTTGGTTTGTTTTATCTTCATCCGCACACTGGTTTATTCGCCGTTCGGCCAGAGCCTGACCGGCATTCGCGAAAATCCGCTGCGCATGCATGCCGTCGGCGCGCCGGTACGGCGGCGGTTGATCATCTGCTACACGATTTCAGCAGCGATCGCTGGAATTGCCGGCGGCCTGTGGGCGCAGACGAATGCTTATGTCAATCTGAGCGCGCTCGATCTCGATCGCGCCGCGACCGTGCTCATAATCTTGATACTCGGCGGCTATGGTCGTCTGTATGGCGCATTCGTCGGCGCCGCGGCCTATTTGGCGCTCGAGCATTTCCTGGCGCGAATCTATCCGACCGCCTGGCAGCTTGGGCTCGGACTGCTCCTGGTAATTGTGGCCCTGTACGCGCGCAATGGATTATTGGGACTGGGCGAAGTCCTTTGGCAACGCTATTTCGCCCGCCGTGCGGCCACATGACCGAGATCCGACTTGAGACCCGCGCGCTGCGCCGCCATTTCGGCGCGCTCGTGGCAGTGCAAGAGATCGACTTTAAGTTGGCTGCCGGTGCGCGCCATGCGCTGATCGGTCCGAATGGGGCCGGCAAGACGACCTTTATCAATCTGCTTTCCGGCGCACTGCCGGCATCGCGTGGACGCGTTCTCCTGAAAGGGAGTGACGTTACGGACAAGACGCAGGCGGAGCGGGTCAAGCTCGGCATTGCCCGCACGTTTCAGATCAACCGGTTGTTCCGCGGACTCTCGGTTCTGGAAAATGTCTGCATCTCAATCGCGGAGCGCGTAGGCGCGGCGCCATCGATGTTTTATCCAGTCGGCAGGCGGACGGATGTCATCGACGAAGCGATGCACTTGTTGGACGTGCTGAAGCTCGCTTCTAATGCCGCGCATCGCGTATCCGAGTTACCCTACGGCCGCCAGCGGCTGGTCGAGATCGCGATCGCAATCGGGCTTAAGCCCGACGTGCTGCTGCTTGACGAGCCTGCTGCCGGCGTGCCCAGCACCGAGAGCCACATCATTCTCGACGCGATCGAGCGCTTGCCGGAGCATATCGCCATATTGATCATCGAACACGACATGGACGTGGTCTTCCGTTTTGCCAAGCGCGTCACCGTGATGGTAGGCGGTGCGCTGTTCGCGGAAGGCACGCCGCGGGAAATCGAGGCCAACCCGCAGGTGCGCGCCGTCTATCTTGGTCAGGCCGGCCGTGGCTAGCGCGCTCGAACTACGGCAGGTTTCCGCCGGTTACGGCGAAACGGTGGTGATCGAGGACATCGATCTGACGCTCGCGCCGGGCGAGTGCATCAGCGTGATCGGACGCAACGGCGTCGGCAAAAGCACGCTGTTGGCTACGGTAATGGGACAGACCGTGCTGCACGCGGGTGAAATCGTCCTCAATGGAAAAAGCCTCACTCGCCTTCCGTCTTATCGCCGGGCTCTCGCCGGTATCGGTTTCGTGCCGCAGGAGCGCGAGATTTTTCCGTCGCTCACGGTACGAGAGAATCTCGATGTTGCCGCACGACCCGGGCTTTGGACCCTTCCGCGCGTTTTTGAATTATTCCCGAGATTGCAAGAGCGGCTGGACAATGCCGGCAATCAGCTTTCGGGCGGCGAGCAGCAAATGTTGTCGATCGCACGCGCGCTGTTGACCAATCCGACGATCCTGCTCATGGATGAGCCCACCGAAGGATTAGCGCCAATCCTGGTAGAGACATTGACCGCGGTGCTCACCAAGCTGCAGACGCAGAGCGGGCTTTCGATCATCCTCGTTGAGCAGAACAGCCGCGTCGCATTGACGTTCTCGCCCCGTACCGTGATCCTGGATAAAGGCCGGATCGTCTATGATGGCGAATCCGAACCGCTGCGCACCGACCCGGATCGGCTCGCCAAGCTCATTGGCATATTGGAGTGATGGGCTCCGCCTGCGCAATCCTTTGCGCTTGTAAACATGTCAGCCCGGGAGATAATACAGAACGCTGCGCATTATCTTCTTGCGGCTTATAAAATAATTCGGGAGGACAGA
>Ga0193751_1000818_pt1 | contig 21794 bp, 26 predicted proteins | sample L1c2metaG_FD_143050 | JGI IMG/M metagenome (GOLD analysis project Ga0193751, IMG submission 143050) | Soil microbial communities from a riparian zone of the East river system, Colorado, United States - L1c2 | ecosystem: Environmental > Terrestrial > Soil > Riparian zone | place: USA: East River... | reverse complement strand
TCGATGCGAGCGACTTCGCCTCTGGAGTAGAGGATCCCAGCTTCGTCATGACGAAGCTGTACGTACTCAAGCAGAAAGGTCATCGATGGAGGGTTGCTGCCCTGTCGTGGAGTGTGAGCCCTCAACCTCCCAGTAGCACCGTCAAGTAGCGCGGAATGCAGGCACAACTGCGATGTGACCCGCTTACGCCCGGGCGGAGATGGCTGGGGTATGGCGGCATCGTGATTCTTGGTCTCATCTTGGCTCCGCTGCCGCATTCATCGTGGGCAGCCACGGGAATTCATTGTCCATATATGTAAGAAGCGCTTGGAGAAGAGACCTTGAACCTGGGTGAGCCGGGGGCTACAGCTTTCGGAGCAGATGAGAGGTCCATTTGTTCGAGATTGCAGGCGAGACCAGAGGTGCTATGAACGTTCTCACAGCCGGCAATAGCTTTCTCACAAATTCCAACGCTCGCTCGTCCCTTGCTCGCTGTTCTCTAGTGCTGCTTGTCTTGGCCCTCTGTATCTTGCCGAGCAACGTATTCTCTGCGCAGAACCCACCGAAGGTAGCCGGGGAACCACAGCTGTCGCTGGGAATCCTGGTCGACACCGGCACGCACCAGCAAAAAGTGATTGACTTTGAGCGCGAGGCCGTGAATTCACTCGCTGACGCGTTCAAGAATGCGGCAACCGAGAGTTTTGTGATGAAGTATGGGGACGAGGTCGAGTTGTTACAGGACTGGTCTCACCTTGAGACCGGCGACAGAAAGGCTGTGACAGGAATCGACCTGGACGTGGGGAGCGGTAAGAACCAACGGACTCTACTTAATGACGCAATTAACGCTGCACTGCTGAAGCTTGAAACGAGAAATGGTCTGACCGGAAAAGCGCTGATCATAATCGGCGAAGGCAATGACGCCGGCAGCGTCGCGAAGTATTCTCAGATTAAGAAGCTTGCGAAGCCCAGCCATGTTCAATGCTTTGCGTTACTAGTTGCGGATCATGCATTGATTGGGGGTCGGGTCAGACGTTTCGGATTCGACCTCTATGATCTGGCCGGGGCTACTAACGCGAAGGCTTATGACGTCGGTACGAGCCGAAAGGATTTGGACAAGGCGATCAAGGACATTGTGAAGAGGGTTTCATCGGCTAAGATGCCACCTCTCGCATCAGGTCCCGCTAGGTAAGCAGGTGAGGATATTCAGTGCCCCCAAGAAACCCAAAGCGGCGAACGGTCACGTCAACACGCGAAGGCGGTCGGTCGTCAAACCGATTCAGTAGACGCATGCTCGCGAGGTCAGTGATAGTGATTCTCGCTCTCATAGGACTGTTCGCTTGGACAATTCTCCGGCAGCAATCTAGGCCCTCTGAGGTCGATACTTCATTAAGCTCGGCCGACCGTCCGTCTCTTCCTCCAACTGAGTCCCGGGCCAACGGAGGAGACACGAACGTCGATCTGAGCGTAGCTGTGAACCAGTTGTTTTCTTCGCTTGACCCGTCAAGACCCGAGAATCAGTACCTGCCTGAATTTGCCAAAGAAAGGATCCTGTGGATCACCACCCAGAAGAAGGCGGGCAAGCTATCCATTATTCTTCTCAAAAACACGGACAACACGAACCTATACTTTGAGGACGTAATGGCTTCCGGAATTGTCGAAGGGAAACCGATGATCGTGATAAATGGGCCGAGGTTCTTGGATTTCCTCCTAGAAGGTGAACGAACCTCTCCGCCCTTCACTCAACGGGAAAGGAACGATTTCGCCATGGGTCTGGTTCACGAGACGGTTCACTTGGAGAAAGACAACACCGCCAACCCCGCAAACTTTCAAGATCGCCTTGCTGAGGAACTTCGAGCCTGGCGAAAAGTTGACCTGAATGTTGTGAGGCAGATGCGACGACTGAATCAACCGATGAATCCTAGACTTATCGAAGTCGATGATGCACTCCGTTCGTGTGACGACAAGGCAGATTGTGAGTTATTACGAGAGATATTATCTCCAACAGAACAAACAAGGTAGAGCTTCAGTGTCGTGAGTGGGTAAATGCCCTCGATTCTTGCTGACCAGAGCCAGATCCTCCAGGGATGGCATCAGGTGGGCATCACTCGCCCGCACCCGATGAGCGCGATTCTTCGAGCACGCAAGAAATCCACTTGGGGAGTAAAGGTGGCAAGCCGGGAATCGCCGGCGTCACCGGCGAGTTGTTCAGATTCGGCTCCGAACGAATTCCACCGCGATCAAGAATCGGTGTTGGCGGGATTGGTGCGCCCGCTTCCAGCAGAATTAAACGCAGTAGTTCTCGCGCATATTCCCTGAAACCAGGCTGAAGGCCGACATTTGAATATCGCTGCCGGACTTTGAAACTCAGCTAGTAGAGCGGAGCGCACGGCACGACACAATGGCGGTAACGCAACACAGCGAAATTCATCATTTGAATTAGGCGGACCGCGTGACCCGACGCGCTCAGTCGCCGTGCCCAGTTCAGTAATGTGCTCCGCCGCATGCCTCCAGCCCGACCTGGCACTTCGGAAGGTTGGTGAAAACGGAGCTACCCGCTCGCACCGTAGTTTCTGTCGCACAGCAACTCGTCCTTGCCGATCCGTGCCGTGCAGTTGAAAGACGTGCTTGGCGATGTCGAGTCCGACGATAGTCGACTTCCATGAATGAATCTCCTCTCGATGGTGAATGACAGCAGCTACAATGTTGCCGCGCTCATTCTTTCATCGCGATGAGTCCATTCCATTAGATCAGCACTTCAAGTTATTTGAGGAAATTTCGCGCCTGAAGGAAGCCATCGCTCCGCTCCGTCTCCTGTCAAAACATGAAGCCTGCTTCAACAACGCCACGCGGCTGATTGGCGCTCTGACCAGTTGTGCCGAAACCGAAACCCGGCGTCATACTGGTCGCGTGAACAACTGCCAAGTCTCCGCGAAGGAAAAACGCATCCTTGCGATAAGTGGGGGTAACCGTGAACCCAAAGGCGCCGCTGCCCGGACCATAGAGCAAGTTGATAGCGCCGTTGCTGACGCTTCCCGTTGTCTTAATGTATTCAGGCCGTACTGCGAGCGAAAATCCGCGCTTGAAATTGTAAGTAGCCAACACCGCCCCGCCCTTGGTACCCGCTCCCTGCGTTATTCCAATTCCCGTGTTCGTCGGCACGTCGGTGTACTGGAAATACGGCTGGATCACCCAGGCGCCCTTGGTATAGGTGTAGATCAGGTTGTAGATCTCCTCATTGTTTAGGAATATGGGTGTCGCAAGCGTGTTCTTCGCGTACGCCCCTGCGTTGCCGCCGCCCACAAACGACAAGCTATTTGCGGAATTGAAGGCGTAAGTCAAGGATCCCCACAGCCATGTGTAACGGTTCGAGTAAAAGCCATCATTCCAACTGAATGCGGTGGTCAGCTTCTTGTGGGTCCAATTGAGTTGTATACCCCGGTTAACTGCGTTTTCCTGATTCCAGAGCAGACCGCGCTCAATGTTCATGTTTTCGAAGCTGAACGTATACTCGGCCCCGATCAGTGTTGGCAACGCGCCGACTTCTACGTTGACGTTCCCTTTAACAAGTTTTAGATAACCTTGCGGAAAGGGTCCGTAGATGTTCTTCACCGTATCTGCGGTCGAGAAGAATGGCACTCCGATAGCCGGCAAGTTGTAGACACCGCCCTGCAAATAGAATTGCCACCATCCGGTAGTCTTTTGGACAAAGACCTGAGCATTGCTAACATCCCAGTGTGTCGAGGCGTCGCCTGGAACATGATTTCCTTCGGTCCAGCCCATGCCGCTCAAAATGCCTGTAACCGCTAGCTTTCCACCTTCCATCTCACGAGGTGGAGCGGTTTGTAGCGGCCCTGACATCGAGGGCATCGGCAGAGGTTGCGGGTCGGCGGGCTTGGTTTCGGCGGGAGTGCTAGCCGCCGGAGTGGAACTCGGCGCGCTCTGAGAGTCCGAGGGAGCATTCTGCCCAAAAGACGGAAGCGCTGCCAGCACTACAAGGAAAAACGGAAGGAAGAACGGCAATCGTATGCGCAAAGTTAATCTCCTTTTCGAAAGCTTGATCATTTAGAGAACTTCTGTGCCGCGTCAGCGTGAATCCACGCAAACACAGAGTGACACCAATTCACTTTTTCTAACGGGACGATTGCAAAAGTATTGTGTGCAAACGTATTGCGTACCGAAGGGAGTGTCCAATTGATTGTTTTTGTTGCTGCGATTACAAAAACTTTGAAAAGATAAATCTATGGAAGCGATAAGTGAGGACTGTTCGCTATTGAAAACAAAGGACCAAGTCCAAATGAAAACGGAGGGAGCACATCAAAAACCGAATCTCACGGATTCGGTTTATCAATGGACGTGCACTGTGCTGGACGCGCCTTCATTACCGGGGCCAGTAAATTCTTCCTCTGCTGTGGCAGCCTCCACGCGACCGCCTAGGGATTTGGCCAGAAATGCTTCGACCGCTGCGTAGAATTTCAGCCTGTTGGCGGCACGGACGAGGTCATGTCCTTCGTCGCCGAAAATAAGGTATCGTACAGTCCCCCCGCGTTTTCGAATCGCATTCACCATCTGATCACTCTCAGACTGTCTGACGCGCGGGTCATTGGCCCCCTGAGCAATGAGCAGCGGCGACGATATCTTGTCCGATGAATACAAGGGAGAACGGGAACGCAAGAATTGCTGTTCCGTATCCGCATTCCCCACCCGCTTTGTGAACAGCAACTTTATAGGATTCCCCGAGGGAATATTATTCAAGAACGTCACTAGATCACTGGGCCCGGATAAGTCCACACCGCATCTGAACTCCCGCGTCGTTGCGAGCGCCATTAATGCCGCATAGCCACCATAGCTACTGCCCATAATGCAAACCTTTTCCGGATCAGCATATCCCTCCCTTACCGCCCAGTTTTTGCCATCGATGAGGTCGGTCTCCATTTTCCCGCCCCACTCCCGGTCGCCAGCATCGAGATAGGTTTTTCCGAAGCCAGTGGAACCGCGGTAGTTGATTTGCAACACCGCGTACCCACGATTGGCTAGCCATTGCGATTCGTTGTCGAGCCCCCAGGAATCCCGCACCCAAGGCCCGCCGTGCACTTTTACGACCATCGGCAATTTCCGCGGTTTCAAGTTAACAGGCAATGTCAGATAGCCGTGGATGACCATCCCATCTCTTGCGGCGAAGTCAATGGGTTGCATGCGCGCGAGAGTGTAGCCCTCCAGCGCGTTGCGGGTACTGAATAAAAAAGTTGCATGAGCTCCGGCGCGGTCGTACAGGTAGTAGTAAGACGGTCCATTGTCTACGTTATAAACGACGATCCACTTCTTGTTTGCTCGGTCCTGACTGAAGATGCCGGGATCCCCGGCATGGATTTTTCTAATCATTTCAAAGTCGCGAGCCAGAGAATTATCCACCAGCCTCCATTCCCTCCTTGCGCGCATGAGCCCAACCGCTTCAAGTGCGCCCGTGCTGGGATTACTTATCCAATCCGTGACGTCATATTGGTGGTCCTCGACCAGTACCTCCGGTTTGCCACTTGTCAGGTCGATTTTCAACAGTCGGGACGTGTCGGCGCCGATACTGGAGAGCAGATATAGGCCTTTATCATCCGGCGTAAACCCGAGTATTCTTCCAACGGACTCTTCGGGGCCCCATTTCAACAAACTCCTCCAGTTTGACTGTGTGCTATCACGGACGCGTATCTCTGTGCTGCCGTCTGGCAATGACGCCTGGGCAGCGCGTATTCGAAAACCGTTGTCTACGATCCAGCGAGTCACGTCGCCCGGGTTTTCCGTATCCAGAACTGACGAGCCATCTGTTAAGTTCATACGATAAACATCGTTCAGTCCTTGGTATGGGCGCAGGAAATTCATCCCGACAAGCATTTCATTGGGGAATTTCGGGCTCAAGGCGACGAGCTCGACGCCAATTCCTTCGTAAGGGGTAAGGTCGCGCATGGAGCTCGCGCTCAAGTCAGCTTGGTAAAAGTGCCATCTCTCGTTTCCATTGACGTCCTGGTCGTACAGGATATGCCGGCTATCCTCTTGCCAAATAAAAGACCGAATGCCTTGCCGATCATCGCGCGCAATCACGTGATCATCTCTCCCGTTGATGTTTCGGACCCAAATGCTCAGAACTGCGTCTTTGGGAGCGAGATAAGCGAGAAATTTGCCGTCCGGAGATATCCGCACGTTGCTTCTGTCAGGGTTCCCAAACAAAACCTTGCGTGGGATTAACGGGGGTGTTTCCGCAAATGCAAGGTCTGGAACGCAGCAGAGCAATACCGCTACCGAAATTAGAATGTTCCTGATCATAGGTCAGACGAGAGATTGGCCTGTGCTCCGCAATAATTATAGGGCAGGGTTCTTGGTCGAGTCCCTTAGCTCGCGCAACTGGAAACGAACACGTCATTGCGGGCACCGTTTCAGCGTGCTCTCAGCCGAACAAACACGCGACATTTTGGCGAAAAATTATGCTTGAACCCGTAGCACACTACGGGGTTTAGACTAAGCAGAAGGTAGGGATGAATGCCAAGTCGCTAACCATCGGTCATCTTGCGAAAGAGGCCGGAGTCAATTTGGAAACTGTACGCTACTATGAGCGGCGCGGATTATTGCCGAAACCGCCCCGTAGCCTATCTGGTTACCGCTTGTACCCCGCTGATACCGCAAGGCGATTGTGCGGTCGGAATATCCTGGAATGGAGCCACAAAGAGACCCAGCTTTCAGTTCTGAAAGCTGGGTCATTTCTCTCGTTCGGTCGAAACAAGAGGCTCACCTAAGAGCAGCAAGCAATACATGCTCTTCGGGGCCACGCCCAGCACAACACGAAGCAAGTTTGCCGTCGATCACAACGGCGGGTACACTGCGAACGCCATAGTTCTTCGCTTTGGTAGCTGTCTCTGACTTTTGCATGTCGTGGACTACGACTTCGCGCGAAGAGCCAGCAAGCCGTTTGACCAGTTCAATGGTTTCGTTGCAGGTCGAGCAGCCTGCACTGAAGACTTCGATTTTCTTCTTTGTGTTCATTGTGTTCTCCCAAGATTTGAGTTTGACTTCAAGCAACTCTTTCTGATTCGCAGTGATCGCAGATGTCCGCTTGGCTGGATACTCCGCGAATCGGCCACGCATTCCACAGCGAGGCGATAACCAACAGCCCGACTGCACTGTACATGGTCGGACTTGATTCCCATCTAAACTTCCCTAAAAGGACAGCAGCCGCTGCAAGTAATCCGAGCAGAAACGGGCCATACCCATGACGGCTGTTCGCTTTGAAGGCCATCGCTCCCAATGCAATCACTAGGAACCCAGCGGTCAGAGGAAGCAGGTAGGCAGCCGATATGAGAAAGCCAAGGCCAACCGCGCTAAGCAAACCTGCGTACGCGGGCCAGCACAAGGGACAGGCTAACTTTGGAAGGAGCGAAACGCCAACACTCGGTAGTGCCAGCAAGCCTTGCTTCCACCGACTCATACGCCCTCCCGGTCAAGGCTCTCAAGAATGGGGCATTCCGTAATCGGGCCACATCCGGTGCAGGATTTCGTTAGCTTCAGAAGTGTCTTTTCCATGGATTCAAGGCTTCTGATCTTGCTTCGAATATCGGCGATCTTCGACTTAGCCCGCGCCCGTATCCCTGCACTCGTTGTCGTTGGGGACACTCGCAGCGATAACAATTCCCCGATCTCTTTAAGAGAGAAACCCAGTTCCTTCGCCCGCTGAATAAACCTCAGCCGCTGCGTAGCTTCAATCGGGAATAGGCGATAGCCGGATGCGCTACGCGGTGGTTTGGGCAGCAGGCCACGCCGTTCGTAGTAGCGGACGGTTTCCAGGTTCATCCCAGATTCCCTCGCGAGATGTCCAATGGTCAGTGATTTCATATCGCCTGCCTAACTCGATGACCCTAGTGTAAACCCCGTACTAGGCTACAGGGTCAAGCACATTTTATTAGGAAAGTTGATGGTGCTTTTTTTAGGAGAAACCGTGAGGCTTGTCAAACTAAAGAAGCCACGGCAATGATCTGATTGAGCAGACCCTTTATCTGAGTTTGCGCATCTCACACGGTCTAAGGTACAGTTTCCTAAAGTGCTCCGAAGAACCGCAACTTCGATAATTCTCCTGACGGTCCTGCTCGCCGGGGTTACTCCCACCGGGGTCTGCGCACTCATGTGCGAACGCCACGCGCGGCTGGAAAGTCAGCGCCACTGCATTCAGCCTTCAGACAGTATGCCGGGAATGGCCCACGATCACTCAGCTATGAATCATTCAGGTGTTGGGGCCATGAGTGCGGTGTTGGTGTCGCAATCGTGCCAGACGAACTGCGTCATGGCTGAACGTCTCGCCGCTTCGAGAAAGATTTTTCCTCAGGTGACGGTAGTCCGGAGCGGTGCCATTGTCGTGGGTACCACGGCCAAGTTTCTGGCCCCCGATTTCACCGCCGCATGGGGTTTGGACAGCGGCCCACCTGCTCGGCCCCCTGCACGTGCTGCGTCTTTTTCCATCCTTCGCATTTGAGTTGCCCCTCTCCTTCTAGCAACGGTATAGCCACAGCAGCGACTTCATGTCGATTGCTTGGCCGTGCATCTCTCTTCGATCCAATGTCCATTGAGTTTTTGGGGACAGTTGGGTCCGCCAAGTCTTAAAGAGGAAGAACCATGAAGAACAGACGTGATTTCCTGAGAAATACTTTTGGTCTGGGCGCCGGTTTGGCGGCCGCACCTCGCCTGTTTGCAGCCCCCACGCAGACGAGCGGAGAAAGCATGGACATGGAGCACATGGGCCACGCTAGCCAGCGCAGCAGTCGGATCGTTTCCGTCGAAACGCCGGACGTTCCGGAACTTCCCTGGCGCATGGCCGGCGGGGCGAAGGAATTTCACTTGATCGCCGAGCCCGTAAAGCAGGAATTGATCCCCGGCAAGATCGTAAACCTGTGGGGCTACAACGGCAGCGCTCCGGGACCCACGATTCAAGTGAACCAGGGTGATCGAGTGAGGATCATCGTGGATAACCATCTTCCCGAAGCCACTTCGATGCACTGGCACGGATTTGAGATCCCAATCGACATGGATGGGGCACCAGGGAGTAGTCAAGATCCGATTCCGCCAGGCGGTCGTTTCGTCTATGAGTTCACACTGCACCAGGCGGGGACGTTCTTCTATCACTCGCACATGGCGATGCAAGAGATGATGGGGATGATCGGGGCCTTCATCATGCACCCCAAGAAAGCCTACGATCCACCCGTCGACAAGGACTTCGCGATCATCTTGCAAGAGTTCGCGATCCTTCCTAACAATCCCATCCCGAATTCCATGAATATGGAGTTCAACTGGCTGACGTTCAACGGTAAGGCAGGTCCCGCTACGACTCCATTGATAGTCCGGTTGAATGATCGCGTCCGGCTGCGCTTCATCAATCTGGGAATGGACCACCATCCGATTCATCTGCACGGGCACACGTTTGTCGTGACGGGCACAGAGGGTGGGCGGCAGCCTAAGACAACTTGGGGACCAAAGAACACCGTTCTGGTTGGAGTCGCCGAGGCCGCCGACGTCGAATTCGTCGCAAATAATCCGGGCGACTGGATGGTTCACTGCCATCTGCCCCACCACATGATGAACCAGATGTCCTCGGTGGCAGGTCCGATGACCCGAGGCAGGAACGGCATGCCTGCGGGTCTGAGCATGGAAGAAGGAATGGGAATGCTGCGTCAGGGTAGCGCTACTTCAGAGGACAACGGCCCGAGCCTCGGTCGTGGAATGGGTGTTGGCTCAACTCGCGAGCAGACCACGGGGAATGGACCTCTCTCGACGCCGCAGGCGAAGGACTCCATGGACAACATGCCCGGCATGCAGCACGAAGGAATGCAGATGGCAGCGCCAGAGGTGGCGAAAGGCGCCAACTCGGTCCCTGGATTTCCGCAGGACGCCTTCATGGAAGGGCCGGCGATGGCGATGGACAAGATGGTGGAGAAACCCGAGAACTACGGGCTTCGTCCGGGCTGGAGTGGATTTATGCAGGGGATGATGACCTTCCTCCGAGTGCTGCCGCCTGACATGTACGACAAGGTCATGGCTTTGCGTGAGCAGCAGAAGGGCAAGCCGGAGCCCATGCCGGGAATGGAGCACCAGCACCACGGATAGCCCGAGAAGAAATGAATTGATGAGGAGAACACCATGACGAGACAAATCGATCCGGCTTCAGCCGCCGTGGTCTTGGGAATTTTGTTGGCTCTTCTGACGATGTCGCCGTTGGGATTCGGTCAGGACCAGTCGATGCCGAATATGCCCATGCCGCCCACGCCAACGCAGGAACAAGCAAGTACCCCAACCGGCCTCACGCTGGCTGAGTTGGAGCAGATGGCCCTCAGTAGCAACCCCACGTTGGCGCAGGCTGCTGCTGAGATTCGCGCTGCTACGGGCCGGAAGCTCCAAAGTGGACTCTATCCCAACCCGACGGTCGGCTATCAAGGTGAGCAAATCCGGGGTGGGATCCAAGGCGGGGGAGAGCAAGGTTTCTTCGTCATCCAGGACATCGTCCTCGGGGGCAAGCTCGGACTCAACCGCCGGGTGCTGGAACAGGAGAAGAAGCAGGCGGAAGCCGAAGGAGAGGAGCAACGTCTCCGCGTCATCAACGGTGTGCGAATGTTCTATTACCAAGCACTGGCTGCGCAAGAGATGCTCGATCTGCGTCACAAGCTCAGCAAGTTAGCCGAAGACGCCGTGCAAACCTCGCACCAGCTTGCCAATGTTGGGCAGGCAGACCAACCGGACGTGCTGCAAGCCGAAGTCGAAGGGGAGCAGGCGGAGCTGGCAGTTGTGGCGGCGGAGCAGAGCCAGCTGCGTGCCTGGCGAGCCTTGGCGGCAACTGTCGGGAAACCGGAAATGCCGTTGACGCACCTTGCCGGCAATCTCGAGGAGCTGCCCGAGGACAATCCCGATCAATGGTTGCAGACGATCGTGCAGGAAAGTCCAGCCGTCAAGATCGCACAACTGGGAGTGCTCAAGGCCGAGGCATCCCTGGCTCGGGCGAAGCGTGAGCCTGTACCCGACCTGCAACTTCGGGCCGGTCTTCAGCAAAACCGCGAACTCGACGCCACCACAAATCGCCCTATCGGCTTGCAGGGTTTCGCCGAGGTCGGGGTGCAAATTCCTATCTTCAATCGTAATCAGGGGAATGTGCAGGCTTCCCGCGCCGACGTTGAACGCGCACAGCGGGAAGTTCAACGGGTCCAGCTAGTCTTGCGTGAACGTGCGGCGGCGCTGCTGCAGAACTATGCGACATCGCGCTCGACAGTGGAGAAGTACCGGAACCACATGATCCCGCGTGCGCGCAAAGCCTATGAGCTTTACTTGAAAAGTTACGGCGGGATGGCGGCTGCGTACCCGCAGGTGCTGATCTCGCAGAGAACTCTGTTCCAGCTCCAGACCGACTACATCGCCGCCCTAGAGAGTCTCTGGGGCAATTCGATTGCGTTGAAAGGGTTCCTCTTGACCGACGGTCTAGAAGCGCCTAGCCGCGCTGGGGAAATGGACCAGCCGGTTCGCGAGCTCAACGTGCCATCGCCTACGAGTTCGATGCAGCCGCAGTGAGGAGAGAGGAGAGAAGACACATGCCAAGAATTAAAGTTCTATTGCTGCTTGCGCTTGCGGCCGTGATCCTTGTGGTTGCGGGAGCCGTGGTCGCAGTGCATCACGGTTTCAGTGCCCGTGACCAGCCTTCGGCACTGGAGACTTATGTTGCACGGACCGCCCGGCGGTTAGCCGTCCCTTCCAGGGCGAAAAACGAGAAAAACCCGTTCACGGGGTCACACGAGCTGATGGCCGGGGCGAGAGCACACTTTGCCGACCACTGTGCCATCTGTCACGCCAATAACGGAAGCGGAAATACCGAGATCGGACAGAACCTCTATCCGAAAGCTCCGGACATGCGGCTGCCGCAGACGCAGAGTCTGACCGACGGGGAGATTTACTACACGATTCACAACGGCATCCGGCTTACCGGAATGCCAGCGTGGGGCGCGGAGGAGAAAGACGAGGATAGCTGGAAGCTGGTGCTCTTTATCCGGCACTTGCCCCAGCTTACTCGAGCGGAGGAACGCGAGATGGAAGGGCTCAACCCGAAAGGCCCTGGAGAGAAACGAGAGGAACAGGAGGAAGAACAGTTCTTAAACGAAGACCAACCTGTTAGTCCGGCAGCTAAACCATCACAACATCAACCACACTGAGAGGAGAAATTATGAAACATACGGCGGCAGTCGCTACTTTGTTGTTTGCCTTGTCCGTAATGGCATTTGCCCATGGAAACGAAAAGCACGTAATGGGTAAGGTCACCAGCATTTCAGATACTTCGATCACGGTCGAAACCACGGCCAAAAAATCCGTAACGGTAGAGGTGAGTGACAAGACCAAGTTTGAAAAAAGCGGTGCAGCGGCAACCCTGAAAGATTTGAAGGTTGGCGACAAGGTTGTAATCCATGCAGGTGTCTCGGGCGGCGACAAGCTCGTCGCAAATGAAGTCCACTTTGGCGCCAAAGCGAAGTCTATGGAAGGGATGAAGGGAATGGAGGGCATGGATCACAAGTGATCCAGCGTCTTCGAGACCGACAGAGGGGTGACGTCCACGCAACTACGACGCGCCATCGACCCTCCCCCAACTGAGGCGGCGCGTATTGCATGGCGATCTGCCAGTCGGTCCCGACACGGCAAGCAGAACAAACCGTCGAAACGGTTTGTTCTGCACCCGTGGTTCTGAAGCTTGCCCTGGACTAACGGTGAAGGCTTTGTCCAAATCTTACATTCCCGCTCTGAGATATCACTGGCTGACACGGTTCTACGACCCGATTGTCCGGCTTACAACTCGTGAAAGCACGTTCAAGGAGGCCCTCCTAGGGCAAGCAAAGATTCAAGCTGGTTACCGAGTGCTCGATCTAGGCTGTGGAACCGGCACCCTCGCGACCATGGTTAAGCGCAGCCATCCAAGTGCCGAGGTGTTCGGATTGGATGCCGACCTGGAAACCTTGAAACTTGCGCGAGCAAAAATGGTAAGAGCGGGTTTTGCTCTGCAGCTCGATCAAGGTTTCGCGTCCGCACTGCCGTATGCAACTGCGTCGTTCGATCGAGTCCTTTCCAGCCCGTTTGTTCATCACCTATCCGACCAGCTGAAGGATCAAGCAATGCTAGAAGTCTGCCGGGTTCTGCGTCCCGGCGGAGAATTTCACATCGCGGAGTGGGGAAGACCAACCAGCTCTGCGATGAGGATTGCATTTTACGGGATACAGATGCTCGACGGCTTTGCGACAACTCGTGACAGCGTCATGGGTGTGTTTCCGGAACTCCTTTCGCTAGCAGGGTTCGAAACCGTGGAACTTACCGGTAACTATTCGACGCTTCTGGGAACTCTATCGCTTTATCGTGCGGGTAAGCCTTCTCCTTGAATGGGCAAAGAGAGGAAACATCCATATCGAGAACTGCTGAGTGAGGTAAGGAGGTCACACATGTTGCAACGCTACAAAGAGGTTTTCTACGGCCTGCTGTTTGGACTGGGCGCCTCTGTAATCGACGTGTCCATGCATGCGTCGATGGAGGATCAGGGATTCTGGACGGAACTGTTCCGGTCGCACCTTGCAATGGCGGCCTACCGGGCATCCTTCATTGCCTTTGGACTTGCTTTGGGCTGGTTGCTTTGGCGAAAGAACAAAGTCGAGCGCGACTTTCGCAGCCTGCAAGCAACTGTTGAGCAATTTAGGCGCGGGATTAGCACACCAGCCCTTCTTATTCATACTAAGCTTCAGGTATTGCTGACTCGAGGCGATCTCCATCTTCCACCCGAAGCAGAGGAGATGGTTCGATATGTCTACGAAAGGTCGCGGGAGATAGGCGCCTTGGCTCAAGGAAAGCTCCCGCCGATGACGAGCGTCAGCATGTAGGGTGTGCGTTCTGGCTATTAACCAGAGCAGGGCCCAATGGAGACTATGCGGAGTCCCTAACTTCGCCAGTCAGAAGTCTGAAGAGCTTTCGCAATAGAATGGAGAACAGTATGAGAAAGAGAGTCGGCCTAGGACTTCTGTTTCTACTTTGTTGCGTCGGTCTCAGAGCATTTGCTCAAACGGATTCTGACGAAACCCAAGTACGCAAACTGATCAACGAATTCGAATCTGCTTTGGCCAGAAAGGATATCGCAACAGTTGGAAGTTTCGTGTCGCCTCACATTGTCGTTTTCGAAAACGGTTATCGAAATGACGGCTGGCAGGACTTCCGGGACAACCACTTGATTCCGGAGTTCAAACATGCAGGTTCTCAATACTCAACCGCTCTGATAAAAGTGGATGCGAGTCCGGTGATGGCGTGGGGATACTCCAGTATGAAACGTGTTCAACTTCAAAACAAAAATGCTGAGCCGGATGTGTGGACAAGCTACATCCTTCGAAAGGAAGACGGAAAGTGGAAGATCGTCGCCCTGACTTGGAGCGTCAGACGCACGAATGAGTAGTTGCACAGTGTGCACGCACAGAAATGCGGACCCGCAAGTCGGCAGATGCAGAGGCCCACAGTCATTACCGCTGAGGCAGGGCGACGCGTATGCGCGGGCTGGGTTTTCTAAGCGCGTCGTTAGGCGGATTGTGGACGGGGTTTAGCTGGATGGGATGGCGACGCCCTTCTTAAATTACCGAAGCAAGATCGATCCGACTCGGAGACGGGAAGTATTTAGCGAAGGGCTATCGGGTAAGGCTATATGCGTCTGTGTGGTTGAAACTCGTTCCAGCATCGGACGAAGGCAAGCGATCGGTTGTGCCCATTCGCGAATCATGGAAAAAAGGATCGCCACGGCAAAGAGCGCAAAAATGGTGTAGCTCCTTGGTTCTGCCAACCCGTTTTCGGATCCGTTCTTCATATTGCCCTATGGGGTGATCAGACACGGCCCCTTCGGAAAAGTAAGCGGATGATCCCTGACCACCCGCTACCGCCAACCACAACTTCGTTGACTTTCGGTTACCTGTAACGCTGCCGCGCCTGTTGGCGGCGTCGCTGCGTTTACGCAAAACTCGCGAGGGCTAAGTTTAGATTCTCCAGCGGCGCGTTTCGAAGAATCTAAACACAACTCAGGAGGATGGTTGGAGCCCTAGAACGACCTCGCCTTCTCGCGATAGTGACAATGATCGCGACGAACAAGCAGCCGGACAACCAAATCAACGAAATCCAAAACAGAAAAGGCAGAAACCAGAAAATAATCATATAGCTGCCTCCTGATACTTAGATGCGGTAGCCTTGTGAAAGGACCGGTTCTCAACACGTATCGGTATCGAATTGACTTTTCGTAGATGCGCCTTGAAAGAGGAATAGAGGAAAATGTTCCGTGCGCATAGCGGGCATCGGCTTTGTTTGTCACAGTGCGGTCTGTTTCAGGTTGTCGGATCGCCCTCGACCTCGATATGCATCATCAGCCCGCCACCGCCATTCTGCTCGGTGTTATTGTTCGTGGTATGGTGCGAGATGTGGCAGTGGATCATCCATTTCCCCGGCTTGAGCGCCGTCCAAATCACGTCGTAGCGTTGCCCGGGACCCACATTGATAGTGTCCGCCTTGAAGCGGGCCGAGGGCGCGAGCATCTCGCCGTCGCGCGCCACAACCACAAACGGGCCGCCGTGGATGTGCATAGGATGAATGAAGCCGCTGTTGGAGCCGATGAAGCGAACCTTGAGCGTTTCGCCAACCTTCATCTTGATGATGTCGGTCGAAGGGAAGGCGCGTCCGTTGATAGTGAAATAGTTTGGCTGGCCACCGTCCATCGGCATCGCCGGGTACGTCAGGCCTTCTCGTATCAGCCACTCCTGCAGCTGGATCGTGTATTCGTGATCAGCGGCAATCTCGTCCGTGGAATTTGCTGGATCGATGATCAACGCACCATACAGCCCTAACGCTTGCTGACGGTCAACGTGGTCGTGAGAGTGATACAGATAGGTGCCAGACTGCAGCGCGGTGAATTCATAGCGATAGATCTGTCCATTCTGGATCGGCTTCTGCGTAAGGTTTGCCGCGCCGTCCATGACGTTGGGCAGCACCAATCCGTGCCAGTGAACCGTCGTCGAATTCGGCAGCCGGTTGGTGACGTTGATTCGTACGCGGTCACCTTGGCGAAAGCGCAAAGTCGGCCCCGGCACCTGGCCGTTGAACGCATATGCGTCGACTGAAACCGTGGGCAGGATCTGCCACCGGATAACGGACGTCTCCAGGTCGAAGACTTTGACGCCGTTTTCGATGCGCGGAGCGAGCGGTTGCGCCCCCTGCTTGTCGAGGCCGTAGGTGGCGGTGACCTCGCGCGGGTCCACGGCCGCCATGTCGAGCATCGCCGCGGCCGGGGTTTCCTCCGTCATGATCATGCCAGGCGGCATGATCGCACCACGCACATCGTGGGCGCTGAGCCGCAGATTGACGAACGCGGCGGGCAACGTCATGCCCGCGGCCAACATGAGCAAGGTGAATAGCGTGATCGTGACCAACTGCGGCCGGGTCACGTCGGCCTGCATGCCGGATCCGGCAGCCATGGGCATGGCCCCCGTCTCATGACCTTCACTCTCGCGGGCACTCTTTGATTTCGTGTGTGCTTTTGTGTCTGCAGACGCTGGCGTCGTGCTTGCAGAAGTTGACTTCGCCATTTGCATCCCCGGATGGTCCATACCCACCATCTTGTCGCCTTTACTCGGGGACGCGTCCCTGCCGCGGAATGATTTCCTTTCCTGCCTCGCCTCGGGTGTGGTGTTCGCACGCTCGGTCATCAGCCCGTGTTTTAGGCCGCGTGTCACCATCCAAACATTGACCGGATAGGCAATCGCGAAACCGGCAATGACACCGAGCGACATCACCATCCAGAACAACGGCTCACCCGGCCACATCGCCCGCATGTCGCGGCCCATCATCAGCAAAACCATGACCGGCGCCATGCCCCCCATCATGCAGTTCATCGAAATGAACTCGGGCAGGAAACTGCGCCTCACGTTTTCGACGTAAGTGCCGCCCATCGTCTTGCGCATAAATAGCGCCTGGAAGATCAGCAGGCCAAATAGGAAACCGGCGGTGTATTCGACGATCAGATCGAGCCACATCGGCAGACCGATCAGCGCCACCGCCACAGCGGCTACGATGATGCCGGTGGCGTCGCCCGCCACGCAGTGCACCGTGGAGCCGACGCCTTGTTTCCACAGCGGCTTGATGAAGTCTTCGTGGCCACCGGGCGTGGGTTCCTTGTCGGCCATTACATACAGCAACAGACCGATTGGTCCCATGTACAAGGTGACCAGCACAAAGCCCCACTTCATCACTTTAGGCTCAGGGTTGCCATGGAATTGATCCCACGCCACGTACGCGGCAGAGAATACTGCCACCATCAGCCAGGCATGGACGAAGATATCGATTGGTTGGATCAACATAAGGATCATCCTTGTGAGGGGCCCGCTGCTACGGAATCCGCTCGCGTCGAATCGTCAAAATCTGGAATTGTGAGTGCCTCTGTTACTGAAAGGTTGAATCTTATACGTGAATTGGAATCCTCAGAACAGCGCGATCTGGGCATTATCGGCATGTCGCGCAGGGACGAGCGCGCGGCTACATGTAAGGGCATGAGATGGTGGCAAGCCGAATTCCGCCAGGCATCGGGAGGAGCGCGAGAAGAGCGAAGATAAAAAGCAAAGTGCCCAGGAGATACCGGCCGGCACCGGGTGCAGTGAACTCATCCAAAGTTTCCGGTGACCGTAACAATGCAAAGACCAGTAACAGTCCGGCCCACAGGAACAATCCTGACCAAACAAACACTGCCAGCAGAACGCCCAACCCAACTGTGAGGAATTCGATAGGAGCTGTTTTCTTAGCTCCGAACAGCGCAGCTGCGATGCGGCCTCCGTCCAGCGGGCCGACAGGGAGGAGGTTCAAAGCCGAGACGTAGATTCCGATCCAAGAAGCGAAGCCGAGATCGGAAATGCCAACCATCCCCGCTGGAATCGAACCACCTTTCACCAGCTTATACAGCAGGGAGAGAAGAAGCGACGATCGGATCGTCATGGCATGAGGATAAGCGGGTGAAAAGGTCGGAATCGACGCTTGCAGACTGTAGAGCATCAACGGAATGGCCACCAGTAATCCCGCTACCGGGCCGGCCGCCCCGATATCAAAAGAGTCATTTCGGTCCCACACAGGCGCTTTCAACCGAACGAAAGCTCCGAACGTGCCCAGTCCCATTGGGAAGGGTATGAAGATGGGAAGGCCGGCTGCGATACGCCGCCATCGAGCTGCCGCAAAATGACCGAGCTCATGGATGCCGAGAATGCTTAAAGCTTCTAACAAAACCTTCATTTCCCCGGCAACCCGCCAGAGCAGCCAGTACATCCTTCGACTCAGGAGGATTGTCCAATGGCGACCGAACTCTTGCCAGACAAGTTGTGGGAACTGGTCGAACCCTTCATCCCTGCTGGCAAGGCGAAGCCCAAGGGCGGGAGGCCGCGTTTGGCAGACAGGGCATGTCTGGCAGGTATTCTTTTCGTCTTGCGTAGTGGCACTCCTTGGGAAATGCTGCCGCAAGAACTCCGGTGTGGCTCCGGCATGACCTGCTGGCGCCGCTTGCGCGATTGGCAAGACGCAGGGATCTGGCAAATGATCCACTTTGTGCTCCTGGATTGGCTGGCTCGCTGCGGGAGAATTGATTGGTCACGAGCAGTTGTGGACGCCAGTTCGGTTCGGGCAGTTTTTGGGGGCAGAAGACGGGTCCCAATCCTACCGATCGGGCCAAGCTTGGCAGCAAGCGTCATTTGATCTGCGATGGTCAGGGCGTTCCTCTTGCAATCCAACTCACCGGCGCTAACCGAAACGATTCGCAGGAAGCACTCAGGCTCGTCGATGCCATACCGCCCTTGCAGGGAAGGCGCGGGCGTCCTCGCCACCGTCCGGATTGCGTGTTAGGCGACCGTGGTTATGATGCGCAAGCAATCCGCCAGGGTCTGCGACATCGGCATATGCTGCCCCTGATAGCAAAGCGTAACACCGAACATGGCAGTGGACTGGGTCGATGGCGCTGGGTTGTCGAGCGAAGCTTTGCTTGGTTCAACCAGTATCGCCGGCTGCGCGTCCGATACGAGAAACGCGCCGACATCCATGAGGCATTTCTAGTTCTGGCGTGCATCCTAATCTGCTGGAAGTTTCTCGATGGCTAATCACAGGTCCGCGAAGCGATCCAGCAGGCACCTGATCAGAGTTGCTGTCTCGCTGCGGCGAGCCGCTCTTTGAAATATCCTACGAACTTGGCGCTCGCGCCGTGGACGGCTCAGACCGACCTTCGTGCATACGGGTGTGATTGGTGCGCTGCTCGCAGCCGGACAGGTTTTCCATGCCACTCCTGAGCGTACGAACGTGCTCGTGATCTTCTCGGACATGCGCCAGGATGCCACGGGGCTCAGTCTCGAAAGGCTTTTCGCATAGTTCTATCGAGCCGATACTCACTAGAGTCGAGGCAGAACAGCGCATCCCAGACCTAAAAGGCATTCGAGCGGCGGTTCTGCGAGCAATACTGCGCGTCAGAGCCGGACTATTGGCAAGATGTACGCGAATTCTGGGGTGAGTTCTTTGAGAAAGCTCGCGCACAACTTGAAGAATATTCCGGTGCTGCGTGACCCAGGGCCTGGAGCTTTGCCGGTGAGGTAATCCGCAACGACAGTCTCACTCGAGACTTGGCCTTCGCGTTTTCCCCGCCCATTCCCTGGATCGGCGGTAAATCTCAGATCCGGCGTACGCTGCCAGCAAATAAACGACCGGTTCAATGGGGTGCCGGTACCGTGCCTCGATGTGCGTCATTGAGAATATGATCGGATAGAAAATCGGAACCGCGACCATGGGAATGGCAAACCGACCAAAGTTTCGCAAGAGCAGTGTCCCACCGAACCAGCAGCCCGAAGCCGCAACCAGAGTCAGGGGGAGAAAGCTCAAGAGCACAAACCAGAAACGAACCCAGCGCTTAAGCGACGTCCAGGCAAATTGTCCAGGGTGATTGCAGATGTATTGTATGGACTCTCGCCTCAATTGCTCCACGAACTGAACCTCTCCCACCTGCTGATATAGCCCGGTCCTGCTCCCAGCCGGATGCATCCCGAAATTAACATTGCCGAAGTAAATTTCAGCCCACCCGTTACTGCGCACGGGAAAGACCGCATGAAGCTCCAGGCGATTGCGAATCGACCAGGGAAGAAGTACGCAGATCAGCGTCAGGCAGAACGCGAGTCCTAGCTTCACTCGTGACTGCACTTGCCAAAGTCTTGAAACAAGTATTGCTGGCAAGGGCGCCAAGAGCGGAAGGGTTAACCAGTGCGGACGCACCCCATAGCACTCCCGCCCCCGCCCACTGCTGTGCTGAATTCGCCCGGAGCAAGACAAGAAGGCCAAGTACAAGCATGAGGGCTGACAGCGAGGTATCCAACAATAACAGCGGCATCAACACCGCCAGTGGCGATAGCGTCCAGACCCAGGCCGCTATCAGGCCCACCTCCTCAGTCAGACATTCGCTTCCTAATCTATAAATCACCACCGCAGTTAACGATGACACGACAATATTCAGCAGAAGAAGGATCACCGCCGAGGCTTGGCTATCAATTCCAAACACCGAGAAGACAGCGGCAACAAGGAAAGGGTAACCCGGCGCCGCCCATGCGGTGGGGCCATTGTAGCCGCGATATGCGTCGGCAAAGGCATGACGAAGCACAAGTGAGCGTGCAATCGATGCAATCTCATTGGTCCATTGACAAGTGATACCGCCGATCATCAAGAAATGAAACCCCACCACTAGTCGATACACCAAAGCAATCACAAAAATCAACCAAACCGATTGAGTTGGCCTTGATGTGAAGTGGGTCGTGAAGCGCATGCGAACGATTTTGCCACACGCGGAGGCCGCAGTCTTCTCATTTCCTGAGACAAACTATTGTTCAACAGCATTAAAGCCGAACATTGGCGTGGTCCATGCAAAAGTCCTTCTTTGTGTCAAGTAAAAAATTGACACCACTTCGATTTCGGTAGTTGTAGGTTTTTTTCATTTTTTTACTTGACACAAAGAAGGACTTCCACTACTTTCCGTGTCCATACAATGTAATCAAGAATTTTGATCTAGTCATTTCTTCCCCCTTGAAAGTGACAGGATCGTCGGATCGGGTGTGGTTTCGGTTCGATTGCCGTCCCTAGGGTCGCCGAGCGGCCTTTAGGGAGCGCGGGTTTGTGTCCATTCGAGCAGACGAGCGCTAGCTTCTTCGCTCTTGGAGGTCTGCCCGATGGCGCAACTGCTCAAGGGAACTGCACTCTTCTTCATTCTGACTCTCCCTGCCCTTTTGTTCGCTCAGGCCCCCACCATATCGAGTTTGTCGCCGACCTCGGGACCGGTGGGTACGTCGGTGACGATCACGGGGACGAACTTCGGGACGACGCAGGGCACGAGCACGGTGACGTTCAACGGAACCACGGCGACGCCGACGAGTTGGAGTGCCACTTCGATTGCGGCCCCGGTTCCAGCAGGGACCACGAACGGGAGTGTTGTCGTTAGTGTAGGTGGGTTGCTCAGCAATGGAGTGGGCTTCACGGTAACTAGTGGTCCGGGGATAACAGCCCTGTCGCCCGCGTCCGGTCCAGCAGGAACCTCCGTCACAATTACCGGCAACGGATTTGGAGCAACTCAGGGCAGCAGCACCGTGGCCTTCAATGGCACGAGTGCGGCTCCGGCAAGTTGGAGTGTAACGTCGATCGTTGCTCCGGTTCCGGCAGGTGCGACGACTGGAAACGTCGCCGTGACTGTTGGCGGGATTGCT
>Ga0193751_1000817_pt1 | contig 21814 bp, 16 predicted proteins | sample L1c2metaG_FD_143050 | JGI IMG/M metagenome (GOLD analysis project Ga0193751, IMG submission 143050) | Soil microbial communities from a riparian zone of the East river system, Colorado, United States - L1c2 | ecosystem: Environmental > Terrestrial > Soil > Riparian zone | place: USA: East River... | reverse complement strand
CCGATTTCTCGCCGCTCGGTAGAGCAGGGCGAGCACCACGCCGAGCAGCGCGGCGTCGCCGGGAAACAGCGACACGGCGAGGCCCAGCATCAACGCGTCGGCCACCGGTGCAGTAAGCACCCCCGCCAGACCGACCGCCACCGCAACGAGCGTAAGCGCTTTGCCCACGACGCTGAATTGCAAATCGAATAGTGCCAGCGCGGCAACTCCGATAGCCATCCACCATGGGGCGCGGCGCCAGAGCCGATCGATCATGGCGCCGCCCGTCCTAGAATCTTCAGATACAGTGCTTCGAGCCTCCTCGCCACTGAATCGGAGTCGAGTCCGAGGGCCCGGATCCTTTCACGACCACCGCCAGATTCTGCCGTCAGCACCTCGGCAATGCCATCTGCAACCGACTTCGGGTCATAGGAACAAAGGCGCGAATTCGCCACGCCTTCGAGCAGCCACGCAACGTCGCCCACCCGCACCCCGACGACGGGAGAGTCGCACGCCATGGCCTCCTTGACGATATTGGGAGACCCCTCGCGGAGCGACGTCAACAGGAGTACATCGGCCGCGCTGAGCCACACGGGGACTTGATCATGCTGCACGCCTTCCAACGGAATCAGTTTCGCCTGCATCCCCCGGGCCGCAAGCTGCTGTACCGCAGCCTCGGCAAGTCCGTAATTCTTGGTGGGATCGAGGCGACGGCCTCCGAACAAGACGATGACCCCGTCATCCCAACCGAGACGCGCGCGCGCGCGATCCCGACTCGTGCGAACGAAGCAATCCAGATCGACACCATTGGGGATGATCTCCGTTCTCTTCCGAAGCGCGCGCGGCAGCCGCTCTATCATCGCTGCGGTCTTGACGACGATCGCGGCCGCGGCGAACCCGGCCAGGCGGCTGGCCACAGACCCTATCCACGACCGCGTTCTGCGCGCGATTCTGCCTTCCTCGCCATTAATATCGCCACCGCAGTAGCTCACCAGCAACGGTATCCGCGAGCGGGCGCAAACATCGGCCACAACGGCAGCCGTGTAACCGAAGTGCGCGTGCACAAGGTCAAACGCGTCGCCCTCCAGGGCCTCTCGCGTCCGCCGCCTCAGGCCCAGGTAGTCGCGACGCGCGTGGACGACGTCGCACGTGATGCCAAGCCTTCGAAGACTGTCGATCTGCGCCTCGACGAACACGCCGAAATGAGGCATGCCGGGCGCCGGCCACATGTTGGAGACATGCAAAACTCTCAAGCGCCGTATCCCTGCAACCACTTCCTGCGCCAGAATTCGAATGCCACGAAAAGCCAGATCCGATGCGGGTCGACGCGCGCCCCGGACAGGAAGCCTTCGACCGCCCGTTTCAAAGTAGCCGGATCGACCAAACCCGACCCAAACAAAGAATCGCGACTCAAAAGGTCGCGGACGTAGACATTGAGACGGCCGGTGCGCATCCACGAAGCCAACGGAATCCCGAAACCCTGCTTGGGCCGATCGATCAAATGCCGCGGCACCAGGTCGTAGAGAACACTGCGCAACAAGTGTTTCGCGCCGAGCTTTCCCATCCGGAATCGAAGGGGACAGGCAAAAGCGAACTCCGCCAACCTGTGATCGAGCAATGGCTCTCTCCCTTCGAGCCCTACCCGCATGGTCATGCGATCGACTTTGACAAGAATGTCCCCGGGGAGATAGTGATGAAAATCCCAGCTCATCATGGCTTCTTCGAGCGACGCGGAGGAGGTGCTCAAGCCCGGTCGCGATACCGATTGGGTTCCGAGCAGCTGTTGCACCTGGTTCGGCGTCGTATGGGAAACGGCGAGCTCAAACACGCCGGTGCTGTCCCTGCGCAGGAGCGCCTCCGTGAGCTTGCGAACGCGATCTTCCGACTTGTCGAAATTCCCACGCGAGCGCAAGCCGATAATGTTCGCCGCAAGAGCAGCGCCGCCGCGGCTGGCCATCGCATGGCCGATGAATCTGCGCAAGGGCGCGGGAACTCGTTCAAGCGCGCGGATCACGTTCGGGATCGTCGAGTAATTGACATAGCCGCCGAACAATTCGTCACCGCCGTCGGCAGAAAGCGCCACCTTGACTTGGGTACGCGCCAGCCGTGCGACCAGCATGGTCGGGATGGCAGACGTGTCACCGAACGGTTCATCGAAAAGGTCGCCCCAGCATTCGACCGCGCGCTCCGCTTCATCCATCGTCAAGCGTTCGGACGTATGGTGCGTCCCGAGATGCGCCGCGACCGCTTTCGCCCATTGCGACTCGTCATAGGCTGCTTCCGCGAATCCGATGGTATACGTGCGTGTGTCGGCGCCGAGCCGACTCGAGATAATGGCCGTCACCAGCGACGAGTCGATACCGCCGGAGAGAAAAACGCCGACCGGCACGTCGGAAACCAGGCGATACGCACATGCGCTTTCCAGCAGCCGGGACAGATGCTCCTTGGCCGCGTTTTCTTCCCGCGGAACGTCGACCTTGGACGCCGCCGATTCGAGCGACCAATAGCGGCCCGAGCGCAAGCCTTCGGAGGTCGAGTAGCTGATCCACGTGCCCGGCTCGACGACGCGCACTGCTCGGAAGATCGTGCGATTGCCGGCGATATATCCAAATTGAAAGAACTCACCGAGCGCACCGTGGTCGAGTTCGCGCGGCCACGAGCGAAATGGCTGCAGACCGCGGAGCTCCGATGCAAATGCGAGGATTCCCTCGTGGAGAAAAAAATAGAGCGGCTTGACTCCGGCGCGATCCCGAATCAACAAAAGACGCTGCTCGAGGCGATCCCAGATCGCGAGAGCGAACATTCCGATAAAACGTTCGACCGCTGCGATTCCCCAGAGCGCATACGCTTCCAGCAGGACCTCCGTGTCGCTCGTGCTCCTGAACTGAACGCCGTGCGCCGCGAGCTCGGTCCGAATCTCCCCGAAGTTATAGATCTCACGCCGCCGCATCGCGCACGTCTTCCCACGTGCCGTGGTCATCCGGCCCCCGATGCGAGAGGTTCTGCAACCCAAGATCGAGCGCCCCGGCAAGCTCGCGCAATCGGGAGCTTGGACCATAGTAGCCGACTATTCCGCACACCTTGCGCTGCTCCCGGAGTCACATTGTGGGCGATTCGGCCGAATGCAGAGGCTTGTCGATTCGATCCGGAGAGTCGGCGAGCGCGATGTTGGCCCCACGCCGCGTCCACCGGTAGAATTCGTTCCGGGTCTGCGTGGCCTAGCGGAGAGCCGCGCGGGTTTCATTGCGCTCCCTCGATCCGGACAATACTCTTCGGGCGGGAAGCCACCAACGCTAGCCCCTTGAAGCGGTTGATGCCAGGCCGGCGTAAACCGATTCATACGCATCGACCATCGCTGCAACAGAGAATTCGCGTGCGGCTTTTTGTTTCGCACGCACAGCCAGGGCGACCGCGCGGTCGCGGTCCGACGCGACCGCGGCTATTGCGCTCGCAAGCGCATTTTCGGATGGAGCAAAAAGAACGCCGCTGGGGCTTTCAGCGGGTCCGAGGAGCAGCGAGGCGTCCCCCACGTCCGTCGCCACCACGACGCGGCCGGCGGCCATCGCTTCCATCATCGAGTTGGACATGCCTTCCGCCAGCGAGGCGGAAACGAAGACGTCCATCGATTCAAGAGCGTCCCACGGGCTCTCGCATGCAGACAGAAACTCCGCGCGGTCGGCGATTCCCAGTTCCCCCGCTCTGGCCCGGAGGCGCTCGATTGCAGCGGGCTCGCCCTCTCCCCAATTGGAGAAGCGAAAATCCAGCCCCTGATCCTTCAAGATTCCCAGCGCGCGCAGCACCATGTCATGGCCTTTGACGGGATCCAAACGCGCAAGCATGCCGATGCGCAGCGGTCCCGATGACGCAAAAGGCGGCGCCAACAGCCGCTGTGGCAGAAGCAAGCCATTCGGAATATGGTGGAGGCGCCCGGCCTGGACTCCCAGATCCAGCCACTCCATAAGGCCGGCCCTGGAATTGCAGATCACCGTTGCCCGGGCCCACTTGGCCAGCATAGGCTCCGATCGCAGGTAGGCCCTCGGGCCAACACCGTACACGGCGCGCGATATCGTCCTGACGCCGAGAACGACATTGCGCCGCGTGATCCGACCGCACAGCGCCGCAAAAGTATTGCATGGCTGCATCCAGCCCTGGACAATGTGAATTTGGTGTCTCCGCACATATCGCGCAGACTCCGATATGATGGAGAAGTCCCAGCGACCACGGCGGTCGAGGCTGTGCAGTTTTATGCGTCTGGATTCCTCGATCTCGGCCCAGTACTGTCCGCCTGAAGCCATCGTCAAGACGTGTACGTCCCAGCCGCGGTTCATCAATCCGGTAGCGACGAGGAGCAGTTGACGCTCGGCGCCACCGCCATTCAGGCCCGGCGCCAGAATCAGGAGCCGGTTCGCAATTGCTCGCATGAAGGTAGAATTTTAGTCCAAGACAGTCGCGATACCCATTCCGATGAAACGAAGGTACATCAAATGCCCCTACCGGCCATGCCGAGGCGACAAAATCTGAAGTTTGGTAATGGCTAACGAACAAGCGACAGTGTCATTGTCGAGGCCGTGGGCGATCCTGGCCGCGCATTGGCTTCAGGTTGTCATTTTGACGGCCGCTTTTGCACTCGCCTACGCCGTTGTGGTGTGGCTGAACGCGACCTACGTCGCCAGGGCCACGCTTCGCACGCCCGACCTCACGCTCGCGGAATTCAAGCGCGTCATCGAGGCGGCAAGTGATCCTGGCGTTATCTCCGAAATCGCAACCCGCGTCTTCCAGGGCGACGATGCCCGCGCCGCAGCCGCGCGCGACCTCGCGCGCGATCCATTTTTTGCCGACCATTTCATACCGGTCTATACGATCTCCCGTTCGGATTTGAGGGAAACATCCGTTGCGCCGCCGAGCGTTGGCCAGCAGATCGTGGCAGTCCAGACCCGCGCCGAATCCTCCGATCGCACCACTGCCAGCAGGATGGCAATGCTTTTGGCCGATGCGTTTGCCGATGGCGCCTTGAAGAGTGCGCTGGTGGAATACGTCACGGCGCAGCGCGGCGCTCTTGCCACCTCCAAGCAACGTCTCGAGGCCGATATTGCCGGCGATCGCGCATCGCTCGTACGCGCGGAGACGAAGATCGGGGAATTGCAGAAACTGAGCGCGGCGTACCCGCAGGCCAGCCGGGGAGATTCACGACAGGTGGTCTCCGTTGCCGAAGGTGGGGCGCGCTACCTCTCCCCGGTCACCCAGCTGATCGGCGCTTCGTCGGACGCAATCGAAATTCGCGATTCGCTAAGAGAAACAGAACGCACGATTCGCCAGGTGACCTGGATGAGCTCCGTCTTCGACGAAGCGGGAAAGCTTAATGGAGTGGCTCTTTCCGGACGCAGCTACCTGGCTCAGTTGGAATCGATCCTGCGTTCGAAGCGTGGAGCGGAAGATGACGAAGCCGTACCCGCGGCGCGGTCGAACATAGAAGCCGACCTGAGCGTGTTCCGGGGCCGCTATATCATTGGATACACCATACTGCGCGCGCCACCCGAACGGCCTCCGCGTGCCGGGCCGCCCCTTCTGGCGCATGCCGTCGGCGGCATGCTGGCGAGCCTGGTTCTCGCTGTCCTGTTGACTCTGGCGCTACGCTGGAAAGAAGTCCACCTTGAGCGCGCCAATCCATAAATCTGCGATGACGCCTCCGAAAAAAACGGCCATGAATTCGCCTTTGTTTTTGCGAAGTCCTTCGGTCTCGAAGTTGACCTAAACCTGCGCACAAACGCGCCTGGCAATCTCCGCCAGTCGAGGATCCTGCTCGACGCCTACTACGGTACAGCCCTTTTGCGCGGCTAAGTATTCGGCAAGGCACCCAGGCCCGCACCCGACGTCCAACACCGTTTCGCCCTTGCCGAAGAATTTCGCGTGTTAAAGCATCTATTCCTTTGCGGTGTAATCCGAAACGAATCAATCCTAGCACTGTGAAACGTCAGGTGCGATACGGGCTATGCTCGAACCGGCTTCGGGCACATACTTTTTCCAGTAGCACCCGCGCGCTCTCGGCCCAGGATGGCCACGCTCGCGCGGTGCGCGTCGCCGGCTCTCCTTGCGCGAGCGCAGCTTCGAACCTGCGGATCGCGTCGTAAAGCATCCATTTGTCGTCAGGATCGAAGTAAACGGGGAAGTCGGCGCCAATTTCGCGAAATACCGGAATGTCGCTCGCGAACACCCGGAGGCCGTATTGCATCGCTTCAACCAGCGGCAGCCCAAAACCCTCGCAGCGTGAGGCGAAAATCAATGCCGACGCATGGCGATACGCGTAGTCGAGCTCAGTGTCGGATCCCGCGTCCAACCACAACAGCCGTCGGCCGAACTGCGGATGCGCCCGGATCCGCAGCTCGAGCTCATGCGAGCGCCAGCCCAGCCGGCCGAAGATCATCAGGTTCGTGTCGACGCCTTCGGCCCACATCCGATCGAACACGTCGAGTATCAGAGCGTGGTTCTTCCGCGGTTCGATCGTCCCGACAGTAAGATAGACCGGTGCCCCTCGGAAGATCGTTTGGAAGGCAACGCGCGGCGGCTCGGCCTCGATTCGACCGAGACCCGCACCGAGATAGAAATACTCGATGCGAGACGGAGTCGTTACAACCTTCATCTGTGCAAGGTAAGTCCGCAGCTCGCTCGCAACAGTCCGCGATATTGCCAGCATTCCTTCCGCGTAAGGCGTTACTCGCCGCAACCATCGCTCCAGCATAATCGCGCTGCCCTCAGGCGCGAGATCCGGATAAGCGATCGGAATGAGATCGTTTATGACGATCCAGATCCTCGCGCCAGCGGCGCGCGCCCGGCGCAATTCGACGGAGAGATCGATGCTCCAAGCCGGGTCGAGAAGCACGAGCACATCGTCGCGACGAAAGACGACGCGGCGTTCTTCGCCTGCGCCGAACGAGTGCAACCATCTGGTCGCATTCTGGAATGCATGGACGATACGCCGCAACGAGTATTCCAGGCGCTGTGAATGGAGCGCATCGCGGACCGCCGGCCCGGGTAGAGCACGAATTGCGCCCGCGCGTGCGCGATGGAAGGTCTCGCGCAGCAGGTCGACGGGGGTAGGCCGCAACGCGTGCGCAGGACGCTCCGGCAATGCGTCGATCGACACGAAGTAGCGCCCGTTGTAGACAATCGCGCTGCAGGCCCCGGGACCCTTCGCCGCCAGCGCCGCGTCGACGAGATTTCTGGACGCGCGCTGAATTCCCGTGTTGTAACGGCTGAAGAACGTGCTGGTGCACTCCAGGAAAACGCGCGGGCTGTCTGCGCGTCCGCCCGTATCAGGCAACGGCGTGGATCGTACGGTCACCTGCCACCGCGCCAGGGCCGCTCGATACGGGTCGGGCGCCTCCACACGTCACGCCCGACCCGCGTCATTCACGTCCCACGTGCTGGAGATCGGCATCGACCATCATCTCGATGAGTTGCTTTAAATCTGTCTTCGACTCCCAGCCCAGTTTCGCCTTCGCCTTCGCGGGATCGCCGAGCAGCCCGTCGACCTCGGCAGGCCTGAGAAATGCCGGATCGATGATGATGTATGCCAGATACGCCCCGTCCTGCCCGGTGACGCCCGTGATGAGCGCGGACTTAGCCACGCGCGAGCCTCTCCTCCCAGAATTGTAGCGCCGCGGCGATCGAACTGCGGATGGGTGTTGTCGGTGTCCAACCGGTAGCCATGCGGATTTTTGTCGGATCGCCACGCATGCGCCTCTGCTCGGCCGCCCGCATCCGCGCGGGCTCGGTGTGTAGTTGCACGTCGACGCCCGCCAATGCAATCAGTTGATCGAGCATCGACTGCAGACTATGCTCGACACCCGAGCAGACGTTGTAGACTTCGCCGGCCCTGCCGCGTTCAAGGAGGGCAAAGTACGCTTCGACGACATCGTGAACGTCGGTGAAGTCGCGCGTAACGCTGAGATCGCCGACATGAATCGCGGGTGGCCGACTGCCCGCCTTGATCTCTGCAAGTTGTCTGGCAAAGTCGGACACGGCGAATCGATCGCTTTGTCCGGCGCCGATGTGGTTGAACGGCCGCGCCAGTACGACGTCCATGCCCTTGCTGGCATGCCACTGCCAGCACAACGCTTCCGCAGCGAGTTTGCTGACCGCGTAAGGATTGCGCGGCTGCGGCAAGCGTGTCTCCGCGACCGGCAACTCGGACTCCGGCACGAGCCCGTAGACGTCGCCTGTTCCTACATACAGGAAACGGCCGCGAAAGCCCGCTGCATCGAGGGCCTGCAGCAGGTGCAGCGTTCCCATGACATTGATCTGCAAGGTCCCCTCTGGATCTCGAATCGAGTCCGGCACCGCGCTTTGCGCGGCGAGATGGATTACCGCATCCGGCCGCGCTGCCTCGACCAGACGTGACGTCGCAGACGCGTCGCGGACATCGAAGTCTGTCGAGACTTCGGCGAGCGACCAGCGCTGCCCTTGCGCACCGCAGTCCAGTACGCGCGAGAAGGCCTCGCCCACGAATCCCGAGCGGCCCGTTACGAGGAGTCGTTCTGTCGCAGCTTTGGTCATAGGTTCCCGATTTCCGGGGACAGCTTATACCAGCGGTTGCGAAGCACCACATCGAGGAGTTGTTCCGCGCTCTGCTCCCAGGTCAGACGGTGCATGGAGTCCGATCGTGGCGTCATGCCGCTCTGCTGCGCGACGAGCCATGACTCGATCGACGCTGCGAGCTCCGCGGGAGTACCGAGCGGGAAATACGCTGCGTGTTCCGCCGCGACCTCGTGGAATACCGGGATGTCGGAAGCAAGAATCGGCGTCCCGAACCGCGCGGCCTCGATCAGAGGGAGACCGAAGCCCTCGCCGGCGGACGGAATCAGCAGCGCCGCGCTCCGTTTATAACAATGAACCAATTCCTCGTCGGCAGGGTTGTCGATGAAGCGCAGTCGACGGGCCGATTCGGCGTGCTTCGACATTGTCGACATGAACTTGTCGACCATCCAGCCGCGCTTGCCGGCGATGCACAGATTCACGTCGATCCCGCGCGCCCAAAGCAGCTCCATGGCATCGAGCGCCAGAGCATGGTTCTTGCGCGGCTCGATCGTCCCGACCATCAGCAGCGTCCGGCCGGATGTCGCGCGACGCACGCGGTCCGTGACGCCCGCATCCGACCGTTCTTGAAAGTCGCAGCCCAGATGCCAGAAACCTATCCTCCGAGCCCGTTGGGAGCCAAGCGAGCTTATGAACGCTTCCAGCTCATCGGCTACCGCACGCGAGATGCATATGAACCCGTCATTGGCGCGAATCGCTTTGACGAGCCATCCCGCAAACCACGCAGCGCCACCTTCGACGAACAAATGCGGGAAACGGATAGGCAGCAAGTCGTAGATCACCGAATACACCTTGCCGGCATGAAGCTGCACCGCGTCGAACAGCGGCAGGTATGAGTCGATCTTCGCCCATGACGAGTCGAGCATGAGCAGGGTGTCGCCCCAGCGCAGATCGATCGCCTCCTCGCGCTCGGATGCGGCGCTTTCATGGCCGACAAGCAGCCCTTCGGTCCGCAGCCACTTCGACGCCTGCACCAGCGCTCCCGCTTCCAGCCGTACCGCCACCGCTTCGAATCCGGCACGGTTGGAGCAGTACAGCCAGCGCACGATGTTACGCACGACCCGCTGGATCCCGGTCTGGTGGTCGGTGTCCGTGATGTGCGTGACGTCGACGAGAATCCGCTGCCGCGCGAACAGCGGCTGCGCCAGTTGCTCATGCACCTCGGTTGCAACGTCTCTGACCGGTGGCTTTCTCGCGTCATCGCCCTCTGCGAGAGCCCCGCCGATCTCGGCGAGCGTCGCCGGTAACGATACGACGCTGGCTCGATGCAGGAAGTCGTCGATGGCGAGTGCATATTGTGCGGCGATGCTTTCCGCGCCGTGATCGCGAATGACGTAGCTGCGACCTGCCGCGCCGAGCTCTAGAAGCGCGGCGCGGCGCGCGAAGAGCGACGTCAGCTCTTCGGCAAGCTCCCCTACCTCCGGGACTGGCGCGGTTTTGTGAATGGCCTCGTCGGGGTAGTCGGTGAAACTTTCTGCGTCGTTGGCGATAAGCGGCACGCCGTATGTCAGGCAATCGAGGATGGCTTTCGAGGTGCCTCCCCGGCTGTGTGTTCGCAGCTGTACGGCAAGATCGGCGGCCACCAGATAGTCGGCGTACTCGCGTTCGTCGAGATAGCCGGTGATTCGAATCCGCGGTGCGAGTTCGCTGGAGTCGATTGCGCGCCGCAGACCGTGGCCGAATGAATCGCGCGCCAGCTCGCCGACGTAGACGAGGTGAGCGTTGGAATCGACAGCCTTCGCGAAGCGGACAAACGCCTCGAGCAATACGTCCCCGCATTTGGTCCAGGTGATATGCCCGAAGGTACAAATCACGAAGTCGTCGTCCGCAAACCGCAGTGTGGCGCGAAGCGCGCGGCGACCTTCCGGGTCGATCTTCTCCGGGATACGGACCATCTGCTTGATGATCCGATAAGGCGTGGCGAACCCCTCGGGATAGTTTTGTCTCGCCACGTCGATGTTGAACGGTGTGTGTGAGATGACGCCGATCGCCGACTCGATCACCCGCTTGGTGGCCGGCAGATTGATCATCGTGGCGCCGATCGGGTCGACGTCTTGTTGCACCGGTGCCAGATACCGGCGCGCCCGCGGGCCGTGCGACTCCAGCAGCTCCCGAGAGTACGTACCCGAACGCCCGAGATGAAAATCGACGTAGCCATACAGACCGCTCAGGTACGCGTCGTGCAGGATCACGATTCCGGGATAGCGCGCAATGGCGTCGAGCATGTACGCGTGAAACTCGGAATTGCCCATTTCGTAGACGATTCCGTCATAGTCGCCACGACGAGCCGCAAACTCGCGAAACGAACGAATCATGAAATGGTCGCGAAGGTACGAGTCGGCGACTTCGTAGTCGTCGATGAAAATGTCGATGTCAAAATAGCGCGCAAGCTGCGGGAGGAAGGCCGCGCTGTAGTCGGCGATTCCCGAGCGGCAGGGCGGCAGAGGCGTGAACAGCGCCAGACGCCGTTTGGGAAGGGTCGACGCCACCGCCACGGTTGCGCGGCGGTGCAGCCGGGTGTGGGCACCGCGCAAGGCTTGCAGCGCGAGTTCGGCAGAGCGTTCCCACGTAAACTGCTTGGCTCGCTCCGTCCCGTGTCGACGTAATTGCTTGCGGAAATCGTCTTGCTCGAGCACCGCGGCTAGCCGCTCCGCGATCGCCGCCGGCCGGCGCGCGTCGAACAGCGCGTCGTCACGGCCGATCAGCTCGCTGATCCCGGAGTTATTCGCCCCGACTACCGGTGCGCCGCATCGCATCGCCTCCAACACCGGCAGACCGAATCCCTCATAGAGCGACGGGAAGAAAAAGACGTCGCACAGGTTGTATAGCGCGACTAAGTCGGCTTCGGGTATGAAGCCCGGCATCACCAAGTCGTCGGGCGCGAGTCGCAGCTTGCGAGCTGCTTCCAAGAGCGAATGGCGAGTGGCGTGCGTCATTGAACAAACAATCATGAGCTGAGTGTCGCGACGCACACTCGCAGGCAGCTCCGCGTATCCCGCCATGGCTCCCTCGAGATTCTTGCGATAGTCGTCGCCGCCCGTATAGAGCGCTAGCCTCCGTCGCAATCCATAGCGCGCGCGAATCGCTTCGGCGTCCTGCTGACCGATCTCTTGTATTCTAAAAATGGGGTCGACATCTCCCCAGATCGTCGTGATCCGATCCGCATCGATGCCCGCCAGCTCGATCGCGTCAGCGCGTGTAGACGCCGATATCGCCAGAATCTGCTCGCACTCGCGCAACGCATCCAAGCGGCGGTGGTACCACGCCTTGTACTGCGCGTCGGCCAGATAGCACTCCGGGAATCGAAGCGGAATGAGGTCATAGAGCGTCGTCGAGCGGATCAAACCGGGCACTTTGGGAAGCGGCTCCGGCACGACGGCCTGGCCGTGGAATCCCTCGAAAGCGTGAGCGATATGCAGCACATCCGGCTGCAGGGTCATCCAGTGGCGCCTGATCAAAGCTTCCGCGATTCTCTTGTCCGACGGCTGCGATCCGGCGCCGCTCGGAGAAACGAATGGATAGCCATATGCGCTGGAATGCTGCCGGTGAAGAACGGGATCGAAAACATCGACGGCGCGCCTGAGGCCGTCGTCGTATGCCTTGTTGAAGCAAAGCCTCAGGTCGTCGCCGCCGATCTGGCGCGCGATGTGAATCGCCAGTCCCTCTGCATAGCGTCCGACGCCGCGCCCCGCGGAAACCTCAGACTGGCATGCCTGGAGATCGATTAGCAGACGCATTGAGTTCAGCCGCGGGTGAATTTGCGCAGGCAAGCGTCGGGCGCCCGACAACGACGGGAGCAAGACGATGAGCGCTCCAGCGCCACGGCCAACGAAGCGCGGGTCATTCCTTTCGCTGCCGCCCTGCTGCCCGTTCGAGCAGGATCTGGAGTTCGATAACGCTGATCGACCCCATCTCGGCAATCGCATCGAGTCCGCGATCGGTCGAATTGTGCGGAATGTAGTTGCGCACGGGCGCGCGCGCCGACCCTCGGCGCACGCCCGATTGCTGCACGGGACCGGCCGTCTGCGCACTGTCCAGCAGCATCCGCTTTGCGCGTGACCATAGCCCTGGAAATCGTTCGCGCACCCACGGTGCGACGTGGGCGTAAGCGTCGGAACGCTTCGCCGCCGACACGATCCCACGGACAAACCTGCGGCGACTCGGACTCTGGCGTGTGGTCGGATCGGTCGCGCGTACGAGCCGGCGCAGCGTCCGTAGAGGCGCCGTGACGCGCCAGGAAACGGTTCTCATCATCGCCGTCATCTGATCTTCGGCGCTTCGCACGCGAGCTTCTGCGTCGCGGGCCAGAAATTCGGTCGCCTCGATACGCGTCTCGAGGCTGCGCGTGCGCTCGGCGGCGACATCCAGCCGTTTCGCGATCTCCGCGGCCCGCCGGTTCGCCGCCTGTTCATGCTCACGCAGCTCTTCGATCCGCGAGTTGAGCTTCGCGCAGAACGGTGCCGTCGCAGTACCGCTAAATACAAAGTCGTCGAAAACCGTCGGCCCGTACCGAAACGCATCGATCAGATTCGCCTGCTCCAACGAGACATAAAAACGGTTCAAGCCGTCAAAATAAACGTAGCGGTAGCCGAGCGCAACGAGCAGAGGCTCCCAGTGCTGATGCGTTTCGGATTGCGTCAGCGGCAGCGTGCTCTCGACCACGACAATCCAGGGCTTAGCCGTCGATGTCCAACCCCGAAGCACCTCCCGCTCGTATCCTTCGACGTCGATCTTGAGCCAGTGAATCGCTTTACCCTCGTGCGGAGCAAACACTTCGTCGAGGGTGAGACAGGGGACCTCGATTTCACGCACGGCAAAACCGGCGGCACCGTGGCGCAGCGCGATCTCCGGATCGGCGCTGCTGAGACCGGTACCGGGCATCTCGAACAGCTTCAACGTTCCATGCGCGGCGCCGAGCGCCGCCTCCACGACCGTTTCATCCGGCCGCTGCGAGCGAAGAAGATCGGCATAGGCCGCAACCGGCTCTATGTGAACGCCACGCCAGCCCTGCTCGTAGAATCCCATGCTGACCGAGTCGACAATGGGATCCTGCGCACCAACGTCCACGTAAAAGCCCTGCCCGACGTGCCTGAGCGCGCGCCACAGCATGATGTCTTCGAAATTCTGCGCGTACGACGTAAACATTCATTCGCTTCCGTCACGTTGAATTTCGAAAGCCGCATCCAGCCAGTTCGTCCCGATGAAGTATTGCTTGTCGGTGTTGATCACTTCGAAGACCAGCGCGTTGTCGGTCCATTCGTAATTGTTCTCGAGGTGCGTATCGGAGCTCACCAACGCAGGCGAGAAAGCATACGAGCCCGGGCCGAGCGTGCACGTAAAGCGAAGCTTGAACTCGACGACCTGGCCCGCGCGAAGATTCTCGACGACTTGCTTGGTGTGCCAGGTATTCGTGCCCCACACCGTCTGGCCGACACGATCGCGCAGCATGTAGCCGAGCACCAGTCGAGGGACATCCTCGTTCGCCTGAACGCGCGCGGTCAAAATGACACGCTGCCCCACGCGCAGCGATTGCAGCTCCTCTCCGGAGCCTGCATCGGTGAGACGAAAGCCCGCCAGCGTCGCTTCGCCGGTGCCGGACCGGGTCCTGAGCCATCCGCTTTTGTGGCGCACCTGATCTACCGCGAGGCTGGCAGCCTCCTTTTCTGCTATTAGCGCGTTGTAGTAGTCGACGATCTCATCGGCCGGACCTTGCCGCAACATCCGGCCTTTGTCCAGCAGGATGACCCGCTCGCACAGCGTCCGTATGTCCGCCAGGCCGTGCGTCACAAACAGTAATGCCGTCCCTTGCTGCTTGAACTCCCGGATGCGGGCAAAGCTCTTGTGCTGGAAATAAGCGTCGCCGACCGACAGGGCTTCGTCGACGATCAGGACCTCGGGCCGAAACGCGGTCGCGACGGCAAAGGCGACGCGCATTTGCATGCCGCTCGAGTAGGTGCGCACGGGTTGGTCGAAGTAGTCGCCGATCTCGGCAAACGCCTCGATCCCCGGCATGGCCTCCAAAACCGTTTCCCTGCTGAAACCCATCAGGCCGGTCGCATGCAGAACGTTCTCTCGCCCGGTAAATTCCGGATTGAATCCCATCCCCAGCTCTAAAATGGCCGCAATGCGGCCGTTGATTCGTACCTCGCCCTCGGTTGGGCTCAAGGTGCCCGCGATGAGCTTGAGCAGCGTGCTCTTGCCGGCTCCATTCTGGCCGACGATGCCGACCGCCTCACCGAATCCGAGGTCGAACGAGGCGCTTCGCAACGCCCAGTGCTCGAGGGCCGGCGCCACCGGCACGCCGAACCACGAAAGCACTCTTTGCCACTCCGAACCGTACTTTCGAAATGCCTTTCCGAGATTGGAGACAGTCAGTAGCGGCGCGTTCACAGGACGTCTACCATCTCCGGGCTGGCCCGACGGAAGAGCGCAAGCGCCACGCCCAGGAGAATCAGCGCAGCCAGCGCCAACACACCAAGGTCGGCAATATCCGGCGCTCGATCGAACAGCAGCGCGTCCTGATAGCCCCGGACGATCGGCGTCATCGGGTTCAAATAGAGCACGCGACGCATCGACGGTGGCACGATGTCGAGAGTGTAGGCGATGGGAGCCAGCCAAAAACCGAACTGCAGCACCACCGGAACAACCTGGCCGACGTCGCGCACGAACACGTTTACGACCCCAAGCAGGAGCCCCAGTCCAAGACCGACCGCAAGAGTGAGCAGCATCAATGCGGGTATCCAGAGGATTTGCGCTCCCGGAACATGTCCAGACAGGGCAAAGACAGCGATGACGGCGAGAAACAGCAGCAAGTTGTTCAGAAGCGCGGAGCCCGCCACGATCAACGCCAGGCAGATCCGTGGGAACGGCATCTTCTTCAGCAGATTTCCGTTGTCGATAAACAGCGTGAGACAGCGGCTGATCAGGTCGGAGAAGAGCGACCACCCCAGCATCCCGGACAAGAGATAAAGCGCGTACGCGAATCGGTCGTTTGCCAAACCGGGAAGTTTCGCCGCCATGATCTCGGCGAGCACCAGCGCATAGATTGCCGCCTGCGCCAACGGGTGGATGATCATCCACAATCCGCCCATCCGGCTGCGGACAAAACGAGCGCGAATTTCGCCGCGTATCGAGGATAGAATGAAATGCCGATAACGCCAGGCACCGGCCACGTTCGGAGCAATCATGCTCTACAGTCCCTGGCAGGATCACGACGATTCCTCGTCACGAGCGGATGATTCACGTCGCGATTCCTCGATCGACATTCGGACCCGGCGAGCTGGCGACATGACGAGTTGTGCGTCCGCCAGGACACGCCGCAGTAGAGCCGGATTGGAAGGGGATTCCGCTGGGGGCGGCAGCATCCGTTCCCGTATCGGGTAGGCCGGTCGCGCAAGCGACACCCACTGTGGCTCTGCCACCGCCCGGAATAGTATCATCCTTCACTTCGGCGCCGCGGACCGCGCTCGCCCGCTCCTGCATACCTCACCTCCGAGCGTTTCTTGACAACGCCACGTGCAAGCAGCTTTGCATTCCGCGCCTGCCCTGGACGACGGTTCAATTGCTGGATTAATTGTAAGCTTGGATTAACGTGCAAAGGCAAGCGACATGGATTGAGGAGCAACAGCCGAAGCGGATGTCCAATCTTCCTCTGGTTGCGGTTTGCACGGCGCCAGGCCCGCCGTTCTGATGTCGGCGCAATGCTCCTTGGCGCAGGCCCGCGTCGCCGTCGTCCACGATTGGCTCGATACGTGGCGCGGCGGCGAGAGCGCGCTCGCCGAAGTCCTTGCGGTGTTACCCCAGGCCGATCTTTTCGCACTCGTGGACTTCCTGCCGCCGGAGCAACGGCCGAGGCTTCTTGGCAAGCACGCTCACGTCAGCTTCATCCAGCGTTTCCCCGGCGCGGCGCGGCATTTTCGCGCGTTCCTCCCTTTGTTCCCGCGCGCGGTGGAATCGCTCGATGTTGCCGGTTACGATCTGGTCGTTTCTGTTTCGCATGCGGTCGCCAAGGGCGTACGCACCCATGCCCGACAGCTCCATCTTTGCTACTGCCTGACGCCGATGCGCTACGCTTGGGACCTGCGCGAGACCTACCTCGTGTCGGCGCGCGCCGAGCGCGGTATCCGGCGCCGGCTTGCGGATGAAATTCTCGATCGCCTTCAGCGGTGGGATATGGCCGCGACTTCCCGCGTCGACCGATTCATCGCGATTTCCGACTATATTCGCGAACGCATCCACCGCTGCTACCATCGCGATGCAGTGGTCATTCATCCTCCGGTCGACACAGAGTTCTTCACGCCAGGCGCACAGCCTGCGCGAGCGATTTACGTTACCGCTTCGCACTGGGTTCCGTACAAGCGCCTCGACCTCATCGTCGAGGCGTTCCGCGGTCTCCCGAACCGTCGCCTGATCATTGCTGGCGACCTTCGAGATTCGGCATCCGATCGCGACATTGGCGCGCGAAACGTCGAGTTCGTCGGCGAGGTCTCGCGTGAGCGGCTGCGCGAGCTGATGCGCGAAGCCCGCGCCTTTGTCTTCACTGCCGAAGAGGATTTCGGCATCGCACCGCTGGAAGCGCAGGCGTGCGGCACGCCGGTCATCGCATTCTCCGGCGGCGGCGCGGCGGAGACGATCCGGGGACTGGACTCGGATGTGCCCACCGGCGTGTTCTTCCCGGCACAGACAGCTGCCGCGATCCGATCCGCGGTAAACACGTTCGAGCAGAATTCCACGCGCATCAGCTCCGACGCATGCCGAGCCAATGCGCTGCGCTTTTCGCCAGCGATGTTTCGCGAACGCTTCGCCGCCTACGTGAACGCGGCATTCAACGACAGCCACGTCGCGCGACGGGAGTCTCGGACATGCTGACGGCACAGCGCAGCCTCCTCAAGAGCAATGCAACGGCGCTCGACCAGTTGCTCCGTCTCGCCGACCCGGTCATCGTCGTCGTCGTGGGCTGGGTGGCGCAATGGATCTATCTCGGAACGCCGGATGCGCCTCCGGTGTATTGGGTCGCGATGCTCGCGGTTGCGCTCATGAGCCTGGCGGTCTTTCCTGCGACCGGACTCTACCGGCCGCAACGCGGCGGCAGCCTGATCGAAGACCTTCGTTCGCTGGTGTCCGGCTGGCTCACCTTGCTCGCCATCGGTGTCTTTCTCGTGTTCGTCACCAAATCAGGCGATCTGTATTCGCGTGTCTGGGTCGCGTTGTGGTTTGCCGGCGGCTTTTTCCTCCAAACGATCATGCGGCTAACGTTGCGGGTATCGCTGCGCTATCTGCGCCGGCATGGCTACAACTTGCGCCATATATGCATCGTCGGCGCCGGAGAGCTCGGCCGCGAGGTCGTCCAGCGCCTTCGCCGCGCGCCTTGGACCGGGCTGAACCTGCGCGGCTTTTACGACGACGCGCCCGAGCTCGCGGGCACCCTCGTCGACGGCGTGCCGGTGCTGGGGACGATCGACCGTTTGTGCAAGGATCTCGATCACAGCGAGCTCGATCAGGTATGGATTGCATTGCCGCTTCGATCCGAGGAGCGGATCCGCAGGCTCGTCGCCGCGTTGCGCGCGTATCCGGTGCAGGTTCGCTACGTTCCGGACATCTTCGGTTTTCAGCTCTTGCGACACAGCTTTTCAGAAATTGCGGGCATGCCGGTTATCGGGCTCACCGACACGCCCCTCGAGGGCATGCCGCGCCTATTGAAGGCCGCGGAGGACTATGCCCTTGGCGGTCTCGTGCTTTTGCTTATGTCGCCCCTCCTTATCCTGATCGCCGTCGCGATCAAGCTCTCCTCTCCGGGCCCGGTTTTGTATCGGCAGGAACGCGTCACGTGGAACGGACGCCGGTTCACCATGCTCAAATTCCGTTCCATGCCCGTGGGTACCGAGCGTTCGAGTGGACCGGTCTGGTCCGAGCAGGATGATCCGCGGGCAACGCGACTCGGCGCGCTGCTGCGCAGGTTCAGCCTGGATGAGCTGCCGCAGCTGTTCAATGTGCTCAAGGGCGAGATGTCGCTTGTCGGGCCGCGCCCGGAACGTCCCGAGTTCGTGGCGCGATTTCGGCAGGAGATCCCAGGCTATATGCAAAAGCACATGGTCAAAGCTGGGATCACCGGCTGGGCGCAAGTCAACGACCTGCGCGGCAGCAGCGACCTGAGCAAGCGGATACAATACGATCTTTACTACATCGACAACTGGTCCGTGTTGTTCGATATCCGCATCCTCGCCCTGACCGTCGGGCACATCTTCCGCAGCCGCAACGCGTACTGACAACAACTTCGCAGTGGATATTTCGGCAACGCCGCCTCCTTCGTCTCTGGTTGCACACGCGCGCCCCGCTCGAACCGCTTTTTGGCTTTTCGCTGCGAGCGTGACGCTGTGCGCGTTGGTATATCTCGCGTTCACGGTGCAGGGCTCGTGGTTCAGCGGCGCACCTACCTTGCATTGGACGGCGCGTGATTTCACCGTCGCGCGGGGCGCGGGCGAGGTCCGGCCCGACGGGCTGTCTCTGAAGGCCAGCGACGCATCAAGCGCGGTCTTGGTAAGCGTGAACACATCGCTGCGATCCTCCGATTATCCCGTCATCGCCTGGAAGACAAGCGGCATTCCCGACGCCGCGGAAGTGGGCCTTCTCTGGCGCAACGACTACGAGCCCGGACGCATATTCAATCGCCGCCTCGACATAGAAGCGGGACGCGTTCAGCCGTTCTCGCTGCTGCACGATCCGAATTGGGTCGGCCGTATCGTCGGACTCGCGCTCGCCGTCAAAGGCGTGTCCGGCGAGCCGATATTAGTTCAGGGCGCAACCGCGAAGACGATGAGCCCGAGCGAAATCCTCGGCGATCGCATCGGCGAGTGGTTTACTTTCGAGCCATGGAACGGCTCGTCGATCAATACACTTATCGGGGGCGCCGATACCCAGGACTTGCCGATGGCGTTTGCCCTCGCCGTCGTCGTCGGTCTTGCGGCCTTGATCTACCGCGCACTTGCACGATGGAGACCGCAATGGGTGGGCGGCTTCCGGCCACTGATCGTGGGCGTGATTTTTCTGGTCGCGTGGATCGCGCTTGACGTGCGCTGGCAATGGAACCTCGCGCGACAAGTGATGGTGACCGGGGAGCTCTATGGAGGCAAGTCCTGGCGCGACCGTCACCTGGTCGCCGACGATCGCGCGGTGTTCGCGTTCATCGAGAAAGTGCGCGCCAATCTGCCTCCGCCGCCGGTGCGCGTCTTCATGGTCGCGGACGAGCACTATTACCGGGATCGCGGCGCCTACCACCTCTACCCGTACAACGTGTATTTCAGCCCGTGGGAAAACTCGATGCCGCCGCCTGCTGCCGTGCACAGCGGCGATTATTTCGTTGTCTACCAGCGCCGCGGCGTCCAGTACGACGCGGCAAATCACCGGCTGCGCTGGGGTGACAATCCACCGGTTGCGGCCGAGCTTGTATTCAGCGAAGCCGGCTCGGCCATGTTCCGAATTCTCTAGCGTGGAAGCGGTCGCGCTGGCTCTTTCGCTCGCGCTGCCCTGGGTCCTCGGCATCGCGGTCCTGGCCGCCCTCGGCTGGCCAGGCGGCGAACCCCGAGCAGCGGCGGTAGCGATGCGCGCGGGCTTTGGCTATGTCGTCGGAATGATTCTTCTCACCTTGTGGATGCGGGCTTTGAGCGCGGCCGGTATCGGCTTCGGCCGACTGTCGATCGGTCTGCCGCTCTTCGCTGCGGCCATGCTGCTCTCGGCATGGGCGATGCGGAACGCTCGCCTGTCGATCGCCGATTTTCGTAGTGCGGTGATTGCGCTCTTTCGTCCATCGCTCGAGGGATGGCAGCGGGTCGCCTGGGTCGCTGTGATCGTCTGGCTCGTCGTGCACTTCGCGCTCATGTCGGCGGAGATCGCATGGCGCCCGCTCTATCCGTGGGACGCCTGGGTGCAATGGGCGACCAAGGCGCGCGTCTGGTACGAGCTCGGCCACATCGCGCCGTTTGTTCATGCCGACCAATGGCTTGCCGGAACAGGCAGCGGCTACTTCGATGCATCGCCGGACTATCCGGCGACGATGCCGCTGATGCAGGTGTGGACATGCGTGGCGCTTGGTCGTTGGGACGATTCAGCGATGAACTGGCCATGGCTCGCCATCCTGATCTCGCTTACTTTCGCGATGTATGGCGCGTTTCGCGCCGAGGGGATCGCGCCGCTTACGTCGCTTTTCGGCGCGTATTTCCTGGCGACGCTGCCGCTGGTCGACGTGCACGTTGCGCTTGCGGGCTACGCCGACCTGCCGATGGGCGCGGTCTATGGCTTGGCGGCCATCGCGTTTTATCGCTGGTCCGTGCATCGAGACAAGCGCGACGCGATAGTGGCGCTTTTTCTCGCTCTCGCGTGTCCGCTGATAAAGAACCCGGGGTGGATATGGGCGCTTACCATCGTTCCCGGCGTGATTGTTGCCCTGCTGCCGCGGCGAGGCTTGAGAGTTGTCGTGGCCGGCTTCGCGGTTGCGTTGCTCGGCGTGCTCGTGATCGCGCGCGCGCAGCCGACCCTGCTCGGCTACCACCTCAAGCTCGATTTCGCGCCGGCCTGGGCGCAGCTCGTCAAGAGCTACTACCTGATGGGCAACTGGAATCTGCTATGGTACGCGGTGATCGTCCTCATGGTGCTCGGATGGCGGCGGCTTTGGCAACCTTCTCTCGCGCCGCTGGCAGTCGTTGTCGCCGCCGGGCTCCTTTTCCTGGCGATCGTCTTTTCGTTCACGACAGCGGCCGCGTGGATTGCCGACCTCACCACGGCCAATCGCGCGTCGATGCATCTCGCGCCGTTGCTTGTCTTCGTGAGCATCCTGCTCTGGCACCGGATGACGCACGACTCCGTTGACACCGCGCCTGCGGCGGATTCCGTGCCCGTGTCCGCGGCGACGTGACCCACGTCTTGTGCGACTCTCCCGTTCCGGGCAGAAACGACCCCTGTCCGTGCGGGAGCGGCAAGCGCTACAAGCATTGCCACGGCGCAACCGGAGCGGACGACGCTGCGCCAGTTCCGCTGCAGCACGAGCTCCAATGGGCCATCGGGTTGCACCGGCAAGGAGATACCGCTGCAGCGGAGAAAGCATATCGGAAAGTTCTCTCCGCAGAGCCCGATAACGCGCTGGCGCGCCACTATCTCGGCGTCGTTCATTATCAGCGCAACGAGCTCGATGCCGCGTTGCCGCTGCTCGAGGCTTCCGTGAAGACGTCGGCGCACGAGCCGGAGTTCCACA
>Ga0193751_1000816_pt1 | contig 21821 bp, 27 predicted proteins | sample L1c2metaG_FD_143050 | JGI IMG/M metagenome (GOLD analysis project Ga0193751, IMG submission 143050) | Soil microbial communities from a riparian zone of the East river system, Colorado, United States - L1c2 | ecosystem: Environmental > Terrestrial > Soil > Riparian zone | place: USA: East River... | reverse complement strand
GCCCGCCCCCACCACGGCAACCCTCATCGTGCGATCAGGTCTCCGGGATAGAGCGTGGTGTTCACCGCCGCGTACGCGACGAGCTGCTCCCAGTCGACACCGGGCGGCACGTCCTCGTCGGGCGTCGTCACGACCGGGCCGAGCGTGAGCGCGAAGTCGCGCTGCTTCGCACCGTGCAGCTGCGGCGCAACCCATTCGACGAGCGGCGTGAAGCCGCCGATCGCGCCGTCGGCGCCGACGATCGCCGCGACGCGCTCCACCGGTTCGGCGTCCCGCACTCCCGGATCCTCGCCAACAGGCTTGATCGCGGCCGGGTTCGCGAAGACGAAGTCGCCGCCCTCGTCGAAGAGCCGCACCGACGGTGGACGGAGCACCGGCGCGCGGAAGACGACGTCTGAGAGCGGATACTCCGCGTGCTCCCGCGCCTGCCCTCCGCCGGTGAAGAACGCCTGCAGCGTCTGCGCCGCGAGCTGGATCACCGTGTCGCCGTCGATTCGCCCGGGCCAGCCGCGCTCGAGAAACGGCTCCTTCGGGCTGAACATGCAGAGCCTCATCGCGGTTCGGTGTGGACGACGACGTCGGTGATCTCCGGGCGTTCGCGCCGGATGAGCTCCTCGATCCGGCTCGCGTCCGCGTGTGCGTCGGCGAGCGTGTTGGAGCCCAGGCGCAGCGTCAGGTAGGCGACGAGACCATCCTCGGTGTCGACGAAGCGCAGCTCCACCGGGTCGACGCCTAGCTCGGCGCGAACGATGCGGCGCACCGTCGCGGCGTCGCCGGCGACCTCGTGGCCTGCCGCTTCCTCGCCGAGCGGCTCGAGATGCGTCCGCACCGACGACACCTCGGGAACTGCACGCTCGATGGCGCGCTCGACCTCCTCGGCGACCGCGTGCGCCTCCTCGAGCGAGAGGTCGCCGGGAAGCTTCAGGTGGAGTGAGAGCTCGGTGCCGCTGTCGATGGAGACGACCGAGACGTTGTGCACCTCGCGCACCCGAGGGACGTTGAGCGCCGCGGCATGCGCACGCTCGCGCACGTCGGCGTCGGCGGCGCGCATCGGCTCGACGTGGACGACGATGTCCGCTTGCGGGAGCGCGGACTGCACCGCGCGCTCGACCGCGTCTGCGGCCGCATGGCCCTGGCCGACCGCGGCGCCGTAGTCGACGCCGATGACGACATCCGCGAAGACGCGCCCCGCGGCCTGCCGCATGCGCAAACGGCGCAGCTGCACGGGTGGCCTTACGTTGACGATCGCTCGGCGCGCCGCCTCCTCTGCCTCCGCGGGAGCGCGGTCCATGAGGACGTCGACGTTGCGCCGCATCAGCCGCGCGGCGGCGAGCAGGACGAGAGCCGCGACGAAGAGCGCGGCGACGGCGTCCGCGCGCGGATGGCCTGCGCGCACGAGCAGCAGCCCGACGAGCACGGCGAGCGAGCCGCCGAGATCGCTGCCGAAGTGGAGCGCGTTCGACGCGAGCGCGGGGCTCGAGTACGTGCGCGCCGCGCGCCACGACGCAGCGGTCCGCGCCACGTCGATGCAGATGACGACGCCGACGACGAGGAGCGCGTACCACGTCGCGTGCACGGCGGTGCCGCCGTTGACGAGGCGCGAGATCGCGCGCCAGACGATCGCGATGCTGGCGGCGACGAGGATCGTGCCCTCGCCGAGCGCGGCGAGATGCTCCGCCTTGCCGTGGCCGTACTGGTGGCCGAAGTCCGCCGGGCGCACCGCGACGCCGACGGCGAAGAAGGTGAGTAGCGCGGCGACGAGATCGGTGCCCGAGTGGGCCGCTTCCGAGATGAGGCCCAGGCTGTGCGTCGCGAGGCCGGTGCCGAGCTTTAGCGCGATCAACGCGCAGGCGGCGAGCACCGACCAGAGGGCCGTTCTCCGCTGCGGAGTCACGCGCGGAAGCGTACGTACGCAGGGCTCAGGAGCTGACGGGCTCGGGCGGCCAGATGAGCGCGTCCTGCCGGAACGCGAAGTGGCAGCGCGGCTCGCCCGCGAGCGAGAACGGCGCGATCGAGGCCAGCTCGACCTCGGCCTCTGCCGGGCTGAGCAGCCAGCGGTCGTGGTGCATCTCGGCTCTCCCGTCGGCGGTGAAGAGGCGGTACCGCTCCGTCAGGAACGACTCGAGCGAGCCGGGCTCGGCGTGGAAGGTCTCGCCCGTCGCGCGGTAACGCGCGGCAAAGACGCGACCGGGCTCTCCGACCCGCACACATTCAGCGTCGTGCCAGTCGCCGACCGGGTCGAGTGTCATCCGCGCATGGAAGGCGGGCACGTGGTAGATCCGGCGGATCCCGAGAGCTGCGAGCCGGCTCGACGCGTCGATGCTGAAGAACCAGACGCCCGGCAGGCCGTCGGGGCCGCGGACGTACGTACGGACGTTGAGCTGTAGGAAGGACGAGATCCCCGGCAAAGGCAGCGCGCCCCGGGCCCTCAGCGACCGCACGCGGAAGAACACGATCCCAAGCCAGGCGCTGCCGTCGTGCTCCTCGATCTCGAGTTCGTCGGGGATACGCACGCGGAGGTCCGCAGTAGACACTGCCCAGTGCGCCCAGAAGGTGTGCTCCCACGTCTGGCCGAGCGTCCAGCGGCTGTCGGGCGGCGGAAACGGGCGGTGACCGACACGGCGCAGCGAACGCGCCTGCCGGCTCGCCGCCCTCGCGTCGTCGAACATGCTCAGTTGGGCCTCCTAGAGGTTCCCCCGCAGCGCCTGCTCGCGCTCGATCGCCTCGAACAGGGCCTTGAAATTGCCCTTGAGCGAATCGACCGTGCCGACGATGTCGTTCGTCGCGAGTGCGATGTGCTGCGCGCCGGCGCCCCCGTAGAACTCGACGTACTCCTCGATCTGGCTCTTGCGCTTGCCCTCGGCCGGCTCGTTGATCGGGAACTTGATCTTCCCCGAGCCGTCCGCCATGACCTTCGACATGAGCGCGGAGTACTCCGTCTGGATCTGGTCGTCGCCGAAGTGGAGGATGTTCGTCATCCCGAAGACGCGCTCGTAGAACTCGACCCAGTGGTTCATCCGGCCGAGCTCGACGTTGCCGACGACGTGGTCGATGTTCGTCAGCCCCACGCCGGGGCCCGCCTGGCCGTTCTCCGACACGGAGACGTAGCCGGGCAGGAACGGACCGCCGTAGTCGGCGCGGTCGACGAAGGTATGGATCGTGTCGCCGTAGATCGCGATCGCCGCGCGCTCGACGGTGCCGAACTCGTCCTCGTCGCGGGTCGGCTCCATGACCCCGCGCGCGCCGCGCGACACGGCTTGCCGGTACGCCTCGGTCGCGTCGGGCACGATGAGGGAGATGTCGCGGACGCCGTCCCCGTGCTTCGCGTGGTGGCGCGTGATTTCGTGCTCCTCCCGCAGCGCGCTCGTGACGACGAACCGGGCGTCGCCCTGCTCGAGCACGTAGGAGGCGCGGTCGCGGACGCCCGTCTCGGGGCCTGCGTACGCCGTGCGCGCGAACCCCATGGCGTGCTCGTAGAAGTACGCAGCCTGCTTTGCGTTGCCGACCCAGAGCTCGACGTGATCCCACCCGAGCAGCGGCATGAAGTCTTCGGCCATGAGTCGATTATGCCGGTGCCCGAGGCTCGGGGCCACGAATGGGCTCTCGCTGCCGCAGCCGCTCATAGGCGATCCCCGCGAAGATGAGGACGCCGCCCACGATCTCGAGCGTGTGCAGGCTCTCGCCGAGCAGGACGAGCGCGAAGAAGACGGCGAAGAACGGCTGCAGGTTCCCGAACAGCGCCGCGCGCGACGGGCCGACGCGGTCGATCGACCTGAACCAGAGGATGTTCGTGAGGAAGAGCGGCCCAACCACCGCGTAGCCGAAGCCGAGCCAGACCTTCCAGCCGAAGGAGAAGGACTGGTCCGCGACCTGCGTCGAGGCGAGCGCCGCGAGCGGCACCCAGCCAATCGCAAGCACGACCGCGCTGATCCGGTACGGCGAGTAGCGGCGCATGAGCGGCCTGATCGAGACCGTATAGGCGGCCCATGTGAAGGCGGTCGCGATCGCGATCAGGTCGCCGCCGAGCGAGCTGCCGAGCCCGCCGGTGGCCGCTGCCGCGACGAGCCCGACGCCCGCGAACGTGAGGAGCGCGCCGATCCAGAAGGAGCGGGTGAGCGTCTCCAGTCGCAGCGCGACCGAGATCAGGCCGATGAACACGGGCGTCGCGCCGAATATCAGAGCGACCGTCGAGGCGTGCGTGAGCTTGACGCCGTAGACGAAGCTGATCTGGTTCAGGAAGATGAAGAGCGCGGCGAGCAGGACGTAGCGGATGTCCGCCCGCGCGATCCGAAAGGACCGCTCGCGCCGGTAGGTGAAGATCCAGAAGAGCGCGATCGCGGCGAAGTAGCGGATCGTCCCGTACGCGAGTGGACGCCAGCCGTGCTCGAACATGTACTTCGTGACGGTGATGTTCAGCGCCCACAGAAGCACCGTCCCGAGCAACATCGCGTCTACGACGGAGGGGCGGCGCACCGGCTCGAAGCTATAGGTTTTCCGCATGGCTGAGCCGACCTTCGCCGACGTCGACGAGCTCGTCGGGCCCGCGACGCCGCACTTCGCCTACCAGCTGCGCGCGCGCGTGCGCGAGCTCGTGCTCGACCTGCCGGAGGAGCACCCGGTGCGCCGGTACGCGGAGGAGAAGATCGAGCTGCTCGACCGGCTCGGGCACGCGTCCTCGAAGGCGGCCGACAGCCAGCGCGAGCCGCGCACGCGGCCCGGCTGGAGCGAGCTGCCGAGCTCGGCGCCCGCCGACGAGCCGCTGCCACGGCGATGAGCCTCGAAGGCGCTTCCGTCCTCGTGACGGGAGGGACGCGGGGGATCGGCCGGGCGATCGCGCTCCGGCTCGTGGCCGACGGCGCCGCGCGCGCGGTGCTCGGCTACATGCGCAACGACAAAGCGGCCGAGGAGGCGGCGGCGTTGATCGAGGAGGCGGGCGCCGAGCCGGTGCTCGTGCGCGGCAACGTCGCGGAGGCGCGGGTCGTCGAGGATCTCGCCTCGCGCGGGCCGTACCGAGTCGTCGTGCACAATGCCGCCACCGGCGTGATCCGACCCGCGCTGGAGACCGAGGACAAGCACTGGGACTGGACGCTGGCTGCGAACGCGCGCGCCCTCCTCTCGCTCGCCCGCGCGACCGTCCCCGCGATGGACGAAGGGGGCTCAATCCTCGCGATCTCGAGTCTCGGCTCCCAGCGCGTCCTTCCGAACTACGTCCTGATTGGCACGTCGAAGGCGGCACTCGAGTCGGTCGTCCGCTACCTCGCCGTCGACCTCGCGCCGCGCGGGATCCGTGTCAACTGCGTCTCGGCGGGGGTCGTCGACACCGAGGCGCTCGATTGGTTCCCGAACAAGGAGCAGATGCTCGCGTCGGTGAAGCGGACGCCGGCCGGCCGGCTCGTCGAGCCCGAGGACGTCGCGGCGGTTGTCTCCTTCCTCTGCTCGCCCGACGCGGCGATGATCTGCGGCCAGACGCTCGTTGTGGACGGCGGCTACTCGCTCGGGGCCTGATGGAGCCGACCGAGGAGAACCTGCGCGCCTGGGACGATGCGCACCGAGCGCGCCCGGAACCGGTGGAGCTGCCGCCGTTCGTGCAGCACACGCTCGGCGACCTGACGAAGAAGCGCGTCCTCCACCTTCTCTGCGGTACGGGCGAAGCGACCGCTGCGCTGGCCGCGCTCGGTGCCGTGGCGACGGGCCTCGACCCGCGGCCGGCGGCGCTCGAGCCGGCGCGCGAGCGATGGCCGAAGATCCTCTGGGTGGACGGCGACCCGCAGTCGCTGCCGCGGCAGCTCCGGCGCGGCCGCTTCGAGCTCGTCTACTCCGGCGAGGGCGTCCTCGGCGGCCTCGACGACCTCGACGGCTGGGCGGTCGGCGTCGCGGCCGCGTTGCGCGCCCACGGCGAGCTCCTCGTCTTCGACGATCATCCCGTCGCGGATTGCGTCGACGGGCTGCTCCACTGGCGGAGCGACTACTTCCGCGATCCGGCGGATCCCGACCGGCTGTGGCGGATCGGCCAGGTCGTGAGCGCGTTGGCCCGCGCCGGGCTGCACGTCGAGGCGCTCGAGGAGTACCCGGGCGGCACCTCGCGCCGCCGCCACGACCGCCGCGTCCCGGCAACGTTCCTCCTCTACGCGCGGCGAGCGGCCACCTAGCCCTGTCCGAAAGAGCCACGTCCGGAACCTGGTTCCGGACGTGTTCCACCCGGACTTGCCCCAAGACGACATTGCGGCTTGACCAAGCGGTGCAGATTGTCCCCTGCGGACACGGCCGGTACCTGGTACCGGACGTGTCTCCTCAAGACAGCCGCTCGAACGCCTCGTCGAGCTCGGCGTCGGTGATCGTCAGCGGCGGGGTCGCCTGGATCAGCGAGCCGTCGAGGCCCGCCGGCACGACCAGCACGCCGCGCGCGAGCGCCTCGTCCGCGTCGCCTTCGCGCGCCCTGAGGAGACCGCGGCCCCGCCAACCGGCCTGTTCGAAGCGCTCGCCCGCTTCGCGCACGCGGTCGAGAAGCTTCGGCACCTCGTCGAGAACGACGAGAGCCCCCGCGCAGGCGAGCGGGTTCCCGACGTGGGTGTGCGTGTAGACGTCCTCCGGCCCGAGCCGCCAGACCTCCTCGAGGCCGTCGCGATAGAAGAGCGCGGCGGAGAGCGGCAGGCCGCCGCCGAGCGCCTTGCCGACGCAGAGGACGTCCGCGAACTCCTCGCCCGGCCACATCTCGCCGACGCGGCCGAGCCCGGCGTAGATCGAGTCGACAAGGAGGAGCGCTCCTGCTTCGTCACACCGTCGGCGCAACGTCGCCAAGAACCCGTCCGGCGGGACGCGCGAGCCGGCCCTCCCCTGCACCGGCTCGACGATCACGCAGCCCGCGTCCGCCGGCAGCGGCCCGGGATCCTCTCCGTACGACCGCCGGTGCACCGGGCCAGGAAGCCACGGCGCGAACGGCTCGCGGAACCGCTCGAAGCCCGTCGCCGCGAGCGCGAGCAGGCCGGTGCCGTGGTAGGCCCCGTCGAAGGCGACGATCCCCGGCCGCCCCGTCGCGAGCAGGGCAGTCCGGAGCGCGATCTCCACCGCGTCCTCCCCGGTCACGCCGAGCTTCGCCAGCCGCGGCAGCGCCTCGCGCAGGCGCACCGTTACCTCGGCGTCGGCGAGATCCCCGAGCGCGTGCACGACCTCCTGCTCGCGCCAGGCCTCGAGGATGCGCGGGTTGCGGTGCCCGAGCGCCGCGACGCCAAAGCCGCCGGTGAGGTCGAGCAGCTCGCGGCCGTCGGCGAGCGTGACGCGGCAGCCCTCCGCCCGCGCCCAGATCACCGGCTCAGCCGCAGAACCCGCCCCGCCGTCGCGCGCGCGATCGTCCCCGCCATGGCCGGGTTCTCCTGCAGCCGGCGGAGCGAGTAGCGGTACCAGTGCTCGCCGAACGGGACATAGACGCGCAGCCGGTGCCCCTCGGCGACGAGCTCGTCGCGACGCTCCTCGCGCACGCCCAGCAGCATCTGCAGCTCGTACTCGAGCGGCCCGAGCCCGCGCCGCGAGATGCGCGCGAGCGACTGCTCGATCAGCCACTCGTCGTGCGTTGCGACGCCGACGTAACAGCCGGCCGCGAAGAGCGCGTCGAGGCAGCGAAGGAAGTTCGCGCGTACCGCCTCATAGTCACTGAAGGCGATCGACGTGGGTTCGAGGTAGATCCCTTTGCAGAGGCGGACGCTCGGCCGGAGGTCGGCAAGCGCGTGGACGTCGTCGAGCGTACGCCGCAGCCGCGCCTGGAGGACGACGCCGAGGTTGTCGTGCCCGTCCTCCCGGAGCTCGCGATAGAGGCGGAGCGTGTCGTCCGTCGCCGACGAGTCCTCCATGTCGATCCGGACGAAGTTGCCGAAGCCGGCGGCGATGCGAACGACGTCGAGGAGGTTCTCGCGGCAGAGCTCGTACGAGAGATCGAGCCCGAGCGCAGTGAGCTTGACGCTGACGTTCGAGTCGAGACCGGCCTCGTCGATCGCGGCGAAGACGTCCCGGTACGCCTGGGCGATCGCCCGCGTCTCCTCTTCGCGCGTGATCTCCTCGCCGAGGACGTCGACGGTCGCCATCTTCCCGCCCCCGTTGAGCTCGCGCACGCATTCGACGGCGTCCTCGAGCGTCTCACCGGCGATGTACCGCGAGGAAAAAAGCTGCACCACGGGCTTCGGCACCGCCGGCAGCAGGCGGACGAGGGCGGAGTCGAGCAGCGACACGGGCGCGGCGATTCTACGCAGCCGCCGCTGCGCGGCCTACGACTCGCGCATGAACCCCTGGCGCGCGGCGCTGACGAGCGCCACTGCCTCGGGGAAGAGGACGCGCATGGCGTCGCGGAGGGCGACCGCCTGCTCGTCGACGCCGCCCTGCGGCTGCACCTGCTGCAACGCCGCCGCGGTCAGCTCGACGGCGGTGTTGAGCGTGAGCGTCGCGAACTGCTCTCGCTGCGCCTCCTGCACGTTCTCGGCCTGCTGCTCCGCGAACTCGCGCAGGCCGCGCATGAGATCCTCGGGATCGCCGCCGAAGGGGAATCCGAAGCCGCCGCCTTCCATCCCGGCCAGAGTAGCCGCAGGCCGTCCGGCTACGTCAGCGGAAGCTTGTGGTTCCGCTCGACGTCGGCGGTGAGCTCTTCGACGGAGCCGAGCGCCGACTGCATCGCCGCGGCGAAGGGAGAGGCGCCGCTCTCCCCGAGCGCCTGCTCGAGACGCCGCGAGGCGGAGCCGATCGCGTCGAGATACGCGCCGCTCGCGACGCGCGGCTCCGACTGCAGCGTCTCGTCCAGGGACGCCGCCGCGGCCTCCGCCACCTCGATCCCCGCCGGAGCCTCCGTCTCGCGCAGCTCGGCGAGCCTGGCCCGGAGCTCAGGTAGATGGCCCCCACCCGCGGAGTCCTCGGCGACCTCGCAGAGCGCTGCGAGCGACGCCGCCTCCCGGATGAGCCGACCCTCGGTCAGCGGCCGCGCGTCGTCGTCCAGCGCGAGCCAGGCGCGACCTGCCGACGAGTCGAACGCGCAGAGATAGACGCGCCGGCCGAGCGTCTCGGCCACGAGCACTCCGGCGACCTCCTCGCCCGGCGCCGCGAAGGTGGCAGCCGCGTCTCGGATGCGCGCGACGTCGTCCGCCACCGCCATGCAGAGAGAATAGAAACGTGGAGGCACCCGCCCGCAAGCGCCACGCGCGCGAGCTGTTCGCGCCGCTCGGCCCGACGTACGACCGCTACGCGCGCTTCCTCTCCTTCGGCCAGGATCCGCGCTGGCGGTCATTTCTCGTCTCGCGGATCCCGCCCGACGCGCGCCGCGTGCTCGACGTCGCGACCGGAACCGCGGCGGTAGCGATCGAGCTCGCGCGCGCAGAGTCCGCCCGAAGGGTTGTCGGCGTCGACCAGAGCCCGGAGATGCTCGCGGCCGGGCGTGCGCGGGTCCAGCGCGCCGGCCTCGCCGAGCGGATCGAGCTGCGTGAGGCGCGAGCCGAGGCTTTGCCGTTCGCCGAGGGAGAGTTCGACGCCGTCACCTTCACGTATCTCCTCCGCTACGTCGACGACGTGCACGCGACGCTGCGAGAGCTCGCCCGGGTCGTCCGGCCGGGAGGAACCGTCGGGATGCTCGAGTTCGGCCTCCCGCGCAGCGCATGGCGCCCGCTCTGGGAGCTGTACGTGCGGGTGGGCCTGCCGGCGGCCGGGGCAGTCGTCTCGCCCGGCTGGGGCGAGGTGGGACGGTTCCTCGGCCCGAGCATTCGCAGCTTCCATCAGCGGTGGCCCGAGCCGCGCCTCCTCGACGCCTGGCGCGATGTGGGAATCGCCGACGCCCGCGCGCGCCGGCTGAGCCTCGGCGGCGGGCTCGTCGTCTGGGGGCGGCGCGCGTGACGGCGGCTCGGCCGCGGCCGGCCTTCTACGCGCTGCGCTCGGGCGGCTGGCGCGACTACGTCACGCTCCTCCACCCGCCGTACACGCTCTGGCACCTCTCGTACGTCGCCGTGGGGGCCGCGCTCGTGCCACGGATGGACTGGGCGCTGTTCGGCTGGACGACGCTCGCCTTCGCGCTCGCGATGGGGGTCGGCGCGCACGCCCTCGACGAGCTGCGGGGTAGGCCGCTCCAGACGCGCATCCCACCGCCGATGCTCGCGGCCCTCGCCGCCGTTTCGATCTCCGGCGCGTCCGCGATCGGCATCGCCATAGCGGTCTCGCGCACCCTGTGGCTGCTCGTCTTCGTGGCGGTCGGCGCGTTCTTGGTCGTCGCGTACAACCTGGAGCTGTTCGGGGGCGCCTTCCACGGCGGGCTCTGGTTCCCGGCCGCCTGGGGAGCCTTCCCCGTGCTCACCGCCTACTTCGCATCTGCGCGGACGCTGCATGGGGCGGCGTTCGCGGGCGCGGGGTACGCCTTCGCCTCGAGCTGGGCGCAGCGGCGGCTCTCGACGCCGGTCCGGCTCGTCCGCCGCCGCGTCGTCGCCGTCGAAGGGGAGATGCAGCTCGACGACGGGACGACGCTGCCGCTCGACGCGGACGCACTTGCGTCCGTGCCCGAGGCGGCGCTCAAGGCGCTCGTCGTGGCGACGGTGCTCATCGCCGCCGCGCTGCTCCTTCTGCGAGCGGGCTAGCGCTCGCGCTCTACACTCAGGACGGTGGCGCTGACGACCATCGCCGATCTCGTCTTCGCCGGCGGCGTCGTACTCGCGGCGCTCACGCTCGCCGGCGCCGCGCTCCACCGAGCGCCGACTGGGCTGCTCGCGTCTGCCGTCTCCCTCGAGGCGGCTGCCACGATCGGGATCTGGATTGCGTTCGCCCTGCGTCACGACCGGCCGCTCGCCGTCGCCGCGGGCGGGCTCACCGGGTGCACTCTCGTCGCGGGGGCGGCCCTCCTCCTGCGCCGCGCGTTGCGACACGTCGCCGCACTCGACGCCCGCCTCGCCGAGGCGCAGACGGACCTTCTCGCCGTCGTCGAGCGCGAGAAAAGCACCCTAGGGGCGGAGCTCGAGCTGACCCTCGCCCGCGCCCGCGCGGACTCGCGCTCCCTGCTCGAGGAGCAGGAGCGGCAGATCGCGGAGGAGCGGCGAAGCCTCGTCGCGGAGCGCGAGCACGACGCGACGGCTTCTCTGGGCGACAAGCTGAACCAGATTCAGGTGCAGGTAGAGCAGCGCCTCGCAGACTGGGCGCAGGATCTCGATCGCACCGCCGAGGCGACGAAGACGCGGATCGTCGAGCTCGAGCAGCGGCAGCAGCAGCTTCTCCGCGAGATCGAGCTGCGGCTCACCGCCGACGCCGAGCGGCTGTCTGCCGAGAGCGAGGAGCAGCGGACGGGCGTGGCGCGGCTGCGTGCCGAGCTAACCCGCACGCTCGACGATGCCCTCGGCACAGTGCGGAGCGAGCTCGAAGCGCACGCCGCCGAGCGTCGCAGGGCGCTCCACGAGCTCGAGACACGTCTCGCGCACCGCGAGCGCGACCTGGCCGAACACGCCCAGCGGGAGGAGGCCGACGCGGTGCAGCGGGTGCGCGCCGGCTTCGAGGACGTTTCGCGCCGCCAGGTCGAGCAGCTCGAGCGTGCGGTCGACCGCGCGGTGGCGTCGCATGCCGACGAGGCCGCTCAGCGGTTCGCACAGCTCGTGAAGACCTCGAGAGAGGACGCCGCGAAGCGCCTCGCGCGGGAGCTCGACCGTGCCGTGAGCACCTTTGCGCGGGAGGCCGAGACGGTACTCGCGGAACGGCTCGCGCACGTCGGCGACGCAGGCGCCCAACGCCTCGAGCACCGGGTCTCGAACGTCGCCGGCGAGCTCGACCGCAGGCACGACGAGCTCGTCGCGGCGCACGACCTGCGGCTCGGAGAGCTCGAGGCTGAGATGCGGCGGCGAATCGACGAGCTCCGCGCCGACGTGGAGGCCGAGCGCGGCATCCTCGAAGCGCGATTGCAGGAGCTCCTGCGACGCTTCGCTTCGGCAGCAGCCTTGCACGAGGCCTAGCAAACCCTTAACAGGGCCGGGCCTAACAAAGCCCGGGAGGGTTCGTCGGAGGGAGCACGAACCTGGTTTGGCCCCCATGACCGAGACGACGACCCAGATCCTCGAGCCCGTCATCGACGAGCGCTCGAAAGTGGAGAGCTGGCGGCTCCACATTCTGATCGAGGCCGGCTACCCGCTCCCGCTCGCAGAGCGGCTCGCGATCAGCGAGGCGGACCTCCACATCGCCTGCGAGATGCTCGGCCGCGGCTGCACGCCCGAGACGGCCGCCGAGATTCTTCTGTAACACTAGCGCGAGTACGCTGCGGCGGTGGCCAAGGTCGAGGCGCTGCCGTACGACGACCGCAACGTCTACTCGGTCGCTGCGTTCAACCGGGGAGTCGGCCAATGGCTCGGACGCCTTCCCACCATCTGGGTCGAAGGCGAAGTGACCGAGCTCCGCCGGCACGAACGGTGGGCGACGGTCTTCTTCACGCTCAAGGATCCGGCCGACGGCTCGTGCGTCGGCGTGACCATGGCGCGCGGGAGGTTCGACGCACTGCGGCTGGACCTCGCGGACGGCGAGCGGGTGCACGTGTTCGGCCGGCCTGAGCTCTACGAGCAGCGCGCCGAGTTCAAGCTCCGCGCGCTCACGATCGAGCGCTTCGGGGCCGGCGCCCATCTCGCCTCCCTCGAGCGATTGAAGGCGAGCCTCGCTGCGGAGGGTCTCTTCGCAGACGCCCGCAAGCGCCCACTGCCGTTGCTACCGCGCCGCATCGGCGTCGTGACCGGGAACGACGCAGCGGCGAAGCGCGACGTGATCGCGACGATCCGCTCCCGCTTCCCGCCGGCATCCGTGCTCGTCGCGGAGACGTACGTGCAGGGTCCCCGCGCCGCCGCCGAGATCGTGGCGGCGATCGGCGCCCTCTGCGAGCAGCCCGGCGTCGACGTCGTCGTCGTGACCCGCGGAGGCGGCAGCTTCGACGACCTCCTCCCCTTCAGCGACGAGCGAGTGGTCCGCGCCGTCGCCGGCTGCCCCGTTCCCGTCGTCTCGGCCGTGGGGCACGAGCAGGACACGCCGCTCTGCGACCTCGCCGCCGACGTCCGCGCTTCGACCCCGACGGCGGCCGGGAAGCTCGTCGTGCCGGAGCTGACTGAGTTATGCGGCAGGCTCGACCGCGCCCACGAGGCGCTCGCGCGCAACGTCCGGCGCTTGGTCGAGCGCGAGCGGCAGCGCCTGGCGCGCTCGGCCGAGCGCTTGCGGACGGGTCCACGCATCACCGTCCAGCGAGACGGCCTTCGCCTCGAGCGCACGCGCGAACAGCTGCGGCTGGCGCCCGTTCTCGCGGTCGAGCGGAAGCGGGCGGCGCTCGAGAACAGCGCCGCCAAGCTTGGTGCGTTGTCACCATTGCAAACATTGAAGCGAGGATATGCGATAGTCCGGACGGAGTCCGGCGGCGTCGTCGCCTCGACCGGCGACGTCTCCACGGGGGCGCACGTCGACGTCACGCTCGCCGACGGCGAGTTCGGCGCCCGCGTCGAGGAGGTGACGCCGTGAGCGAGCCGAGCTTCGAGCAGGCGCAGGCCGAGCTCGAGCAGATCGTCGAGCGGCTCGAGCGCGGGCAGGCGCCGCTCGACGAGGCGCTCAAGCTCTGGGAGCGGGGCGAGGAGCTCTATGCCTTCTGCCGGGCGAAGCTCGACGCCGCGGAGGGGCGGGTCGAGGAGCTCGCGCGCCGTGCAGAGGAGTCGCGACCGCCCGCCGCCGCCGACGCGAGCCCGGGCGACAGCTAGCGCACGACCGCCTGCTCCGCCGCGTGGCGGTCGCGCTCCTCCGTCCCCTCATCCGGCACTTCGGCCTGGCTCGCCGCGGGCATCACCCGGAGCATCGCGAACGAAAGCCCCTCTCGGGCGAGGAAGAGGAGCCCGACTCCGATGCCGACCGACGCCTCGATCGCCTGCAGCCCGAAGCCGTAGGCAACGCCCACGCTGTACGAGACGCCGTAGCCGACGAGCGCGGACGCGATGGCGACCTGGACGAGACCGACGTTGCCGGGCCAGAACGGGAAGATCGTCACCACGTTCATCAGCAGCAGAACGACGCCCGCCGCCGGCAGCGGCGAGTGGATGTCGAAGGCGCGCATCGCGGTGTAGACGGCGAGGAGCTGGCACGTCCAGCCGCAGATCTGGAAGAGGATCGCACCGGCGGTCCGGACCGGCGAGCGCATCACGCCGAGCCCGGCACGCCCCATCGCCAGCAGCCGGCGCACCGGCCCGAGCCCTTCGACCGAGATCCGCGTGTGGCGTCGCGCGCTGACGAATGCGAAAGCGAAGAGACCGACGCCGATTGCGATCACCACGAGCAGGCTCGCCCGTGCCGAGGTCGGGATGCTCGCGGTCAGGACGACGTAGAGGATCAGCAGGAGCACCGGCACGATGTCGAAGACGCGGTGCGCAAACACCGTGCCGACGAGCGTCGCCCACGTCCCCTTTCGCCGCGGCAGCTTCCGCGTCAGCACCGCGACGCGCGCGAGCTCCCCGATGCGGCCCGGCAGGACGGCGTTCGCGAACAGGCCCACGGAAAACGCGGAGAAGACGAGCGGCACGCTCGGTTGCGGAGGCTCCATCGCGGAGTGGATGACGGTCGTCCAGGCGAGGGCGCGAGTGACGACTGAGAGGAGGTTCAGGGCGATCGCGACCACGACCCACTGCCAGCGCACCACGCTGAAGGCGTCGCCGATCGCGGCGAGGCTGTCGTGCCTCCACCAGAACACGCCGGCTACCGCCGCGAGAAGGAGGAGCCCGACCGCCGCCCGGACGACAGGACTGGTGAGCGGCAGCCGCTGTAGCTGATGCGACTCGTGCGACGGCTCGTTCGCGGGCTGCATCAGGCCATTATCGTCGGCGACCCGGTGCTCCTTCGTTCCCCGTACGACCGCGAGATCGTCTGCTTGGCGCTGCCGGCGCTCGGCGCGCTCGCGGCAGAGCCGTTGTACATCCTCGCCGACACGGCGATCGTCGGTCACCTCGGCCGGCCCCAGATCGCCGCGCTAGGCCTCGCCGGGACTGTGCTCGCCGGCGCGTTCACGATCTTCAACTTCCTCACCTACGGGACGACCGCCGTCGTTGCGCGGGCGTCGGGCGCCGGCCGGGAGGAGAACGCCGCGCGGCTCGCGGCGCACGCGCTCTGGGCTTCGCTCGGCATCGGGGTCGCGCTGCTCGCCGGCTGCGAGATAGTCGCGTCGCCGTTGCTCGCGGGGCTTGGCGGCCACGGCCGCTCCGGACACTTTGCCCTCGTCTACTTCCGGATCGCGGCGATCGGGCTTCCGGCGGCGCTTGTCGCGCTGGCGGGGCAGGGCTATCTCCGCGGCGTCTCCAACCTCCGCCGTCCACTGGAGATCGTCGTCGCCGCAAACCTCGCCAATCTCGTGCTCGAGGTGCTCTTCGTCTACGGCTTCGGCTGGGGGATCGCAGGCTCGGCCGCAGGTACTGCCGTCGCTCAGGCGGGGATGGGGGTGGCGTTCGTCGTCGAGCTCCTCCGTCCCCACGCGCCCTCGCGGCGGCCGAGCCTTCGAGAGATGAGGCCGCTCTTCCGAATCGGGCGGCAGATCTTCGTGCGCACGGCGGCGTTGTACGCGTCGTTCCTTCTCGCGGCCTCCGTGCTCGCGCGGATGGGGGATGCCCAGATCGGCGCGCACCAGATCGCGTACCAGCTCTTCCTCCTCCTCGCGCTCGTGCTCGATGCGATCGCAATTGCCGGCCAGGTGATCGTCGGCCGGATGCTCGGCGCCGGCGATGCCGACGGCGCATACGCCGCGGCCGTGCGCATGATCGGCTGGTCGGTGGCGATCGGCGTCGTCTTCGCGGCGGTGCTCGCGCCGCTCTCGTACGCGCTGCCGCGGGTGTTCACCGGCGATCCCCGCGTCCTCCATCAGGCCGCGCTGCTCTGGCCGTTCCTCGTGGCGATGCAGCCGCTGGACGGCGCGGTGTTCGTGCTCGACGGGATCCTGATCGGCGCCGGCGACACCCGCTACCTCATGTGGTCGATGCTCGCCGCAAGCGCGCTCTTCGTCGCGCTCGCTGCGCTCGCACTCGCGTTCAGTTGGGGCGTCGTGGGCGTGTGGGCTGCGCTCGACGTCCTCATCGCAGCCCGGCTCGCGCTCCTCGGCCCGCGTTTCGCCCGCCGCCGGTGGGCGGTCGTCGGCTGGGATTAAACTGATCGGATGGAGGGTCTCGCCGAGCTACACACGCATCTCGGCGGCTCGGTCTCGTCCGACATCCTCTGGTCGCTAGCCCACCAGCAAGGGATCGCGCTCCCGGTCAAGGACTACTGGGACTTCGAGCGGCTCGTGACCGTCTCCGACCCGCGTGGCGTGCCCGATCTCGACGCGCTCGACGCGATCTACCACTGGACGGAGCTGATCCAGTCGAGTCCGGCGGCCGTCGAGGTCTCGGTGCACGGCGCGATCGGCGGCGCGTACCGGTCGCAGGGAATCACGACGCTCGAGCTCCGGTTCAACCCGATGAAGCGGAACCGTGGGGGCGAGCGCGACCTCGACCACATCATCCTGGCAGCGAGCCGGGGGCTCGACGTCGCCAGCCTCGAGTACCGGCAGGTGCGCGCGGGGCTGATCCTGATGATGGACCGGACGTTCACGCCGCGCCAGAACGAGATCATCGTCGAGAAGGCGATACGCTGGGCGCCGCGCGGCGTCGTGGGCATCGACATCGCCGGCCCGCGGCCCGGCCACGAGCGCTACGACTATTCGCAGGTGCAGCCGATGGTGGAGGAGGCGCGCGCCGCCGGGCTCGGGGTGACGATCCACGTCGGCGAGGAGGGCGGGGAGATGGGCCGCGCCGAGATCGGCCAGGTGCTCGAGCTCCTGCGCCCCGACCGGATCGGGCACGGGATCCTCGCCGCCGGCGACGCCGAGCTGATGAAGGAGCTGCGTGAGCGCGAGGTCGTCCTCGAGATCTGCCCGACCTCGAACCTCCTCACCAAGTCGCTGCCCGACGAGGACGCGGTGCGGGACGTATTCCGCACCTTCGTCGACCACGGCGTCCTGTTCACGATCGCGACGGACGGGCCGGAGATGATGCGGACGCACCTTCGCGACGAGTTCGACCTCCTGCTGCGTATCGGCGCGCTGACGCAGGAGGAGCTCACCGAGGCCAATGCCCGCGGGCACGAGGCGAGCTTCGTCGAAGAGGCCCGCGCCGCCCGGACGAATACTCCCGTCGGCCGATAGTCTCTGCTCCCCTGCCGCCTTAGCGTCCCGGGCCATGAGAAAGCGACAAACGACGCGGGCCCTCAACGGAAGACCACGTGAACTCATGTTTCTCCTCCTGGTGGGGGTGGGGGCTACGGAAGTAGCTCCGCGTCAATACCAACACTTGCACCCCGTCGAAACAGCTTCTGAGCAGGGGATTTATCGACTGACTAGTCAGTCACCGGGCAGCGTCAGTTGGTCGGTGGGATAGACACCGACCGCGAACCCGTACATCGTCTCGCCGGACCGCGGAAGCTGGTCGAACTCCGTCACCAGGTCGGCCATCCTCTCCCAGAACGCCGACGCCTGCGTCTCCGAGATACGGGCGTGGCGGATGAAGCCCCACAGCTTCCCGTCGCGGTACGCGTCCGCGGACTCCCGAGCGGCGACCTCGAAGTCGTTGAAGTCCCGAGGCAGCTCGTCGCCGTGCGGGCTCCGCTCGACGACGTAGAACATCCGCGCCGTGCGGCCGTAGAAGCGCTCCTCGATCGCCCGCACCCGCCGGGTCCGCACGACCCGCACCAGCCCGGCCTCGCCGAGCACCTTCACGTGGTGAGCGACGGTGCTCTTCGGTCGCTCGAGCGCGACTGCCAGCTCGCTCACCGTCGCTGCCCGCTCGTGGAGCAGGCCCAGGATCGTGGTGCGCACGGGATGGCCGATCGCCTTCACCTGCGCGGGCTCGCTCAGCGCGATCCGGTCGGCGAGGTCGTAGTCAGGCGGAGCCGAGTTGCCGACCATGTGCGAATAGACTAGCGTTGCGGAATGTTCCAAGTTTCCGGATCAATCGTAGGAGGTGCGAGATGACGGAGGTCGTGCTGTACCACCACGTGCAGGGGCTGACCGACGGAGTGCGCGCGTTCGCCGACGAATTGCGGCGGCCGGGACACACCGTGCACACCCCCGACCTGTTCGACGGGCAGACGTTCCACACCATCGAGGAGGGCATGGCCTTCGCGCGCGAAGCGGGCTTCGGCGCGCTGGCGGAGCGCGGATTGGCTGCCGCCGAGGGAATCCGCAACGACGCCGTGTACGCCGGCTTCTCCTTCGGGGTCATGATCGCCCAGCAGCTCGCGCAGACCCGGCCCGGCGCCCTTGGAGCCTTGCTCATGTACTCCTGTCTCCCGGTCTCGGAGTTCGGGGCCGCCTGGCCGGACGGCGTGCCGGTGCAGGTGCACGGCAAGGAAGGCGACCCGTTCTTCGCCGAGGATCTCGAAGCCGCGCAGGCTCTCGTCGGCTCGACTGACGAGGCCGAGCTTTTCCTCTACCCCGGGGACGAGCACCTCTTCGCCGACTCCTCGCTCCCGGCGTACGACGCCGTCGCCGCGGCATTGCTGAGCGAGCGCGTGCTGGCCTTCCTCGAGAGAGTCCCGGTGAGCTAGCGCAAAGGTTCGTCCTACGTCCGGCGCGGGTCGCCCTCGACCATGCCGTGCGGCTCGCCGTAGTCGGCGAGGAGCTCGAGGAACGGCACGGCGTCAAACGACTCGGGGCCGAGGACGCCCGCCCCCTGCCAGGTGCCGGCGGCGAGCAGCTCGAGCGCGACTACCGGGTTGAGCGCCGTCTGGAGGACGACCGCCTGGTGGCCGTACTCGCGCATCGTCCGCTCGTTGTCGGCGACGTGGTAGAGGTAGACGGCGCCCGCGCCGCCGCCTTTGTGCGTGCCGGTGACGAGCGTGCCGGCGCACGTCCTGCCTCGCATCCTGTCGCCGAGCGTGGCCGGATCGGGGAGGGCGGCCGCCACGACGTCCCGCGGCGCAACGTCGACCCCGCGCACGCGCACGGGTTCCGGCGAGTCGAGGCCCAGCTTGTGGAGCGTCTTCAGGACGTCGATGAACTCCGTCCCGAGCCCGTACTTGAAGGTCACGCGGCGGCAGTCGATCTGCCGCGGCACGAGCACGACCTCCTCGTGCTCCACGTTGACGCACTCGATCACGCCGATCCCCTCCGGGAACTCGAACAGCTCCGGCTCGGAGAACGGCTCGGTGGTATAGAAGCCGCGCTCCTTCTCCCAGACGAGCGGAGGGTTCAGGCACTCCTCGATCGTCGTCCAGATCGAGAAGGTGGGCGCGAAGTCGTAGCCGTCGACGACGATGTCGGCACCGTCGCGGACGGCCACCTCGTCGATCTCGTCGAAGAGGTGGTCGGCGGCAAAGCGGGCGAAGACGTCCGAGAGCCCCGGCTCGACGCCGATCCCCACGAGCGCGAGGAGGCCGCGCTCCTTCCAGCTCTCGGCGGCGGCGAACTGCATGTCGCCGAGCAGCACGCCGGAGCTCGAGAGCGTCATCGCCATGTCGAGATACGTGCAGCCGTACTCGAAGGCGGCCTCGAAGAGCGGCGGGTTGAAGCGCGGGTCGGCCGCGTTGAGGATCGCGTCAGCCTCGGTCTCGCGGAGGAGGGCGACCAGGGCCTCGCGATCGCTCGCGTCGACCTGCGCCGCGGCGAAGCGGGTGTCGCCCTCGCGCTCGACGAGCGCCTGCGGCCGGGCGGGGTCAAGGTCGGCGAAGGTCATCCGCTCGAAGAAGCCGCGCCGCTTGGCGACCGCCGCGACGGCGCCGCCCACTCCCCCGGTCCCGACCACGAGCACCTTCATCAGCGGCGGCGGATGAGCGTCACACCCTCGCGGAACGGGAGGAGGACTGCCTCGACGCGCTCGTCGGCGAGGACGTGCTCGTTGAAGCGGGTGATTGCACGCGCGTTCTCGCCGTCGGAGTCCAGGCCGAAGAGCGTGTTGTCGGCGGCGATCACTCCGTCGGGCCGGAGCAGCGGGAGAATCGCTTCGTAGTAGTCGACGTAGCCGGGCTTGTCGGCGTCGATGAAGGCGAGGTCGAACGGTCCTTCCAGCGTGGCGAGCGTCTCCACCCCGGGGCCGAGCCGGAAGTCGATTCGGTCGGCGACGCCGGCCTCCTCGGCGTAGCGGCGGGCGACGGCGTTCGTCTCCTCGTCGATGTCGCAGGTGACGACGCGGCCGTCGGGCGGCAGGGCGCGAGCCATCGCGATGGCCGACCAGCCGGTGTAGGTGCCCACCTCGAGGACTCGCCTGGCGCGCGCCAGCGTGACCAGGAAGGAGAGGAACGCGCCCTCGATCACGCCGACCATCATCTGCGGGTTCTCGTGGTTCGCCTGGGTCTCGGCGCCGAGGCGATCGAAGACGTCCGCGCGGGCGGTCGTGTAGCGCTCGGCGTAGGCCTCGATCTCTTCGCGGATGTAGCGCGCCATGGGGCGTCTCCCACCCTAAACGGCCAAACCGCGGCGCGTGGCAATGCGTATCCGCTCTGGATGACGCAGTTTGCACGCTGGGCCACAGCGCTTCTCGTCGCTGCCGCGGGAGCGATCCACCTCTACCTGTACTTCGACTACTTCCACCGCGTGCACGTGATCGGCGTCCTCTTCCTCGTCAACGCTGCCGCCGGACTGGTCATCGGGACGGTGTTGCTCGCGCGCCGGGACGATCTCGTCTTGCTGGGCGCCGGCGGGTACGCGGTGGGGACGCTGGCCGGGTTCGTCGTCAGCACCCGCTGGGGGCTGTTCGGCTACCGGGAGACGTTCTGGGGGAGCTGGCAGGAGGCTGCCGGCGGGGTCGAGCTCGCGGCGGCGGTGCTCGTGGCGGCTCTTCTCGCCGCCCGTTCTTACGCCAGTTCGTGATCTTCGACCGGCGAGAGGATGCGAACGGCCAGGGCCGGCGAGCATCCCTGTTCCACCAGCTCGATCAGCTGGTGCAGGTCGTAGCGCTCATCCCGCGCGACGCGCGCTGCCAGCGAGCCTGGAAAGCCGCAGTCGATCAGCTCCAGCCTTCGCCAGTTCACCACAGCTTGCGCGTCTCGGGGCGTGGGCGGCATGTCTGGGCCTTGCTCGGAGGGGCGCAGCATCAGGGGTACCGCGCCCCTCTCCGCGTGTGGGGCTAGCCCCAACCCCCTCCGCCGCCGCCGCCTCCGGACGACTTGCGCTTGATCAGCGTGCCCTTGGGCGAGACCATGTACCACTTGGCGCCGTTGAGCGTGGACCCCTCCCCGTTGGACTGGGCGGAGCCCGTGTCGCCGGTGTAGGTGTAGAGCGGCCAGTTGTTGTACGTGACCACGCGGCCGCCGGACGGGTTCTTGTCCGAGCTGAGCAGGGAGCTCTTCGCCGCCCCGCCGGCCTTCGGCTTGCCCGAGCCCTTCCACTTCAGCGGGTGCCAGACACCCGCGCAGGAGCCCGTGCACGTGACCCGGCGGTGCTTGTCCTTCATGTAGATGTAGAGCGTTCGCCCCGACTTGTTGACGAGAGCGACGCCGTAGCCGCTGATCTTGTGCGTCTTCACGGCGACCGAGCTCGTCGCGTGGCTCGTGCCGGCGACGCCGCTCCCGGCGGCGATCAGCCCGAGCACCGCGAGCAGCACAACCGCGACCAGGCGGACCTGATATCGCTTGGCGTTGCTCCGCAGAGTCCTCACAATCATCTCCTCCTTCACGTGTTTGCTCCTCCTTGTAATCGCAGAGCCTTCGCAGTCGGATTGCCCCGTTGACGGCAATCCGCTCGTCGCCCTCGGCGGGTAGAGGTAACCGTGGCTGAACCGGCGGAGGCACGGGCGACGCCTGTCGGAGGCGATTCGGCCGGCGGCTTCTCGCCCGTCCTCTTCGTCGGCTTCGCGATCGCG
>Ga0193751_1000815_pt1 | contig 21827 bp, 17 predicted proteins | sample L1c2metaG_FD_143050 | JGI IMG/M metagenome (GOLD analysis project Ga0193751, IMG submission 143050) | Soil microbial communities from a riparian zone of the East river system, Colorado, United States - L1c2 | ecosystem: Environmental > Terrestrial > Soil > Riparian zone | place: USA: East River... | reverse complement strand
GTGAGCGCGAAGGCGCCAGTAGGGGAGGTACTTAACGCGAACAAGACCATTAGTGATGACGCAAGAGCCAGCGCAGGGTAAAAAGTCGCGCGTCTCATGGACATGGCGCACACCCTTCTTGTTCTCGGCCCGGCCGACGAAGTCTACCGAGAACCCACACCGAGCCCCCAATTGCGAGCCATAGCTCCTTAGAGCTATCTCCCGGAAAAAGCTCTCTCGGTCCAGCAGATGAGATCTTGTGGCGCCGCAATCTGCTTCGTTGATGGACTGTTAGCGCAAGGCGGTGGCACAGAGCAACCATTACTGCGAGCGCTTACTTAAGCCGAGGAGACAGCCTGTCAGCTATGGGACAGCAGTGGTGACGCGATAAGTGGATTCCCCACTGAGGGCGGGGCGCCTGCAGTCGTCCGCGCCGAGATCGAGTCCGGCGGACCTGATGCCTTCAGCGAGCGGTTCCTCCGAAACCTAGAGAGCCGTGGGCGCTCGAAGCTACTTGCTCAAGGCGCTGCCTTGCGCGACCGCGCCCTTGCGACTGCCCCACAGACCAAAGCCATCGCGTAGCGGGCGGCTACGGGAATCGAAAAGGCCGCTCGCGATTCGGCGAGCGGCCCTCGTTATGTCTGGTGGAGACGGGGGGGAATTGAACCCCCCGTCCAGAGATGGATCGCCCTGAATTTCCTACAAGCGTATGCGGCCGTTTGATCTCGCCCTCAGGACCTCGACCGCCGAAGTTCCCTCGGGCCAGCAGATAAGTCTTATGCCGCCGTCATCTGCGTCACGGACAGCAGCACCCTGGCATTGCGTCGCCCACTCCCCGCCCACCAGGGCGAGGCGGAGGTGAACGTCGCTGCTATTTAGGCAGCGAGAGCGAAATCAGTTTCCGCTTTTATCTTTTTGCCCGCTTGTTAACGGGGGTGCTGGCGCCCCGGCTTGCAATCCAGATCCGTCTATCCCTGTCGAGCCCTTTCGTCCCCATAAATTGAGCCCCATCCCCCGGCCCCTTCCCCTTGGGAAGGGGAGAAGTTTTGTTCTCGGGGGCTTCGCCCCCGCGCCCCTATCAGTTACGACGAGGGGCAACCTACAAAGAGGATGACGATCTCAGTCTCCCGGCGCCTTACCGCCGGCGCTGCGGTTCCCTCTCCTCGCAGGAGAGGGTTAGGGTGAGGTCAGGCGTCCCGCCGCAGCGCACGGGCGATGTCCCGCTGCACATCGCGCTCCGCGATCGCCTCCCGCTTATCATACGACTTTCGGCCGCGAACTAATGCCAGTTGCAGCTTCGCGCGGCCGCGTTTGTAGTACATCCGCAGTGGAACCAGCGTCAGGCCCTTCTGCGTGGTCTCACGCTCGAGCTCGTCGATCTCACTTCGGTGCAGCAGCAGCTTGCGCTTTCGCAGCGGCTCGTGGTTGAAGCGATTGCCCTGCGCGTACTGTGCGATGTGGGTGTTGTACAGCCAGGCCTCGCCGCCCTCAACCCGGACATACCCCTCCCGCAGGTTGATGCGTCCCTCGCGGATGGACTTGATCTCCGTTCCCGTCAGCGCCAGCCCAACCTCGAGGCTGCTCAGCACCTCGTAGTCGTGCAGCGCCTTGCGGTTGACGGCGATCGAACGCTCGGATTCTGCCATTTGGTTGCCTGCTTGGGCAGAGATGTGCCCGCCCGCCCAGTTGATATTCGTCTCCCTTCTCCCCTTGAGGGAGAAGGGCCGCGGATGAGGGGGTAGTCCTAACTCCCGGTCTGTACGTAACCGATCGCCCGGTAGAGGACGGCGTTGAACTGGGCGTTCGGGTCCTCGTTGTCGGCGGCGGTGACCGCCACGTCCGGCTTCAGCCCTGTGCCCTCAATCGATGTCCGCGAGGGGGTCAGCCAGCGTGCGACTGTGACCGAGATCCCGCCGGAATCGCTCTTCAACGGCACGAAGATGTTCTCCGTCCCCTTGCCGAACGTTGGTTCGCCGAACAGCTTCGCCTGGCGGTCATCGCGCAGCGCCCCGGCAAGGATCTCCGACGCGCTGGCGCTGTTGTGGTTCACGAGCACGGCGATCGGCATCGGCGAGACGCTCGCGCCACTTGTGCCGCGGATGGTCTGCTCTGCGCTGTTCTTCCCCTGAACGATCAGCACGGGGTCGCGGCCCACGAAGTCACTCGCGACCGAGACTACAGAATCGACAACGCCGCCAGGGTCGTTGCGCAGGTCGATGATCAAGCCCTTATAGTTCTTTCCCTTGATGCCCGAGAGGTATGACGTCAGCTCGGCAGGCGTCCGCTGTGTGAACTGGTCGATTTTGACATAGCCGACGTCGGTCACCGCATCGCCGCCGGCGTCGTGCAGCTCCACGGTATGGACGCTGTCGATGTTGATGGTGTCGCGTTGTATAGTCAGCGATTCCTGCTGACCGTCAGCGTGGCGCACAGCGAGGTTGACCTTCGACCCACGCTGCCCGCGGATCTTCTGGACAGCCTGTAGCTCGTTCCAACCCTTCGCGGAAGTCCCGTCCACCGAGATGAGCACATCATCCGGCTTGATACCGGCCCGTTCGGCCGGCGTGTTCGGCAGCGGCGCAAGCACCAATTCCCCATTACGTGGTTGCACCGTCGCGCCGATGCCGCTGAAGGAACCGCTGACACCGTCGCTCTCGCTTAGAAACGCCGCCTGGCTCAGATAGCCCATATGGGCGTCACCGACCGACTTGATCAGGCCGTCAATCGCGCCCTCGCGCAGCGACGTGCCGCTGAGCTTGTCGGCGTCGCTGAAGATCTCGTTTAGGACAGCGAAGTCCGGGACTCCTGACGCCCGAGCCCCGAGTGCGTCCGCCGGGCTTCGCAGCGTCCCCTCGGTTGTCATTCGCACGCCGTATCCCACGCCGAAGCAGAGCGCCATCACCGCAACCGCCAGCAACCCGCCGGCCGCCCACTTGGCGACGTTCTCTCCCGTCTGAGCCTTGCTGCGGCCAGGCTCTGCGGTGGGTGACTCCGCGACGAGCGGGCCTTCTTGTTCGACGGTCATTGTCTGCTCCGCCTGCGGGATCTCAAGCCTGATCTGAGAGCGAGACTTGGACTGGACTGACCGATCGAGTCTAGCATCGCGGGAGGCCTACAACGGTCAGGGTGAACACGCGGGCACCACGGACTATGCAGCGCCCGAGCTGGGCACATAGCCAAGGATGCGCGCGCCGTCCAACTGGGCGACACGCCCTCCTGGGAGCGCCGGCATCCTGCCGGCCCCCGGCTGGTCCGACCGCCAATTGACCTAAGTACCACAACCATCTCTCGGGCGTGCGATGCCCGTGGGACACATGCGCAGACACCCGCTCGCTTGAAGGCTTTATTGCAATCGCACGGGTCCCGTTGCCGTGCCGGGCGCGTGCGGAGCGTGCGCAGAGGGCTCCCGCCTGGGAGCCCTCTGAGGTTTCGCCGATCGACGCGCTAAACGTAGAAGTCGCGGAGACGCTTGCTGCGCGACGGGTGTCGCAGCTTGCGCAGCGCCTTGGCCTCAATCTGCCGGACGCGCTCCCGCGTAACGCCGAACTCGCGTCCCACCTCTTCGAGCGTGCGGCTGCGGCCGTCCTCGAGCCCGAAGCGCAGCACGAGCAGGTTCCGCTCCCGCTCGCTGAGCGTATCGAGCGCCTGGCGGATGTGCTCGTGCAGCAGCCGCTGCATCGCCGCGTCAGCCGGGCTGACCGCCTGCTCGTCCTCGAGGAAGTCGCCCAGATGGCTCTCCTCCTCGGTCCCGACCGGGGTCTCGAGCGAGACGGGCTCCTGTCCGAGCTTGAGAACCTCCGCGACCCGCTCGGCGGGAAGGTCGACGTCGCGGCCGATCTCCGCATTTGTCGGATCGCGCCCGTACTCCTGCACGAGCCGGCGGCTCGCTCGGGCAACCTTGCCCATCGTCTCCACCATATGCACGGGGATGCGGATAGTCCGCGCCTGGTCGGCGATCGCGCGCGACACCGCCTGCCGAATCCACCACGTGGCATACGTGGAGAACTTGTAACCGCGCCGGTAATCGAACTTCTCAACGGCGTGCATCAGGCCGGCGTTGCCCTCTTGGATCAGGTCCAAGAGCGACAGCCCTCGGCCGAGGTACTTCTTCGCGACGCTGACGACCAGTCTGAGATTCGCCTCGATCAGCTGACGCGCCGCCACGTGCCCTGTCTGAATGATCTGGCGCATCTCATCCTCGGCCGCGTAGACGGTGGAGGGTGTAAGCGGCGTGTCGAGGCTCTCACTCAGCGGCAGCAGCGCATCGTACGTGAAGATGTGCGTCACGATCGACAATCGCACCAGGATGGCCTGCGCAACCTCCGGCTCCGATTGAAGCTGCTCCGCGAGCGCGTCGCGCAGCGGCTCGTCGATTGTGCCGTCCAGGCGTGTCCGCAGCTCGGGATCGAGCACAAGCTGACCCATCGCCATCTTGCGAAGACCCACGAGCTTGCGGACCTGTTCGAGACGCTGAAGCTGATCTTTGAGCGCGGCCATGAGGCGCTCGTGCAGCGCGCCGCCGGCGCCGTCCGCACGCAGCCGATCGAGGATCTCGAGGAAGCGTCCTTCTTCGATCTGCCGGCCCAGGCGCCGCTCGTCGGCCGCGGTCAGCAGGCGGACCCTGCCAATCTCGCGGAGATAGAGGCGGACTGAGTCGTCAACCGATTCGTCTTCCTCTACAACCTCCTCGGCCTCGGCCTCCTCGGCCTCTTCAGCCTCGTCGTCATCAACCTCCTCGACCTCGTCAGTGAGCTCTTCCTCAGCATCATCGAGCGGTATCAGCGATGCGGGCACGGCGCGAAGGGTATCGCCGATCGGATGGCCGACCGGAAGATCCAGCGCCGTCCGCGTCTGGGTGGCTGCGCCGGCCGTCCCCGTTCGGGCCGCTCGCTCGCGCCCGTCGCGCCGCCCGCCCGTGCTCGTTCCAGATGTCATGTGAGATGTCCTTTGTTCTGGTTTGTTCGATCGCTAGCGATCAGTTCAATGCCGCCTGCACGGTACCGGCGAGACGCTCGTATCCTGTTCAAAGGAGGTCGGGGCAGCGCGCCTGAAGGAGCGGCGCGAGATTGTGAATCCGACTCTGGTATCTTCCGGGCACATTGCGGCACTGTCAATGTAACCCCTATTTGGCGCCACGTCAACCCTCATGTGGACTCTCGTCCTCTGGCGGGCAGGCTGTGAGGAGTCGGCTAGTCTTGCTGCGCATGCCTGGGGTCCGGACGTTTTCTGCTCACCTGCTCGTGGGCCTGGCTATTGCTGTCGCAGCCTTGGGGTGCCTGTTGGCACTCTCCGCCTGCTCGGACCGCCCGTCGGTCGCCGCCAGAGCAACTGTCGAGACCTTCTACGGTGCGGTCCAGAACGACAACCTCGATCTCGCCGGCGACAATATTGCCCGGGCGGCCAGCCCCCAGTTCCGTACGCACGTCGAGGCCGCCGCCTCAGCTGCGCAGACTAGCGCTGACGGGCGGCGATCCGTTCAACTCGTGCGCGTCGAGACTCCGTCGATCAGCGGAGACACCGCCCGCGTTCATGTCGTCTTCGCCGACGGTCAAACCGATACGGTCACGTTGATGCGTGAGGGGCTGCAATGGAAGGTCCTGAACAGCGGCAGGCTGGGGTGATGCCCGCCCGGGACAATTTCAGAGCACGATGGCCCAGTGGACCTCACGTACAATTGGGCAGTGAACACCCTCAGTCCGAGCGATCTCACAGAACTCGAACGAACAGTTCTCGCGCTTCTGGGCGCCGGTCTCGCTCCAAGCTCGGTGGCAAACGACGCCGGCTTTCGCCTCGACTATCTGACCGCGGTGACCCTCGCGCTGCTTCGGAACGAGCCGCGGGACGCCTATCTGGCGCCTGACGGCGCGGCGACACCAGCGCTCCGACGCGACCTCTCGGACGCCATGTACGACCTCGCCGACCGTCAGGTGCTGGCGTTTGAAGCAGCGCCTGCCAACCCGCTCCTGAATATCGAGGGCGGAATCGACGCCAAGATCGCGGACCGCTCGAGGCCCGTGAGTTTCGACCAGCACCCCACGGTCTTCGATCGCTACCTGGCCGGGCGCTGCCTTGACGAGCTCCTTCGCCATCCAGATGCCTACCGCTTCGTCATGGGCATGTACGCCGACAGCAGCGAGGTCTGGCAGCGGGTCTATAAGCAGTCCACGTGATCTGCCTGCCGCGCCTCATCGTCTCACTGATTCTGGTAACCGCGACCGCGGTCTGCCCCCTAAGCGGTCCGCGCACCCCCGGGCTCGTCGCCGCTTCCACGCAGGCCTCGAGTCCGGTGGGAGCCGCCGCGATGACCGCCGCTCTGAGCGCCGAGCGGGATGGTCGCGATCCGGACGCCGAAGCCGGCTACCAACCGCTGCTCGCTTCGGCTGATCCCGCTGTCGCAGCCGAAGCCGGCCTCGCGCTCGGGCGCTTTCTGGAACGGCGCGGCCGGTCAGCGGCCGCCGAAGCGCCGCTGAAGACGGCCTCGGCCGCGCTTGGAAATACACCCGACGGGTTGGAGGCGTTGTTCCTGCTCGGCGAGGCGGTATCCGACCAGCGACACTACGGCGCCGCCGCAGCCGACTTCCAGAAGTACATCGATGCGCGCGGTCCCGCCAACGGATACGGCCAGATGGAGGAGGCCTGGGCGCTCCAGTCCGCCGGTGACGATCGTGGCGCGCTCGCTGCGCTCCTGCTCCCGCTTCGCTCCACATCGCGGAGTGTTCGTCAGGCAGCACTCGCTGCGGCCAGCCAGTCCCTGGAGCGGCTGGGCGACAAGGTCGGCGCCGCGCTGGACCAGCGGGAGCTGGCCCAAGACCAGCAGCCGGCGCCGGATCGCGCCGCGGCGCTCCTGGCCGCTGGCCGGCTCTACCACGAGGCCGCCGACGATCGCACGGCCGCCGCATCGCTCCTCACCCTCGTGCAGACCTACCCGGGTTCGACCGCGGCCGGCACGGCTCTCGATCAGCTTGATGCCATGGGGACGGCCGTCGATCCGCTGCAGCGGGCGATCGTACTCTTCAGCCTGCGGCGCAACGCCGAGGCGAAGTCCGCCGCCCAAGCCGTGCTCGACGGCCGGCAGTCCGTCGCAATCACCGCCAAGGCCACCTACTACCTGGCTGCGCTCGCCGACCGTGGCGGCCAAAACGACGCGGCGATCTCCGGCTACGAGGAGGCGGCCAGTCTCGATCCAACCGGGGATCTGGCCGCCGAGGCGCTCTGGAATCGGGCGCAGCTGCTGCAGTCACTCGATCGTTATAGAGATGCGCAGTCCGCGTACGTCGATGTTGTGATTCGCGCTCGGCCCAGCGATCACGCCGCTGACGCCGCCTTCAACGCAGGTCTGATGGCTTATCTCGATGGCCGGCTCCAAGATGCCGCGCAGCTCTGGACGCGCCAGGCCCAGTCGACCGACGCCGCCACGTCGGCACGCGCAAACCTCTGGCTTGGCAAGCTCGCTCTCGGCAGCGGCGACACGGCCGCTGCGACCGACGACTTCAAGCGCGCCCAGGCTGCACAGCCGGCCGGCTACTTCGGGCTGCGCGCACAGGCGCTTGCCGCCGGATCCGCCGGCGTACCGCTTCGCGGTTCGGCGGTCAGCCCGCCGTCACCGGACGGCTGGGCTGGAGTTGAGACGTGGCTCGCCACTTGGGCTGGGCCAGAGGACGGCGCCGCCTCCCAGGGCATGGAGGCCGAACAGGATTGGACGGAGGGTCTTGCGCTGGATGCGTTCGGCTGGCAGACGACGCCGCCCGGGCTGCTCGGAGACGTACTCGCCCGTGAGACGGGCCGCCCTTGGGCTCTATACCGAGCGGGCCGGGCGTTGCAGGACCGCGGCCTCACCCGTCTCGCCATGAGCGCGGCGGACGCGCTGCTCGACCTGGCCCCCGGCAGCCGCCTCGCGGCGCCGCCGCTCCTTCTGAGGATGGATTATCCGCTCGATTACCTCGGCTTGGTCAATCAGGATGCCATGCAGCACGATCTCGACCCGCTGTTCATCTCTGCTCTGGTCCGTCAGGAGAGCGCCTTCGACCCGGCTATTGGTTCGGGCGCGGGTGCGCAGGGTCTCGCGCAGCTCATCCCGAGCACCGCCCAGGATGTCGCCAAGACGCTCGGGTTAACCAATTTCAGCGAGGCCGATCTCAAACGTCCTGCCGTCAATCTCCAACTCGGAACGGCCTATCTCGCCCGGCAGGCGCAGTCACAGGGGGGCGACCCGTCTCGCACCCTTGCTGCTTACAATGCTGGCGGTGGCAACGCTGACCGATGGGCACGGGAGTCGGGCGGAGACCCGGACGTGTTTTATGAGGACGTGGACTTCGAGGAGACGCGGCTTTACATCCGGCTCGTCAGCCAGAACTACGCCATCTACAATTTCCTCTACCGCGGCCTGCCGGGTCCAACTCTCCTGCATCCGTAGCCTCGGTCCAGACCACAGGAGCGCGCTCATGGCGACCACACGCGGCGGGGACGCGCTGGGAACAACGACTCGGCAAGGGTCGGCACAGCAGTTTGACGTGGTATGGGAGCGGGACGTCATGGTGGCGATGCGTGACGGCATACGCCTGGCGACCGACATCTATCGCCCGGCTCTGAACGGCCGCGCCGTTGAGCGCGCCTTCCCGGTCCTCCTGGAGCGCACTCCCTACAACAAGCTGCGCGTCGACCTCATCAGCACCGCGAGGTTGTTCGCTCGCCGCGGCTACGTTGTTGCCCTGCAGGACGTTCGCGGCCGCTTCAACTCCGAGGGCGAGTGGTATCCCTTCGCGCTCGAGGGCCCCGACGGTTTCGACACCGTCACCTGGCTGACCGAGCACTCCTGGTGCAACTCCAGGATTGGCACCATGGGCCTGTCCTACAGCGGCAGCGACCAGACGGCCCTTGCGACGCTCGACCCGCCGGGACTGGCGGCGCAGTTCGTAAGCGAGGGAATGTCGAACTACCACACGAGCGCTATGCGCCAGGGCGGCGCCATGGAGCTGCGCTTCGTGATCTACGCCTTCCAGATGGCGATCACGAGCCGTGAGGCCGCGTCCAACCGGCCGCTTCGCCTGCTTCTCGAACGCGAACGAGCAAACATTCGTGAGTGGCTCCGACGCGCGCCGATCCGTGCGGGGGTGAGCCCACTTCGCCATATACCGTCGTACGAGCGCTGGGTGCTGGACGTGCTCACACACGGCGATTACGACGACTACTGGAAGCAGTTCGGACTAAATGTCGAAGAGTATTACGATCGGCACCCCGACATCCCCGTCTACCTGCTCACGGGCTGGTACGACTCATATTGCCGGTCGGTTACCGACAACTACGTTGCCCTGAGCCGCAGCAAGCGCGGACCCATCCGCCTGATTATCGGCGGTTGGCCGCACAGCACGGCGCCGATCGGACAGACCTGGTCCGGCGACGCCGACTTCGGCCCGGACGCCGCCGTCGAGTACAACGACCTGCGTCTGCGCTGGTTCGACCAACAGCTCAAGGGCCTTGAAACAGGCTTGGACGACGAGCCACCAGTGCACGTAATGGTCATGGGCGGCGGATCCGGACGCAAGAACGACGACGGCCGCCTGGACGCCGGCGGGACGTGGAGGAGCCTCGCGGATTGGCCGCCGCCGTCGATGCAGCCGGCGCCGTATTATCTGCAGCCCGGCGGCGGACTTGGTCCGGAGCGGCCTCAGTCCGGCGTCACCCCAAGCAGCTATCGATTCGATCCTGCCGATCCCGTCCCTACAATCGGCGGCAATATATCCGTTGCGTACGAGATCATGCCGCCCGGCGGCTACGACCAGCGTGGACGCAGTGACGTCTTCGGCGCCACGGACCACCTACCCCTCGCCGCCCGCCATGACGTGCTCGTTTTCCAGACGCCGCCCCTCGACCGCGACCTGACCCTGATCGGACCGGTTAGTGTCAACCTCTGGGCGTCCTCGTCTGCGATCGACACGGATTTCACGGCCAAGCTCATGGACGTGTATCCGCCCAACGCCGACTATCCCGACGGCTACGCCTTAAATCTGTCCGACAGCATCATCCGTGCTCGCTATCGCAACTCGCGTGAGCACGCTGAATTGATGACGCCCGGCGAGATCTACGAGTTCACGGTCGTTTTGTATCCGATCGGGAACGTCTTTAAGGCCGGCCACCGTATTCGCCTCGATATCTCCAGCAGCAACTTCCCACGATTCGACGTCAATCCCAACACCGGCGAGCCGCTGGGGTTGAGCAATCGACTGATGGCGGCGGACCAGACCGTCTTTCACGACGCCGGCCATCCGTCGCACATCGTCGTTCCCATAGTTCCGGAAGGCTGACTGCATCGAAGGAGCATCTATGCCGGTCATTCTCTACGAGGTCTCCATCGGGATCGCGACGATTACGCTCAACCGGCCCGAGCGCATGAACGCTCTCAATCCAGAGCTGCAGGACGCCATTCAGGAGTCCCTGCTGCGGTTCCGCGACGACGAGACTGCCCGCGTAGCGATACTCACCGGCGCCGGCGATCGCGCCTTCTGTGCGGGGGCCGATCTGCGGGCGTTCAACGACCGGGCCCAGACAGGGACCGGAACGATCAGCGAACAACCGCAGATCGGGGTCTCACCTCCCAGCTTTCAGCTCGGGAGCCTCGAGGTCTGGAAGCCCGTGATCGCGGCCATCAACGGATGGTGCCTTGCGGGCGGAGCTGAGCTGGCGATGTCCTGCGACCTGCGCGTCATGGCCGAAGACACCTTTATCGGGCTGCCCGAGGCCAAGCGCGGCATGGGCGCCAAAGTCGCGACGATACGCCTGCCACGGCTGGTACCGCCGGCCATCGCCATGGAGATGCTGTTCACCGGCGAGAACATGAGCGCTCATGATGCCTACCGGATCGGCTTGGTCAATCGCATCGTGCCACGCGATCAGGTCCTGGCCTCGGCGCGTGAGCTTGCGCTCCAGATAGCAGCGAACGCGCCAGTCACCGTCCGGTTCCAGAAGGAGAACGTCTACCGCGGCCTCGAGATGCCAATGCAACAGGCAATGGGTATCAAGATGGGCCCCGATCCGTACGCCAGCGAGGACCGCAAAGAGGGCGCCCGCGCATTCGTCGAGAAGCGCCCGCCCGTCTGGCAGGGGCGCTAGCCTGGTGTAAGATGGTGCTACTCCGTTCCGCGATCCGCGATGGGAGGTGGTCTCATGGCGCAGGCCAATACGACGATCATCGCCATCTCACGCCAGTTGGGCGCCAGCTCCCATGCCATCGCGGACATGGTCGCGGAGCAGCTGGGGCTTCCCCTGTTCGACCAGGAGATCATCAATCGCGCAGCCTCGGCAGCCGGCGTCGAGGAAGACGTCATCATCGCCGCTGAGAGCGTGCCGTCGCTCATCACGCGGATCGTCGAGCATCTCGGCCGCCATCCGTTGGCGATGGAGCCCGAGAGTCTGCCGGCAACCGTACTGCCAAACGATTTAATCCTCACCTCGTCCGATTATCGCTATCTCATCGACAGCGTCGTGCAGCAGATTGCCGAGCAGCAGTCAGCGGTCATTCTCGGGCATGGCGCTGCGCAGACCCTCGCCGACCGTCCAGGCGTACTGCGGGTATTCGTGCTCGCCCCCTTCGAGAGCCGGGTCCGGCGACACGTCCAGCAGACAAACATTCCGGAGGAACAGGCGCGCCAGGAGATTCGCGAGAACGACAAGTCGCGCGCCGAGTTCTTCCGCCACTACTACGACATGGACTGGCTCAACGCCCGCCGCTACGACCTCGTCCTCAACACAGGCCGGCTGAGCGACCGCGTCGTCTCCGACCTGATCGTCCAGACCGCGCGTGCACACCTCGGGTTCGAGATGCCGCGGCCGGGCTAGGTACGGCGCCAAAGGCCGCAGGCGCCTGAAATTCGTTTCTTCCCGCTATAGAATATGGGACCTGCAAGAAACGAATTAGCGCCCCGGCAGGATGAGGCCGCTGGGCGAGGTGCGCGGCTCTGGCGCGCCGCCCAAGGGTGTTGACGGGCCGGCCGGTGTGCCGAATACTCCCTCGCTGGCTGTCAGGGAGCGTCCTTCCGCGGCGTTCGCGATCTGATCGATGAAGACGTCTGCGTCAACTGCCCCCACGAACCGAGCGCGCGCACCGATTACTGTTGTCGGTACCGCCCGCAGGCGCATGCCCTCGGCCAGACGAGGGAACTCATCGACCTCGATGATGCTCACCCGCAGCCGTTGGTTCTCCAGACCGAAGGCGTAGGCGAGCGCAGTCATTGGCGGACAGTACGGGCTCGAGGGAGAGACGAACAATCGGATATCCAAGCGTTCGCGAATTCGCTGCAACGAGCGCTTGGACCGTCCGTCAAGCTCAGTCGAGCCGCGGGACGCGCTGACAAGCGCGTCGATCAGCGGGGGGAAAAGCCCTGCGCCCGGGAAGCCATCGAAGCGCAGAGCCCGATTCAATTGCCCTCGGAAGACCGTCGCCGGTACCCGCTCGATGCCGTAACCGGCCGCGAGCTTGGCTGCCTCGCTCAGCTCGTGAACGCGGAGACTGATCTTCGGCGACAGAGCTCGGAGCTCCTCGAGAGTCCGTCCAGTCTCGGCGCAGAATCGGCATTCGTCTCTGCCGGCCACGAGAATCGACAGCGGCCGCTGCGTAAAGTGTTCGATCTTGACTCCGCCGGTCAGGCGTTCGTCGAAGTATTTCTTGAGCCGCTCCTGCTCCTGTAGTGGAATCACGCGCCGGACTCCGTCTCTGCCGTTGGAGCAAGGTCCTTGGTCCGGGTCCAGACGTAGTACAGGCGTTGAAGGGCGGTCAGGTTCGTAAAAACCGCCAGCACCCACAGCGATCCGACGAGCACAAACGGCACGCGGGCAAGGATAAGCGCCACGGCGAGAAGAGCCACACGCTCCGCCCGCGTGAACAGGCCGTCCTTGACATCCATTCGGATGACCTCGGACCGGGCGCGGGTGTAGCTGACAAGAAACGAGCCCACCACCGTGGCGAAGATCAATGCCGGCTCAACCGACCGGCCGTGATTCAGCTCCCAGATCAGGAGTCCAAAAAGGATCACACCCTCCGCGTAGCGATCCATAACGGCGTCAAAGACCGACCCGAAGGGAGTGGCGCGTCGCGTGAGCCGGGCGAGCGCACCATCAATGAGGTCCAGCACCCCGCCGAGCAACATCACGAGCGCGCCGGCAACAAACTGCCCGTAGCCGACGAGCACCGCCGCGATCGCGTTGAGCAGGAACCCAATTGCCGTCACCTGGTTAGGCGTCAAACCTGTCCGTGAAACGGCACGCGCAACCGGCTGCGAGATGGACGTCGGAACTGCATGGGGAAGAATCGATGGCATCAAATACCTCGAGGGGACCCGCTATGCGACAGCGACACTCGCTGCAAACGAACGCGTCTCGACCGAATTATTGCACTCTGAGACATGATGCTCAGTGATCGCCTCCGCTGGAATACAATGCTGCCTGCGGAACGGAGGTCAGCCAATGAATCAGACGCCGGCCGGTCCCGACGACGACGCGCGTGCGACCATCGCCCGCCAGAGCCAGGAGATTGAGCGCCTGCGCCAGCGGATCACGCAGGCTCAGGCGGCGGAGCGGCTTCGCGATGCCCTCGACATGGCCGGCCTTGCGGGAACTATTGCGGCGCCACTAAGCCACGAGCAACTGCTCGACCGTGTCGTCTCCACAGCCGCACAGGTGATCGCTGCGCGAGCGGGCGCACTGTTCCTGATCGATGAGGAGGCGAATGAGCTGGTCTTCGAGGTCGCAATCGGCCCCAAGGCCGATGAGGTCAAGAAGTTTCGCGTGCCCCTTGGGCACGGGATCGCGGGGCTTGTCGCCATGAGCGGTCAGCCCATGGCCGTCTCTGATGCCGAGGAAAATCCGCAGCAGGCGCGTGATATCGCCCAGAGCGTCGGTTACGTCCCGCAGACCATTGTCTGCGTGCCCCTGACAGCGGACGATCGTATCATCGGCGTGCTCGAGTTGCTCGACAAGCAGGGCGCACCGTCCTTCAGCCCTGCCGACATCGATATTCTCGGCCTGTTCGCCAACCTGGCCGCCCTGGCAATCGAGCAATCTCAGGCGCAACAGAATCTCGTTCAACTCGTGACCAATGCGCTTGCATCCGCGGGCAGCGGCGCCATGGCTGCCGGACCCACCGCGCCTGAAGCAGGTCTTGCTGACGACGCCGCTTACCGCCAGGCGTTGGACCTCGCCCAACTGGTGCAGGAGATCGGGGCGCAGGGCGAGACGGAGCTTGAGTGCTGTCGTGCAATCCTGCAGAGCTTTGCGCGCTATCTACGCTTCCGCGCCAATCCTCTTGGGGGTCCGCGGCCTTCGTGGTGACGGGACCGCGTCCCGCCTGGTCAATTGCGGTGGAAGCAGTGCCAGAGGTGTCGTCGATCTCACCGATCGATGACATTTCGCGCGACTGGGCCTGGGGCGGAAGCTCCGGGCACGGCGTCAGGGTCGCCGTCATCGACAGCGGAATTGAGCGCAGCCATCCGGCGATCGGCAATGTCGAGGGTTACGTATCTATTGCCGAGGGGCCGGACGGCATGATCTACGAGGATGGCCCGCATGACGACGTATTTGGGCACGGAACCGCATGCGCCGGCATCATCCGCTCTTTGGCGCCTGAATGTGAGCTGTACTCGGTGCGCGTTCTCGGCCCGATGCTCTCGGGCAGGGGAGCGGTATTCGCCGCCGGGCTGCGATGGGCGATCGAGAACGGTATGCACGTTTGCAATCTCAGCCTTGGCACTACAAAGCGAGACCTTTTCGCGCTGTTCCACGAGCTCGCGGACGATGCCTATTTCCGGCGGGTCGTTCTTGTAACAGCCGCAAACAACATGCCGATCCCGAGTTTCCCGTCGCTCTACGCATCCGTGATCTCGGTGGCGTCACACGAAGGCAAGGATCCCGAGGTCTTCTTCTGCAATCCGAACCCGCCGGTGGAGTTCTACGCGCCCGGGGTGGATCTGAGGGTTGCATGGGCGGGCGGAGCCTGGCTGACGACGACCGGCAACAGCTTCGCCGCCCCTCACATAGCTGGCCTGGCGGCTCGGATTCTGGGTAAGCACCCAACGCTAACCGTGACGCAGACCAAGGTGGTTCTCCGGGCCCTCGCGGCGAATGTTCGGCCGGATGCGGCGACACCATAGCTTCAGCCCGTTGTCTCGCGGCGCGGCACCGTCTCAGCCCAATTCGGGCAGCTTCGCGCGGAATGTGAGCGAAGCCTTGCCTATCTGGAGCACATCTCCCTCGTGGAGCGGCACCGGCTCCGTAATCCGGCGGCCGCCGAGGGTAGTGCCGTTCGTGCTCTGGCTGTCACGTAGCTCATATGTCCCATCCGGACGGCGCCGGATGCGGGCATGGAATCGAGACACCAGGTAATCGTCGAGGACGACGTCGTTCCCCGGATTGCGCCCGATCGTCGTCTCATCCTCGTCGAGCCGGACCACACGCGCTGCGCCGGTACCATCGCGAAGCTCCAGGGCCGCCGCGCCATCCACCGCACGCCCATCGCTCCTGGGCTGGACGCCTGAGATCGAGAGAGCCGCGCCGATGCGGGCATCGATAGCCGCCTCGAGTTGGGATCGCAGGCCCGGCATAGCATCCATCAGACTCCCGAGAGATTCTCTATCCAGGGAGAACAGGTCTACGTCGGTGCGCGCGCGCACAGTTGCGGTGCGCGGGACGTCTCGAAGAAGCGCAATCTCACCAAAATAGCCGCCCGTCCCCAGTTTGGCGAGAACGCGGCCATCCTCAGCAGGGTCGGGCGAGAGAACTTCGACTTCACCAGAGATGATCAGGAAGAGCCTATCGCCGGCCTCGCCGGCTTGAAAGACGTCACGCCCCGCCGTTGCACGCTCGTGCCTCAGACCTTCGGCGAGGGTGGCTAGGGCTTCCGCTGGCAAAGTGCCGAAGACGGGCACTCCGCGCAAATATGAGACCGCCAGCGCTCGCTGGCCGCCGTCTCCGGCCACGCCGCCCTGCTCCTCGAATAGCCGCCGGTACAGCCCATCCGATTCCAGAAGCTCGTCGTGGGTTCCCGATTCCACGATACGGCCGTGATCCAGCACGAAGATCCGGTCGGCCGCGGCACCCGTCGCCAACCGGTGCGTGACCGACAGCGTCGTCCTTCCACGGCTCAATGTGGCGAGCGTGTGGTTAATTGCGTTCTCTGTCCTGGGATCGAGTGCCGAGGTAGCCTCGTCCAGAATCAGCACACTCGGCCTTCGAATGATGGCGCGGGCGATTGCCAGGCGCTGACGCTGGCCGCCGGATAGATTGCCGCCACGCTCGCCCACCACCGTGTCATAGCCCTGGGGCAGCTGTTGGATCGCCTCGTGGATCTCCGCGAGCTTCGCAGCCTCCTCCACGTCGGCATCGGTGGCGTCCTCGCGGCCAAACCGGATGTTCTCCCGAATCGAGGTGTTGAAGAGAAAGCTCTCCTGCGCGACCACGCCTATCTGCTGCCGCAGCGACGACAGAGTCAAATTTCTCGCATCGACACCGTCGAAGAGGATACGGCCGCCGTCGGGGTCGTAGAAGCGGGTCAGGAGACTAATGAGTGTGCTCTTTCCCGAGCCTGATGGACCGATGAAGGCCGCGCTTGTGCCCGCTGGGATCTCAATGGTCACATCGTCGAGCTGCGGACTGTCGCCGCGATAGCTGAAGCTAATGTCCTCGAAGCGGATACTCGCCCGCAGCGGCCCGAGCGCTGTTGCATCGGGCAGATCGCGAACATCGGGCTCGGCGTCCAGGATCTCCTCGACGCGATCCATCGACGCCGTCGCGACCTGGATCGACTGCAGGATGCCCGTGATGCTCTGCACCGGTCCAACGACCAGACCAAGCAAGGCGAGGAACTCGAATAGATTGCCGAGTGGCATCCGCCCCTCGATGACGAAGAACCCACCGAGACCCAGGATCGTCACCTGCACCAGGGCCGTCAGCAGATTCGCTGTGGCCCCAAACAGCGAGCTGAGGAAGAAAAGCCGGACCGCTGATCGATACAGGGCGCCCGCCTGCACGCTGAATCGCTCCATCATCGTCGCCTGCAGATTGAACGCCTTGATGACCGGTTGAGCGGCGAGGTCCTCCTGCAGAACCCCCGTGACGGCCGCCTGACGCTCGGAGTAATCCTGGCTCGCCCGCTGTGCCGGTGGTCCAAGCAGTCGAGTGCTCACGAAGAACAGCGGCAGACTCACCAGGACAAAGACCGCGAGGGTCCAGTTGATGAGCAGAATGTGAATGGTGCTGAGAACGAGGCTCAGCATGAGGAATAGCCCCGAAGCCAGTGTGCTCGTCAGCGCCTGCTCGACGGACCGAAGGTCGGACGTGAAGCGTGAGATGATATCACCGGTATCCATCCCGCTGTAGAAACGGTGAGAGAGGACCTGCAGTTGCTCGAACATTCGCTCACGAAGCCGCCGCAGGACGGCCTCACTCACTCGAGTTCTGATGAGGTCGTTGAGCACGCCGGCCAGCAGGACGAGGGCGACCAGTCCAAGCAGGAAGACCGCCAGACCCGTAAGATAGTGCAGATCCCGGGGGACGATCGCCTTGTCAATAAGCAGCGCCTGCGCCCTGGGCAGAATCTGCTGAAAAGCGAGCTGAACGCCGAGGCAGAGCAGGATCACAAGCTCCTGCCGCCAATGCGGGCGTAGGTAGCGGATCGAGCTTCGAAGGAAACGGCCGATTCCCCCCGATCGGGCCCGCGCACCCCTCTCTAGCGCCTTCCACCATTCCCGTTCCAGACGGGTCATCGACGTTCGGAACGCCGAGCGTGCCGCCAGATTTGCGTCCCCCACTGCCAGCGCATCGAGAATAGCGCGCAGGCCGGATGCGCCACCGCGAGAGAACAAATACTCGAGGAAGCTCGCCGCGGCCAGGGCCGGTGCCGGGCCCGCTGCGTCCTGGCTGTAGGTGGACCAGACCGCCGCAAGTGACGGCTGTCCGGACGCAGAGCGCTCCAACAACCTCTGCCCCGCCGTGCCCGTGGGCGTCTCGCCGGAGCGTTCCGAACACAGCGCGGCGAGACCCCTGCAGACGATGGGTAACTGCCCCAGGTCCACGCCGATGGCTCGTTGAACCAGCAGCCCGACGGCTACGCGGCGCAGATCGATCCCCGGTGCGTCTGGTCGATACGTCGCGTGAATGGCTCCTCGCCCGAGGTCGATCCAGGCATCACTGGTGCTAGCTGGGTCGAGGCGCGTGGGTTCCGGCGATACCTCAGCGAGAAACACGCGGGTTCGGCCCAGCGCGTCGTCGCTGAGATTCAGCAGCCCCGCGAGCGAGGCAGCGAGCCTTTCGAGCCCGGCAGCCACTTCTGCCGCATGCTCCTCGGCATAGCTGCCGGCCGCGACGTGAATAGCGAAGTGCGAGGTTTCGACGACGCGGCCGACCCCAGGCCGAATGACCTGTGTGAAGCCGCCGTCAGCAGCGCGATCGACGGCGAATGGACGACCGCAATTGGGGCAGAAGTTCGCCGGCTCGCTGCTCGTTGCGCCGCAATTTGCACAGGTGCGCATGGACGGCCTTTCACGTACCGCCTAGAGCCGCGTTTCTGTGACCTCGCGAGCGAGGCGCTTCTCGTACATCAGGCGCTCGTAATAGGAGAGGATCCGCTGCGATATCCGCTCCCAGCTAAGCTGCTCGGCGCGCACGCCTCCCAACTCACCCATGCGCGCCCGCAGCGCGTCGTCGGCCAGCAGATGAACAAGCGCGTGCGACAGCGCCTCCGCGTCCTTTGGCAGCACCAGCAGCCCCTCGACCCCATGGGTCACGACACTTGCGTAGCCCTCGATGTTACTCGCGACGATTGCGCGACCCGCGGCCATCGCCTCCAGCAGCACGATCCCCGCCGACTCGTTGCCGGTGGCGGGAGAACAGTAAATGTCAGCCGTGTGCTGATAGCGAGGAAGATCCTCGCTGGAGACGTAGCCGGTGAAGACCACATCCTCCAGATGCGCCTGGCGGACATAGCGCTCGTAGCGCGGCCGCGAGCGGCCATCGCCGGCAATGATCAGGCGCGTCTCGGGCATCTCCCGTTTGACCGCGGGAAATGCTCTCAATAAATAGGAAAGGCCCTTCCGTTTCTCGAAGCGACCCAGAAAGAGTATGTTTCGCTTTCCGTCCATGAACTGCGGGAGCGGATCCACCCCACGGCTGAACTGCGGGACGTCGACCCCATTCGGAATAATGTTGTAGTACCCATGGAAGTACCGGCTCACCAGCGCGGCCGCGGCCGGCGAGACGGCGATCTTCCCGTCGAGCTTGCGATACCAACGCCGTAGTAAACGGCGGCTGTAGGAGTAGAGGCGATTACCGCCTTCGCGGGCGGCATGGAACGTGCCGACATTGACCGCCTCAGAAAAGCGCAGGAACTGAATCGGCAGCAGCGGCATCAATGGCTCATGGACGTGAACGACGTCGAATCGCTCTGCCTGCAGTACCGCCTTCACCTGTCCCGCCAGCCGGAGCGATAGAGCAATTCGCGCGACCGAGCCGCTCGCGGGCACCGGAAACGGACGGCCGATCACGATGACTCCCGGTGCCGCCGGCAGCGAGTTGACGTCTGACGCCGGCCCTATAACTCGGACCTCGTGGCCGGCGCAGCGAAACTGGTGTGCCAGCGGCAGGATGTGACTGTTCACACCGCCGGGAACGGACAGGTCGTATGGCGATACCAGGGCGATCTTCATCGTCGCGCGCGGGCCCAAATGAGCGGCGCGCGCGCAACCTGACGAGGGGTCGCCCACAGACCGCGCCAGCTCTGTCGAAGCACTTGTCCAAGTCCTAGATCGGCCAGGTTCGGAGCGGGGCCGCGCTCGGCCCAGGTTGCGCCGGCGGCCAACGCCGTCTTGAACCCGGCCAGGCCCTCTGCGGGGAAGGCGGTCCAGGCGGTGCCCATAACCGTAAGGTAGTGCGCGTCGCTGCCGCCTGCGATCGGAAGTCCATACTGCGCGTTCAGGCGGCGGACCTTGGCATCCATCTGCCGCCCGGCTGGACTCTGATTGCTCTGCTCGATGCCGTCAAACCAGAACCCGTCCGAGCGGCGCGCCAGCACGGTCTCGATGCTCCGCCGGCCAATGCTCCGCGTCAGCCAGCTCATGGGATGAGGAATGAGGCAGAGCCCGTCCTGCTTGTGAACGGCGTCCAAGGTCGAATGGAGCGAACGGAAACTGGGGACGGGGCGCTCGAGGCCGAGCGCCAAAAGGTGCCCTTGCAGCGTGGTGATCTCCACTCCGGCGATCACGTCGAAGTCGTAGCCGCCTCGGCGGCTGTGAGCTTCGCGCGCCTCGAGTCCGGGCTCGAGCTGATCGTGGTCGGTCACGGCGATGAGATCGAGGTCCGTATGCTCCTCCGTGTACTCGAGCACCTCGACAATGCCGGCCATACCGTCCCCGCGCGCCGTATGAAGGTGCAGGTCCGCCTTGCTGTACGACTGTCGCCCACGCGGCATCCGTTCGATCCCTTCCGCTCAATCCCTATAAACGATCGTGCCTGCGGCGTCCCCGTCGAGCGCGGCGGTGAGGCTCCCGCGCTTGAGGCCGTTCACGATTTGAATCTGAGTTGTGCTTCGCGCTGTATGCATGAGATTCAGTACCTGCCGCTCGATCGGGAGTGTCCGCAGGCTGCGGTTCTCCAGCTCGCGAAGGCTGATGCGCGGGAGGAACTCGGCCTTCGAGTTCGTCACAGGGTCGTCGCTGTACAACCCGTCCTGATCTTTGACGTAAATCATACTCCGCGCCCCGAGTACGTCGGACATAAGAAACGTCCCCGCGTCGGTGCCATGCAGTGGAAGTTTGCCAATCGGGGCCGGCTGCTCCCACAGATGGTAGGGCGGGACACCATTGAAAATAACCGCGTTGCCGGCCTCGAGTAGGACGGGGAGCATCTGGTTGATACCGGCCGCCGGAAGGATGATGCCAACACCATACTTCGCCAGCAGAGCGCCGATGATGTGCGCGTTCATCTCCGCGTCGATTCCGGCCAGAACCGCAAGGGCTCCCGTCGGCAATCCGAGATCGAGGCCGACGCTGTAAACGTGGCGTGAGCGGATGCCGGCGCCGGCGCCAATGATCATCTTGTGGCGCGGCAGATTGGCAGCGATCTCGTCAATCAGCGGTAGCAGGGCCTCGCGGCCGCGATCGATGATGCTTCGACCGCCAATCTTGATGACGTTTGCCAGAGGCAGGATGCGAATCTGTGGTGCCTCGGTTGAGGCGAGCACTGTCTTGTCAACCAGCGACTCGCGCATCAAACGCGAGGTGACATGTCGCGCCCCGGCGATCTCCTGAATGCCAGGACCCTCACTCGATGCCGCCTGCTCACCCATCCCGCGATCCACTCCGCCCTTGGCCGGCGCCCGGCTTATCGCGATAGACAATCGTTCCCACATGCTCGCCTTGCAGGGCGCGTGACAGATTGCCGGGCACCAGGCCGTTGATGATCTGAATCTCGCTCGTGTGCCGGGCGCGAAGCATGAAATCGAGTACAGCCCGCTCGATCACGAGGTCACCAAGGTCCATATCGATGAGCTCGCCCACGCTGAGCCGGGGGATGAAGCGCGCCGTCGGGTCTTTCTTCGGGTCAGCTGTGTAGAGGCCGTTCTCGTCCTTGACGTAGGTCATTGATCGAGCTCCCCAGACCTCAGATACGAGGTAGCAACCGCTGTCGGTACGGTGGGGAGGAATCCGGCCGATCTCCGGTGCCCGCTCCCAGAGGTTGTAGGGCACCATGCCCGGAAAGACGACGGCGTGACGCTCGGCGAGATAGTGGGGCAGAGCACCGAACTCCTCAAAATTGATAAATGGGATACCGTGGCGGGCCAGAAGATAGTGAATGATCCTCGCGTTCTGAGC
>Ga0193751_1000814_pt1 | contig 21827 bp, 19 predicted proteins | sample L1c2metaG_FD_143050 | JGI IMG/M metagenome (GOLD analysis project Ga0193751, IMG submission 143050) | Soil microbial communities from a riparian zone of the East river system, Colorado, United States - L1c2 | ecosystem: Environmental > Terrestrial > Soil > Riparian zone | place: USA: East River... | reverse complement strand
ACTAAAAGAGCGATTGCATGAAACCGAAGTGCTCGAAGCGTGGAGCAAAATCGTTGGTGACTTCATCGCCGCGCATTCCGCGCCGGTTGCATTGCGCGAAGGTGTCCTTTACGTGCGCGTGCTGCAACCGGCGTTGCACTACGAACTTGAGCAAGTTTCGAAGATCGACATCTTGCGGAAACTGAAGCAGCGGTTTGGCGGCAGAGTCATCCGCGACATCCGTTTCCGGGTCGGTTAAATAGCCCTGGCCGATAGACCTCGGCGATCATTCAGCAAAGTGTCCGGAATTTTCGGTAGTGGTACAGTTGAAGCACGCCGTTGCGCTCCATTACATGCACTACAACTTTTGCCGGATTCACCAAACGTTGCGCGTCACTCCAGCGATGGAGGCAGGAATTTCCGATCACGTTTGGGGCTTGGACGACGTTATTGCTTTGCTAGAGCCGAGCCGTGGCTAATTTTATTCTTATGAGCACGAGCATCAGAAATCATTTACCCGGCACGATTGAGCAGATTGTATCTGACAAGGTCGTCTCAGAAATTGTCATCAACACTGCCGCTGGGCCGGTGACTTCGATCATCACAACCGGCTCGGTCACGCGGATGAACCTTAAAAAGGGAGACGCCGTTTTTGCCATAATCAAAGCTACCGAAGTGTCCATCGAAAAGGAATCATCGGCGGGGAATTGAAACTGTACCACTACCGAATTTTCGGGAACTTCTTCAGTTCAAAGTCGTAGAACATCTAGGGATCAGTAACAATGGCTGCGATTCCGAGATAAAATCTTTTCGCACGGTGTCACATTATTCACGACTCTTTCGGGGGACCGTTCGCCGGTCACGACGAGACGCACCTTCGTGAGCTCTCGACGCGGATGAAGGACGTTCCGCAAAACCGACACGGCCGTCCGCGACGAGGCGATCTTGCGCCGTCCGGTTTTGTTTACCTGGGTCAGTTTTTGGATCACGATCTGACTCGCGACGAAACCAGACTCGAACACGCGACGGCGGCTCCTGAGAAAACCAGAAATTTTCACGCGCCTCGGCTAAATTTGGAAAGCGTTTACGGCAACGGCCCGCAAAAATCACCGGATCTCTATGATCTTTCCGAAAGGGCAGCGAGACTTTCCTTTTGGGCCACACTGAGGCGCTGCCTCGCAAAAAGATTCCGTCCATGCCGGACGATTTTTATCGCCGAGACGGAAGACCGGCTCGCCGTCAATCTTTTGGTTGGAGCGCTGACGTTCCGCCCTGCCCGTTTTTCGCGAAAACTTGAGCGGAGTCCCTGCGAAAATTAAAACAACGGCTTCGGTCGAAAAGTGATTCCCGATGTCCGTTTCCGAGTCGGGTGAGGAACGACATCACGGCCTTCCTCCGTGCTGTTTGCCAGGGGCGTAGAACGAAATTTGTCGCCGTTTTCGAAAACTTAGCTGCGCAAAAGCCGTAAAGGCGAGTGAATGCGACAGTCTTTCTGTCTCTCATGAAACGCCGACATTTTCTGAAGCGGTCGCTGGCGGGGGCGTCGCTTGCTACGTTCGGTGCATCATTGCCGGGCTATCTCTTCGCGGAAGCCGAATCGGCACAAAATCTTGCGCTCAGCGGCACGCCTGCTTCAGCTTCCGGACGTTACACAAGGATGTTCTCTGAGCTTAAAGGGAAATCTGCGCGGCCGAGTTCCGATATTGAAGAAGGTCTGGCTAGGTTAGGCGAAGCGATGGTGGACAAAGACCCATTGGTCGAGCCGGAGAGCCAACCTGAACTGCCCACTGCTGGATACACTTACTTCGGGCAATTCATCGATCATGATCTGACGCTGGATCTTACCCCTCTCAGCAACGCCAACGAGAAGATTGAGCAAACCCAGAATTTTCGGACCGCGTTTCTGGATTTGGATCACCTTTATGCCGGCGGCCCCAATATGTCGCCTTTTCTGTACGAGACCGGAAGCCATAACGCACAGCGATTTCTGATCGGCAAGACAATTGAGACGCCCGGGCTCAAAGCATCCGACGATGATCTACCGCGTAATTTCCAAGGCATCGCATTAACCGGGGACCCGCGGCAGGATGAAAACCTGATACTTGCGCAACTGCACGTCGCGTTTTTGAAGCTGCATAATCTGGTTATTGATCAACCGGACGAATTGAATGCTTCGCCGCATTATCGTCGAAACGGCGACTCCGACTTCGCGGCGGCGCAGCGTGTGGTGAGGTGGCATTACCAATGGGTCGTACGTCATGATTATCTAGAAACGATCCTTGATCCACTAGTGGCCGAAAGCCTCAGGCAATTGGAGGAAGAGAAGCGGCTTAACCGGACTATAGATTTTAGGATTCCGATCGAGTTCAGCGTCGGCGCGTTCCGCTTCGGCCACAGCATGGTACGCGATGTCTACAAAACCGGTGTCAATGATGTACACGACAAAGAAGTCAAGCTGACTACGCTCTTTGAGCGTACCGGTTCCAAGGGCGGCGCTGCTCCTGCGTTGCCGGCTGAGTGGGTGATCTCATGGGAGAGGTTCTTTGCAATCCCTCCGCGAACAGCTTGCGTAAATCGCGCCCGAAAAATTGACACGCAGATTGCAAACGCGCTGCATCACTTGGATGAACAGACGATAAAGGATGTCAATCTGACAACGCCAGGCGAGCATCTTGAACCGAGGCTGGCCGTTCGCACGCTCTTGCGCGGCTTTCGGGTTAATCTGCCTTCAGGCGAGGATGTGGCTGCTGAAATCGCGCGCCGAATGCCGGGTATTAAAGTCCTGACCGAGGATGAGATCGTCAGTGGCCCTCATAAAGATGTCCTTACGAGTCCGAAATATGGTTTTCGTAATAACACACCGCTCTGGTATTACATCTTGAAGGAAGCCGAGGTTGCACCTCGAGAGGGCAAGCATCTTGGCCCGATCGGCAGCTACATTGTCGCCGATGCCATTCTCGGCGCCTTGGCAGCAGACGCAGATTCCTATCTATCGGCTCCTGCCTGGGAACCAACCTTAGACAGTGGCGGCCGCAACTCGATGAGGAAAATGCTAGATTTTGTTATTAGCGCGTATTTTGGCGCTTCCAGACGTCGTAGCAGCACATGAAATAGTCTTCGTATTTGTACTTCTTCGTCTTGTCGTTCTTTTTGAAAGGCGGCAGACAAAATACGTGGACGTTTTCATTGGACTTCGATCCGGTTAATAATTGCACAAACGTGTAATTACTCTCCTGGGCTGATGCGCTCTTGGTCGCATCAGGTTTCGCGGGCTGCGCTTCATAGAAGACGATTACCTTGCTCGCGGGAATTGTAATATTGCCTACTTCAGCGACAGCCTCCTTCGCTGAAGTAGGTGACTTAATCAGCCACTGACGAAACTCCGAATCCCAACCGGCCCGCGTGAGAGCAGCATCAAATGCATTTATCGCGGCGTCGTACGGTGCGCGTTCCGGCCATTCAGCCGGCACTTCCTTTTTCGTGTTGACTGGTGGTTGGGCTGTTAGTGAAGAAACTGCCAGCGCAGCAGCGATTATAAGGAGTAGACTGACCGTACTCTGCGTCAGGCGGGTTCGTATTTTATTGATGGATAGTTCATTCATGGGTGGGTGTGATGTTAGTTGGAGTGGCCGGGTGGGCTGCGGATGCACCCGGCCGTCTCATCTCCTGCACTTTGCTGATGATGCGACCGAGCGCATTTTGAAAGATTTCATCATCACGAATCGAGTCGAAGCGTGGGTCGAGTATCATTGAGCGATAGTCGATCCAACCCGCGGCGATGGCTTTATCCAAACAAACTGCGGCGGCTTCGCCATTACCCTGCGCGGCATAGTTCGCAGCCAGACTATACAAGTGGCGCAGGTTATCGGGCGCTGAAAGTATCTCCTTTTCGTCAAGCCAGTGCGCTTCTTCCAAAAGCGCTTTCCCCTCTTTAGCATGAACCCCCGAAAGCTTTTGGATGAATCCCAAGGCGGACAGGTATCGTACCGACCCGACGAAGTCGACGCCACCGGTTCGGTCGATTGCCGCCGCTTCGCGGTAAAGCTTCTCGGCTGCAGGGAAGTGACGGCTGAAAAATTCAATCAAAGCAGCCATCTCCAATACCTCCGGATTGTCCTTGTATTTGGCCCGAGCTTGTTCGCATTCCTTGCGCGCGCCTTTGTAATCGTCGCGAAACAAAGCAAGCCTGCTCAACCCCAAAAGGCCAACCGGTAGGTCCGGCTTGAAGATTATCGCAGCATGGTAAGCTTTTTCCGCCTCGTCATAATCACCCAAGCTGGTCCATGCATTGCCCAGATTGTCGGCAAAAAGAGGTTGAGTTTGACGTCGCGCTACCTTCTCAAACCAACGTAGCGCTAAATCGGGGCGACCGACCTGCTCGTAGGTGTCGCCTAGCATGGCCGCGCTTCGCAAAGTCGCAGGCTCCAGTTCGTAGGAAGTTAAGTACGAATCCAGCGAGTCGCGTAGTCGGCCGTGGCGCCGAAGAGTACCACCCCGGGCGCGATGAGCTTCCGGAAGCATTGGCGCCATCCGCAGCGCGACCGCAGTGGCCGCGTCGGCTTGGGCGAGCCAATCATGTGTAGGGTCGGTTTGAGCCCGGGCCTGACACGCGCTGCCGAGCATCGCATGAGCTACGGCGTAATTAGGATCTATCTCAACCGCTTTACGAAAAGATTCAATTGCGCGATCCAAGTCTGGCAAGTTATAGCGCAAGAAAAACTCCTTGCCTCGATCACAGTAACTTCGCGCCAATGAATTGTTAGTTTCTCCAATAGCATCTCGCTTCCGGTCGTTGCGACCGACAATCGCCCCGGCATCACCGCTAGTTAATTTAGTGTCGGAAACGACATCCGATATTCTCGTTGTCAGTGCTTTGGCGATTTCAGAATACGATTCTCCATCCTGTAACCACGTACTCACGACAGAACCGGTAGCCGTCTCAATCAAATGGATCGCAACTCGCTGCTTTCCTTCGCGCTGGCGCACGCTCCCGCTTAACACCATCCGAGCATTGCCTGCTTCTCCGATCCTTTTCCAATCTTCCGAACGCCAAGGATCGACATCGTCCGCAGTCTTGCTCGCTGTCGGGTTCACTTGAATCCCCTTTGCCTGCGTCAATGCAAAAGTGAACGCGCTCGCAACGGATTGCGCTGGAATTGACGTTGTCGAGATTTCATCCAAGTCTTCGAACGGTGTCACCGCAACTGAGCGCTGCGCGATTTCGACCCTTTGCAGTATCGATGACAAACGAGCGCTTGCGAGCTTCTCGGTAAGGCCGACCCCGCCAAGGATCAAGCACGCCGCGACACTTCCGGCCAGTTTTGGATTACGTCTTGACCAACGCCACAGTCGGACGGGCGCCAATACAGGGCGCGCGATGATAGGGCGGTCTTCGAGCCAGCGTTCGAGATCTTCGGCCAGGTCGCCGGCGGTTCCATAGCGTGCGGCTGATTCGCGTTCCAAGCAGCGCGCGCAGATCGTTTCCAGGTCGCGGTCGAGTCCCGGCGCGAGAGATCGCAATTTGGGTGCGCTTTTCTCCGAGGCTTGGTGAATCACGGCAAGGGCGTGTTCGCCGAGGAATGGCGGTCGACCGGCGAAGAGATCGAAGAGGATCGCTCCGATGCTGTAGATGTCGGCCGCCGCCGTAAGGCTTTTCGCAGTCCCCTGCACTTGTTCGGGCGCAATGTAACCGGGCGTACCAAAAATCGTGAGCGTCCGCGTGAGATCGGTCGAAGTGTCGAGCCATTTCGCTAGACCGAAGTCGCTGACCATCGGCTCGCCGCGCGCATCGAGCAGAATATTTCCGGGTTTGAGATCGCGGTGAAGAATTCCCTGGCTGTGAGCGTAATGCACTGCTCGCGCCACCGCGGCCATCAGTTGCACTGCGCGCCGTGGCGAATCGCGAAAGCTCTCCCTCGAATCGAGCAAACTTCCGCCGGAGGCGAATTTCATACTGAAAAACGGCAGCCCGTCGTCGGTCGCGCCGACATCGTAAATGGGCAGGATATTTGGATGATCGAGGCTGGCCGCCGCGGTCGCTTCGCGCTGAAATCGGGTGAGTGTTTCGCGCGAGTCGCTGTGATAATTGAGTATTCGCTTCAATGCCACGACTCGCTGCGAGGGCGCATGCCGTGCGCGATAAATCACCCCCATGCCGCCACGACCGATTTCTTCCAAGATACGATAGCTGCCCAGCTGCCAGTCCCGGTCCGGGACATCGACCGCGGCGAGAAGCGCGTCGAAATCCTCGATGTTCGCTTCGTCCGAACCAAGGCCACTGCGCAATAAACAGCTAACGCAGAGCCCGGAAGCGACGCGTGCGAGCGAGCCGCATCGGCAACGCGCGCATTCTTGCGCGGAGCGTTCGGGCAAATTCGTAAGACCTGAAAAATCCATAACCCGATTTACTGCGAGCTGGCCAGGGTGGCGCACAAATAGCGAATTTCGTCGTCGACGTCCGCCGGGTTGGCCACTGTCTGCGACACTTCCTCGCGCAAAATGGTTCGATAGCGAACACGGAGCTGATGCAAAACTCGTTTGATTACGGTCTCGGGCACTCCCAACGAAGCCGAGAGCGCCGCATACGAAATTTCTACCCGCTCCAGACTCAGATATTTGCTCAGAGTTGTGAACATTCGCAAACGACCGCGGCTTTCGCATTCTTCCGCCAATCGCCGAAGCGCTTGCTCGACTACGGTGGCGGCCCAGCGCACATCAAAAATCCGTTCTGGCGGGCAGGTTCTCAATTCTTGCCCGTAGATCGATAATTGCGACGGCGCTTCTGCCATCCACTCATCCCAGGCCACGAATTGCAGCGTCCCACCGCGCTTTTGCCGCCGGGCAAGGTGCTGCTTGTCATGCAGGAAATTTTCCACCGCCGTCCGCAGGAGTGATCGAAAGCGGCCACGTGCTGGATCTGCCAACGAAAGCAAATTGCCTTTAAGTAGCATGACAAAAAAATCCTGCGTCAAATCCTGGGCGTCGGTCACTGAATGCCCGCGACGACAGATCAATGCGAAAACCGGTCGCCAATAGACGCGGCACAGCTCGGTCAACGCTCTCTGCGCGGCATCCTGCGTCTCGCTCGTCTGCGCGCAGGACAGGACGACACTCCAGCGCGTGGTTTGGAACCGGTTCGAATTGAGCGTGTCGCCGCCTGCCGGTTCCGTCTTCACTGGCGGAGATGATGGAATTTTGGCTGGCTCTGAACAAGCCCAAAGCCTGCAAGCCTGGGCAAAGCGCCTGGCGTTTCATTCTGGGGCAGATCTCGCTTCCATTTGGCCATTACGAGATTTGCCGGTAGAAGTTCCCGAAAAACTTATCAAAATCGGAGTTTGTCGATTAGAAGGAAATTCGCCTAGATGTTAGGACTTCAAAAAAATGAGAGTTAGCGCCGAACAGCAAATTCATATCGAGCAGCTGAAAGCCTCTGCGCGAGTCGGCGTTCCGCGAGCCGAACGAGCCAGACGCCAGCGCCTTGTTCTCAACATCACTCTTTGGCCGGCGCGCGATCTCCGGGACATTCAAGACGCGATCGCGCGAACAGTCGATTATTCTGCGCTCTGTCAGGAAGCGAAACGGTTTCTCTCCCAGCAGTCGCCCAAACTTCTCGAGACCCTGACCAACGATCTGGCCTCGCATCTCCTGCGGAAATTTCGGATTCGCAAAGTCAGCATCGAGATCCGTAAATTTGTTCTCAAAGACGCGGCCTATGCTGCGGTCACAGTGACACGGCGGGCGTCCCTGGACTAAGACTGGAGTTCACCCGCGCCATTCGACTCCCATCAGAAGCTTCGCAGATCACTTGGTTCCAGACCAAACTTTGGGCTTGTCATTCGGTCGTTGTTAGGTCAAACCAGCGGCATTATGAAAGCCCTATCTGGAACATCCAAAGTAATGATATTGGTCGTGATTGGGATGGTGGCGATCCTCTCATTTCGGGTCTTCGCCCAACCAATTCCCGAGCCTACTGAGCCTCCCGCATCCAAGGCAACCTTCGTTTTAAAAATAAAGAACATCACTCCTCTGAAGGTGGACCCCGCTCATTTCAAGGACGTATTGAAGCATCTCACGACGCAGCTTTACGACATTGTCCTCCGCGATGAACATGGCAAGGAGGAGCATCTGCTTCCCAACTCCAATGCGAAGCTCGACATCAAGACCGACAAAGTAACGACGTCCGAAGCAGCGAAAAATGCACCGACTGGCGAGTTGACCTTGATCCAGACTCGTGCAACGCGACAGGTTGGGTCGATGAGCACCTCCGATATAAAGAGTGTGCTGGATGAGCTAGTACAACCACAGTAAATAAATAGCCGCGCCAAGTTTACTCTTGCGCTGCTGAAAGTAGATGGAGCTGTGCGCCAGAAATCTGTTTATTTGGCGTGCTTCATACTTCATTTTTCACTAATTCTTACGGTCTCCTGCCGTGAGACGCTGTGGTTAATTGCGCACGGTCTAACGATCGCGCCACATACCGTTAATAGGTATGCAGAAAAAGCCGAAGCTTTCATCGCTGCGGCTTCAGGGCAGAATTTAGCCGCGTCAAATGCGTTTCGTCGAGCCGTTATGACTTATTTGCACATCGCCGGCGTCGAACGCGGATATGGTTACTTCGCGCCAAATGTGCCGGCGAGTTATAAGGTCGTCTTTGAATTACATTACCCCGATGGTCGAGTGGAGTACCAACTGCCGCGCGTCCATAGCGCCGCGGCTGGAATGCGTCTAGCCGGTGTAATCGATGAGATAGCGCGCACTCGGTATGACCCTCTGCGGGAGTATCTGGTGAAAATGCTGGCCGGTTCGGTCTGGCGCGACCATCCAGATGTGACAGCAATTCGCGCCGTTTTTGGATCAATCAGTTTGCCAAGTATCAGCGAGTTCGAACAGGGTAAAAGAGAATCGTACGAATTTTCGTACGCTTATGACTTCAGCCGTACCGACAAAGCAACTAAGCCGGAAAATCCCTAAGCAATTGGAAACGTGGAGGGAACGGATCCTGCAATTCCTGTTTCCGGTCGAGTCTGACACGTGGCTGAGTGTGTTGAGACTCGGCCTTGGTCTTCAGGTAATAGTTTACACTCTATCTTTACGAGATGATTGGAATTATTTGTTGGCTGGAACTGGTCATGGTCTCATCAGCCGCAATCTCGCAGAAGCACTCCTTTCCGTGGAAAGTCGCTTTGTTCCGAGGCTTGGATGGTTAGTCTCTCTCGGAGCGCACGTCGGACTGTCTGAGAATGCGGTGCTTTCCATAGCGTGGGTCTGTTTAATTGGAACGGGCTTTAGCTTGCTCGCGGGCCTTTTCTGCCGCTCATCTGCGATACTCGCCTGGTCCCTTCACCTTTGTGCTGCGAAGAGCGGGGGTCTGCTCTCCTATGGAGCGGATAATTTCATGACGGTCGGACTCTTCTATCTGATGTTGTCTCCCTTGCCCGATCGATATTCTCTCGACTGGCGACTGCGGAAATCGCCATCGAAAGATCCACAGCTTCTCGGTTTTTGGCGGCGCGTCTTACAGATTCATCTGTGCATCATCTATTTTTTCGGGGGACTCACAAAATGTTTGGGGAACGGTTGGTGGGATGGCTCGAATATCTGGCGCGCATTGATCCGCCCGCCTTCCAATATAATTGATCCTGAGATACTCATTAGGTGGAAGGACCTATTTCCGATTGCGGGAGTGTTCATTTGCCTGTTGGAAACCGGGTATCCATTTTTTATTTGGGGAAAAAGAACACGAACAATCTGGTTCACATGCATTTGCGCGATGCACCTCGCTATCGGCCTTACCCTGGGCATGTATCTTTTCGCATTCATTATGATCGTTCTGAATGCTGCGGCATTTGGGGCAGGCTTGGTTTCGCGCAGCCGAACTGAATCGCAGCGGAAACACGGACCAGGGATAATCGATCGACGTGCAGCCTAACGAAACCGAAGTTTAGTCTCGACGCGAAGCGATATAGTTAGTATCATCCTCTTGGCAAAGAGGATGCTTGAAGGCGCAACATATGTCCGCGGAGCCAAAGCCCGATCTCCCGCTCGAGATCGCACATCTCTTGTTAATCGACGTGGTCGGATATTCGAAACTGCTCGTCAATGACCAGGTCGAATCGCTTCAGCAACTAAACCACATCGTCCGGAGCAGTGATTCTTTCCGCGCCGCCGAAGCGAAAGACAAACTCATTCGCTTGCCAACCGGCGATGGGATGGCGCTGTTGTTCTTCGAAAATGTCGAGCAACCGGCGCATTGTGCGTTGGAAATCGCGCAAGCACTCCAAAACCATCCGGAGATTCAAGTGCGCATGGGAATTCACAGCGGCCCCATTAACCAGGTCCCGGACGTGAACGACCGGGTCAATATCGCCGGAGGAGGCATTAACGTCGCTCAACGCGTGCTCGATTGCGGCGACGCCGGCCATATTCTTTTGTCCGGGCATGTGGCAGACGACCTGGGCGAATACCGGCACTGGCGACCTTATTTGCACGATCTTGGTGAGTGCGAAGTAAAGCATGGACTGAGGCTTCACGTTGTTAACCTCTGCAAGGACGGCTTCGGGAACCAGCAAGTTCCGGAAAAATTAAAGCACCGGGGAAGGTGGAAGCAAACGTCAGGCGCAGATGTCCGGCCCATTACTGCGCCGCGTTGGCCGAAATCCGTGCTATCAGTGGCCGTGCTCTTGTTCGCAGTCGCCCTGGCTGTCAGTTTTTCGACCTTTTTTCATCGAGCATCGCCGCCGACCACACGAAATCTTTCCGAGATCGCTACTCCTATCCTGGGAAACAGCATCGCCGTACTGCCCTTCCAGAATCTGAGTGATGAAAGACAGAACGCCTACTTTGCTGATGGTGTCCAGGATGAAATTCTTACCAATCTTTCCCGGGTTGCCGATCTTAAGGTCATCAGCCGCACTTCGACGATGCAATACAAAACCGGCGCTCAACGAAACTTGCGCGAAATCGCTAAAACGCTCGGCGTGTCATACGTCGTGGAGGGAAGTGTCCAGCGGTCGGGCGGACGCGTGCGCGTAAACGCCCAGTTAATTGATGCTCGCACCGATGCGCATCTCTGGGCGGAAAGCTATGATCGCGAGCTCGCCGACGTATTCGCGATTGAGAATGAATTAGCTGAACAAATCGTCTCTCAACTCAAAACAAAGCTCTCACCCCAGGAAAAAGCGGCCATCGAGCAAAAACCGACGACCGATCTTGCTGCTCACGATCTGTACATACGGGCCAAAACACTGATCGCGAGTTCAGTTTTAAGTACGCCTCAAGCGGAGAGTCTGTTTGAGGCCGTTCGCCTCCTGAATCAGGCAGTCGAACGCGATCCCGGCTTCGCACTTGCATATTACCAACTTGCCGAGGCTCACGATGTGATCTACCTCCAGGGGATCGACCACACTCCTGCGCGTTTGGCTATGGCCAACGGGGCAATCCAATCGCTCGCTCGCCTGCGCCCAAACTCGGGCGAAGCGCATCTCGCTCTCGCCAAGCATTTGTACTGGTGTTATCACGATTACGACCGCGCTCGGGAGGAGCTAACCCTGGCACAAAATAGTTTGCCTAATGATCCGACGCCGTTTCAAATACTCGGCTATATCGATCGACGTCAAGGGCGATGGCCCGAATCGACCAAAAATCTTGAGCGCGCCATCGAGCTTGATCCACAAAACTCTGAATTTCTCGAACAAATCGCCAGGAGCTATGAGTGTCTGCGCCGTTACGCTGATGCCGAGCGTGCCTTGGACCGCGCGATCGCGCTTGTTCCAAAAGACGCAGCGATGCGAGCTAGGCGCGCGGAGATCGAGCTCCAGTGGCATGCCGACGCGCGCCCACTAGTCTCGATGATCCAAGCGATCATTGCCAAAGATTCGCGCGAAACCAAAAACATCGCCGAGCTTTGGCTTAACGCAGCATTATACGATCGCGATTTCGATGCCGCGCTTCGCGCCCTGGCTGTGCTGCCGATCGATGGGTGCCATCGGGAAACGATCCTGTTTCCGCGGGTCTGGTGCGAAGGCATAGTCGCTCAGATGCGTGGCGATAAAGTAGCCGCACGCGCTGCGTTTAGCAGCGCGCGTAACGAAATGGCCAAGCTGGTGCACGAGCAACCAGCCTACGCAGAGGCCCTCTGCGCGCTCGGGATGGCTGACGCGGCCCTAGGTAATAAGGAAGACGCGATTCGTGAAGGCCGCCGCGCAGTCGAGTTACTGCCAGTGACGAAAGATGCGGTCATCGGTCCGCTATTGGTGCAAAATTTGGCGCTTATTTATGCGTGGACGGGCGAGAAGGATCTTGCCTTCGAGCAATTGAGCGCCGCGGCAAAGCTTCCCGGTTATTTGAGCTACGGCGAACTCCGTTTGCATCCCTACTGGGACCCACTGCGCAGCGACCCGCGCTTTGATAAGATCGTTGCCACACTTGTCGGACAATGGGGAACGCATGTCGATTCGCCGGCACATTGATCTTAAGGAAATGATTCTCCCGCTTGCCGTCATCGACGTTCATAGCGAGGCTCTCGCGCCGAAATAACTAGCGGTAACTTTGCCCGCGTGACACGTTCGCAGCGTTCCGCTGGTTAATCATGCGAAAAGGAAGATTTCAGAAAGCCGCTGCGAAAATTGTACAGCGCTACGCCGAGTCGGTTTCCTTCGACCACCGGCTTTACCCGTATGACATAGCCGGCTCGATTGCTCACGCGGCTGCGCTGGCGAAAGCCGGAATTATCTCCGCGGCGGAACAGAAGAAAATCGAAACTGGACTGCGCGTGATCGAACAAGAAATTGAGTCCGGCAAATTTCAGTGGGACGAAGCTCTCGAGGACGCGCACATGAATATCGAGAGCGCGCTCACCAAAAAAATCGGCGAGGCGGGCGCGAAGCTGCACACCGCGCGGAGCAACGATCAGGTTGCGCTCGACCTGCGGCTTTATGTTAAAGAGCAAATCGAGCAGGCATCGGCGTTGCTCAAGAAATTGCAAAGAGCGCTCCTCGATCTCGCCATGGGAATGTACTTGTTCGCATCTGTCATGATTGTATTGAATCTGGCCGCGTTTGGACCTGGCATCCTCTGGAATCGGAGGCAGGCGCGGGACGACGGTTCTTCGTTCTCCGGGTCAATGATTCCTTCGCCTAACAATTAGACTCGACCGCGTCTGTCGATGTTGCGATGATAGGGAATCCCCGAAAGGAGCGCTTCACAGCCGCGACCTATGTCCGCTGAGTTACCGCCCGATCTACCGCTTGAGATCGCGCACCTTTTGTTAATCGACGTGGTCGGATATTCGAAACTGCTCGTCAATGACCAGGTCGAATCGCTGCAGCAACTGAACCGCATCGTCCGGAGCACCGATTGTTTCCGCGCCGCCGAAGCGAAAGATAAGCTTGTTCGTTTGCCCACCGGCGATGGCATGGCGCTACTGTTCTTCGAAAATCTCGAACAACCGGCGCGTTGTGCATTGGAAATCGTGCAAGCACTCCAAAACCATCCGGAGATTCAAGTGCGGATGGGAATTCACAGCGGCCCCATTAACCAGGTCCCGGACGTGAACGACCGGGTCAATATCGCTGGAGCAGGAATTAACATCGCTCAACGCGTGCTCGATTGCGGCGACGCCGGCCACATTCTTTTATCCAAACATGTCGCCGACGATCTGGGCGAATACCGGCACTGGCAGCCCTACTTACGAGATCTGGGCGAGTGCGAAGTAAAACATGGCCTGAGACTTCATCTCGTTAATCTTTGCAAAAATGGTCTCGGTAATCCGCAGGTGCCGGAAAAACTTAGGCGCCGAAAGCGTTGGAAGGAAACAGTGCCAGTCCATCCGGGTGCGTCGCCACGCTGGCCGCGTTGGGCGCTCGTAGCGGCGCTCCTTCTCTCCGGATGTGCGCTCGCGATCAGCTTCACAATCTTTCTGCGCCATCGCGCGATCCGCAGTGAAACATTTGACAACTTCACGGGCGCAATTCCCGACAAAAGCATCGCTGTTCTCCCGTTCGAAAATCTCAGCGACGATAAGCAAAACGCCTACTTCGCCGACGGTGTTCAGGACGAGATCCTGACCAATCTTGCGAAAGTGGCCGACCTCAAAGTGATCAGCCGCACGTCGGTGATGCAGTACAAGAACAGTGCCGAGCGTAACCTCCGTGCAGTCGGCAAAGCACTCGGTGTCGCCCACATTCTAGAAGGCACGGTCCAACGCGTCGGCGGGAGAGTCCGCGTCAGTGCTCAGTTGATTGATGCTCGCACCGATGGGCATCTCTGGGCAGAACGCTATGATCGCGACATCGCGGACGTATTCGCGATCGAAAACGAACTGGCTGAACAAATCGTCGCCCAACTCAAATCAAAACTCTCGCCGCAGGAGAAAGCGGCCATTGAAGAAAAGCCCACTGCCGATCTGGCCGCTTACGATCTTTACACGCGCGCTAAGATTTTAATCGAACGCTCCGTTTTCAACGAGCCTCGAGAGGCCAGTCTGCGCGAGGCTGTGCAACTGCTCGAGCAAGCGTCATCGCGTGACCCTTCCTTTGCGCTTGCTTATTACGAACTCGCCCACGCCCACGACCAACTCTACTGGCAACAATACGATCACACTCCACAGCGGCTCGCTCTGGCGGATGCCGCGATTCAAACCCTGCGTCGGTTGCAGCCGGATTCAGGCGAGGCTCACCTCGCTCTGGCAAAACATCTTTATTGGGGTTATCTGGATTACGATCGCGCCCGCCAAGAACTCGCAGCGGCAGAGGGCGCTTTGCCTAACGATTCCGATTGCCTCCTTCTGCTCGGTTATATCGATCGTCGCCAGGGCCGATGGGACGAATCGGTCAAAGAAATGGAACGCGCGCAGACCCTCGATCCGAGGAACATCATAATTTTGAAGCAAATTGCCTTAAGCTTCGGGCAACTTCGTCGTTACTCCGACGTAATCGCCGCGCTTGACCGCGCCTTGGAACTCGACCCGAACGACTTCACCGCTCGTTCCTATCGCGCGCGCATCGATCTAGAGCAACGGGGCGATACCAAGCCGTTTCATTTGAACGCGATGCTGTTTCTGACACGAAATCCGAATAATCCGCAACAAATAGGTAACGACCTCGTCGATCTTGCCCTTTTCGAACGTGATCCGGTCATGGCCGCGCGCGCGCTTTCGGCCTTCAGCAATGGTTATACTTATGGCATCGAATCGGTCTCGTTTCCACCCGCGTGGTGCGAAGGCCGTTTTGCCTTGCTCCGTGGAGATACTGCGGCGGCCAAAGTTGCTTTCACTGAAGCCCGAAAAGAACTCGAGAAAACGATTCAAGGACAGCCTGACAATGCTCAGGCATTAATTGCGCTCGGTATGGTCGATGCCGCGCTTGGGCAAAAAAAGGATGCAATTGACGAGGGCCGCCGCGCGGTCGAGCTACTTCCCGTTGGCAAAGACGCCATTGATGGTGCCTTATTCATCGAGTATCTCGCTGCCATTTACGCTATGAGCGGCAAGACCGATAACGCCATCGAACAGCTCGCCGCCACGGCAAAGCTTCCGGGTCACTTGAATTACGGCGAGCTGCGGCTCGATCCAATGTGGGACCCGCTCCGCAGTGATCCGCGCTTTGACAAAATCGTCGCGTCGCTCGCGCCGAAATAACTAGCGGTAGCTTTCCCCGCGTGACACGTTCGCAGCGTTCCGCTGCTTAACATGCGAAAAGGAAGATTTCAGAAAGCCGCTGCGAAAATTGCACAACGCTACTGCGAATCGGTTTCGTTCGATCGCCGTCTCTATCGGCACGACATCACCGGTTCCATTGCTCATGCCGCAGCGCTGAGCAGAGCGAGGATTATCTCCGCCGCGGAACGGAAAAAAATCGAAACTGGACTGCGCGAAATCGAGAAGGAAATCGATTCCGGCAAATTTCAGTGGGACGAAGGTCTCGAGGACGCGCACATGAATATCGAAAGCGCGCTCACGAAAAAAATCGGCGAGGCGGGCGCGAAGCTGCACACCGCGCGGAGCCGCAACGATCAGGTTGCGCTCGACCTGCGGCTTTATGTCAAAGAGCAAATCGAGCGGGCATCGGCGTTGCTCAAGAAATTGCAAAGAGCGCTCCTCGATCTCGCCGAGGAACATGTCGATCTTGTCATGCCGGGATATACCCATTTGCAGCGCGCCCAACCGATTTTATTCGCGCACTACTTGTTAGGCCAAATCGAAGCGTTCGCGCGAGATGCCGAACGTCTGCGCGATTGTTTGCAACGAACGGACGTTCTTCCGCTCGGCTCCGGCGCGCTCGCCGGCTCCACCATCGTCCTTGATCGCGAATTGATTGCCCGCGAACTCGGATTTGCTCGGATAGGCCAAAACAGTCTCGATGCGGTCAGCGATCGCGACTTTGTCTGCGAATTCCTCTTCTGTCTCGCGATGATTGGAATGCATCTTTCCCGTTTGAGCGAAGATTTGATCATTTGGAGCACGAGCGAATTTGGTTTTGTCGAGTTCAGTGAAGAGTTTTCGACCGGCTCGAGTTTGATGCCGCAGAAAAAGAATCCGGACATGGCCGAGCTGACGCGCGGGAAAACTGGGCGGCTTTACGGAAACCTAATGTCGATCCTGACGACGTTGAAGGGACTGCCTTCGTCCTACAACCGTGATCTCCAGGAAGATAAAGAAGCGCTGTTTGATTCGGTCGATACCATCTCCGCTGCGCTCGAACTATTCTCGGCAATGTTGCCCGAATTGAAAATTAACCGCGAGCGAATGGAAGCAGCCGCAAATGACCCGAATCTCCTCGCGACCGATCTTGCCGAAGATCTGGTTAAGAAAGGAATGCCTTTTCGCAAAGCGCACGAAATCGTCGGCACCCTCGTAGCGAATGCAGTCGCTCAGGGAACAAAGCTTAACGCGATCGCGCTGGCTGATCTAAAAAAGCTCTCGCCCCAGTTCGATGTCGATGTCGTGGATGTCTTCGATGTCCGCCATTCGCTCGTTGCGCGTCACGCCATTGGCGCGCCTTCGCCGGAGAATGTCAAAGCGCAGATCAAGGCCTGGCGCGAGCGTCTCCGCTAGTTTGCCGCTGAGGAAAGCGGCCGCTACAGTCCCGACGTGAAACGGAGTAAACTGGTACGGGATAACGATGGTTGGCAGACAATTTCAAGCGAGCACCATTTCACAAATTCGCATCTCGATGTCGTCACCGAGCAGGTGCGAACGCCTTCGAGCTCACAAGCGCGGACTTGGACGACGATCCGACGCAAGGCAGCCGTGGTGATCGCGCCCATGACGAGCGACGGAAAGTTTCTGCTGATCAAGGAAGAGAGGATCCCGATTCGGGCAGCGATTTGGTCAATGCCCGCTGGCCAGATCGACGACGAGGCCGAGCCTAATGAGAAAGAAATCGAAGCTGTCGCTTTGCGCGAATTGCATGAAGAAACGGGTTATGACCTGGCGCCCGGCGGCGAACTGATTCCGCTCGGTTATTTTTTCACTTCAGCTGGTCTTACCAACGAGCATTGCTATTTTTTCCTGGCCAGGCCGGTTCAACCCGCCGATGTGCACAGGCGTGAGGAAGGCGAGGCGATTCTCGAATGTCGAGCGGTTACCACTTCTGAATTGGGCCGGATGATCGCGCAGAATGAGATTCGAGATTCCAACACGCTTGGAATTTGCGCGCGTCTTGTCGCGGGCGGTTTCATTTCGTTAGGGCCGCGCTGATCGAGACATGGCTTTAGGCGACATCTTCAAGTTTCGCGAATTGCCGGAAAGCGAAACGTCCAAACCATTCCTCGAGCATCTGGAAGACCTGCGCTGGACGGTCGTAAAAATGGCGATTACTCTCGTCCTGGCGATGATCGTTTGTTTCGCCTTTCGTTCGATCCTCGTGCGAGTGATGCAGGCGCCGCTCCACGCGCTTGATCCACAGGTAGGCGCGCTCAAGGCGTTAGGCATTACCGACTCGTTCGTGATTTCGTTTCATCTCGCGTTTTACGCCGGCATCGTTGTTTCATTTCCGTTGCTGCTTTATTTCCTTGCGGAATTTGTTCTTCCCGCCCTGACCGCTGTCGAGAAACGTTTTTTGCTTCCCGCCATCGTCGGTAGCTTTGGACTCTTTCTACTCGGCGTGGTCGTTTGCTATTTTTGGTTGCTTCCGAAGACGATCCTTTTCTTCTTCCGCGACACCCAATCGCTCGGATGGGCGCCAACCTGGACCGTCCAGCAATATTATTCATTCGTAACGAAATTCGTGCTCGGCTTCGGAATGGCTTTTGAATTGCCGGTTGTCGTTCTCGCTTTGGTTTACTTCGGTCTTATCACTTACAAATTCATGGCCCGGACGCGCCCTTACGCGGTCGTGCTGATTTTTATCCTCGCGGCTATTATTGCGCCGACGCCGGATCTCTTGACCCTCATCGCGATGGGGTTGCCGATGTCTTTACTTTATGAAAGCTGCATCTGGGTCGCCTGGTTGATGGAGCGTCGAAAATCGCGTTCGAGTCTTACCTGATCGCGTGGAAATCTCTTCCTATTACACCGTTTTCACTGTGGTCGCGTTCGTTCTCGGCGCGGCCATCGGCTCGTTTCTGAACGTCGGCATTTATCGGTTGCCGCGCGATATCTCGATCAAAGAACCGCGCCGTTCGTTTTGCCCGGTCTGCAAAACACAAATTCCGTGGCACCAAAATATTCCGCTGGTGAGCTGGCTGTTTTTGCGCGGCCATTGCGCCAAGTGCGGGGCCAGGATTGCCTTTCGCTATTTCGGCGTCGAATTGCTCACCGCGCTTTTATTTCTCGCCGTTTGGGAAATTTTCCCGTGGAAGATCGCGATCGCCTATTGGGTTTTCGTTTCGATCTTGCTCATCGCCACCTTCGTCGATCTCGAACATTTTATTATTCCCGATCAAATCACGATCGGCGGAACAATCGCGGGAATTGCTGCGAGCTTTATCGTTCCCGAGTTGATGAGCACGGATTCGCGTCTGGCCGCGCTGGTGCGCGCTGCTCTCGCGGCCGCCCTCGGTTACGTGATTTTGTGGATCGTGCTGGAGGGCGGAAAGATCGCTTTCGGCAGAAAACGAGTAAAGCTGGATGGACCGACTCCGTTTAGCTGGACGCGCCGTGGCGACGACGCCGAGTTCGTCGTCGGGGAAGAACGCAGTTTGTGGAGCGATTACTTTGCGCGCGAAAAAGACCGTCTCTTACTCCACTGCGACGAAGCGAAGATCGACAATCGCGTTTTTGGAAATGAGATCCTGGAGTTCCACTACAACCGCGTCCGTGTCGGCGCTGATGAATTCGTGCTCGATGCGGTCGATCGGGTTTCCGGTATTGCGCACGAGCTGGAAATCCCGCGCGAAGCAATGGGGCGCGGCGATTTAAAATTTCTGGCAGCGATCGGCGCCTTTCTCGGATGGCGCGGTGTTTTGTTCAGCATTTTCGCCGGTTCGGTCTCCGGCTCAATCGTTGGCCTGGCCACGTTGCTCATCGGAAAACGCGTTTGGTCGGCGAAATTGCCGTTCGGTCCGTACCTCGCCTTCGGCGCGCTCACCTGGATGTTCTTTGGCGAAAAGTTCGTGCAGTGGTATTTGCAACTGGTGAACCCGAGCTAAGTCGGGCGCGAGCGGTCTTTAGGACAACGGGGTAAAGGCGAACCATTGTGGCCAGTAGCAGCTGACCACTTCTTCCATGAGCGCCGTGGCCGCACCGGAAAAAGCGCCACCGATGATCACGACATCGTAATCGAGCTCCATCGCTGAGAGAGAGGATGGACTTTGGCCGCGCCAAACGCAATTGTGTTCCCTCAATGACCTTCAAGAACGGGCGTTTGATTTTCCCGAATGGCGTTCTCGACGGATTGGACCTGGTCGCTGAAAACGGGATGATCACGGCGATTCGCGCGCACGCTGCGGCGACGGGCGGGACGATTGTCGATCTTGAAGGCAATTATCTCGCGCCCGGCTTCATCGATCTTCATGTCCACGGCGCGATGGGTCGCGACACGATGCAAGCGTCGACCAAAGCTTTTCGCACGATCTGCGATTATCACGCGAGCGGCGGGACGACGTCGCTACTGTTAACGACTGCGACCGCGCCCATCAAAAGCATTGTTAAAGTAGTTAACGGGGTCCGCGACGCTAAGTCGTCGATAAAACAAATCGCCGGCGTGCATGTTGAAGGTCCGTTCATTTCGAAAACGAAGCCGGGTGCGCAACGCGCGAGCTTAATGGGAAAACCGACTCGAAGAATGTACAAACCTTTGCTCAATCACAGCGACGTGATCAAAAGAATGACGCTCGCTCCGGAATTGCCCGGCGCACTCGCCCTGATCGATGAATTGCGTGAACGCAACATCTCTGCCAGCGGCGGTCACAGCGACGCATGGGAAGACCACGCGCGCACCGCGTTTGAGCATGGAATGCGGAGCGTCACACACACCTTCAATTGCATGTCGAGCATGCGTCGCCGCGGGATCGATCGCGTTGCCGGTTTGCTCGAGTTCGCGATGAGCGAACCGGGGATCATTTGCGAACTCATCGCCGATGGTCATCACGTTTCGCCGACGCTGATGAAAATGTTGTATCGCGCCAAAAATTTCACTGGCATTTGCCTCGTCACTGATGCCACCGCCGGCGCCGGTTTAAAGGACGGCTCGAAATTTTCGCTCTATGGGAACAAGTGCATTGTCGAGAAAGGCGTCTGTCTGCTCGCGGATCGTTCCGCGCTCGCCGGCAGCGCGTCGCGCATGATCGATCTCGTTCGCACGATGGTTACAAAAGTCGGCGTACCGTTGCACGAAGCTATTGCCATGGCGACCGATACGCCTGCGTTCGTGATCGGTCTGACTGGCAAAGGCCAATTTAAAATCGGCGGCGTCGCCGACCTAGTCGTCATTTCGCCGGAGCTCGAAGTCCTCCGAACATTCGTTGCCGGCGAAGAAGTTTTTCGGCGTTAGAGGGACAATAAAAATTCGGCGATGTCGAGAGACGCGCGCGGGCGGCTCAGTTTGCCGATGTTCACCGACCATTGGTGCCACTGCTTCGCGTCGGTTGCGAAAGCGCGCCGAACTTGTGCGACGACTTCATCGTTCGAAAGCGCGATCGCGCCGGAGTTTGTTTCAACGATGAGTCGCGCGTTACCTTCTTCTTGCCCGGAAACGACGTGATTGATGATCATCGGACATCCGGCGGCGATAGTTTCCTGGACCGTCGCGCCACCGGCTTTCCCGATTAGCACGTGACTTTCACAAAGCAGACGCGGCATTTCCTCCGTCCAACCGAAGATGTCGATCTTATGGTCACCGGCCGCTGCTTCGACCGCGCGCCGAAGTTCTTCATCGCGACCAACGGTGACAGTTAGCTGAATGTTCAGCTCGAGAAGTTCGCGAACGAGGGCGGGCGCCCGATATGTGCCCGCATTGATGACGTAAAGAACGCGGGGCGTGATCTCAGCGGGCGATTGTCGATCTTTCGCGTAGTCGGCAAAGCGCGGGCTAACCGGAAACCCGAACACTTTAATTTTCTCCGGCGGGACACCGCCCTTTCGGACGACGGCCGCGCTTTGTTCGTTGGCGACGATGAAGTAATCGGCGGGAGAGCGATACCAGATCGCGTTGACCGTGATCGAGTCGGTGACGACAGCGACGTTTTTGCAGCGGCGTTCACTTCCCAAAATCTGCTGCAGGACATAGGGATAAGGCGGAAACGTCGAAACGACGACCTCGGGTTGGAAACGGTCGAGGAGGCGGCCGAGATTTTTCTTTAGGCCGCGGAACTTCTCGAATCGTTTGTCGAAATCGTTTTTTCGATCGAGCCAATTGTAAACATAACCCCACAATTTCGGCCAGCGGTTGATCACGGCCAGATAAGCGCGG